>ENA-OQCS01000304-OQCS01000304.1-human-gut-metagenome-genome-assembly--contig:-NODE-304-length-27151-cov-3.369745_pt1 | contig 27151 bp, 45 predicted proteins | sample MGYA00242757_ERZ504575 | MGnify/ENA primary metagenome ERZ504575 (study PRJEB26092, sample SAMD00036297) | human gut metagenome | host: Homo sapiens | study: EMG produced TPA metagenomics assembly of... | reverse complement strand
ATCGTGACCGAGATCATGAACACCGAGCACCTGCCTGTTCGAGAATGTAGACCTCATTCAGGTGGCGCCCGCAACATGCAGAACTTGAGCTGCTCAAGGCCGTCGGCCGTCAGAAGAAGCCGGTGCTGCTCAAGCGCGGCCTTGCCAATACGCTGGAAGAGTTCGTGATGAGCGCCGAGTACATCATGGCTGAGGGCAACGAGAACGTCATCCTCTGCGAGCGCGGCATCCGCACCTTTGAGACCAGCATGCGCAACACCCTCGACCTTGCCGGTGTGGTGATGCTGCACAAGATGACCCACCTGCCCGTTATTGTGGACCCCAGCCATGCCTGCGGCCACGCATGGATGGTGCCGGATCTGGCAAAGGCCGCTGTTGCTGCCGGTGCCGACGGCCTGATGATCGAGGTGCACAACAACCCCGCCAAGGCAAAGTGCGACGGTGCCCAGAGCCTGACCCCCGACCAGTTCGACGAGCTGATGCAGTTCATTGGCAAGGAAGTGGAGTTCTTTGGCAAAAAGCTGAACTGATGATTTGAACTATCCTCTGCGGAATTATTATTTTGTGTTTGCAACGAGGAAGATCCTGCGGGATCTTCCTCGTTGCTTTTTCACACTGCATCTTCCGGTTCTGCCCCTTTTCCTGTGAAAAAACAACCCCGGCGCTTGCGGTCACCCCGGGGCTGTTACAAGAATGATCTACTTTTTCAGGAGATCAGGCTCTCTTCCTTGGCCTTATCCCAGACAAGCAGGTTTGGAGCTTGGTCACATAGCGATAGGGGCGGAACTCGTTTTCCTTCACATCGTCCATCAGACCCTGCTCTTCCATCCAGCTGGCAGCCTGCCGCAGATGAAGGTCGCGTCATCGATGTCGCTGAAGCTCTTCACCGTCTGCGGTTCCGGGCAGCCGGCCTTTTCCCAGATCAGGGTCGCCAGACCGGCGCGGTTGGAGGGCATGGGGACGCCGGGCATATTCAGCACGCGATAGATGCCGGTTCCGGTTTCGTAAATGCTCCACACGGCTGCACCGGTCAGCGCAACAGCCGCAATGCCGGCCACCACATCGCTGCTGCTGCCGCCGCCGGGATTGACAGGGTCAACATTTCCACCCTGATACAGCGCTTCGACGGTCACGTTGCAACCGGGCATCTTAAAGTGTGCGGTCTGCTCATCGTCATCGCCCACGACCAGATCCAGCGCTTTGCCATCGTCACGCACGCGCTCCAGCCGAGGAACTCTGCGCCCTCTGCGCCCTCCGGGAGGTTTGCCGTCACGGTCACGGTGGTGTTTTCCGGCACAACGGTGGCAGTATCCAGCTCCTGCTCCCCGGCACCGAGGTTAGCGGTTGCTTCGCATTTACAGCGTTGACGATGTTGCCGTTGGCATCTGCCAGATAGCGGTATTCCTTGCCATCATCGCCGCGCTTATAGCCGATGATGTAGCCAGAATTCCTGCTGATGAGGCTCAGCTTTTTCTGGTAAGGAGAGCCCTCGTTGTCCGTTGTGATCTGACGGCCCCGCGCAGGGTCATCCACCCGGATCTTTGCCGTACCGACAAAGCTTTTTTGATGTTGATCTGCTGGTCATTTCCCAGACTAATATCATCAGCATTATTCTCAAAGGTCACAGCCTTCAAGTCGATCTCCGAATCGCCTGCATCGGCCACACGGACACCGGTGACGCTGTTGCGGATGGTGCCGCCGTTCAGCTGCACATCGCCGCTTTCGCCCGAAATGTCAATGGCGGTGCCGTTCGGCGCTTCGACCGTGCCGCCATTAAGGCGCAGACCTCCGCGGTTTTTGACAGCAATACCGGCGTCCGTAGTAAAGCTGCCGCCGTTGATCCGTACCTGACCCCAGTTGTTGTCAATGCAGCTGGCACCGGTGGCTATAAAAGTGCCGTCCTTAATTATAAATAGACCCGCATCATTTTTTATGCAATTGTAGTTCTGTCCCGAAGTGTAGTTACCGCCATCAACTGTCATTGTGGCAGAATTTCCGTTTGTAATGGCTCCTTCTGTTGAAACAATCTTTACATTGTTTAACGTCATTGTGGCAGAGTTATTGACAGCCGCATATTTATTGCCAGACACGCCCGTGTGATGGAACTGACTATCCATCACATGAACGTTGGCTGCACTGGTCAACGCACTGGCTTGTTCTGCCCATGCATCCACGTTTTTCAAAGTCAATTGTCCGCTGAAAGCCATGATTAAAAAAGTCCCGCCTCCAGTCTTATAAATACCGCCATCTACGGTCACGTCTGCTGGAGTATAGGTATACAGAAAATGACGGTTTTTACAGTTCACCGTAAAACCGTTATTGTTAATCTCTAGTTTTCCAGATCCCTGTGCTGACACAAATGGATCACCTGTACTAGTCACATTTCCGGTAATGTTTATGGTTACCGGTTCACTGGAAGTAACTATAATGCTACCTGTATAGGTGTCTCCCTTTACTTCATAAATGCCGCCCTTAGCGATGGTCATCCCCTTAGTCGGGATCGTTTCGGCTGCGGTATCTTCCAGCGCAGTTACGCCATTTTCAGGCGTACCCCCCAGAGCAAGTGCATTGACCGGAAGGACAGATGTCATCATGCATGCCGCAAGCACTGCACTGATGAACCGCATCTTCTGTTTTTTCATCCTCAAAACCTCTGCTTTCTGTTAAATTTCTGAGACTTATGTCTCGCATTTTTAGTATAGCACCTCTATTTTCTGCATACAATCTTCACCTGCACTGAAATTTGCCTTGTAATTTCTTCTAATTTTTGTTGCCTTTGCTCGAAATTCTCTGAAACTTCTCCCGGTAGTACCGGAACCGTCCCCGGCATTCCATTTTTTGCGTATTTGTGTTATACTATAGTGTATTTGCAATCCACCCTGAAATGAGGTTTTTTATGAAAGCACATATCGCACGCAATCAGAACGCCGGTGTCCCGCTGGTTCTGGCTGGAACCTTTCCCCCGCCGACCGCGGCAAGCTGGAAGGCATGGCTCCTGCTTTGGCATGAAGCTGCTGCTCGTCTCCCCTGCCGATGCGGGCAAGACCGTGGCACAGCTGCTGGGCGAGGTGGAGACCAAGGCGCCCGCACGCTGGTGCTGGAGCCGGGTGCCTACCCGCCGGCAGTGTTCTGGCCAACTTCAAGGAGAAGGACGTGGACACCCTGCTGGATCTGATGAAGCAGGCACAGGTCACCGTTCCGCTCAAGGCCGTTGTGACTCCCTCCAACCGCAATTGGGTGTTCGGCGATCTGCTGGCCCACCTGCAGGAGGAGCACGCCGCCTTTACCGCCGCAAAGGAGAACCACACCGTATGAAGACCCGCGCAAAACGTTTCGTCAGCGCCTGCTGGCCGGGGTGCTCTGCCTGAGCCTGCTGGCAGGCTGTGCCTCCAAAAAGAAAGAGCTTACCCGCTATTCCACCGTTTTTTATGATGTGTTCGATACCGTAACGCAGGTGATCGCCTACTGCGAGAGCGAGGAAGAATTCAACACCCAGATGGATGCCCTGCACGCAGACCTTATTACCTATAACCAGCTGTATGATATCTACAACGATTACCCCGGCGTGACCAACGTCAAGACCATCAACGACAACGCCGGCAGCGCTCCGGTGGAGGTGGACGACCGCATCCTCTCCATGCTGGAGCTGGCCGACCAGATGTACCAGACCACCAACGGCAAGCTGAACATTGCCATGGGCAGCGTGCTGAATATCTGGCACAATTACCGCGAAGCTGCCGAAGCCGCCGAGACGGATGCCGACAACAAGCTGCCCACCATGGAAGAGCTGGAAGCAGCCGCCCAGCACTGTGATATCAACAATGTGATCATCGACGCGGATGCCAAGACCGTTTATCTGGCCGACCCGGAAATGCTGCTGGATGTGGGCAGCGTGGGCAAGGCTACGCCGTGGAAATGGTGTGTCAGGCTGCCGAGGCCCGCGCCTGACCAGCGCTCTGGTGAGCGTGGGCGGCAACTGCGCGCCATTGGTGTAAAACCGGACGGCAGCCAGTGGACCGGCGGCGTGGAAAACCCATGGAGCTCTTCGGATGTATACACCTCGGATTCCATGCTGGACGGTGCCATCAACATGAGCGATATGGCCTTGTGACCAGCGGCGACTACCAGCGCTACTACGTGGTGGACGGCAAGCGCTACCACCACCTGATCGACCCGGACACCCTGTTCCCCGCCGCCTACTTTAACGGCGTGACCGTGCTGTGCAGCGACTCCGGCCTTGCCGACTGCCTGACCACCGGCCTGTTCTGCCAGCCGCTGGAGGACGGGATGAAGATCGTGGAAAGTCTGGACGGCGTGGAAGCCATGTGGTGCACACCGGATCAGCAGGTCATCACCTCTTCCGGCTGGGATTCCCATTTGAAAAAATAACCCTTAAAACGGCAAAAGGCCGACGCAGTGCTGCGTCGGCCTTTTGCTGTTTTATCAGATGGTGAACTGCACCACACAGAATGCCGCGTAGATGCACAGCAGCGCAATGCCCTGCGGGCGGCTCAGCCTGCCCTTGAAGAGAGCGGGCAGGGTGAGCAGCAGCATCACGGCGAACATGACCGGGAACTCCAGCACCAGCGATGCATTGTGGCCGAAGAGCAGGGAGTTCTGCGGAATGCTAAAGGGTGCCACCACTGCGGAAACACCGCTCACCAGCACCAGATTGAACACGTTTGCACCAATGACATTGCCCAGCGAAAGTGCACCGTGGCCCTTTGCCAGCGAGGTGATGGCCGTGACCAGCTCCGGCAGCGAGGTGCCCAGTGCCACAAAGGTGAGCGCGATCACCGACTCCGGCACGCCCAGTGCCTGTGCGATCAGGGTGCCGTTGTCCACCAGCAGGTTGGCACCCACGGCAATGAGCACAGCGCCCACGGCCAGCAGACCCAGCTCCTTGGCAAAGGATGCATTTTCTTCCGGTTCTCCTCTTCTTCCGGGGCGGGGGCGTTCTTCATGCCATCACGTTGCAGATGATATAGCTGCGAACATGGCCAGAAGGATCAGCCCACCGGGCGGGAGAAGTAGCCGGTGGTGTAGGCCACACCGGCATAGAAGGCCGCTGCCACAAAGAAGAACAGCACCGGCGTGCGCAGGCTCTTGGGGTCTACCTTGCCCGGCTTTACCGCAATGGTGAGGGCCGCAATGAGCGATGCATTGCAGATGATCGAACCGATGGCGTTGCCGTAGGCGATCTCGCCGTGGCCGGTGAGAGCCGAGGTGGTGGAGACCATCACCTCCGGCAGGGTGGTGCCGATGGACACCACGGTGGCACCGATGAGCAGCTCCGGCACATGGAAGCGGCGGGCAATGCCCGTGGCACCATCCACGAACCAGTCACCGCCCTTGATGAGCACAGCAGGCCCACGATGAACAGCAAAACAGGAATGAGCATAGTTTTCTCCTTTTGTTTTTGGCAGAGCAGCAATAAAAAAGAGACCTTTATTACATCCTGCCCAAAAACGGGAAAGTGTAATAAAAGTCTCAAGCTTCCGGTGACACAGCGGGCATTTCTGCCGGGATGTCGCTGCGCCACAGCGCACCGTTTTTGCAAAACGAGCGCCCTTTACTCCCTTTTATCCGAAAAATATTATACCGGTTTTTGCACCAAAGTGCAAGAGGAGCGTTGAAATTTCATCCGGCCTTGGTCACTTTCTTCGCGTTGGGATAAATACGCTCCATGCGGGCATCGTCAAAATACGCATCCAGCAGCATATCGATGCTGTTCTTGGGCGCTTCACCGCTGGTGCGGGCATCGTACCGGGCCAGCGCCAGCGCACTGGTGAGCATGTTCACCGCCATGAATACGGCCAGCAGGACGGTCATCCATGGCGGACGCGGCTGCGCACCTTCTTCATGCCTCTGAGCACCAGCGGATAGCCGTAGCGCATCCATACCACCGCCGCAATGCCCCAGAAAAAGCAGTACAGCAGGTTGATGCGCCCGCCCAGATTGAACTTGAACTTGCTGTAGTCCCAGAACACGGTACCGAACAGCAGCTCGGTGACGGCGCTGCACACGTATTCGTACACACCGCCCATGACGGTGCCGAAGGCGAACAGGTAGCGGTCGCTCCGGTCCTTTTCCTGACGCAGCAGCACCGTTGCCAGCACCAGCGCCAGACCCCACACCACGCTGAACGGCCCCCAGACCAGACTGGAGCGGCTCATCCAGACCCCGGCGGTCACGCGGCAGAACACCGTCTCCACCATGTCGCCCAGAAACGCGCCGATCACGAACAGCACAGCAGGTCGGACACGCTGAGGAAGTTCTTTTCCCCCTTCCGGAGCGCAGTCTGCTCCTGCCGGGCCGCAGCCGGGTAAGCATACTGGATGCGTTTTTCAATGTAAAGCGCGATCCTGCGGCGCAGCGTGTCGACCGCTCCCCCAGTCTCTGGTTGAGCTGCTCCAGCACCGGGTGCCGGGCCGCATACTGCTGCACCAGCACCGCCGAACCGATCTGGTCCAGCACCGCCACCGTCAGCGAGACCCATACTGCCGGGCGCAGCAGCCAGACAGGGATCTGCGCACACAGCCGCAGCAGCACATCATTGCCCCACAGCACACTTGCCGTGCCCAGCGCACCCCACAGCAGCGAATACTGCAGGCACACATAGCCGTTCAGATTGAATTTTTTTCCGGAATAGTCCCACCACTTGCGGCGGTGCAGGCGTTCCAGCAGCTTGGCGGTGATCCATTCCATCACCGTTGCCGCCATCATACAGGCAAAGAACAGGTAGACCGGCTCGGTGCGCAGGTCGCCGAACTCACGGCCAGCAGCACGCCGGTGGTACCGTAGATAAAGCAGAACGGGCCTGCCGCCGCACCGCGGTTGGCAAACCTTCCGCCCCGGATGGTCGCGACTACCGTCTCAGCCACCCAGCCCAGAAAGGAATATACTAGATAAATAACACCCAGAGTATAGAAGTTCAGCGTCATAATGTTCCTTTCGCTTCCAGTTTTTTCTTACTGCATTGATTGTACCGTTTTGGGCGCTGTGTACAAGAGCCGTGCAGAAATTTTGTCACTCTGCGACGCGGCAGGCTCTCCGGGCATCTCTGAAAAGACGAAGATCCAGTCTGTTGCTTTGTTTTCAGATACATCTTAGAAAAAGGCCCTGCCATCCCGAAGGACAGCAGGCTCAAAATTACAGCTTGAATTTACAGAGCGGAATCACAGCTGGCTCTTATACAGTTCCACGATCTCTTCCACGCTGGTGTCGCGGGGATTGCCGGGACGGCAGGCGTCTGCAAATGCGGACTCGGCGAGGAACTGGATATCCTCTTCCTTCAGGATGCCGTGCAGATTTGTGGGGATGCCCACGTCTGCGCTCAGCTGCTTGACGGCGGCGATGGTGGCATCGGCGGCTTCCACATCGTTCATCTCATCGATGCCCACAACGCCCATGGCCTTGCCCACGGCGCGGTAGCGCTCACCGGCAACGCTCTTGTTGTACTCCAGACCCACCGGCAGCAGGATGGCGCAGGCCACACCGTGCGGGGTGTCATACAGAGCGGACAGGCCATGTGCCATGGAGTGGACGATGCCCAGACCCACGTTGGAGAAGCCCATGCCGGCGATGTACTGGCCCAGAGCCATGCCCTCGCGGCCTTCCGGGGTGTTCTGCACTGCGCCGCGCAGGCTCTGGCTGATGAGCTTGATGGCTTCCAGATGGAACATATCGGAGATGACGCAGTGCCCCTTGGTAATGTAGCCCTCGATAGCGTGGGTCAGAGCGTCCATGCCGGTGGCAGCGGTCAGGCCCTTGGGCATGGAGGACATCATATCGGGATCGACCACAGCGATCTCAGGGATATCGTTGGTATCCACGCAGACGAACTTGCGCTTCTTCTCCACATCGGTGATGACGTAGTTGATGGTGACCTCGGCAGCAGTGCCGGCGGTGGTGGGAACAGCGATGGTGAACACAGCGTGCTTCTTGGTAGGAGCAACACCTTCCAGAGAGCGGACATCCGCAAACTCGGGGTTGTTGATGATGATGCCGATGGCCTTTGCGGTATCCATGGAGGAGCCGCCGCCGATGGTCACGATGCAGTCAGCCTCAGCAGCCTTGAAAGCGGCCACGCCGTCCTGCACGTTGGCGATGGTGGGGTTGGGCTTGATCTCGCTGTAAACAGCATAGGCAAAGTTTGCAGCATCCAGCAGATCGGTGACCTTCTTGGTGACACCGAACTTGATCAGGTCGGGGTCGGAGCAGACGAATGCCTTCTTGTAGCCGCGGGCGGTCAGTTCGGGAACGATGTTCTCAATGGCACCGTGGCCATGGTAGGAGATGGTATTCAGAACGATGCGATCAGCCATAGTTATTTTTCCTCCAAATCTCTTTTCCGCCACTTTCCGGGCGGAGCTCTCTGTTTTTCAGCATAGCACATTGTTAAAAGCTTTGCAATGTGAAATTGTTTGAATTTATTGTAAATTTTTATCAATGTGCAGTGTTTTATAGGCACTTTTCCCAACTTCCCACAGTTTTATGGTGTTTTTTCTTTTTCCCCTTGACAAACAAAGCAAATCGTGTATTATTGTATCAAGCGCTTAATACAGCAAGACAAGGAGATGATACCATGGGCGAACAGTTTGATGCCAGCCGCCCGATCTATGCCCAGCTTGTGGAACGGCTGAAGCCCGGATCCTGGCCGGCACCTACCGCCGGGCGGGCATCTGGATTCAGTACGTGATCTGGCCGCAGCCGCCGGGGTGAACCCAAACACGATGCAGCGGGCCCTTGCCCAGCTGGAGACGGAAGGGCTGGTGCGCACCGAACGCACCGCAGGCCGCTATGTTACGGAGGATACTGCATTGATCGAACAGCTTCGCGCCGACACCGCCCGGACGCTGGCGTCGGATTTTCTGGAAAAGATGCGCGGCATCGGCTACAGTCCCGCACAGGCGGCCGCGCTTTTGGAACACTGGGACGCAAAGGAGGATCGCAATGAGTGAGCTTTTGAGCTGTGAAGCACTGACCAAGTGCTACCAGAAGGATAAGACCGCACTGGAAAATGTAGACCTGCACATCGGCTTTGGCCGCATCGTGGGGCTGCTTGGCCCCAACGGCAGCGGCAAGACCACCCTCATCAAGCTGGCGAACGGTCTGCTGCAGCCAGTGCAGGCAGCATCCGGATCGCGGCATGACCCCCGGGCCGGACACCAAAGCCATCGTGTCCTATCTGCCGGACGCCGACTGGCTGCCGGACTGGATGCGTGTGGAGCAGCTGGTGGAAATGTTCCACGAATTTTATGCCGATTTTGACCCCGCTAAGGCAAACGAAATGCTGGCCCGGCTGGAACTGGAACCGAAGGCGCGGCTCAAGACCCTCTCCAAGGGCAGCAAGGAAAAGGTACAGCTGATCCTTGCCATGAGCCGCGCCGCAAAGCTCTACCTGCTGGATGAGCCTATTGGCGGCGTGGACCCTGCCGCCCGGGACTATATCCTGAGCACCATCCTGAACAACTACAGCCGGGATGCGACCGTCATTCTATCCACCCACCTCATCGGCGATATCGAGCCAATTCTGGACGAAGCCGTCTTTTTGAAGGATGGCCGGGTGTTCGCCCACCGCAATGCCGAAGAGCTGCGCGAGACCGAGGGCATGAGCGTGGATGCATATTTCCGGGAGGTATTCAAATGCTGAAACAGCTGTTAAAATATGAATTCAAGGCCACCGGCCGCACCTACGGCGGGCTGTATCTGGCCCTTGTTGCGCTGGCAGTGCTGAGCGGCTTTTCCCTGCGCAGCTCTTCCAAGGACGACTTTGCATCTCTGCTGCTGTTCGCCTACATGGTCGTAGCCGTCGCGGTGGCAGTGGTGTCTGTGATGACCATTGTGACCCGCTTCACCCGCAATCTGCTGGGCCGCGAGGGCTACCTGATGCACACCCTGCCGGTGACGGAAAGCCAGCTCATCCTTTCCAAGCTGATCTCCAGCGTGGTGTGGATGCTTTGCAGCAGCATCGTGGGTATTTTCTCCTTTGCGGCGATGCTGCTGGCTCTGTCTCTGAACAGCGCGGCCCTGCAGCAGCTGCCGGAGCTGTGGCAGAAAGTGGTAGAGATCTTCCGAGAGATCTTCCGCATGACCGGCAGCTCCGGGTGGCTCTGGCTGATCTTTGAAACGCTGAATGGGCTGGTGGCACTGGTGTCCAGCATCCTGTGCATCTATGCCGCATGCATGATCGGCCACCAGTTCAAAAAGCACATGGTCCCGGCCGGTATTCTGTCATTTTTCCTGCTGTCCTTCCTGCAGAACTGGCTGAGTTCCGGTGTCAGCAGTGCCGACATGCTGCAGGCTGTTTCCGATCCCACCCTTGGCGGTGTAGATGTTTCCATTGCTGCGCCCAGTGCGTTCACCACCCTGTTCGGCTGGCGGTCAGCATCGCCTTTGCCGCAGGATACTTTCTGCTGACCCGCTGGCTGATGGAGCATAAGCTGAATCTGGAATGATCTTCATGTCCTCCGCTTTCGTTCTGGGCATTTTCAGCGAAACTACTTCTTAATTGCAATTTGTAAAAGGCCGAACCATAAACTTCATCTGATACAAAAAACATCTGCAAGCTGCCCCATTCCGGGCAAAGCTTGCAGATGTTTTTCTTGTTATAAAGTGTTCAGCACTCGTCGTACTGCTTTTTCAGGTAGTTCAGGCATTCCACCGCGTTTTCCGGGGTGGTATTCTCCAGCGTTGCAAAGATATAGGGCTTTTCCTGCTTTGCAAACCGCAGGATGGTGCGGTAGTCCTCCATACCGCCCTGCCCTGCACCCGTAGCAGCCAGCTGGCCGCTCGCATCCTTGCGCAGGAAATCCTTGAAGTGGATCATGGCGATGTCCTTGCCCAGAAGCTCGATGGCCTCGGCGAACACTTCCTCGCGGCGGTCCACATTTTCCATGTTCAGCAGGTTGACGGGGTCGAACAGGATCTGCAGGTTCGGGCTGCCGATCTCATCCAGCACGGTGCGGGCGCGTCTGGCATCGTACACGATGTGCTTGACCACCGGCTCAATGGCAATGGTCACGCCGTACTGCTCGGCACAGCGCACCACCGGCTTGAAGTTCTTGATAAAGGTGGAAAGTGCGGCATCGCTGCGGCACTCCGGACAGAATTTGTACTCCGCGTTGGGCGCACCGGTCTCGGTGCCCACCATGCCGCAGCCCAGAAGACTTGCAAAGCGGATATGGGCATAGTATTTTTCCTGAATGGCGTGCAGGGCATCCGCATCCGGGTGGGCAAGGTTCAGGTAGTTGCCCAGCACGGCAATGTCGATGCCGTTTTTCTCAAACAGATGCCGCAGATACAGCGCATAGCCGGGGGTCAGGGCGCTGGGGGTGCAGGGCAGCTCCTTGAAGGATTTGCTCAGAGCCACATGGGCGCAGGTAAAGCCTTTCTGGCGCACCAGCGGCAGCACCTGTTCAACGGGCAGCTTTTCCGCGTCATGCAGACGCAGGCCGAATTGGATCATGGAAAACCTCCTCCTTTCCCGCACAACACGCGGGGTTGCATTGACCTTATTATACACGAAAGCTGCGTTCCATGGAACCGCCTGAAACAAAAAGAGCATCACTTTGCACCCTCAATGGATACAAATGATGCTCTTTTTTCAGATCTGGTCCTGGCAGATGCGGCTCATTCTCAGCGCCGGTACTTTGCAGCGGCCTGCAGGCGCTGCATCGCACGGTCGAGCGCGATCTTGCTCTGATAATATTCATGCATGCTCTGCTGATGCTGCAACGCTCCTCGGCACGGATGCGGGCAGCCTCGGCACGGTTCTTGTCGATATCCTCCGGGCGCTCGCGCTGTCCACCAGCACCATCACATAGGCAGGTGTCACCTCGGCAATGCCGTCGCCTACCAGGATGTCCTGGCTTTCACCGTTCACCTCAAAGTGCAGGATGCCCATGTGGATGGCCACCAGCACCGGGCTGTGTCCAGCCTGTATGCCGTACACGCCATCGCTGATGGGCAGCACAAGGTCTTCGCAATCGCCCTGATAGTACTCACCGCTGGACGCAGTGATGTTCAGCATGAACTTGTTCATCAGACGGCACCGCCCTTTTCCTCAGCCAGCTTTTCCGCTGCCTTCTGGCGGGCATCTTCCAGCGTACCAACGTTGAAGAAAGCCCACTCCGGCAGATCATCGGCCTCGCCGTCCACAATGGCGGCAAAGCCGCGCACGGTATCCTGCAGCGGCACATACTTGCCCTTCAGGCCGGTAAAGTTCTCGGCACAGCAAAGGGCTGGGAGAGGAACTTCTGCAGCTTGCGGGCGCGGGCAACGGTGAGCTTGTCGTTCTCGTCCAGCTCGTCCATGCCCAGAATGGCGATGATGTCCTGCAGTTCCTGATAGCGCTGCAGAATGGACTGCACCTTGCGGGCCACGCGATAGTGCTCCTCGCCCACAATATCCGCTTCCAGAATGCGGGAGGTGGATGCCAGCGGGTCCACGGCCGGGTAAATGCCCTGCTCCACGATCTTACGGGACAGCACGGTAGTGGCATCCAGATGTGCAAAGGTGGTGGCGGGGGCCGGGTCGGTCAGGTCGTCGGCGGGGACGTAGACGGCCTGCACCGAGGTGATGGAGCCTTCCTTGGTGGAGGTGATGCGCTCCTGCAGAGCGCCCAGCTCGTTGGCCAGAGTGGGCTGGTAGCCCACAGCAGAGGCATACGGCCCATCAGGCGGACACCTCGGAGCCTGCCTGCACGAAACGGAAGATGTTATCAATGAACAGCAGCACGTCCTTGTGGGTCTCCTCACGGAAGTACTCTGCCATGGTCAGGCCGGTCTCGGCAACACGCATACGTGCTCCTGGGGGCTCGTTCATCTGACCAAAGACCAGTGCGGTCTTATTCAGAACACCGGACTCGTTCATCTCGCCCCAAAGGTCGCAGCCCTCGCGGGAGCGCTCGCCGACGCCGGTGAAGATGGAGTAGCCGCCGTGCTCGGTGGCCACGTTATGGATCAGTTCCTGGATCAGCACGGTCTTGCCGACGCCTGCACCGCCGAACAGACCGATCTTGCCGCCCTTTGCATAGGGGGCCAGCAGGTCGATGACCTTGATGCCGGTCTCCAGGATCTCGGTCGCGGGCTTCTGCTCTGCAAAGCTGGGGGCCTTGCGGTGGATGGCCAATGCGGCACATCATCCACAGAGCCCTTGCCGTCGATGGGTCTGCCCAGCGGGTCGAACATGCGGCCCAGCGTGGCTTCGCCCACCGGTGCGGTCAGGCCGTGGCCGGTAGCGGTCACGGTCATGCCCTTGCCCAGACCCTCGCTGGCGGAAAGCATGATGCAGCGCACAGTGGTCTCGTTGACATGCTGTGTCACTTCCATCGTGCGCTCGGGTGCCCTCGGCGGTCACGGTAAGCGCTTCCTGCAGGGCAGGCAGCTTGCCTGCGGTGAACTGCACGTCCACCACAGGGCCGGCTACGCGAATAATAGTTCCCTGTATCATACGATTGCCTCTATACTAATTTGTAAATACGTTTTATTCCGCCCGGTCCTGCACGGCAGCCGCACCGCCGATGATCTCGGTGATCTCCTGTGTAATGGAGCCCTGACGGGTGCGGTTGTATTCCAGCTGCAGCTCCCGGATCATATCGTTGGCGTTCTTGGTGGCGGAATCCATGGCGGTCATGCGGGCGCTCTGCTCTGCGCAGAAGCTCTCGGTCATGGCACCAAAGATCATGCCGTGCATATAAATGGGCGCGATTTGTTCAAACACCGTCCATGCAGACGGGAACATCTCCACATCGCCCTTCGGATCGCCCAGACCCTTGGGGGCAGGCTGCAGATGGGCGCGGTCCAGCGGCAGCAGACGCACCATGGTGGCTCGCTGGTCAGTGCATTCTCGATGCGGGTATAGATGAGATAGATCTCATCCAGCTTGCCGGTCTTGAAATCATCGATGGCGTCCATCGTGATATCGCGGGCACGCTGCAGCGTAGGCTCCGTGGCACCGTAGTGGAAATCCTCCACCAGCGCGGGTCCTTGTGGTACAGGGCGCGGTAGCCGGTCTGGCCGATCACATAGAACCGGTCGTTCTCATCCGCATTTTCCTTGAGGAACTTGATGATGTTCTGGTTGTAAGCGCCTGCCATGCCCTTATCTGCCGTCAGCACGATGTAAGCGCGCTTGGGGTTTGCGATGTTGCGTTCGTGGAAGAACGGATGCACCGGCTCTTCCGGCAGGTGGGGCACCACGCGGGAAATGGTATCGCGCATACGGTTGAAGTAGGGCGACACATTCTGGTAGTTCTTGCGCGCCTTGCGCAGCTTGGACGAGGAGATCAGGTACATGGCGTTCGTGATCTTCATGGTGTCCTGAATGCTCTCGATGCGCTCCTTCAGCAGCTTACTGGACGGCATGGCTGTCGCCTCCCGCATAAGCTTTCCAGGCGTTCAGGATGGCATCGACCATTTCAGGTTCCAGCTTGCCGGTGGCGGTGATCTTATCCATCGTACCGGACACATCCGCGCGGAACTGACGCACAAATGCGGAAGTTTTGGCGCGCAGCTCGGCAGTGGGCAGTTCGTCCAGCACACCGTGGGAAGCCAGCACCAGCGTGACCACCTGCTCGGCGTCGGACTTGGGCTGATACAGCGGCTGCTTGAGCATTTCCATCAAAGCCTTGCCGTGGTCCAGCTGGCGGCGGGTCTCCGCGTCCAGATCCGAGCTGAACTGTGCAAAGGACTCCATATCCTTGTACTGTGCCAGCTCGATACGCAGGTTGGCGTTGGCCTTCTTCATGGCCTTGGTCTGGGCAGCGCCGCCCACACGGGACACCGACAGACCCACATTGACGGCCGGGCGGTTGCCTGCATTGAACAGAGCGCTCTCGAGGAAGATCTGACCATCGGTGATGGAAATGACATTGGTGGGGATGTAGGCCGAAACGTCGCCTGCCTGCGTCTCTACGATAGGCAGTGCGGTGATGGAACCGCCGCCCAGATCGTCGCGCATCCGGCAGGAGCGCTCCAGCAGACGGGAGTGCAGATAGAACACATCGCCGGGGTAAGCCTCACGGCCCGGAGAGCGGCGCAGCAGCAGAGAAATGGCACGGTAGGCCACTGCATGCTTGGACAGATCGTCGTAAACGATCAGCACGCTCTTGCCCTGACTCATGAAGTACTCGGCCAGTGCGGTACCGGCATAGGGTGCGATGTACTGCAGGGGAGCGGAATCCGAAGCAGTAGCCGCCACGATGGTGGTGTAGCTCATGGCACCGTGCTTCTGCAGATCGCCTGCCACGCGGGCAATGGAAGAAGCCTTCTGCCGATGGCCACATAAATGCACAGCACACCGGTGTTCTTCTGGTTCAGGATGGCGTCCGTGGCGATGGAGGTCTTGCCGGTCTGGCGGTCGCGATGATCAGCTCACGCTGACCGCGGCCGATGGGGAACATGGAATCGATGGCGAGGATGCCGGTGTGGAGCGGGGTATCCACGCTCTGACGCTCCAGAATGCCGGGGGCCTGCTTTTCGATGGGGTTGTAGCCCACAGCTTCAATGGGGCCCTTGCCATCGATGGGCTCGCCCAGCGGGCTGATGACACGGCCCAGGAAGCATCGCCACCGGGATGCCGGCACGCTTGCCGCTGCGGGTCACCATGGTGCCCACGCCGACGGTCTCAGCTCCGTCGAACAGCATGATGCCCAGCTGTTCGGGGTCCACGCTCTCCACCATGCCCTTGGCACCGTTGTCGAAGGTGACGATCTCGCCGTACACGGCGCGGTTCATGCCTTCGACGTGCACGATGCCGTCGGCAGAGGAGATGACCACACCGCCCTCGGCAGAGTCTCGGCGGGCTTGTAGTCCTCAATGCGGGTCTTGAGGGTAGCCAGCGAGGGCTTGCCTCCATCATCTTGTCCAGCTGATGACGGCCGGAGTTATCGAACACGCGGTCGCCCACCTGCAGGACATAGCCGGACAGCAGGCTCTCGTCCACCGTCACGTTCAGGATGACCTCGGTGGCATCATACAGCTTGCGTACCTCGGCGCGGATCCGGTTCAGCTCCTCTTCCCGGGGCTTGCGGGCGCTGCGCAGCTCGGCCTTGACGATGCGGTTGTCCGCAAAAAATTCACGACTGAATTCAGTTGCCATTGCCTGCACCTGCTTTCTCCAGCAGATCGTCCAGCAGACGTGCATCGTCCTGGGCGGTCAGATTGCGGGCCAGCAGCTTCTCGCACATCGCACGGGCCAGTGCCGTGGTCTGGGCATCGGCTTCCCGCAGCTTGCTCTGGCGTTCGGCTCGGCGCTCGCCTTGCCGGCGGCCACGATGGCGTCCGCCTGCTTGCGGGCATCTGCCAGCAGCTGCTGCTTTTCGACCTCAGCCTGCTTTTCGTAGGCTTCGCGGCGGGCAGCGGCCTCATTGTCCACATTGCGCAGTTTTTCCTGCGCGGCGTTCATGGTCTCTGCGGCTTCCTTCTTGGAGGTCTCCGCATCGGCCAGGTTTGCGTCCACCATCTGCTGGCGCTTTGCGATCACGTCCTGAACAGGCTTGAACAGGAACTTGCGCAGCACCGCATACATGACGAGGACGTTCACGACGGTCCACAGCAGGTTAATATCCAACTTCAGCATTCGTCTGCGCCTCCGTTACTGACCCAGGAACAGGATGATCAGCAGTGCAACGACGAAGCCGAAAATTGCAGTACCTTCTGCCAGAGCAGCGCCCAGCAGCAGGTTGGTCTGGATCTTGCCGGATGCCTCGGGCTGACGGGAGATTGCCTCCGTTGCCTTACCCGTTGCGATGCCGATGCCGATACCGCCGCCAATGCCGGTCAGCGCTGCAATGCCAGCGCCCAGAGCAATCAAACCATTCATAGTAATAATCTCCTTTTAAATTCAGTAAATATCAATGGATCAGTCTTCTCCGCCCATGGTTTCTTTCATGAACAGCGAAGTCAGGAACACGAACACATAGGTCTGGATCAGACCGTCGAACAGGTCAAAATACAGGCTGAACACCGCCGGGACGAACACAGGCACCACGAGCTTGATCAGCTCCATGATGACGAATGCACCAGCACGTTGCCGAACAGTCGCATGCACAGGCTGGTGGGGCGGATGGCGATCTCGAGGATGTTCATAGGGGTCATGACCGGCGTGGGGGCAGCCAGACTCTTGAAGAAGCCAACGCCGCCGCGTGCACGGATGCCGGCACCCTCGATCAGCACAATGCTCATCAGCGCCAGCGCTGCGGTCACGTCCAGATCCTTCGTGGGGGGCTTGACACCGAACACGCCGATCAGGTTGCTGAAGGCGATGTAGATGGCCACGGTCATCAGGTAAGGCACATAGCGCCTGCCCTTTTCGCCCAGCAGACCTTCAAAGAAATTAGTGCCTGCGAGGTAGGCCATTTCCAGCACGGCCTGACGCTTGCTGATATGGTCCACCTTCAGGTTTCTGGTAAGCAGGATCGAGCCGATGGTGACGATGGCCAGGATCACCCAGCTGATGACCACGGATTCCGGGATCTGCAGCGGGCCGACCTTGACGTATTCAACGGTCAGCTCTTCCATCAATGCTTTGGTCAGATTATTCAATTGTTTTTCCTCCTTCCTGAAGAATAGGGTTCCGGGGGTAAGACCGCCGCACCGCCCCGGCGGCGCAGCGTCCTTCTTATCGCTCGAAGAAAAGGCGCAGCTTTGTGAAAAAAGTAAGGAAGGTGTTCGGCTCTGTCCGGTCACACCCTCCCTCCTGCACGGGTCACTTCGTCTTTTTTCGTTGTGTATGATAGTACGATTGACGAAAATTGGCAAGTGGCTTTGTGCACATTCTACATTTTAGGTGGTTCTACTGCATTGATATACAAAAAAAGTTGTGCATCTTGTCCAATAAAACGTTCTTCACATGTACTTTTTCCACAAATTTCTTAGCCAATTCTTAGGTTTCAATGGCTTTTTCAGGGCATTCCGGGGAATATTTCCATCAAAAATGCCCCATTTTACATACTTTATATGCCCGATATATAAAATTCGTATAGGCGTCTCGTCCGGTATTACACCCGCTCCTATACATATTTATTATAACTGCATATCTAAAATCTGTCAGTCCGCCTGTTTTGCGCCGCGGCGGAACACCAGCCGGAAGATGGCACGGGCAAGCGGCCCGCAGTACAGCATCTGCCAGCACAGGGCCATGGGCATATTGTAGCCCCATGTATGCACAAGTGCCAAAGCCGGGTTCTTTAAACAGCACCGTTGCGATCAGGCTCATCACCGGGCACATGATGCACACGATCATCAGCGAGATGGCATAGGTGATGAACTGCGGACGATCTGTGGGCCGCATGAACATAAACGCCAATCCGGTGGCCAGTTTCTCCACCACGAAAAATTCCAGCACGCAGGCAATGGGAACCATGATCGGCATCTCGTGCAGTGCCATAACAAAGGTGGCATTGGTGACACCGCCTGTGTTCAGCGCCACATTGTAAACGATCATGCCATAGACCATAATTGCAGCCATGACAATGGTAAAGAAGATACGTTCCGGTAAAGTTTTAGGCATTTTGATTCTCCGTTTCTTTTGTGTCTAAATTTTTGCCGCAAAAAAGCCGCCCCGCGAAACTTTCATCTCGCGGGGCGGCGGCGACTACCATTCATTGGTGCTATTTTAGCACAAATCGATCTGACGCATAATACCCTGTGGACACTTTCTCCCGTTTGCGCAAAATCCTCCACAAACGGCCCGGAACTTCTGGGCAGCTTTGCTGTGACTCTCCCGGCAGCCCTCCCTGCAGGGCACAGAGTTCCTCCCCAAAGGGCCCGATTGCCCGGGCACACCGCACAGAAAGCGGCATTTTGCACGTTCTATCTGCTGTTTTTCAAGAACTGCACAATTTTATATTTCTATCCTTGTGCACTCTGCGAATAGACAAATCAATCAGGAATATGTATAATAAAGCCAGAAACCAGAGAAGTACAGCAGAAGCTCAAGAGAGAGCTAATCCCGCTGACTTGAAGCAGAAAGGAGCGAGACCGATGGTTGATATGGAACCCGCACAGCAGGGACAGGCTGTCGGGATTCGCTGAGAAGCAAAATAGAGGCTCACCACAGACGGGATGTTTCCCCCGTATAAAAACACAACAAAAATGAGCCAGTCTTGAGCATCAAAAATGCGATTACACGACAACCTGTCGATAAACTTAACCCCCAGCGATTCAAATAGATCCGCCGGAGATGATTCCTATGAAGGTATCTTTTGTACGGAGAACATTATTTGAATAGCAAAAAAGGAGTTCTACCAATGTACTAAGTAGTTTGCCCCTGGCGAATCTAACTCGAAAGAATGTGGTAATATGAAATTCATCTTCCGAATCTCGGTGCCGCACTCCATCAGTTAAGAGAAGGGTCAATCCAATGTACTAAGTAATCAGTCCCCTTGAAATAGATTCTCAGTTTCCAGTAGTTTCTAAGGAGAGTCACCCTATGAAACGTTTACTCCGAAAATGAGGAACCCCAAGGAGAAGAGGCTTATGACTCCGAAGAAGTAAGTATCCAGCCGGACGAGGGCTTGCAACCGCCTCGTCCGGCTGGTTTTATTTTGTGCTGTTTTCACCAACAGTCAACGCTCGATTTGTGCAAATTTTACGCTGCGCGGTTGAATACCGTCCTTTGTTTTTGCACTTTTCTGTGGTATACTGTGGAAAAAGATGGGAGGTGCATTTCATGGAGTCGTTCGTTTCGTTTTCCACTCTGTTCAACCTTGTGCTGACCGTTATCTGGTTCATCTCCGGCATTCGGGACCTTCAAGGCAAAGACCCGTTCCTCGATCTGCCGTTCAACCAGTATCACCGCGACCCGGAGTACCGCGCCTTCTGGCAGAAAAAGAACGGCGTGTTTTACATGCTCAACAGCATCGCCTTTCTGATCTTAGCCTTCACACCTGTTACATCGCTGCTCTACCGTATCATCTTCGGCATCGCCATCGTGGGAGACCTTCTTTATCTTGTCGCTTACGAAAGCTGGAACCATAGTGCGGATTGACAGCCGGAAAGGGGCCACCATGAATTTGAATCTTTCGGACTGGGATTGGCTGAACGCCGCGCTGGGTGTGCTGTTTTTGTACCGCGGCATCCGGGATCTGTACAATGGCACCGGCACCGGATGGAGCAGTGAGGACGAAAAGAAGCACTTCCGCAAATTTTACGGCATTGCTTCGATCCTTTGCGGTGCACTCTATCTGGTCAACACCTTTCTTCCCAGGGTCGAGCCGCTGCACTCCATTTTGATGGTGGCAGCGCTCGTGTTGTGCGCTGCCCTGCTGATCTCGTATCTGTGCTATACTCTGAGCAGGGACGACAAAAACAAAAAGTGAGAGGTTGCTATGGAAGTCATCTGTGCGATCTTAACCGCACTTTTCGGCATCGGGTTCGGCATTTTTATGGCGCTGCATCCGGAAGATGCCATTGCCCTGCGCTCCCGCAGGCGGTACACGCAGGTACCTGAGCCCACGGAAGAGTACATCAAATTGACCCGGCTGGAGGCATCGTAGTTTCGGTGCTCTGTGCCGTGCTTCTGGTGGTTCTGCTGTTCGCACCCCAATAATACTTTGCAGCTTTCCTCTTGCGTTCGTTTTCTCATCCTGCTACAATGAGAAAAACGCAGGAGGTATTTTATTATGGTCAAGCATGTGATCCTGTGGCAGCTGAAGGACGAGCTGTCCGATGCCGAAAAAGCCGCCGTCAAGGCAGGCATCAAAGAGGGGCTGGAAGTCTGGCCGGCAAGATCCCCGGCCTTGTGGAAGTGCATGTCAACATCAACGGTCTCCCCTCTTCCACCGCCGACCTGATGCTGGACACCACCTTTGAAAGCGCCGAGGCCCTCAAGGGCTACTCCGTCCATCCCGCCCATGTGGCTGTGGCCGACGGCAAGGTGCGGCCCTACACCAAGGCACGGTTCTGTCTGGATTACGAGATTTAATGTTGACAAACCCACCGTTTTTGCGTATTATAGACATAACAATGTAAATTGGCTGTGAAGAGAAGAGTACGCACCGTCTGCGCCTGACAGAAAGCCCGAAGGATGGAACCGGGCAGGCCGCGCGATGCCGAAGATGGTCTCGGAGCTGCGCAGGTGAAAATTGAGCCTGCGACGGGTGCGCCCGTTACCGCGCTGCGCCGTGCTTTTTTGCCCGGCAAAGGCTGCGCCCGCAAGGTGCGGCGAAGCAAGGTGGTACCACGAAGCTTTCAGGCTCTCTGTCCTGTCCGGCTCAGTCCGGCAGGATGAGGGCTTTTTCGTCCCCCGCCAAATCAGGAAAGGAAGAGTATCAACCTATGAGTGAGCACAAGACATTCTACATCACCACTCCCATCTACTACCCCAGCGACAAGCTGCACATCGGCCACAGCTATACCACTGTCGCCTGCGACGCACTGGCACGCTTCAAGCGGATGCAGGGCTATGACGTCATGTTCCTGACCGGCACCGATGAGCACGGCCAGAAGATCCAGGACAAGGCCGCCGACGCCGGTGTGACCCCCAAGGAATACGTGGACAAGATCGTAGCCACCGTCAAGGATCTGTGGAAGCTGCTGGACGTCAGCTACGACCGCTTCATCCGCACCACCGACGACTACCACATGGAGTCCTGCCAGAAGATCTTTACCAAGCTGTATGAGCAGGGCGACATCTACAAGGGCGAGTACATCGGCCACTACTGCAAGCCCTGCGAGAGCTTCTGGACCGACAGCCAGCTGGTGGACGGCAAGTGCCCCGACTGCGGCCGTGAGTCTACGACGCCCACGAGGAAGCCTACTTCTTCAAGACCAGCAAGTATGCCGACCGCCTGCTGAAGCTCTACGAGGAGAACCCCCAGTTCATCCAGCCTGAGAGCCGCAAGAACGAGATGATCGCCTTCATCAAGCAGGGCCTGCAGGACACCTGCGTGTCCCGCACCTCCGTGAAGTGGGGCATCCCCGTGCCCTTTGACCCCAAGCACACCATGTATGTGTGGGTGGATGCCCTGAGCAACTATATCTCCGCGCTGGGCTACGGTAACGAAAAATATCACGACTACGACAAGTTCTGCCTGCCGACCTGCACATGGTGGGCAAGGAGATCCTGCGTTTCCACACCATTCTGTGGCCCGCCATGCTGATGGCTCTGGATCTGCCTCTGCCCAAACGGGTGTTCGGCCACGGCTGGCTGCTGATGAACGGCGGCAAGATGTCCAAGTCCGTGGGCAATGTGGTGGACCCTGTGATCCTGTGCGACCGCTACGGCGTGGATGCATCCGCTACTTCCTGCTGCGTGAGATTCCCTTCGGCAACGATGGCATGTTCACCAACGAAGCCCTGATCACCCGCATCAACAGCGATCTGGCGAACGATTTGGGCAACCTGCTCAGCCGCACGGTCGCCATGTGCGAGAAGTACTTCGGCGGCACCGTGCATAACGTTGCCGGTACCGAGGCCATTGACACCGAGCTGGAGACCATGGTCAACGAGCTGACCGCCAAGGTCACGGCCGACATGGACAGCCTGACCATCCCGCAGGCCCTGATGGAGATCTTTGCGGTCATCCAGCGCGCCAACAAGTACATCGACGAGACCGCTCCCTGGGCGCTGGCCAAGGACGAGGCCAACAAGGCCCGTCTGGAGAGCGTGCTGTACCACCTGTGCGAGGCACTGCGCGTGTGCGGCATCCTGCTGAACGCCTACCTGCCCACCACCGCACCCAAGATGATGGAGCAGCTGGGTCTGGACGCATCTGCTCTGGACCTGACCAAGACCACCTACGGCGCACAGGAGACCTACACCGTGCACAAGGGCGAGGCACTGTTCCCCCGCATCGATGTGGCAAAGGAAATTGCCCACCTGAAGGAAGAGGACGAGAAGCGCAAGGCCGCTGCCGAAGCTGCCAACAAGGCCAAGGCTGAAGCGGAGAAGAAGGCTGCCGCCCCCGCCGAGGAGAGCACCGTGGACTTTACCCACGAGGAAGAGATCGACTTTGACACCTTCTGCAAGGTGGAACTGCGCGTGGCCGAAGTGCGCGCCTGCGAGAACCTGAAGGAAAGCAAGAAGCTGCTGCACCTGACCGTGTTTGACGGCGAGCGGGAGCGCTGCATCCTTCCGGCATTGCAAAGTGGTTCAAGCCGGAAGACCTGATCGGTAAGAAGATCGGCATTGTGTGCAATCTGGCACCTCGCCCCATGATGAAGGGCAAATATGTCAGCGAGGGCATGATCTTTGCTGCTGATACCGCCGACGGCGGCTGCTCCATCGCTTTCTACGGCGACGACACCCCCGTAGGCAGCCGCATCCACTGAGCCGCCATGCAGGAAAACAAAACGCTTTCCCGCGCGGAATGGCTGGATAAGATCTTCGGCACGCCGGTGTTCGCCGTGCTGCTGGCCATCTTCTGCAATGTGCTGTGGGGCTCGGCATTCCCCTTCATCAAGCTGGGCTACCGGCTGTTCTCCATTGAGACCGGCAACACCGCCTCCATCTTCTGCTTTGCCGGTGTGCGGTTCATGCTGGGCAGCTTTCTGGTGCTGCTGGGCAGTGTTCTGCTGCAGAGCCGCCTGCCCAAGTTTCCCCACGGCAAAGTGGCAGCGGAGTGCTGTGCTCTGGGCCTGTGGCAGACCACGACCCAGTACGCATTCTATTACATCGCTGTTGCCATGCTCACGGGTGCCTTTGGCGGCATCCTGAACAGCACCCAGAGCTTTCTGGGCGTGATTTTTGCCCATTTCATCTACGGCAACGCCGACCGCATGACCGCTGCCAAAACGCTGGGCTGTGTCATCGGCTTTGCGGGCGTGCTCATCGGCACGCTGGGCAACCACGGCAGCGGAAGCGGCTGGGGCGTGTTCTGCATGATGGCCGCTACCATCATCTTTACCCTGTCCGGCCCGTGGAACAAATCCGTGACCAAAAAGCAGACAGCTTTGCCGTCTGCTTCATCAACCTGTTCGTGGGCGGTCTGGCACTGTTCGTGCTGGGCACTGTGCTGGGCGGCAGTCTCCATGTGCAGAGCGCACTGGCGGTGGCGGTCATGCTGTATCTGGCCTTCATCTGCGGGGCAGGCTATGTGCTGTGGGCCCTGCTGATGAAGAACAACCCGGTCAGCCGCATTGCCATCTTTGGCTTTGTGAACCCGGTGGTCAACGTGCTGCTGAGCGCCGTGCTCAACGGCGAACCGCTGTTCCGCTGGCAGTATCTGGCGGCGCTGGTGTTCGTGTGTGTTGGCATCTGGCTGGTGAACAAGGCCCCCGCCAAAAAGGAGGGCAAATGACCGGCCCCATTTTTGACACCCACGCGCACTACAGCGCCTGCGCCTTTGACGCCGACCGCTATCCCTGCTGGACAGCCTGCCCGGTAAAGGCGTGGTGGGCGTGTGTGAACAGGCCACCCACTCCGGGGATGCACAAAGTGCTGGAGCTGGCGCACCGTTACCCGTGGGTGGTGGCAGCTGTTGGCATCCACCCGGAAAGCCTGCTGCCCGCCGCCGACTGCGGCGAGGAAGGCCCGGCTCCTACGGTCTCGGTGTACGGCGGGGACTGGGCCGCAGAGATGCGCGCTCTGGCCCCGTATTACGAGGACCCCAAGGTGGTAGCTGTGGGGGAGTGTGGGCTGGACTATCACTGGCCTGTGCCCAAGGATGCCCAGCTGGCCATGTTTGAGGCACACATCCGGCTGGCGCTGGAACTGGCCAAGCCCATCATCGTGCACGACCGCACGCCCACGCCGACGTTTACGCCCTGCTCAAAAAATATCAGCCCAAGGGCATCGTCCACTGCTATTCCGGCAGTGCCGACGATGCGGTGTGGCTGGCAAAGCAGGGACTGTTCATCGGTTTTGGCGGGGCGTGTACCTTCAAGGGTGCCAAGCGGGCGGCAAAAGCCATCAGCGCCCTGCCGCTGGAAAGCATCGTGCTGGAGACCGACTGCCCCTACATGGCACCGGAGCCGGTGCGCGGCACCCGCTGTGACAGCTCCCTCATCCGCTATGTGGGCGAGTATATCGCCCAGCTGCGGGGCATCTCTGCCGAAGAGGTGTTCCGCACCACAGCCGAAAATGCCCGCCGGGTATACGGGCTGTGATCCGTTTTTCGCAAGTTGCACAGGTTTTTCTCTGTGCTTCTGTATAAATCAACAATCAAAATCCAAACTGTTATAAGGAGAACCTACCATGAAAGCACGTATTCCTAAGCACCGCGAGTTCATCATCAACTTCCCCGACAGCATCGACCAGAACAAGGCCAACGAGGGCTGGGCAAAGCTGCAGCAGATCGTTGAGGACTACAAGAAGGCCCACAATGGCGCTTCCGTCTACGCCCCCACCTTCATCGAGGACTGCGAGGCCGAGGTGAAGAAGCTGCAGGAAGAGTACGGCTTCGAGTACACGGTTGAATACGTTCAGTAATTTCTGATATTTAAAATCCCCTCTGTGCATCTGCGCAGGGGGGATTTGCAGTTTCAGGGGGAACCGCTTTTCCCTGCGGTGTGCTCCCGCAAAAATACAGCCCCGGCAGACTGCATGGTCTGTCGGGGCTGTGCTTTTCTGTCCGGGTCACTTTTCCACTTTACTCAGCAGGATGCGGTCGTTATCCAGATTCTTGCCTGCGTTCTCGCGGAACTTTCAAGCAGGTCGTCCACGGTCATCCGGCTGCGTTCCTCGCCCTTCACGTCAAAGACGATGCGGCCGGAATCCATCATCAGGGTGCGGTTGCCCAGCTCCAGTGCCTGATGCATGTTGTGGGTGACCATCAGGCAGGTGATCTTCTTTTCAGCCACGATGCTCTTGGTCAGCTCCAGTACCTTTTCGGCGGTGGCGGGGTCCAGCGCTGCGGTGTGCTCGTCCAGCAGCAGCAGCTGGGGGTGACGAGGGTGGCCATGAGCAGGGTCAGCGCCTGCCGCTGGCCGCCGGAAAGCAGTCCCACCGGCTGCTTCATGCGGTCCTCAAGGCCCATATTCAGCAGCGCCAGCTTTTCGCGGAACACTTCCTTGTCCTTGCGGGAGATGCGGGAGAAGATGGCGTGGGGCGCGGTGCCGGCACGCAGATAGGCCAGTGCAAGGTTTTCCTCAATGGTCATGTTGGGTGCGGTGCCCTTGAGCGGGTCCTGAAACAGGTGGCCGATGACCTTGCTGCGCTGGTGCTCCGGCGCAAAGGTGATATCCTGTCCGCCCAGCAGGATGCTGCCCTCGTCGGCGATGAAGCCGCCGGTGATGGCGTTGAACAGGTGGATTTGCCCGCGCCGTTGGAGCCCACGATGGTGGCAAAGTCCCCGGCTTCCATGTGCAGGCTGACACCGTTCAGGGCCACTTTTTCATTGACCGTGCCGGGGTTGAAGTCTTGTGCAGATCGTTCAGCTGAAGCATTTCCATCTTACTTTCCCTCCTTGCCGGTAGTCACGCGGCGGCGGCAGGCCCCATGCTTGCGCTGCTCAAAGGCGATTTTTTCCTTGATGGCCGGCATCGAAATGGCGATGGCCACGATGATGGCAGACACCAGCTTCATGGCGGCGGCGGGCACATTGAAGCGCAGGGCCACAGCCACGATAAAACGGTACAGGCAGCTGCCGAACACCACGCCGATGATCCGGCGCAGCATGGTGCGCTTGCCAAGCAATGTCTCGCCGATGATGAGGGAAGCCAGTGCGATGGTCACCATGCCGGTGCCCACATTGATATCGCAGCTCTTCTGATACTGCGCCAGCAGTCCGCCGGAGAGGCGCACATGCGCCGGAAATGCACAGGCCCACCGTAATGGTGAAAGCCGGGTTGATGCTGGAAGCACGCACCATAGCAGCGTTGTCACCGGTGGCGCGGATGGACAGGCCAGCCGGGTGCCAGAAAGCCAGCATCGCCGCACCGGCAAGCAGGATCATGGCCAGCGCGATGGCCAGCTTATACCAGCCGCCAAGGAAGCTCAGTGAGCCCTTTGCCAGCGAGAAAACAGTGTCGGTCTTGACCAGCGACATGGTGGAGGAAAAGCCCATCACGCCAGATTGATGGTGTAAAGGCCGGTGTTGACGATGATGCCTGCCATGATGCTCTCCACGCCAAGGCGGGTCTGCAGAAAAGCCGTAACAAAGCCGGAGCACACGCCTGCCGCCATGGCTGCGAACAGGGCCAGAATGGGGTGCCGGTCAGTGCTACCTGACAGGCCACGGCGCAGCCCAGCGTGAAGCAGCCGTCA
>ENA-OQCS01000303-OQCS01000303.1-human-gut-metagenome-genome-assembly--contig:-NODE-303-length-27184-cov-2.570795_pt1 | contig 27184 bp, 36 predicted proteins | sample MGYA00242757_ERZ504575 | MGnify/ENA primary metagenome ERZ504575 (study PRJEB26092, sample SAMD00036297) | human gut metagenome | host: Homo sapiens | study: EMG produced TPA metagenomics assembly of... | reverse complement strand
TTAATGACATCAAAAAATGATGAAAATAATGAATTTATTTTAAACACATAAACCACATGGATTTTATATATGGGTAATGTTACTACCAATACTATTTTTGTTTAAAACTAAAATATCAGATTATTTTTAAATACTCAATAAAAAAAAAGCCTTCGGGCTTTGTTTATGTGAAATCTCTTTATTAAGTTGTTTTTTTGATGAATTTATAATATAGTATTAGGGAATATAGATAGAAGAAAAGGGGTAAAGTCATGAGTGAAATTATTGCGATTGAAGGCGGACATAAATTAAATGGTACAGTAGAAATCTCGGGTGCAAAAAATGCCACTGTAGCACTTATTCCAGCAATTATTTTAGCGGATAGTCCTGTAACGATTTATGGTGTACCAGAAATCAGCGATGTGGACGCTTTAGCAGTTTTATTAGAAGAACTTAATTGTACAGTATTAAGAAGTCATGATAGTTTAATTGTTGATCCCTCTCGTATGGAAAATGTTCCATTAGTGTCAGATGCCGTTGATAAGTTAAGAGCATCATATTATTTAATGGGAGCATTACTTGGAAAATGTAAAAAAGTTGTGATGAAAGCACCAGGAGGATGCTTTTTAGGACCACGTCCAATAGATCTACATATTAAAGGATTCGAAGCATTGGGTGCCAAAGTAGAATTTGTTGATGGTGCGCATGTAATTACAGCAGATCGTTTAGTAGGTGCAAAAATATATTTAGATTTTGCTTCAGTAGGAGCAACAATCAATATCTTATTAGCGGCAGTAAAAGCTGAAGGTAAAACAGTTATTGAAAATGCAGCAAAAGAACCAGAAATCATTGATGTAGTAAACTTACTTACAAAAATGGGAGCTAAAATTAGAGGTGCTGGTACTGATACGATTACGATTGAAGGAGTAGAACATCTAAAAGGATGTACTCATGAAATCATTCCAGATCGTATTGAAGCAGGGACATTCTTAATTATGGCAGCAGCTGCAGGAGAAAGAGTTATTATTCAAAATATCATTCCACAACATTTGGAATCACTTATTTCAAAATTGAAAGAAATGGGAGTGAAGATGGAAAATGTTGGAGATAGTATTATTGTTTATGGTGATAACAAGAACTTTAATGCAGTCGATGTCAGAACACAGGTATATCCAGGTTTTGCGACAGATCTACAACAGCCATTAACAGCACTGCTTACACAAGCAAACGGACAATCACAAGTAATAGAAACAATTTATCCAGAGAGATTTAGACATTGTGAACAACTTAATAAGATGGGCGCAAATATAGAATTAGATGAATCAATGTGTTATATAAATGGAAAAACACCATTAAAAGGAGCAAAAGTAGAAGCAACAGATTTAAGATGTGGAGCAGCATTGTTAATAGCAGGGTTAATCGCTGATGGAATTACAGAAATCAGCAATGTATATCATATAGATAGAGGATATGCGAATATTGATCAAAAATTAATTACTTTAGGTGCTGTTATTAGAAGAATCAAAGTTGATGATTAAAATTATAAAAAAGGGCTTGAAAACGACATAATTTAATGTTAATATATCATAGCAACTTACTTTGTAGTGAGAAATCTACAAGGCGGAAGGAGAAATAACAATGAAAAAAGGAATTCATCCAAATTACAAAAAAGTAAAAGTAGTTTGTACATCATGTGGAGCAGAATTTGAAAGTGGTTCAGTATTAGATGAAGTACGTGTTGATACTTGTTCTAACTGTCATCCATTCTATACTGGAAAACAAAGATTTGCTAGTGCTGATGGACGTGTTGAAAAATTCAACAAAAAATACGGACTTAAATAAGAAAATGAGTACTTGGTACTCATTTTTGTTTTGGAGGAAAAAATGGAATATCATGTCTTAGCAAGTGGTTCTAAAGGAAACAGTATTTTCATTTATGATCAAGGAAACGGACTTTTGATTGATTGTGGAATTAGTAAAAGACAACTTTATACAAAATTAAATCAATTAGGATTTAATGAAAATGACATTCGCCATGTTTTATTAACACATGATCATATTGATCATAATAAAAATATTGATATCTTGATCAAGTATTGTTTATTGTGGAAAAGGATGCATCCTGGTATAGATGAAAGTCATGAATTAGAAAATTATCAAAATATACAATTAGATCATTATATAATTACACCATTACCTTTATCTCATGATGCAACATCACCCTTAGGATTTGTAATCAAAGGAAAAGATGAAACAATTCTCTATATGACAGATACAGGTTATGTTTCACAAAAGAATATGGAATATATAAAAAATTTAGATTACTATATTTTTGAAAGTAATCATGATATTGAAATGTTGATGAATACAAGAAGACCTTTATTCTTAAAAAATCGTATTTTTGGAGATAAGGGCCATCTTAATAATGAATATAGTGCACATGTTATGGCGCAGGTGATTGGTGAAAATACAAAAGAAATTTGTTTGGCCCATTTATCACAAGAAGCGAATACAAAGGAAATGGCATTAGATACATATCAAAGAGTTTTTGATGAAGAACATATTTATTTTGATAATATAAAGATTGCAGATCAAAAAGAAATTGTTTCTGGAGGACATTATGAAAATTAGGATCTTAACAATTGGTAAGCTTAAAGAAAAATATCTTGTTAATGGAATCAATGAATATGTCAAAAGATTGAATGCTTACTGTAAAGTGGAAATGGTCGAAGTACCAGATGAACCAATTCCTGATAATGCAAGTGAAAATGTAGAAAATATCATCAAAGATAAAGAAGCAGATAAAATTGTTGCTAAAATTAAAGATGATGAATATGTTATCGTTTTAGATCTACATGGAAAAGAAATAGATAGTGTGGCTTTTTCAAAACATATTGAAGAATATATGATTAGAGGAAAGAGTACGATTACTTTTGTGATTGGGGGTTCTTTAGGTTTAGGAAAATCTTTATTACAAAGAGCAAATTATCGTTTATGTTTCTCTAAAATGACTTTTCCACATCAATTAATGAAGCTAATCTTAGTTGAACAAGTCTATCGAGCATTCAAAATTATGAACAATCAAACGTACCATAAGTAGCCTAGGTTTTTTACAAATACTTATTGAAGGTAAGAATATAATGAATAAAGCTCAGTGGATTCATAGTGAATTAGATGGGCTTTTATGGTTAAAAATAATTTATGTTGTAGGTATAATCTTTATAGAATTGAAAAGGGATGAGGTTAAAAATGTTAATAAGTGATAAGTTAAAGTCTTTTGATTTTACGTATGCAGAAAAAGAAATAGTAAAGTATTTTTTGAATCAAAAGGAAGAAATTGCAAGACAATCAACACGTGAAATATCAAAGAGATTGTATTGTTCGCCATCATCAATAATACGACTTTGTCAAAAATTAGGATTTACTGGATTTGAAGAATTTAAAGAAATGTATGTCGAAGAACTTCACTATTTAAATTCGAATTTTTCAGATATAAACCCCAGTATACCTTTTATGACAGAAGATAACATACAAACAATATCAAATAAAATGTGTTCATTGTATCATGAAATAATTGATGACACACATTCACTATTGGATCACGATATGTTAAGAAAATCATTGAATTTATTAAAAAACAATAAAAATATTTATATTATTTCTTCTGGATCGCAAAATGATCTTGCTTTAACTTTTAGAGATAAAATGGCTAGAATAGGAAAACATGTAAATGTATATCAAAGTATCGATGAACCATATTATGAGGCTTGTTATTTAAATAAAGGAGATGCCTGTTTTCTTTTAATTAGCTATACAGGTGAAACACAAAATTGTATAAGAATGGCAAATAAATTAAATGAAAGAAATATCGATTTTATTACTATTACATCATTTGGAACGAATACTTTATCTTCTTTATCACGTTGTGTTCTACATGTTTCTACAAGAGAAAAAATTAGAAACAATTTGGGAACTTTTTCTATGAATTTATCAACACTTTATTTGTTAGATTTATTGTATAGTATGTATTTTAGCTTAAATTATAAAGAAAATAAAAAGAAAAAAATTAAGATTGCTGATGAATATGAAAATTTTACATCGTCACTTATAAGAGATACAAGCAATGATTTAATCAAATAGGGAACAGTGTTCTCTATTTTGTTTGAATTATGTTTGTTTTGTTGGAACAGTGTAACTATAAAATTCCTCTTTATTGATTTAAGAAAAGTATAAAACTAGAATAGTTTTGTAAAAATAAGGAGGATATAAAAATGAGTAAAAAACCTGTAAAAATTGTAACAATTGGTGGAGGAAGTAGTTATACACCAGAGTTAATGGAAGGATTTATTAAAAGATATGATGAACTTCCAATCAAGGAAATTTGGCTTGTCGATATTGAAGATGGGAAAGAAAAATTAGAAATCGTTGGTAAAATGGCACAACGTATGTGGGATGCTTCTCCTTATGATGTTAAAGTTCATCTAACATTAGATCGTCGAGAAGCATTAAAAGATGCAGATTTCGTTACAACTCAATTTAGAGTTGGTTTATTAAATGCTCGTATTAAAGACGAAAGAATTCCATTTAGCTATGGTATGTTAGGTCAAGAAACAAATGGTGCTGGAGGTATGTTTAAAGCTTTAAGAACAATTCCAGTTATTTTATCAATCGTTGAAGATATGAAAGAATTATGCCCAGATGCTTGGCTTGTTAACTTTACAAATCCATCAGGATGGTAACTGAAGCGGTTATGAGATTTGGTAAATGGGATAAAGTCATTGGTTTATGTAATGTTCCTGTTGGAGCAATGCTAGACGAACCAAAAACAATTGGTAAAACATTAGATCAATTAACTTATAAATTTGCTGGATTAAACCATTTCCATTGGCATAAAGTATATGATGAAAACGGTAAAGAAGTGACTAAAGATATCATTGAAGCAATGTATGAAGGAAAAGATATGGGAATTCCTGCAAACATTCATGATATTCCATTCTTTAAAGAACAATTACTTCAAATGAATATGATCCCATGTGGATATCATAGATATTATTATCGTGAAGAAGAAATGTTGGCTCATGGTTTAGAAGAATATAATGATCCTAAGGTAGGAACTCGTGGACAACAAGTACAACAAACAGAACATGAGTTATTTGAATTATATAAAAATCCAGATTTAGATCATAAACCAGAACAATTAGCAAAACGTGGAGGAGCACATTATTCAGATGCGGCTTGTGAAACAATTGCTTCAATCTATGGAAATAAATTATCACATATCGTAGTAACAACTAAAAATAATGGATCTGTCCCAGATTTACCAGCTGACTGTGCAGTAGAAGTTTCAGCATATATTGGTTCAACAGGAGCAAGAGCTATTGCCTTTGGACCATTACAACCAGCTCAAAGAGGATGGTTACAATGCATGAAAAATATGGAATTATGTGTTGAAGAGGCAGCTGTCACAGGAGATTATGGATTATTAATGCAAGCATTCATTTTAAATCCACAAACAGTAGCAGGACAAAAAATGGTTAATGTTTTAAATGAATTATTGATTGCTCATGAAAAATACTTACCACAATTTGCAGATAAGATTGCCAAGTTAAAAGCAGCAGGTGTTACAATCAAAGATGATGTTGCACGTGAATTAACTGAAAAAGGTTTATAAAAAAGGCGGAAGCTTTTATTTTATGGTATACTTTTACAGGTGATTATTATGGAAGAATTTTCAAGAACAGAATTATTAATAAAAAAAGAAGGAATAGAGGTCTTACAAAACAGTACCGTTGCTGTTTTTGGTGTTGGTGGTGTTGGTGGTTTTGTTGTTGAAGCACTGGCTCGAGCTGGTGTAGGGACACTTCATATCATTGATCATGATACGGTTTCTATTTCGAATCTTAACCGTCAAATTATTGCAACGCATCAAACAATTAACCGAAAAAAAGTTGAAGTTATGAAGGAGCGCATTTTATCAATCAATCCTCGTTGCAATGTTCAAACATATGATGATTTCTTTTTGCCTGAAACAATTGATCATTTTCCTTTTGATGAATTTGATTACATTGTAGATGCTGTTGATACCGTAACAGCTAAAATTAAATTGGTAGAAATAGCACAAGAAAAAAAGATTAAAATTATTTCTTCAATGGGAACAGGAAATAAGTTAGATCCAACAAAGTTGGAGGTAACTGATATTTATAAAACATCTATTTGTCCACTTGCTAGAGTTATGAGAAGGGAGCTTAAGAAAAGAAAAATACCTGCTTTAAAAGTTGTTTATTCTACAGAAAAACCCATTGAAACAGATGCACCTGTAGATCCTGAGACACATAAAAAAACGCCTGGTAGTATTTCTTTTGTACCAAGTTGTGCAGGTTTGATCATTTCAAGTGTTGTTGTAAGAGACTTACTAAATATAAAGTAGAAAGAAGGTGAAGTTCATGAAAAAAGTAACTTTTGCGATTTTAGCACATGTTGATGCTGGAAAAACAACATTATCTGAAGCAATGCTTTTTCATGCAGGTGTTATTAAAAAAATGGGAAGAGTTGATAAAGAAGATTCTTTTTTAGATTATGATATACAAGAAAGAAAAAGAGGTATTACTATTTTTTCAAAAGAGATCTCATTTATGTATCGAGAAGTCAAATGACTTTTTTAGATACACCTGGGCATAATGATTTTAGTTGTGAAATGGAAAGAACGTTACAAGTGTTAGATTATGCTATTCTTGTTATTTCGGCTAAGGATGGTATACAAGCGCACACAAAAACAATTTGGAAATTATTGCAAACTTATCAAATTCCTACTTTTATTTTTGTTAATAAGATGGATAGTACGTACTCAACCAAAGAGCAATTATTACAAATATTCAAAAAGAATTAAATGAAAATTGTTTTGCAATTGATGAAAACTTTTATGAAAACATTTCTTTATTAAATGATGAATTATTAGAAAAGTATCTTAATCAACAAATGAAACAAGAAGATATTCAAAAAGTTATTTCTTTAAGACAAATGTTTCCTGTATTCTTTGGCTCAGCGTTAAAAGATGAAGGTGTAGAAGAATTTATGGAAGCTTTAGATTTATATACTTGTCAAAAAGAAGCTTTAGATATTTTAAGTGGGATTGTTTTTAAAAAGACATTTCATAAACAAAAACATTTAACGCATTTAAAAGTAACAGGCGGGACTTTGCATGTTAAAGATGTTATTAGTGAAAGTAAAGTAGATGAATTAAGAATTTATACAGGACAAGGCTATCAAAGTGTTCAGAGTGCTTCAACAGGTGATATAGTAGCTTGTTTGGGGTTAGATGAGTTACCTATTGGTTTTACATTTGGAAATCAAAAACAGACACAACAAAATATTTTAAAGCCTTTTATGTCTTATCAAATTTTACTTCCTGATGATATTGAAAAAAATAAAGCTATTGAACAAATACTAAGTATTGGTAAAGAAGATCCAAGTTTACAATTTGAATATAATCAACAATTAGGAATTCTTTCAGTTAAAATTATGGGAGAAATTCAATTAGATACTTTTACAAAATCTTATTTTGGAACGTTATGGATTTTTAATTCATTATGATGAAGGAAGAATTACTTATTTAGAAACGATTTTGGATAAAGTTGAAGGAGTAGGTCATTTTGAACCCTTACGTCACTATGCTGAAGTTCATATCTTATTAGAACCTTTAGAAAGGGGCAAAGGACTAGTGTTTGAAAATCAATGTCAAAGAAATACTTTACCGCTTAATTTTCAAAATCTTGTTTTAACACATATGCAAGAAATTCAACATCTTGGTGTTCTTACAGGATCGCCTATTACAGATATGAAATTGACTCTTGTTACAGGAAAATCTCATTTAAAACATACTGAAGGCGGAGATTTTAGAGAAGCAACCTATCGGGCAATTCGACAAGGCTTAAAAAAGACAAAATCTCTTTTATTAGAACCTTATTATGAATTTGAGATGATTGTAGAAAATCGTATTTCAAGTAAGATTATTTATGATTTAGATACATTTCATAGCGATTATCAAATAAGTTATGAACAGGATTTAACAATCATTAAAGGAAAAGCACCTGTTCGTTATTTAATGACGTATCAAAAGGATTTTCTTTCGCTTACAAAAGGTAATGGGAAGCTGTTCTATCAAATGGCTGGTTACTTTGAATGTCATGATCAAGAAAAAATTATTCGAGAAATTGGCTATAATAGTGAAGAAGATGCTTTATTTCCTACAGGTTCTATCTTTTGTAAACAGGGTGCAGGATTTTATGTCCCTTATGATGAAGTAGAAAATTATATGCATTTACCTTATGTATATCAAAAAAATAAACCACGTCCAGTTACAAAAAATTATAAAGTCGATGATAAAGAGTTAGAGGAAATATTTATTAGAACATATGGACCAATTAAAAGACGACTTTCTAAAGAAATGAATCGTAAAATAGAAAAACAGGTTGAAGAAAAAAAGACAATTTTACCAGAATGTTTATTAGTAGATGGATATAATATTATTTTTTCATGGGATGAATTAAATGAACTTGCTAAAACAAATTTAGACCATGCTAGACATCGTTTAATAGATATTTTGAATAATTATCAAGGTTATCGAAAATGTTTGCTGATTGTTGTTTTTGATGCTTATAAAATTAAAAAGAATATTGGCTCAATTGAAAAAAATGATAATATTTATGTTGTTTATACAAAAGAAGCGCAAACTGCAGATAACTACATAGAGAAGTAACACATGATTTATCACAAAATATCGTGTTTATGTAGCTACTTCAGATGCTTTAGAACAAATTATTGTTTCTTCTAGAGGGGCTATGCGTATTTCTGCAAGAGAATTCGAATTATTGGTTAAAGAAACACATCTTTATGAAATTGAAGAATTTCAAAGAAAAAATAAACAAATGAAAAATTATTTATTAGAAGATTTAAAAAAGAATTAGCAGTTAAATGACTGCTAATTTTGTATATCATGATGTACATAGTAACTTTCATCATCAATGCCTAAAAATTGATAACCTTTTTCTTTATAATATTGGATGATAGAAGGAAGAGCAGCTACAGTTGTATCTTTAGCATCTGTATCATGAGCTAAAAGGACAATATTTTGATGTGTTTCACTTGTAGCTTGTTTAATGATTGTTGCAGTTGAGATATGATTTCCACTTGCATCTGTTGTATCACCATTCCAGTCATAATATTGATAGCCTTGTTTAATGACTTCACGTGTTAATTGAGACATGATACCATGACAATAGTTTTTAGAAATACGATTAGAACTTCCTCCTGGAAAACGGATATAGTGGACTTGAATACCAATAAGTTGCTTAACCATTTGTTTTATTTTTTTAAGGTCCTTGAAATAAGCATCCTTAGAGGAATAAATATCTTGATATTCATGCAAATAACTATGCAAACCAATAGTATGTCCTTGTTTATAAGCTTCAATAATATATTGATTATATTCTTGATGACATCCTGTAACAAAAAAAGTTGCTTTAGCGTTGTATTTTTTTAATATTTTTAAAATGCGATCAGTATTTTGACTGGGACCATCATCAAACGTAAGATACACTATTTTTTTATTAGATTCTATATGTGTGCCAATTTCTATTTTTTTAACGACAGTTACTTTTCTTTTGAAAGTTGTTTGATGTATTGGAAAGATCATTTGCTTTATAATAAATTGTATAGTTTCCAATTTGATTGGGATTAAAATCATTGGTATCAATTGTTAAATTGTATTGATTAGAATTATCCTTAATAATAATTCCTTTTTTTAAATCGTAAGATTTCCCTTTTTCAATTTTTAAAGATTCAGATTCTTTAATAATTGGTTTTTTTGTATCAATCACTTCTATTTTCAAATGATATGTTTTTCCTTTAAAAAATAAGTCACTGTATAATGTCCTAAAGTTTGATTGTTTAAATCATTTGCATTATAAGTGACGTCATTAATAGAACCATTTTTAACTTTTTTAATATATTTTTTATAATAAAATGGACTATTGATTTCAATTGTTGGATGATCAATAAATATAATCTTTCTTTGAAAATAAAAGTAACCCAGTATACTCATTATTCCTATTAAACAACATAATAAAAGATGTCTTTTCATGGCTTCCCCTCATATCAAAGATATGTAAATAATTATAAATGTTGAACTTAAAATTTTTGAAATTTCTTCAAAAATAATTTGATCTTCTTTAGAAAATCTACTAAATGATGTAGAATCTAAATCTAATACACCATATAATTGATTTCCTTTTATAAGTGGAATTACAATTTCACTATTGCTTTCGCTATCGCAGGCAATATGTCCTGCAAATTGATGAACATCTTCTACAATAACAGTTTTTCGAGTAGATGCTGCTTTACCACAAACTCCTTTATCTAGAGGAATGTTAGTACAAGCAATTTTACCTTGGAATGGTCCTAAAATAAGTTCAGTATTTTTAAATAAATAAAATCCAGCCCAAGAGATATCTTGAAAATTTTGCATAATAAAAGCAGATGTGTTGGCTAGAATTGAAATTTTTTCATTGTTACATTCAATTAAACCAATGTATTGTTTTAATAATAAATCATTCATATTTTTACCTCACTTTATGGTATAGTATAAAATAAAGAAAGGAGTAAGGTCAAGGTGTTTGATATTTTAAAAGCAAAAGAGAGTTTTATGAATTATGTGCGTCAATTTGATTTAACGAATGATAAAATTCATTTAAAACTTGTTCATACATTGGAAGTCGTACATACAACTGAATATTTATGCCACCATGAAAATATTACAGGTGTTGAAAGAGACTTAGCCTATTTAATTGCTTTATTGCATGATATAGGACGTTTTGAACAAATTAAAACGTTTTAATAGCTTTGATGATCGAAATATTGATCATGCTAAATTAGGGGTGCAGGTTTTATTTAAAGAGGGGATGATTAGAAATTTTATTGATGATGATCAATATGATGAAATTATCGAAAAGGCGATTGCTTATCATTCTTTATACAAAATACCAAATAATTTAGAACCCTCTTTATTAAAACAAGTTCTTCTTATTAGAGATAGTGATAAATTAGATAATTTTCGAGTAAAAAATATAGAATCAATACAAACTTTGTTTAGTATTTCAGATGCTGACTTTTATAGTCAAAGAGTTTCTCAAAATATTTTGAAAGATATTGAAAATCATACTTTGATTTTAAAAGAAAATAGGCACAATGAAGTAGATATGTGGGTTTCTTATATGGCTTTCGTATTTGACTTAAATTTTAAATCAAGTTATTTGTTTATCAGAGAGAATGATTATATACATAGAAATATGGAACGTTTACATTTTACAGGAGATTTAAAAGAAGATATGTTATTTGTTGAAAAAACATGTCAAAGTTATATTGAAGAAAAATGTATGTAAATAAAAAGGACGTTTGTCCTTTTTATTTGTGTTTATTTCGTTTTCTTTGTAAGAATAAATAAGTATAATCAAATAATTCAAAATTCAATAAATAAATGATTTTTGAAAAAGTAACTAAAAACATTAAAGTAATGGCACCAATATAATCAATATTTCCTAATCCTAAAAATTGATGACCAACAATTAAAGAAATATATAAAACAATTTGCATTATATAGATTACAAAAATACGATAATGACTTAAGGGTGAATAAATATGTCTTAAACCATTATAATAACACCAACTTGTAAGTAAAACACAAATTGTTGAAAGCATTTCTTTTTCTAAACCTAAGACACGACCACCATTAACGATAATTGTTGAGCAAATAGCAATCATAAAGGCAAAAGGGAAGGCGTTTTTTAAAGACTGTTTTTAAAAAATCACCAGACACTCTTTTGAAATTTGGTTCATAGGTCAAAAAGAAAGTTGGGATGCCTACACAACAAGCAGAAATGACAGTTAGTTGGATAGGTTTAAATGGATAACCATGTCCAAATAAGATCATTCCAATTGATAAAACAACTGAAAAGATTGTTTAATTAAATACATTGATGCAGAAGCAGTAATATTATTAATGACACGTCTTCCTTCATTAACGATATGTGGCATGGCATTAAAGTTATTTTTTAATAAAACAATATGTGAAGCGCTTTTAGCTGCATCACTTCCTGAGGCCATAGCAATTGAACAATCTGCTGCTTTTAAAGCTAATACATCATTAACACCATCACCTGTCATTGCAACCGTATGGTTATTTTCTTGAAGAGCATTGACCATCAATTGTTTTTGTTTGGAGAAACACGTCCAAAATAGTATATTTTTCAATGGCCTCTTTTATTTGTTCATCCGATAAAGAAGAAACATCTATGTAATGTTCATAATTTAAAAGATGACAACGTCTAGCAATTGCTGAAACAGTAACAGGATCATCTCCAGAAATAATTTTAATATCAACATCTTGTCTTTTAAAATAATCTAATGTTGTTTTAGCGTCTTGACGAATAACATCAGATAAAATTAAAATTCCAATACATTTTAAATCATTTATTAAAGTATTATCATTAATAATTATTGGAGTATATCCAATACACAAAACACGAAAACCTTGAGAGGTATAAGTTTTAATTTTCTTTTCAATCTTAGAATCTAGATTTTCAAAAATAAATTGACTTGCTCCTAAATAAACGGTTCCAAATTCATTAAAAGAAACAGCACTATATTTTCTTTGCGATGAAAAAGGAATAACAAAGAAAGGCTGATAATTTTTTCTTTAGAGAAGTATTGATGAAGTGCTATAGATGTCATATTGCCATCTTCTAAACAATAATTCATATTTTGATAATTTGATCAATATTAAAATGATCATCAAAACAAATAACATCATCAACTTTAAGCTTACCTTCAGTAAGCGTTCCTGTTTTATCTAAACAAATAGTATCCACACGAGCAAGAGTTTCAATGCAAAATAGATTTTGGACAAGAGTATTTTTTTTAGCAAGTCTTAGAACACTTAAAGATAGGGCGATTGTTGTAAGTAATACAAGTCCAGATGGAATCATTCCTAAAACAGCAGCTACAACTGAAACAACTGCATCACTAAATGGATAATGGCCAATAAAATATTCTTTAAAAAAGAGTAAAATTGATAAAGGAATGATAATAATTGAGATAATTTTTAAAATTTGGTCAATCGATTTTGATAGCTCTGATTTTTTGCTTTCAAATTCTTTTGCTTGAGCGGTAAGCTTATGAATATAACTTTCTTTTCCTACATGAATTACTTTACAAATTGCACGTCCTGATGTAACAAAACTTCCTGAAAGAAGTGAATCACCATTGACTTTTAAAATAGCATCGCTTTCACCTGTAAGAAGTGATTCATTTGCTTCTATATGACCTTCTAAAAGTTCACAATCAACAGGTATTTGCATTCCTGTATTTAAAATGATGAGATCATCTTGAACAATTTCATCAACATTGATTTAGATAATTGATTATCTCTTAAAACATCAATTTGTTGTTTTGTTAAAATACTTAACTGATCTAATGTCCTTTTTGCTTTTATTTCTTGATAACTTCCTGTTAAAGTATTAAAAAAGATAACAGAGATAAAAAGGGTATTACGATAAGATCCAACAAAAACAAGACATGCAAATAGTAGAATATTAATTAAATTGAAAAATGTAAAAATATTATTAAAAATAATTTCTTTATAATGTTTTTGTTGTTTTAACTTTCCACAAAATGAGTTTTCCCAAGTTGTTGCCTTTTTAAAACGTCTTCTTGAGATAGACCTGAGAATTCTCTATCAAATATTTTCATAACTATCACCTTGTATTCTATTTTAGAATACTTTTTGTCATTTGACAATCTTTAACAAAATAAGACAAGTAAATAATTGTATACAATTATACAAATTTGTGGTATGATATTCCTAACACTATGATAAGGGGGCTTAAATATGAGTGAATTTATTGATTATGTATTTCAAAGAAGTACATCATTAAATAAAATTGACAATTCTTTATATTCTAAATACAACGTAAAAAATGGTTTAAGAAATGAAGATGGAACAGGTGTTCTTGTTGGACTTACAAGAATATCAGATGTTGTGGGATATAAAAAAGAAAATGGTAAAAAAATTGATACAGAAGGGGAACTTTATTATAGGGGTGTTAAAGTTTCTGATTTTATAAAGGGACATGATCCAAAAAATCGTTTTCTTTTTGAAGAAGCTTGTTTTTTAATTCTTTTTGGATATTTACCTAATAAAGATGAATTAGATGCGTTTAAAAAAGAATTAGCTTCAAGATATGATTTACCTTTGAATTATTTACAAGCACGTATACTAGGATTTCCAATGCAAAATATGATGAATAAACTTCAACAAGAAGTTTTAATGCTTTACACATATGATGAAAAACCTGATGATATTTCACCAGAAGCAACGCTAAATAAAGGCTTGGATTTAATTGCTAAGATTCCAGAAATTGTTTGTTATGCTTATCGTACTAAAGTACATTATTTTGATAGTGATAGTTTGTTTATTCATCCAGTAAATACTGAATATTCAATTGCTGAAAATATCCTCCAAATGTTAAGAATAGATCGTTCTTTTACAAAAACAGAAGCGAGTGTTCTAGATATGTGTTTAGTTTTACATGCTGATCATGGTGGAGGGAACAACTCGACTTTTACAAATGTTGTTATGTCATCTACGGGAACTGATATCTATTCATGTTTTGCAGGAGCAATTGGTTCTTTGAAGGGCCCTAAACATGGTGGGGCTAATCTAGCGGTAGCCAAACAAATGGAACTTGTTATTGATACTGTTGGTTTAAATGCAAGTGATGAACAGATTAGACAAATTGTAAATGATATTTTAGATAAAAAATTTAATGATCAATCTGGTTTGATTTATGGTATAGGGCATGCTGTTTATACATTGAGTGATCCTCGTTGTCAAATTCTTTCTAAACAATGTAAGCAGCTAGCTATTGAAAAAGATAGATTAAAAGAATATGACTTATATCATCGTTTTGAAGAAATTGCGGTTGCTGAAATTGAAAAGAGAAAAGGTATCCATGTATGTGCTAATATTGATTTCTATAGCGGGCTCGTTTATGATATGCTAGGAATTCCTAAAGATCTTTATACCTTGATGTTTGTTATTGGACGTTCTGTTGGATGGGTTGCACATAATATTGAAAATAAACTTTATTCAGGAAGAATTATTCGTCCAGCAGGTAAATATGTTGGGGAAAAGAAAGAATATATTAAAATGGAAAATCGTTAAAGCATTGTTAAATCAATGCTTTTTTATAAAAGAAAAGAGTTGCCAAGATGACAACTCTTATATATTTTATTATTCTTCGATAACTTTGATCCAACCTTCAGGTGCTTCAATTGTACCCATTTGAATACCTGTTAAAGTTTCATAAAGTTTTTTAAGAACAGGTCCGATTTCATCCATTCCACTTGGGAAACAAATTTCTTTACCATGATCATTGATTTTGCCTACTGGTGAGATAACAGCAGCAGTACCGCAAAGACCACATTCAGCGAAATCTTTTACTTCATCAAAATAAACTTCTCTTTCTTCAACCTCTAATCCTAAGTATTCTTTAGCAACATACATTAAAGAACGGCGAGTGATAGAAGGTAAGATACTGTTTGATTTTGGAGTAACGATTTTATTATCTTTTGTTACGAAAATAAAGTTTGCTCCACCAGTTTCTTCTACTTTAGTTCTAGTAGCTGCATCTAAGTACATGTTTTCATCAAATCCTTGATTATGTGCATCAACGATTGCATGTAAACTCATTGCGTAGTTTAAACCAGCTTTGATATGTCCCTGTACCGTGAGGTGCAGCACGATCGAAGTCTGATACACGAATTGTAATAGGTTTAACTCCTCCTTTGAAGTAAGGCCCTACAGGAGTTACGAATACTCTAAATTGATATTCGTTAGCTGGTTTAACACCAATAACTGGGTTACTACCGAACATATATGGACGAATATATAAAGTAGCTCCTGAACCATAAGGTGGTACATAATCAATATTAGCTTTAACAACTTTTTCAATGGCTTCTACCCATTTATCTTCAGGGTAAACTGGCATTTCTAATCGTTTGCAAGAGTCAGCCATACGACTTGCATTTAAATCAGGTCTAAAGCAAACAACTTTCCCATCTTTTGTTCTATAAGCTTTTAACCCTTCAAAACATGTTTGTGCATATTGTAAAACACCTGCACATTCGCTAATAACAACTTTGTCATCAGCAGTAAGCACGCCTTCATCCCAAGCTCCATCTTTATAATTTGATACGAATCTTGCTTCTGTTGGCATATATCCAAAACCGATATTTGACCAATCAATATCTTTTTTTGACATTTTTAATACTTCCTTTCCTATATATATCTTTAGGCAAATTCTACGCCTCATCAGATGAAGTGTCAATAATAATTTATAACTTATTTTAATAAGAAATTATTAATTGTATTTTATTTATTAATAATATTGAATTGCAAATTTTCTAAAATTGAAATTGCTTTTGTCTGCATTGTTAAATCATTACTAGAAATACCTTTTACATCAATAAAGATAGGTGTTTCAGGTAGAGCGCTTTTAACAATTACAGCATTAGATAAAACACAAATATTAGAAACAACACCTACTAGAGTAACATTTTGGTAGTTTTTATCCTTTAAGTAATTTCCTAATTCAAGAGAACCAAAAGTTGTTTTTTCAATACAAATATCATGTTCTTTTTTAGCAGTATTTACCTTGCCATACAGTTTCCAACCATCACTATTTTTAATGCAATGTTCAATTGGCAAATTCTTCCCTTCTTGAGTTTCTAAATAATTATTTTGATGTGTATCGAAAGTAAAAATAACATCATCTTTATTTTGATGATATTGATCAATTAAAGAAGCAAGATACTCATCCAAATATTCAGCTTCTTTAAATCCCAAACTACCATTTACAAAATCTTTTTGATAGTCTACTACAATCAGTAATTTTTTCATAAAATTTCTCCAATCATTTTTATTTAATCTTATCATATATATTGACTTTGTAAATAAATATCATATAATATTCATATGAACATATATTCATAATGAAAGGAGAAAAATGGATAAAATCGTTAATAATGAAATTGTTGAACAAGTAAAGAAAGCAATGCCCGAAGAAGAATCTTTATATGATGTTGCTGAATTATTCAAAGTGTTTGGTGATTCAACAAGAATACGCATTATTTGTGCATTATTTGATCATGAGATGTGTGTTTATGATTTAGCTGCTTGTTTAGATATGACGCAGTCAGCTATTTCTCATCAACTTAGAATTTTAAAAGCCAATAAATTAGTTAAAAATAGAAGAGATGGTAAAATGATGTATTATTCGTTAGATGATGAGCATGTAAAACTAATTTTTGAGGCTGGTTATAGTCATATCATGGAGGATAAATAATATGAAATATAAATATAAGGTTAATGGCCTTGATTGTGCTAATTGCACACAAAAATTAGAAGATGCTTTAAATAAAAAAGAAGAGATTAATGATTGTGTAATTTCTTTTGCAACAGGTATGATGACTTTTGAAAGTAATCAAGAAATTAATGATAATGAGCTTCTTTCTTTTATGCAATCCATTGAAGATGAAGTAACAATAGATAACCTTTCTACAAACAAAACACATCATCACGATGAATGTAGTTGTGGACACCATCATGAACATAAACATCATCACGATGAATGTAGTTGTGGACACCATCATGAACATGAACATCATCACGATGAATGTAGTTGTGGACACCATCATGAACATGAACATCATCACGATGAATGTGGATGTGGGCAACATCATGAACATGTGGAAGATCATCGTGAATTGGCTAATTCAATCAAATTTAATATAGTTGGTTTGGATTGTGCAAACTGTGCAAGTAAAGTAGAAGCTGAGATAAAAAACAATCTTACATTGAAGATGCGGTTGTTAATTTTTTCTACGCAAAAGTTAATGGTTAAAGTAAAAAACGATGATTCTTTAATGGAAAAGTTACAAGCTGTTGTTGACTCTGTTGAAGAAGGAGTTGTTTTATCAAAGGAAGATAATCAAAAAATATATAGTAAACCAAAATTATTTGATTTAAAAGAAAATATGGAATTGGTTGAAGGTGTTATTATTTTTATAGGGGCACATTTCTTTGTAGGTGGTTTTGCTACTTTCTTATATTTGTTTGCTTATTTATTAATTGGTTATAAAGTCATTTTAAAAGCAATTAAAAATATTGGTAGAAAAGACTTTTTGGATGAAAATTTCTTAATGTGTTTAGCAACTTTTGGAGCGATTGCTTTAGGTGATTACAGTGAAGCAATTGCGGTTATGCTATTTTATGCTATTGGTGAAATTTTCCAAGGATATGCTGTTAATAAGACAAGATCATCTATTTCTTCTTTAATGGATATTAAAAGTGAGTATGCTACAATTGTAATAGATGATCAAATGATTCAAGTAACTCCTGAAGAAGTACAAGTAGGAGATACAATTGTTGTTAAAGTTGGAGAAAAAGTACCGTTGGATGGTAAAGTTATTAAAGGAAACAGTATGTTAGATACTGCAAGTTTAACAGGTGAATCAGTTCCTAGAAGTGTTGAAGTAGGAGATGAGGTTTTATCAGGAGTTGTCAATTTAAATGATGTTATTTATATTGAAGTAACAAAACCTTATGCGGATAGTACAGTAAGTCGTATTATTGATCTTGTTGAAAATTCTGCAAGTAAAAAAGCTAAAATTGAAAAATTTATTACCCGTTTTGCAAAAGTTTATACACCAACTGTTGTGGGACTTGCTGTTTTATTATTAATTGTTCCGATGATTATTTTACCAAATCAAAATTTCTATGATTGGCTTTATCGTGCATGTACATTCTTAGTTGTTTCTTGTCCATGTGCACTTGTTATTTCAGTACCTTTAGGTTTATATGCTGGTATTGGTAAAGCGAGTGCTTTAGGTGTTTTAGTTAAGGGTGGAAACTATTTAGAATTATTAAAAGATATTGATACTGTTGTTTTTGATAAAACAGGAACACTTACTAAAGGTGAATTTGAAGTTGTTGAAATTTCAGATGATCATTTATTAGAAATTGGTGCATATGGTGAATATATGTCAAATCATCCAATTGCTAGAAGTATTGTTAAAGCTTATAATAAAGAAATCGATAGTACAAGAATAGAAGATTTTAAAGAAATCGCTGGTAAAGGTCTTTCTGTTGTTATTGATCAAAAACAATATGAATTAGGAAATGAAAAATATTTTCAAGAATTAGGTATTGAAGTGAGTCAACCTCAATCTGTTGGAACAATTGTTCATATAGCATGTCAAAAACAATATTTAGGACATATCGTTGTTGCAGATGTTATTAAAGAATCTACAATGCCAGGTATTCAAGACTTAAAGAAGGCACATGTTTCAAATACGGTTATGCTTACAGGAGATCATTCAACTGTTGCTCGTGATATTGCTTCTAAAATAGGAATTGATCAAGTATATAGTGATTTATTACCACAAGATAAAGTTACACAATTAGAAAAATTAATGGGTAATGATCATGTTGTAGCTTTTGTTGGTGATGGTATTAATGATGCGCCTGTTCTTGCTAGAAGTGATATTGGTATTGCGATGGGTGGCGTTGGTAGTGATGTAGCTATTGAAGCTGCAGATGTTGTTTTAATGAGTGACGATATTACATCAATTGCTAAAGCCATTCAAGTTTCTCATTATACAAACTTTATTTTAAAAGAAAATGTTACTTTTTACGTTATTAATTAAAATTGGAGTTTTAGTTCTTACTTTGTTTGGACTTACAAATATGTGGATGGGTGTTTTTGCTGATGTAGGTGTTACTTTAATTGCTATTTGTAACTCAATGAGAATTTTGTATAAGAAGTCATAATTTTGACTTCTTTTTTTTATTTTGTCCATACTTAAAAGGGTGATTAAAATGAATTTGCTTGAATATTTTGTTTTGCCCTTAATTTCTTTGATTGTTTTGTTTTTACTAACGAAATTAATGGGCTATAGGCAAGTAACAGAGTTATCTTTATATGATTATATAATTGGAATTACAATTGGTTCTATTGCTGCTGAAATGGTTATGGGAAGTTTTAATGATATTTTAAAGCCGTTGATTGGAATGATTGTTTATGGTGTTTTTACTTGGGGTGTTTCTGTTTTAACAAAAAGGTATTTAAATTTTCGTTTTTTTGTTGAAGGGAAACCTGTTGTTTTATTTGAAAATGATAAGATATATTTAAAAAGTTTGGATAAAGCAAAAATTGATTTGAATGAATTGTTGATGAATTGCAGAATGAATGGTTATTTTGAGCTTAATGAGCTAGATAAAATTATTTTAGAAACAAATGGGAAATTTACTTTTTATCCTAAGACATTGTCAAGGCCTTTAAAATTAGGTGATCTACATCAAGAAGTTCAAAAGAATTATACCAACAATTCTTATTTTACAAGGAACAATTATTTATGAAAATTTAGAATTGATTCATCATAACCAAAAGTGGTTAGAACAAATTATGAAAGTTCATGGAATTAATCTTCAAGAAATTGTTATTTTGTATGTAGATGGACAACAAACAATACATTTTTATTTAAAAAACGAATTAAAAAGGGATTTTATTTAATCCCTTTTTGCATATCATATATAATTTTTAAACCTTTGAATGTAAGATCTTTATCATAGGCATCAATCAAATTTGTTTCTTGATAGATCATTCTACCTAGACCACCTGTAGAAACGACTTTTAATGGTTCAGGATATTGGCTTTTAATTTCTTCAATCAGTTTCTCTGTTAAACCAATATAACCATAAACAACCCCTGATTGCATACCTTCAACAGTATTTTACCAATAATATGTTGTGGTTTTTATTGCTACTTCAGGTAGTTGAGCAGCACGATTAGATAACATTTCTGCAGAATACCAATACCAGGAGCAATTGCGCCACCCATAAATTCACCTTTTGAAGAAATAACATCGAATGTCGTAGCAGTGCCAAAATCAATTACTAAACATGCACAATGGTGACTATAGTAGGCACCAACAGCATCAACAATACGATCACTTCCTAAAGATTTAGGACTATCATATTTTACAGAAATGCCTGTTTTAATTCCTGGACCAACAATAATAGGTTCTTTGTGGAAATATTTACGAATAGAATTTGTAAAAGAATACATGATTTTAGGAACGACACTAGAAATAATAACATCTTTTATATCTTCAACGGTTACATTATAGGCACTTAAAAAAGCAAGAATCATAAAACCATATTCGTCTGATGTCCTTTGCAATTTAGTCGTTAAACGATAATTGCCAATAAGCTGATCATCTTTAAAAAGTCCCATTGTAATATTTGTGTTTCCCATATCTACAACTACTAGCATTGTTATTCTCCTTTAACTTTCATTAATTTTTCTAAAATAATATGTGCTAGATCTTCTTTGCTCATTAAATCTAAATAATCAACAAAGTTTTTTGTAATTAAAGCAACTTTATTTGTATCAGTTTTAAACCCAGCACCATCTTCAAATAAATCATTAACAACTAATAAATCACAATTCTTCTTAAAAAACTTATTTTGAGCATTTTCAATAACGTTTTCTGTTTCCATAGCAAACCCACAAATAGTTTGTTTTGTTTTATGTTTTCCAATATAAGATAAAATATCTTCGTTTTTTCCTAATTTTAAATAAAATTCGTCAGCTTTTTTCTTTATTTTTTGATCGCTATATTCTAAAGGCCGATAGTCACCAACAGCAGCAGACATGATAACATAATCTTGAAAATCAAAATAACTTAATACTTGTTTAAACATACCTTGTGCACTTGAATTTTGATTACATCTACTTCGTAAGGAGCTCTTTGAGATGATGGACCACTAATCAACGTGACATGAGCTCCTAATTGACGAGCAACTTTTGCTAGCGCATAGCCCATTTTTCCACTTGAATGATTTGAAATAAATCTCACTGGATCAAGTGGCTCTTGAGTAGGACCAGCGGTAATAAGAACATGCTTTCCAGCTAATGGATGAGGAGATGTCGCATATTCAATAGCATCAAGTAAATCTTCAATATCACTTAAATGTCCTCTTCCTTGATAACCACATGCGAGTTCACCAATTTCAGGTTCCACAATCTTAATATGATAAGATTTACAAATATCAAGATTTTTTTGAGTTGCAGTATTTTCATACATGTGTACATTCATTGCAGGAGCAATGATTTTTGGACATGTTGCTGCTAAAAAGGCGGAAGATAAAACATCGTCTGCTAAACCATGAGCAACTTTGGCAATAATATTTGCAGTTGCTGGAACAATAATAAAACAATCAGCATCCTTAACAATGTTAATGTGTTTAATTTGATAACCTGTTTCATCAAAATCATCAATTAAAACAGGTTTATGAATAAGTGCTCCAAAGGTAAGTGGTGTTACAAATTGAGCCGCATTTTTTGTCATAATAACTTCAATATTATAATTTTTCTTTTTTAAACGGGAAATAAGTTCACATGTTTTATATGCTGCAATACTTCCTGTTATACCAATAACAATTTTTTCATAAAACCTCCAAGGGTGATTTTTACATCTATGCAACATTATAATATATTTTGAAATCCCATACAATGTATTTCATTCTTTTATTTTTTGGTTTTCATGATAAGATATCTTTAAAAGAAAAGAGGAGTGTTTATGAAGAAAATAGCTGTATTATGTAAAGATGGATTTGAAGAAATCGAAGCATTGACACCGGTTGATGTTTTAAGAAGAGCAAATGTTCATGTTGATTTAGTAGGGATGGATGATTTAAAGGTGACAAGTTCTCATCAAATTACAATTCAAATGGATTGCGTCTTTAATGATCAAATCAAAGAATATGATGGAATTGTCATTCCTGGTGGTTTACCTGGAGCAACAAATTTAAGAGATGATGCACGTGTTATTGAAATTGTTCAACAATTCAATCAGGAACATAAATTGATTGCTGCTATTTGTGCAGGACCAATTGTTTTAGCTAAAGCAGGTATTTTAAAAGATAAAATCTGTACTTGTTCTCCAGGTTTTGAAACACAACTTACCGGAGCTAATTATCAAGAAGCTATTGTTCAAAAAGATGATCATATTATTACAGGTAAAGGACCAGCGGCTGCCTTAGAATTTGGATATACTATTTTAGAAAGTTTAGGGTACGATCCATCAAACTTAAGACAAGGTATGCAATATGAATATCTTATGAACGTTGAAGCACATAAAGAATAAAATTGATAAATAGTAAAACGCTAATTTCGATAAGACCATTGATTTGAGAAAAGAAAATAATGAACATGGCAATGATTGAAAGACCGTAGGAAAACCATAAATAAATTTTGTGAGCTAAAATTGGCTCACTTTTTTTGTTTATTTTTAATAAGATATGCTAAGAATAAAAGTGCAATGATAATGCAAGATAAAGGAATAAAAACATGTAAAGTTGAAAAGATTGGATAATTTTTATGATAGGGTAAAATTAATCCAATAAAAAAGAACAGAGAAAGAAAAATAATGAATTAAAGAAGTTACTTTAAAAAAAGTTAAGCATAAAGAAAGAGTTAATAAAACACACCAAATGTAATAAAAAAAAGAAAATGACGTATTCATTAAAACTTGTGTAGTTTGATAAAGTGGATGATAAAAAAATAATAAGATGATTGAATAAATAAGTGTAATAATTTGCATAAAATTCCTCATTTCTAAAAAAATAAAAAGAAAAAACCTAAAAATAACAATATATATAGTGAAGGAGGTAAAATAAATATGGAAAACAGTATATCACAAATTCATTTATTAAGTGTACACTTAAATGCTGAAAAAGACAGTGTTATTCGTAATTTAGAAGATATTCGGGCAGTCATGTCTGTTTCTTACAAAATTTGCGATAGTAATGCAATCAATTTAATGTTTCTAACGACTGTTAATGAAAAGGAACAATGTTTATTTCATCTAAAATGTGAGTATGCGTTTTTATGTCATGATTATCAAAATGAAAAAGAGATGATCATGTCAGCTGTAAGTGTTATTAGTCCAAAAGTAGAAGAAATTATAGCTTTGATGACATCACAAATGAAAAATAAAGCGAGCTAATTTCACATTTATCAAACCCTTTCATATAGTATAATGAGGTGCATATGAAGGTTTATTGAAGTATATGATCAAAGAACACAATTTTTAAAAGATATTTTTTTAAGTCATGGTTATCAAATAAATGATAAACAATCACAAAACCTTGATTTTTATGTTGTTAAAAATCAAAAGATAGATCATGACAATACGTTTTCTCTTAATAATATAAATACAAAATATATTATTAATAAAGATAAAGTTTTTAAACATTTAAATAATACTTTAACAGCAATGGGACTCTATTTAAAAATAATACAAGATAAAGCACATTATAATAATATACTTATTTTAGGCTATGGAGATTTAGCAAAACAGCTTGCAAATATTTTAAAAAGTAATTATGATATTACAATTTGTAATCGAAATAACAAGGATTTAGATGAAATAAAACAAATCTATCATCATTTGGATTTAAATGCTTTATCAGGAAAGTATGATTTAATTATTAATACGATTCCTGTTTGTAAAATCAATTATAAAAAATTAAAATATAAACAAATTTATGATTTGGCACAAACAGTTGAGGGAAAAGATTATCAATCACTAAGAAATATACCTAATATGTATTTTCCATATGAATCGGCATTATTGATGTTTCAATATATTCACGGAGTATGAGACATGTTTAATGGAATGAAAATAGGGGTTGGGATTACAGGTTCTTTTTGTTCGTTAAGTAATTGTTTGAGATTTTTAAAGGAACTAAAAAAATATCCTGTAGATATTTATGTTTTTATAAGTGATCAAGTGAATTCTTGTGATACACGGTTTTTTAAGGCGAATCAGTTAATTATAGAAGTTGAAAAAATTATTGAAAAGAAGGTTATTTGTTCAGTTGTTGAAGCAGAAATTTTTGGGCCACAAATACCCTTGGATTTAATGGTAGTTTATCCATGCAGTGCCAATACATTAGCTAAAATGGCACATGGAATCAATGATAATGCGGTGACAATGGCTGTTAAATCAACACTTAGAAATCAACACAATATCGTTCTTGGTTTATGTAGTAATGACTTACTTTCAACAAGCGGAATGAATATGATGAAGATTTTTAATACAAAGCATTTTTATTTGGTGCCAATGTATCAAGATGATGTAATCAAGAAACCAAATAGTTTGATTGCACGGCGAGATTTAATTATTCAAACGATGATCAATGCATTGTTGATAAACAAATTCAGCTTTATTTTTAATGAAGAAAGAGTAAATGATACTTTTTCTTTTGTTAATAATTTGTTAGAATAATAGCAAAGTGAGTGTAAGAAGATATAATTAAGGAGGAAATAATGAAAAAAAGTATTATAAAATTGATGCCAATTGGTGGTCAAGCTGAAAACGGTAAAAGCATGTACTGCTTAGAAATAGATGATAATTGGTTTATTATTGATGCAGGTTATCGTTTTCCAGAAGTCGATAAATTAGGAGTGGACGTTATTATTCCTAATTTTGATTATTTAAAAGATAATAAAGATAAAATTAAAGCTATATTTATTACGCATGGTCATGATGATGTAATGGGAGCACTTCCTTATTTATTACAAGAAGTGAATGTTCCTATTTATACAACAGATCTTACAGCTGATTTAATTGATCAATTATTACAAAGATATATGAGACATTCTCATGTTTCATATAAATATAAAATCAAAAGAGTAAATATGAATGCAACGATTAAAGTTGCTGGAGTTGAAGTGGACTTTTTCCCAATTACGCATTCTATTCCTGGAAGTGTAGGGTTAGCATTTTTAACAGATTATGGTTATATTGTCTATAGTAGTGAATTTATTATTGATTTTGGAGCGCCTGAAAGATTTAGATGTAATATTCAAAAGATGATGGAAATTGGTAAAAAAGGAGTTTTAGCTTTACTTTGTGAATCATCATATTCAAAAAATGATGGCTATACTTCTCCTAATCATAAATTAACTGCTAAAATAGAAAGTATTTTTGAAGATGCTTCAGGACGTATTATTATTTCAAGTTATGCACAAAATGCTTTTAGAACTCAAGAAATTGCTCAACTAGCTAAAAAATATAATCGTAAGATTTGTTTCTATGGAAGAGATAAATATGATAATACCAATTCTTTAATGAGAATTGCTAAAAATAAGAAAAAACCAATTTTGGATATTCATCCAGCTTGTATTGGTGATAATAATGATATTCAAAAAATAAAGATAATGATAAATTGGTTGTTTTATTAAGTGGTAGTCCTCGTCGTATCTATCATGATATTTTAGATATTATCGATGGAGGAGATGATAAGCTTAAATTACAAGATAGTGATACATTTATTGTAGCTTCACCTGTTTTACCAGGGACTGAAAAAATAGCTAATAGAGCAATCAATGAACTTTATAAAACTGATACACATATTCATGTTTTGAAAAACAAAGAATTGCAATCTATGCATGCAAGTGAAGAGGATATTAAAGTATTGATTCAAATTTTAAATCCAAAATATTTCGTACCAATCAAAGGAGAATATCAACATTTTATTGCTGCAAGTGATGTTGCTAAAAAAATGAATATAAATGATGATCATATTGCTATTGTTGATAATGGAGAAATGATTACTTTTAAAGATGGAAATTACAAAGTTATCGAGATTCTATTACAATTGAAGATGTGATGATTGATGGCCTTGGAATTGGTGATGTTGGTGTTAAAGTTATTGATGACCGAAATCAATTACAAAATGAATGGTGTTGTTATTATTGGTATGACAATTGATGGTAAAACAAGAGAAATTGTTGCCAATACAGATGTACAAACAAGAGGTTTTATTTACTTAAAGGATTCAGAAAATGTTGTAAAAGGAATTATGAATATTGCTGAAACTGAGTTAGAGTCTTATAAAAATAAGACGGAAGAAGATATTAGAGATGTACGTCAAAATATTAAAGATAAAGTGAACAAATATATTATCAAAGAGACTGGCAAAAGACCTGTCATTTTACCAGTAATTATAGAATTATAAAAG
>ENA-OQCS01000302-OQCS01000302.1-human-gut-metagenome-genome-assembly--contig:-NODE-302-length-27279-cov-4.189562_pt1 | contig 27279 bp, 35 predicted proteins | sample MGYA00242757_ERZ504575 | MGnify/ENA primary metagenome ERZ504575 (study PRJEB26092, sample SAMD00036297) | human gut metagenome | host: Homo sapiens | study: EMG produced TPA metagenomics assembly of... | reverse complement strand
CTTTACCAAAAAGTCGGTACACGAAACCCATAGACTAATTGTCTTGACCTAAAAGAGATTGGAATTTTCAGGACTGCCTATCAACTTAGATAGAAAGTCCAAGGTCTGCTGAAAATACATAATTCAAAAATTGAAATTGCTTGACTGCAAAATTTAGTAAACTTTGCTTGCAAAAAAACATACTGGAAACAGTGCCGGATAGTATGTGAAGAACAGAAACTTTTGGGAAAATAATATGTAAATACAAAATTATAAAAACAAAAAAAATGATTAGAGTTGCCACGATAAAGGATGCTTCAAGACTTGCGGAAATACAGATTTTCTCTAAAAGAAAAGCCTTTCGCCCTATTTTTCCAAAACGATGAATGTTTCCTTTAATGAAATGTCGGTATTGCGTCTTGCATTATATTATCAGGATGTTATAGGAGCTTTGGACGATATATATGTTTTTGATGACGGGATTGTAAAGGGGATGATGAAACTGGATTGTAAAAACAGTATATGGGAATTGAAAGAGTTGTATGTAGATCCGTTCTTTCAAGGAGAAGGTGTTGGGACAAAACTTATGCGCCATTTCCTTACAACAGCAAAAAGTCACGATGTAAAAGAGGTTTACCTGTGGGTGTTGGAAGAAAATTTTGCAGCAAGAAAATTTTATGAGAGCCACGGGTATGTCTATACAGGAAATAAAAAAGAGTTTTCCGATTCAGGAAATATCTGTTGAATTATGCATTACGATTAAAAGCCACCTTATAATCCGGCTCGCGTTCCGAAAATTCCGCTTTGCCGGGCACGTGAAGTCCCTTGGACGGTCAAAAGGTTCAGGGGGCTTTTTTGTCAATCGCCCTCACAGGCAGATTTTCTTTTTTAGCCGTTATTCCCACTTCTATATACAATCGGGCTTCTTCCTCTTTTATTCCGGTTATCCCATTCTTTCCCTGATCTCGCCCCCGTTGCCTCCTCGCCGGTTGGATTTTCTCATGCAAAGGTACAGCGGTCGTCCGGCGTCAAGCACCACTATGCTAACGGCTCGCGGATTTGCCCGGCAGCCTTCCGCAAATCGAAGATGGCCTTTCAGCCCCCGCCTCGTACCTCGACGGTTGGGTATTCCGTGAAATTCTCCGGCCGTTTGCTTGCCTTTCCGTCCTTTCCCCGCTGTCTGGCTTGCATGTAAAATCTCTCCCGCCAAGGAAGCCGAAAGGCTCCGAAAGCAGGGAGAAGAAAAAAGCAAGTTCAACAAATTAAAAATTTAAAGTTATGCACAGCAAGATTTTTCAAATTACCGAAACACGGGTGAGCAAGGACAACTACCTGAACGAGGACACCCTCACGCAGGGCGACGATAGTTTCTTCGACTATTGTGCGGAGATTGACGATGAGGAACGCCAGTTCCATATCGACAACTTGGTAAACAACATTCTGCCCAAAGGCATGTTCGAGCTTGTTTCCGACGATACCATACGCTACAAAGGCGGTGCGGAACGATGGAGAGAAGATTTCATCGCAGACATTCGAAGCAGGGCGGAAGCCCTTACCCCCGAAAGCGTGCAGGACTGGATTGGCCCGGTCTATCAACTCGAAAAGTTCCTGAAAAACCCGCTCGATACCGCTTACTGGTTCTACATGGACGAGGAGGGGCTGCAATCCAACGCCGAGCAATCCTACGAGTTCCTGCGGCAGGCATGTGAATTTAAACCCGGTACGCTGCTTTACATCGGCGGTGTCATCGACTATCATTTTTAACCTCAAAACGCTGAACGATGAAAGGTACGGAACATTTCAAACGGACTATCAAGGAATACTTGGACGGCAAGGCACGGACGGACGAACTTTTCGCCGTCTCCTATGCCAAAGAAAACAAAAACTTGGACGATTGTATCACATTCATTCTCAATCAAGTCAAGGCAAGCGGCTGTTGCGGAATGACCGACGACGAGGTGTGGTCGCTCGCCATTCATTACTATGATGAGGACAACATCGACGTGGGCAAACCTATCAGTTGTGGCGTCGTGGTCAATCACAAGGTGGAGCTGACCGAAGAAGAAAAGGCGCAAGCCCGAAAAGACGCGCTGAAAGCCTATCAGGAGGAAGAAATGCGCAAGATACAGCAACGCCACAGCAGGCCGAAGCCGACCGCCAAAGCTGTACAGAATACCCAAACGGAACTCTCACTCTTCGATTTCTGACCATGAAAGCACGGACAAAATTTCAGCATCAGGTAGTAGCCGCCAACGGGCGGTTGCTGCCTATCACGGAGAAACAGGCAGAATGGGCGTTCCGGCATACCGTCGGACATTACGCTTTTCGTACACCGAGCGGACAAACGACCTGCCTCGATTGCGGTCATAGGTGGAACGAGACAAAGGCGAAGCGTTGCCATTGCCCGAACTGCCACGCCAAACTGACGCTCAAAGACACGCTTTGCCGCAAGACAGATGAGAAAAGCTATTTTTCTGTCATCACCACGCAGGACGGATTTCAGGTGCAGCGGATTTTCAGAATGAATGTCTGTTACCGCAAAGGCAAGAACGCATGGACAGACGTGTGCGAAGTGGCGAGATACTGGTTGGACGAGAACGGGAAAACCGCTTTGACAGCCTTGCAACGGACAATGGGGTGTTATTTGGACAGCTTTCTGTACGGGTCGGGATTGGAACTGCGGAACGACAATTACGTGTACCAACGCATAGCCGACTGTTATGTCTGTCCGGGCTACACGGTTATCCCGAAGTTACGGCGCAACGGGCTGAAAGGGTCGTTGCCGACATCGCCCCGCAAAAGCTGATGAAAGCCCTGCTATCGGACAGCCGAGTGGAGACAATACTTAAAAGTGGACGCAAACGAGACCTCAAGCACTTCATCGACCACCCGCAGGATTTGGATTTCTGTTGGCCGTCCTACAAAATCGTGTTACGCCAGAAGTATCGGATAACGGACATTGGAATATGGGTGGATTATCTCCGTATGCTCGACAGATGCGGCAAGGACTTGCACAACGCCCACTATGTTTGCCCCGCCGATTTGAAAGCCGAGCATGACAAGTATCAGAACAAGGTGCGTATTCTCCAAGAGCAGGAAAAACGCAAGGAGCAGATGAAACGGGCGAGGGAAAACGAGGCACGTTTTAGGGAGTTGAAAGGCAAGTTCTTCGGTCTGGAGTTCACGGACGGAACGATAGTCGTCCGTGTACTGGATAGCGTGGAAGCCTACTACGACGAGGGTAATGCGTTGCACCACTGCGTGGGACAGTGCGAATATTACCTCAAACCGGATACGCTGGTATTCTCCGCACGGATAGAGGACAAGAGGGTCGAGACCGTAGAATTGAGCCTCGAAACATTCAAGGTGCTGCAGTCGAGAGGACTGTGTAATAAAAATACGAAATATCACAAGCGGATTATGAACCTCGTGCATAAGAACATCGCCCTTATCCGAAAGCGCATGGCCGCCTGATACCGGCTGCGGAAGTTATATCGGGCAACCACCTGCCAATCGGGACAGGTGGTTGTTCATATTCCCGATAAAGGCCATGTCGAACATTCTGTTATACAGACAATTCTTTTTCCATTCCCTTACATTTTGTCCGATGGACAATCGTTCGACGTTTTTTTGCCCTTTATACCCCAGACACATACTGCCGTCGTTTCCTGTTGTAACGGCCGGAGATCTTTGCCTCCATTCCCTTTGTATGCTTGGGCGTATCATTCATGGATCTCCACTATCGCCACGGCCTGTTTTTACGCAGCAAAGGTACGGCGAACGAACAGCGTGTCAAGTACCGCTTCGCTACTCCGGATAATTGACGCAAACTTTCCGCAATCGCAGATTGCGGCATTTCATAAAATTTTAACCTCCGTTCCTTGCCTGCTGTTCTTGCTTTCGCCGTTGGGAATTGCACGTAAAAATCAACTTGGGCGAAGTCGGAAGGCTTCAAGAAAAGGGAAATAAAAAAACAGAACAATGACAGCAATAGAACAGATTATCGCCATAGCTGAACAATTAGGCTGGCAAGTTAAAACCGATACCGACAAACCGAACCTCGTGGTGTTCGATTTTCAGCAATACACACCTCACGGGCAGGATTTCAGTTTCTCGGTTGAGATGAAAGGCAATGACACCGACAGCTTGTTACAGGAAGTTGAAACATATTACGAAGACTTCGACCCCGACTATGAAGCCTACCTGTGGATTGGTACGGACGGGCATGGCAAGAACGGCGCACCTTACCGAATCAAAGACATCGTGAGCGATATGGAGCAGGCGGAAGCCATGATAGAAAAACTTTATGAAACATTAAAAACAACCATGCAATGAGAACGAAAACCCTCTACACACGAGACGCCGAAAAGGCAGGAATAAGCCGTTTCCCAAACTTTCACCGCACGGGGAACATAACCGGCATGAAGCAGCTTTACTACGGAAAAAACGCCCTATTGGTACGTTGCGGGAGTCAGATTTACAACGTATCGAGCGAACCCGAAATTTACTACAACATGGCTCATTAAATGGTATTCATTATGAAAAGAGCAAGTTACAAGAAAGATTTTCAGAGTTGGAAAGGCATAATGGCTCTAAAACTGCTCTGCTGCAATATAGTTGCAGGCCGTTTTGATTGGAAGAAATACTGTACGCCACAGTCTTATTGCGGTCAGGAAATTTGCGTTGTACCGCTGCATTGCTCCTACGGACAGATAGGCTATACCGTGCACTTCCCTTATTCCGATATACCGGAAGTGGAATACGATTGGGAAATGAACAAATTAACTATCGACAAAGAGAATTGGGAAAGCTATTTAACGTGAGTATAATTCAAAATATAGCCAGTTGCCCGTCTTTGAAAAACATACATCAATGGCGGGCTTCTTTCAAAAACAGTATGCTGTTATGGTAGAAAGGGAGTTGGAAATAAAGTTATATTAAAGGAAGTGGGGCATGGAATATTCAATATCTTTATCTTCAACCATATATTTTTCCTGAAATTGAGCAATTTCTTTGCAAAAATCATCTGTCATACAATAAATCTCCGTAATTTTGGTCTCTGAAAACATCATGGTAATTGCTTAAATGTTAATTGAATACTATAAATTCAATACTTTTATTGCTATGTGCCTAATTTATTTACAGAATTAGAATTGAAAGAATATGACACAGACTTTTTATACCCAATGGCAATCTTCTGTCCTTGCAGACGCAGAAACTTATGTTTCAAAGGAATACAGTAATTTCCAAACGGCATTGCTACGTGAAATATCCAAATATGCAGAAGCCGTGGATGCGGCGGTCGTATCCGAGAATAAGGGGCATTATTATACAAGTTGCTTTATTGAACGTAATGGTAAGTTTGTATATATAAACCATTCTGCGGATGTGCGGATGGATGATGGGATAAAGATAGAACTCGGTTCGTTCATGATACGGACTGCCCGGCACGCAAAGGATTATACCGGCGGAAACAATCAATATTGCGATATGCTGCAGTTACAGTCAATGATTGACAAACTGCTGTCGTAATGATAACATATAGTCTGTAGCGGAATGAAAACCGGTAGGGACTATAAGGATGTGGAGCGCCTTCAGTATGAAATCGCTCCACATTCTTCATATTACGCTGCCGTTACCGACGCAGACCGCCGCCATATTCCGCCTCTTGTAGCTCCTCCCTGTATTCTTCAAGCTCGTTCAGCTTCTCGTTCACGGCTTGCAGGTTGGCCTCCAGCGTCATGTTGTGGTCATAAGGGTAATGATGTTGTACGGCCATCCCTGCATTGGTGGCCGTACCCACGTCCAGCGTATCCTTGTCCCTGTTGTACCTTGCATACAGAATATCTCCGTTTGGCATTTCGAATACCGGCATTCTCTGATGTGTCAGTTCAGCAAACTGTTCCGCCGCCATATCTTTGGCCACCTCTTTCACATCATCGCTGGCACGGTCTGTGCCGTAACGTGTGATATGGTCCCGCACCTCCTGTTCCGTGTATTTCAGCATGATGTCGTATGTGCTCCGACACTTCCGTTGTACACCACGCAAAGTCCTTATCTTCAATCAGCAGGTCATCGCCCCGGTTCTGGAGGGGAGAAGCGTATGTATGCTGCTCGTCCATGCCGTTGCCGTCGTAATACTCCTTGGCGAGCGCAAGCAGACCCTTGTAGTCGCCTTTGTCCTTCAATTCGTCCAGTTGCTTCGTGTCGTCAGCGGTTTGGAGATAGGCCACCGAAGCATAAAAAATACGTTCCTTGGCAGAGCGTTTGTCCTCTTGCTCTTCGGTAACATTTTGTTCCAACTCCTGCGCAATCTTATCCACCTTTTGAGTAACGATTGACGAAGCTCTTTTCACGTCCAGAAGCGTTGTCTTGATAAACTGTGGGGATTCTTTCAACTCATCGAGCCACCCTTTGAGGTATGCGCAACTGTCTTCCTTTATATGCTTGGTCATGCCGTAGCGTTGTGCGACCAACGCGCTGCCCAGTTCGGCCACCAGTTCCTCGCGGGCATACTCTTTCGAACCGAAAGAGGTAGGTTGGAGTCGGTCAAGCACACCTTCGGCACCCGTGGAATGGACCATCTCATGGAACAGCGTTCCGTAGAAAGATTCCCCGTCTCTGAACTGCTCCTTTTCGGGTACGACAATCTCGTTCTTTGTGATTGAGTAGTATGCTTCGTTTTGGTGCGTCGGTTTGATGGGACAAATCCAAAGGTTGTCCTTTATCATCGCATCGACAGGCCCAAAACTGAAATGTTCGCCGTTTTCGACCCTTTTCCCGTTCTCTCTTTCCAACTGCTCCCATAACTCCGGTCGAGCCTCCTGCAGGTTGGTCTGGGCGACATTGACACCCGGAACACCTGCATTTTCGGATAGACATTGTATTGCGCCTTCTCTTCGTCGGAGAGTTTCTTGTAGTCGTCGTACTTGATTTTCTCCTTTGTTTCCTTATGTATGCAGGTGAATGTGGTCAGCATGACGGGAAACGATTTCTCGCCGCGCAGTACAGATACACGGGGTAATTCCTGCCCGTCCTTGCCGGGCTTGTTGAGCCGCTGCACGCAGTCAAAGGTGCAGAAGCGCGGAATCTTGTACCCCTCATTCTCACAATGCAACAGTAACATAAGGGCGTTCATACCGTTGTACTCCCGCCCGGAAAGGTTACGCGGCCATTGCAGTGCCCCCTCGGTAAACCACGGCTTATGCCAGTCCTTGTGGATGCTTTCGATTTTCTCGATCATCATCTCGGCAAAGAGGTCCAGCGCCTTGTCCTCGCTGCTCGGCCCCTCCGTATTTCGCTTTCTATAACCGGCCATGACTGCTACTGATTGAAGTTATCCGATTCGGGAATATATTGCGCCAGTTCTTCCACCCGGCAGGAGATGTCCGGCTTCCCGTTATGTACCGAGACCGTCATTTCGCCCTTGGCTTCTACCTTGACGCCCGGTTGCAGCCACTCTTCACGTTGCCTGTCGAAGCAGAAGAAACGCACCCACTGGTACTCGAAATTCTCATCGACCTTTTCGGTGCTGAATGCAGAGAACATCGTGTAGGACTTATCCTTTTTGTCCTTCCGTTCCTCGATGTTCTTGCCCACCTTGCCCCGGAACGACAGTTCGCCCTTGATGGAATCCGCGATGTCCGCCGCCGGCCGATACGGTCGGCAAAGAGGTTGAAATAGAGCTTTTCGCCCCGGCGTTTCAGGAACAGCGTCCCCGCAACCTCGACACGCAATCCGTTTCGATAGCCGGATACCTTCTTCTGACCGCCCTCCTTGCTGACACTGATCTCGACCGTTTCGTTCCGACCGTCCTTGCCTTGGAGCACGACGCGGAGCGGAAAGGTCAGGAATGTTTTCTCTTCTTTGGTCGTGCGCATCGAAGCGTCGCGGCCGATGGTGCCGCACGCCGTAATATTGCATTTAATCATTTTATTTTGTCTTTTAGTGATACATAGTCCACCGGACAAAGCGGGGTGTCTTGAAGTTGAACAGGTTGAAAGCGTTTCCTAATCGGGAGCACGTATTCTCATGTAGACAATCCAGCCGGCAATACCCAGTTGGACGCCCACGATAACGAGTGTTGCTACCCAACCGAATAGCCGGGAACAGAACAGGATATGCAGGGCGCAGACGGACACCCCGGACAAGTACCCGCAAAGTCGTATCATCACGCGTTTTATCATGACTTTTTGGGATTATCTTTTCAGGTTTTCCGATTGTGCCCGTTGTTCGGACATTCCCCGTTCAAGTTCTGCGACGCCGCCTCCGAGAGGATGACCGTGTTCAGCACGCCGGTCACACGCAGCCGTTTGGCTTCCTCCGAAAGAGAACTGTCGTTCAGCGTCACCGACAGGCGGCTTAACTCGGCAGAGGCCAGTTCCCGTGATACCTGAACGCTGCCGTTGTCCGCCTGCAGGACAGCTCGCCCGTTTTCCCCGACTGTGAGGTCACAGTTTTTCATGCCCGGCAGCAACGCTTTGAGGTCGATACGCCGGCTGTCCATCGCCTCGGAAATGGCTGCCTTTTGTTCCTCCTTGTTCTTGCTGTCGATTTGCGTCGCCAGTAACATCAGGGAGGTAAAGGCGGTCATGGCCATTTCCACGACAGGATCACTGCACCCCGACAATCCCACGCCGCTATCCTCCGAGGAGAGCAGTTTTTCATCCACGCATCGGGCGAAAGGCTTTTGCGGTGGCATTCTCTTCTGTTCCCTTATATCGGGCGAGCAGGTCGTTGCCGTTATGTAGTACCTGCTGTTTGATGTGGCCCTTTTGTGCGATTTCAGCCAGATACGCTGCCGGATCGACGTCCCGCTGCGTGCCGTCCGCATAAATCTGCCGGACACCGAAGTGCAGGTGCTTCCCGGTCGTCCGTGTCCCCGTGTTACCGGAACGGCCGAGCTTCTGGCCTGCCTGTACCGTATCGCCTGCCTTTACGGAAACTTCGCCGAGGTGCATGTAGGTACACTGTACCTTGCTGCCGTCCGGACGGGTGTATTCCACGGTCAGCGATTTGTTACCGGGTGCATGGCCTTTGTCTTTGACAGCGACGACCTTGCCGTCTTTTTCCGTGGCCAGGACCGTATCGCCGTCGCACCGGATGTCGATACCCGTGTGCATACGTTCCTTGCCGTCTGCCGGATCTTGCCGCATACCGAATGGCGAGGTGACGAAAAGAAACTCTTTCCGCTCCACCGGAAACGAATAGTCCACTGTATTTCCGACCTCACGGAGCGGGTTCTCTTCCACGCCGAACCGCTTTCCCTGCGTCTCCATTTCCTGCATGACCTGCCGGTCGTACTTTTGCAGCCCGTTCTGTTCGATGATACGTTGCAGGCTGTCGGCATAATGCCCGCCCGTGGCATAGCCCGCCTTTTCGAGGCCCTGTGTCCAGCCCTTGTAGTCATCGGGCGAGAGCGAGAAACAGCGGGCATAGCGGCTGTTCTCTTTCAGGAAGCGTGAGTGGTGCTCATACGAATCGCCCACGCTGTCGTAGCTGCAAAACTTCTCGTTCGGCTTGTCATCGGAATACAGACCGTACCGGCCACCTTCGGCAATCCATTCGGGCGTGGCCTTGATGCCGAAATGGTTGTTCTCATTCACGGCCAAACGGCTCTGCCCGTTGGAACTTTCCAGTATGCCCTGTGCCAGCGTCACGGAGGCCGGAATGCCGTACCTCCGCATCTGTGCCATCGCATAATCTGCGTATTGTTCCGTATATTCTTGATTCTTGTTTGCCATATCTTTACCTCCTCATGGTTGGACGTTGTTCGTTCTCGTTCTGTTCGTCAGTTGCCTCTGCAGGCTCGTTTTGCTGCGCCTTGGACATACCGTCACAATCCATCACGTATGCCCGCAGCGCATGGATTTGCTGCCTTGTTTCCTCATTGCTGTGTTCAAATACCAATATGATTTTGTCCGCATCATACGGAATGCGTTCTTTGGCCGGAGGCATGTCCAGCTCGTTCGCTATGGTCTCCGCATCATACATGGAAGCGTAATACTTGTTCTCATGTTTGAAAAGGACGACCGCTTCCGGTTGTTCCTCTTTGATTTTCTTGTATTTGTCATACAGTTGTTCCGGTATATCTTTTATGGGCAACTCTTTCAAGGATGAAGCAGTTTTGGGGGATTCCTCATTGGCTTGCTTGGGGTGCTTGTCCTTATCCTGCTGTAGGGTATCCTCTTCTCCTTGTTTCTTTCCGGCAGTCTCTTCCTGCGTCTGTCCTTTACGCAGCACATCGGCAAAAAGCGTGGCCGCCAGATGGCGTTTATATTCTGCACGGTCCTCAGCCAGCCACATGCGCTGCCACTGTTGCCGCGTGACGCTCCGGGGCTGCAGTTTCTTCCCGTCGATGGTCGCCACGCACAGAGTTCCTTCTTGTTTGGTCTTGAATACGGACACACGCTGAATCCGGTTCAGGTCGATGTCCTGCGCCCCGCTGCTGAACAGGTCCACTTTCAGGTCTGGCTGTGTTTCCGCCAGTACATAATACTTGTGCGCCAGTTCCATGCGTACCTTGTCGATGTTGTCCATCGCCTGTTTGAGCGTGGAGAAAAAACGGTTCACGTCCTCCTTGTCTGGATAGATACTGTACCCGTTCTGATGTTCGGGCTTCAGATACAGCGCCCAGCGGTTCTTGTCGTCCTGGATCATCTGTATCTGGTCGAAACCGATTTCGTCCGCCCGTTTGACCGCAGGCGTCACGTCCAGTGTGGAAAGCATCTCCAGTGCCCAGTTCTTCAGTCGGGCCAGTGATACCTGTTTCTTGGCGAAATAGGCATCATCGGGCCTGTACCCCCATGCGCCGTCGGGATTGAAGAAACGCACGTTTTCAATACCTTCCCTTCGCAAAGCCCTGCCGATACGGGCCTTGTTCATGCCCGGCACTTCGTTGTCCACCTCCGGCGACGCACCGGCAGGGAGTATCACATCCGCCGATTTCGAGGACGGATCGATGACGATGACAATGGTCTTGTCCTCCTTGTTCGGGTGTTTCCGGATTTCATCGGCCACGTAGAAATGCTTGGGTAACTGCTCCTGCATATCCGAAGTCTGCCGGCGGTTACGCATCGTGGCATATTCGATTTTCTCGCCCCGTTCCGCCTTGTGGATTACTTCGAGGGCGTTGTTCACGTCGCTTTCGAGGGCATCCATCAGGTTGGGGTTCTCTTTAAGTTCCCGGTTCCAGTAGTCTACCAATCAAGGCTTTTGTCGGACAGACGGGCAGGCAGTCCCAGTTCCAGCATTTTGATGCCCGAAGCCACCTCCACGATCAGCCGTTCCTGTTTGAGGGCATCTTCCGAGGCCCATGCCGTTTTTCATCACCATGCCTTCACGGGCCAGCCGTTGTTGGTGCCCCGTGGCGCTCACGATTTGCCGCAAGGCTTCCTGAACGTAGTCGTTATAATGCTCGAAGTTCCGTTGGCGCGGCATATAGACCGCATCGCGGTCCGTCTCGTAATGGGGCATTCCGCTGCCGTCCGAACGCACGGGCACGAGATTGTCCCGCATTTTCAGCAGGAAGTCGTTGAAGCGGATATGCAGTCTCCGTTCATCGGTTTCGGAGTAGCCACGCTCCACGGCACTACCGTCTTTCTGCAATACCGCATCGTAAGTCTCCTTATCCACGTAGGGCAGTGTCGTCTGGTCGATGTTGAAAAGTGTGCGGATCTCCCTGTTATGTATGCCCTTGTACTGTTTCTGCACCTCCTCGTCCAGTTTCAGATAAGCGTCCCGGCTGATGATGTCCTCCGGATTGTTGCGGTGGACGTACTTGTTCCAGTTGTAGAACAGGAACGGAACGCCTTGCTCGTGCTCGCGTACCGATGTGCCGCGTGCCTTGGCATCGCTGTAAAGGGTGAACAGGTTGGTCTTGCACCCGTTCCGGTCCGAATGCAAGGCCATGAACAGGCCGTTGAACGGGCTGACGGCAACACCTTTCGGATAAAATTTCGGAAAGCCCTTGCCCGTAGCGTTGAGCCAGTTGTCCCCCGGCATTCGACGCTTCGTTCAAAGCCGTGGAGAGCAGCTCTATCTGACGCTCCTCGGCATTCTTTTCTATTTGCGATTTTTCTTTCATATTCCCATATTTTTTCGGTTACAGGATTATTGAATGCCCCGTGTCCGCACGATGGTTTCCTGCTGTCCGTTGTCATAGTTCTGCGAAGCCATCTGGCGGAGCTTGTCGCTTTGGGCGAGCACGGCATTGGCCAGCGTGTTCAGCGGCAAGGCTCCTGCACGGTAAGCGTCGGCCATAGCGGGGGTGAGCTGCACCGTACAGGGCACACGGTCTATCGTGGCAACCAGCGTGCAGCCTTGTAGTGCCGGGTTCACGATACGCGGATTCAGCGGCTCGTCGGGATAGCGTCTGTACTGTACCTCTCTACCGGTCGTGGCTGCATTTCTGTTTCCCTCCGTCCGTTCTTTTCCCAGCACCTCGTGTCCCGCCTTGTTCAGCAGGTTCGCGCCACCCAAGCCGATAAGCAGCATCTTCAACATCGGATTCTTGACGAACATACCTGCCACTATACTCGCTATCGGCAGCAGGTTGTCTTTCAGGCCCAGCGATTGTGTCCTACCTGTAAACACGCCCAGCAGGATGTCGGGCAGCATGGCCAGTATATAGCCCAGATTACCCGCGACATCGCCTATGCCGTCCAGTCCGAGCGAGCGGACCAGCTCGTCCCAGCCGTTCTCGTTGGTCTGTATGGTCTGTGTTCCCTGACCTGCCTGTTCCTGCCGCATCCCTTCCCCCGCAGAGACGGCGGAAGTCGACACTTCCTTTTCCTCTTTTTCCCTTTGTTTGGGTTTCGATTCCGTCTGTTCCTCCGTTTCGGCTTTCCGTCTTTCCATATCTTGCAGGTAGGCTTCCTCTTGTCCGGGAGCGACAACCATCGGCACGTCTTTATACCGTTCCACCCGTTTCCGTTCCTCCTCGGCGGTTTCTTCCCGCCACGGCATATTTCTATTGTCTGTTTTCCACCAGTCCATAAAATCGAATGTTACAATCGGTATCTTCTTTTGCAACTTTCCGTTGGCTGCGGCAAGAGCCGTGTTTTCTTTGCCCGGTATGCTTGCCGCCTCTTTGCGGAAGCTGTCGAACACGTTGCTGTCGCTGCCGAACACGCCCTTGCTGATACACTCCTCTGCAGAGAGCGGCTGCGTTTCCTCCTTCCCGAAATGGTCGGCAACGGCTGAGATTGCCGTATCCGCACCGATGAACCGTGCAACGCCGTCCACGAACCCGTACCGCCCAACATGACCGTATCGGCCGAAGCCCCAACACCCAGCCCGCACCTTTCTCCAACTTGCTCGGCCGGTAGGCAACCTCTCCGCGTTTTTCTATCTCTTCGGCCAGCGGCGAGCGCCCCAAAGCCTGTGGCAATCCCAGCAGGCTCGATTCTGCCGCCTTACGGATGATGTAGTCCGCCGAGGATTTGGGCATACGTTCCTTGACCAGTTGGTCTATCATCAGTTGCTCTACACGATAGTCCACGAAGGCATAGGCGAGGTCGCAGCCCAATTCCTGCGACAGTTTATCGTAACGCTCGCGTCCGACTTCCTTCACAACGACATCGCGCCACTGTCCGGCCATGTAGCGAGGTCGTGCTGCATCTCCTCCGACGAGAGAATCCTGTCCTTGCACATCCCGATGTAGTCCTCGGTCGTCTTGGAGTTCCACTCTCCCGTAACCTTGAGAGTCTGGTACGGGTCGGCGAGCGGTTGCCCCGCTGACGCCATCATGCCGAGTATGCCGCCCAGGGAGGTCGAATACGCTTTCATTTCCTCGCCCTGTTTTTCGGTCAGGTAGGATTGCGTCTGCGTCATGACGGGGACAAGATGATGGCGGAAATAACTGCCCATCAGGGCCTCCAACTCCGCAAACCTTCTGCTATGTTTGATTCCGTCCATATAATCAATGTCTTTCTATATCATGTTTATTTGTTTCAACAGTTGTTCCTTCGTCTGCTCGATAGCGTTATGGTACACCTCCATTTGCTTGGGGAAAAACTCTTCGAGCACGTGTCCTTTTCGATATTGTCGTGAATGAAACGTATCGCCTGTTCCCGCTCGATTTCTACCGAGGCTTCCCCTTCCTCCCGGTTGTTGAACCATGCCTTCGTCCACCAGCGGACTCCGGCACGGTCGGGATAGACGGAGACGATTCTCGGTATGTCGAAGCTCTGGATGTCGATGTCCAGTTCCGCCAACAGATCAATGAGTCCGCTGCCCGCTACGGCTTCGTCATGAAGTTTTTTTTTACCTCGCCGCCTGTTGCGGAAAGGTACACATCATGCCGCAGGGCAAGGTAGTTCAGGAAATCCGCTATCAGCAGGTTCTGTACCTTGCAGGCCAGCGGCATGGCTTTGCGCCCCAGTCCCAGCGGGTTGTACATGCTCGGCATCTTCTCATAGAAATACTCCTTCGCAGCTCCCATTGTAAAGATGTGGCGCAGCGACTGCTCCGTATGTGCGGGCACCGTGTACGCTCCCCGCTGTAAATCCTCCATGTAAAGTGGCAGAAAGCGGAGCATCAGCTCTTCTATTTCCCTTTGATCCTTCTCGTAGTCGTTTTTTACTCTTGTTTCCGCATCGTAAAAAGACGCCGCACCATTGCCGTCGGCTTCCTGCAAAGCCTTGATGTTGCCGTACAACATGGTCAGGAACTCTATTGGGTTCAGTTCCTCGCCCTTGAATTTGACTTCTATATGCAGCAGTTCGCCGCTCAAAGCCACCGTTTGTCCGGCTTTCACCCGCTGTCCGAATTGGGCGAATACATTCGACAGATGACCGTATGTCACCTCGTACCCGCCGTAACGGACCGTCTGGCAAATGCCATGTACCGGGTCGTTGCCCACACCTGACACGATGCCGCTGGCCACGGCTGACAGCATGTAACACCTCACGTTGAAGTCTATTCCGTGATGAAAGAACTTTTCTCCCGTTGCCGGGTGTACCTGTTCGCCGTAGCCGAGCGACATCTCCACATCTTTCCCCTGCGGCTCCTCGAACGGCATACAATAGCCGCTGTCGGAGTGCAGAATCATTTCTTCCGTATATTTCATTGTGATATATATTTTCGTGTTTCTATCTTCTCATTCCTCCGCTTTGCGTTTGTTCCTCCGGAGAGAGTGTCGGCGTCTGTGTCCTCGATACCGTTTCCGAGGGAACCGTGCGGACAACGCCCGCATTGTTGCCGATAAGCATCATGCCCAGAAACAGACCGGCGATTTTACCCAGCCAGCCGAAACGTCCGAACACGAGGTACGCTGCTGCGATAAGTCCTGCAATGTTCAATCCCGACACATTGCCCCCTCCGAGGTTTCGCAAAAAGCCGCTGAGCATGTTGAACAACCCACCGCCGGAGGCTTCCCGCAGGAAGTTCGATACCCCGTTCAGTTTCGAGTCCGCGCCTCCCACAGCCTCACCTATGGCAGAGACCGTCTCTCCGGCTTTGTCTTTCAGTTCCTTCATGTCTTCGGTCGTACCTGCAAGGGCATCCGTGGCGGATTTGCCGACTACGGCCTCACTGACGATCCGTGCGACACTTTTGTCGGTGGTCAGTTTTTCCCAACCCACATAACCGACGGCAGCTCCGGCGGTAGCCGTTTTGACCGCCTGCCCGGCTCCCCGAAGTCTGCGAGGGATGCAGTACCGCATGACCGGCACTTTTCCCCGTCGCATTGGCGGCCTTGCCCATGCCTTTCATGGCCTTTCCGCCGTATTTCAATATCGTATCCCAAGCTCCCATATTTTTATTCTTTTTTTTAGGGTCTTACATTTCTTCCAATTTGCCGCCAGCGTCTTTGGGCGGCTTTCACGATGTCGTACTTGTCCGCGACAGGGCGTGCGCCCTCGTCGATTTCCCGCCAGATGTCGCCCATCGTGGTGTATTTCACTGCCTTGGTCAGTCGCTGCAGCGTCCGGTTCATCGACCGGAGTTTCGGACGTATGCCGAACACGATCTCCATACGTTCCCTTTCCGTCATCTTGTTGTCCGAGAGGCAGGCCGTGCGTATATCGTTCACGATTTCCACGCTGTTCAATATCATCTCCCGGTAAATCTGGTTGCGCCGCGTGGAGAGGGCGACGGCCAATGCACCCGTCGAATGTCTGCTCAATTGTTTGGTGAAGTCGCCCATGTTGTCTGTAAGCTGCGATATTTCATGGTAAAAACCGTAAATCTGAGCCGCATAGCAGACAATCGAGCGGAACGAGTTCAGGTAATTGTTGAACTCCCGTTGCAAGTCCGTCGTGCCTTCCACTTCTTCCTTCGTCCACACATGCCCTGTAGTTTGCATCAGCATGACCTTCTCTTGGTTTTTCAGTTCCTTCTCGGCCTTGTTGGTATAAACCAGAATCATTCCCGCAAGGGTCGCATCGTTCTGCGCCTGTACCTTCGAGATACCGGCGCACAGCAACAGAATCCATATCGAGATTATCCGCTTCATCGTTCTTCGTTTTTTATTATCCTTTTTTCAACGGGCGATGGCTGCCGCCCTGCGCCAGCGGGACATGGCCAGACGGGCCACCTCGCCGTTGCTGCGGTCTATCATACCCGCCGTTATGTTGTTCCACACGTCGTTCAGGTATAATAGCGCAGGCTCAAATAGAGCAGATGCAGTTTCCGGCTGAATGCCGCGAGCTGGTCGTTCAAAGCCCACAGGGTTTTGCTCCGTTCCGCCCCCGTGAGCATGTTTTCCGTGCCGCCTTTGGCCACGGCGTCGTTCAGCAACGTGAACACGGAAACCAGCTCCGTCGCCGTCTCGATATAGAGGTTGTTCATGTTCATGCTGGCGACGATGCCCTGCGGGTTGTCCCCGATGGCTTTGCCCAGTTTTCCCAGCGTGAGGAAAATCCGCACGCCGTCGTTATAGAGGTGGGTACAGGCTTTCAGCGACGAAGCATAACCGTTCGCCGTCTTGAGGTAACTGTTGTACTGCTTTTCCCACTCATGTATGCGGTTGAACTCCGCTGCGATACTGTTCTGCATCAGGGCGGTCTGTGTCTGCCCTTTGATTTGTTTGTCTATCTGGCCGTTTATCAGTTCGTTTCCCTCGGCCAAGGCTGCCCATTCCAACGGGTTCGAAGCGGCAACCTGCGCCTTGGCCAATTGCGGAAGCAGACCGGCAAGCACAAAGACCACCCATATGCTAATGATTCGTAATCTCATAGATTCCCTTTTTTCGTTTATTGATTTCCACACGTTCACGGATAATCGCCACGATGTCGTTTCCGCGCCGGATACCGATAAGGTCGAGCTTCGGGCTGTTCCGGTCCGTCGAAAGGATAACGACCGTTTTCAGACCGCAAAGCTGTTGCAGGAGGCTCTGGTGTTCCTGAAAGTCCACGATACGGTACAGTTCCATGTAGTCCACCCTGCGGCAGAAAAGTCCCCGCTCGCAGACAAGCTGTTCGTTGCCGACCCGGTAACATATCCGGCGCAGGCAAATGAAACGATACAGCAGCACGAGGAACAGAAACAAGGCAATGACCGTCGCCATACCGCCAAGCGGCATACCTTCCATGCCGCCGTACACCAGTCCCGCCATGCACATGAATATCAATGGCAGTTCGTCGATGACGAATTGCCCGGCGTGCGGGCGCAGGATAATGTTCCGGACATCTTGTATGGTATATGGCATGGTCATCGGCGAAAGTGTATCTGTCGTTCCTGCCCGGCGTTTTCTTCTTTTTCCGACTCCTGCCCGACAGTCTCTTCACGTTTCTGTTCAGCCAAAAGCTGTTCGTTCCAGCTCGTATGGCGATAATCCGGACTTTCCCAGGTAATGGAGACATCATGCTCCCTGTCAATACCAAGGAACTCCCGTAGTTTCTCTCGATATTCCCGGTAGCACTTGTTCGTGGTATCTATCTGGTCCTGCACGTCTTCCGGGGCACACAACCCGCTCGAACGCATCGACTCCGCTTCTTCCGATTCGGCGTCGAACCGTATGCAGATTTCTTGCAAACCACCCTTGGGCAATAGGTAAAATTCTCCGTCTGTCAAATCCCCGCCGTCCGGTATGGAATCGAGATAGGGTTTCCTCTCCGGCGTTTCCTCTATGGCAAAACGTACTGAGCGGCATATCTCCTTTTGCAAATCCCATGTGAGATTCGACTTCCGGGTGATTATCGAACAAGATATGTTGCCGGGCAGGGGATGGTAAGATCAAGTATCTCTCTCATCTGTTTCCCGATAGGCTTGCCGCCCGTTGAGATAAAGACCGCCTTTCTCAAATCCTTGTTCTTCGCCTGATGGAGTTGGTAATAGGCCATCGCGTCATAGGTACTCCCGAACCAGTAGATATGTTTGGCCTCGGCAAGAGGTGTTCCGGCAGGACTTGCAATCCACAACCCTTCGCTCTCATTGCTTTCCTCGCTCTTGCCTTTATAGCTATCGCATCCGTCCATTCTCATACGTTCCCGTTCCTCGAAACCCACGACCGTACCGCCCTCTTTGGGCAAGGTCAGTGGAAAAGCGAGACAGGTGTATGCCGCACCGTCTGCGCCGTGTTTTGTTGCCAGGCAGAAATGACGGTGGAAAGCATTCTGCGTGCTGAGGTCGATACCCCGGTTCTTGAAATAGGGATAGAATATCTCCTGCATCTCATGGTCTTGAGGTTGAATCTGTGCAGGTCGTAGTCTGTTATATCGAATGGTCGTAGGTCTTGCTTGACCGGTACGGTTTGCACCTCGTATTCTTCGAAGGGGATGTTCAGCAGGCGGCTGCACACGAGGTTTACCAGCCGGTTCAGGTCTATTCCCTCATAATATTCCGCGAATAACGCCGGGTGCTCCTTGATGAACGAAACGACGTTGTATTCCTTCTGCCGGGGTGGTTGGCAACAGCATTTTCCCTGTTGCGTTATGACGAACTTGTCACCCCGGATACGCTTTTCCTCACTGTCCGTGCGGATAAACGAGGAGAGGCGTAGTCCGAAGCGTCGGTTCTGGCGATACCCGGCATCAAGCAGTACATCCCGGATATCGAGTCTTTGCAAAAAATCATTATGTGTCAATTTCTTGTCATTCATTGTCTTCTCTTTTCTTTTGTTGTTTCATGTAGGGGGTACTGCGTTGTCATCGGTGGAAACGTGCTTGCCGTTCCTGTTCGGGTTCTTCTCTTCTGGCCGGCTCTTCGTGACTGATTCTTGCAGCCTGATCTTTGCCAAGAGCTGTTCGTTCCAGTCCTTATAGCCTTTTTCAGCGGGCTCGTACACAATAAGGTCGGTGCTGTCCTCGCCGGGAGCGGGAAGATTACGGATCGCATCCTCTATGGCCATGATATTTTGTCTCATGCCCTCCAGTGTTTCCTCACTGGCCGAACCCTCGGCAAGGGCTATCTCGTACTCGTCTTGGCACACCATGCTCATCTCCTGCAAATATCCGTCGCCGATTGTCCGATAGTCGAGCGTACCATCTTCCCGATAGATTTCTTTGGGACGTAAAAGCGTGCCGATTATCCTGTGAAAGTCGAAGGGTTCGAGTTTTATTTCGTAGTTCTGGTTCTCCTCGCCACTGATACGGACCAGCAGTTTGTCGTCTTTCGTCACGTTGCTGGTGAATGTCTTGCCCGCCTGGGTGAGCGCGAAGTTGATGGCGAAGATCTGTCCGGCACGGTCCTGGTCGAAGCAGAGATGGTGGTAAGCGCGTGGAGTGGCCTTTATCATGGCTTTGAACTGCTGTTGGCTCGGTGCCCCGCCGGTAGAAACGAACACTCCCTTTCGCAGTTCCTTGTCCCATTTCTGGTTAAGCTGGTAATAAGCCATCGCGTCGTAGGCACTCTCGAACCAATAGATACGCTTAGCTTCCGCAAGTGGGGTTTGGGCAGCTGGCAATCCACAGCCCCTCGCTCGAATTGCTGCCCTCGGCCTTGCCTTTGTAGCTGCCGCTTCCGTCCATTCTTGCACGTCCCCGTTCCTCGAAGCCCACGACCGTGCCGTCGCCTTTGGGCAAGGTCAGCGGAAAAGCGAGATTGGTGTATGCCGCACCGTCCTCACGGTGTTTCGTCGCCAGACAGAAGTGGCGGTGGAAGGCGTACTGGGTGTAGAGGTCGATACCCCGGCTCTTGAAATAAGGATAGAACTTCTTCTGTGTCTCCCGGTCCTGCGGGTTGAACTTGTACAGGTCGTAGTTCGCGATGTCGAACGGGCGGATGTCCCGCTTGGGCTGTATAATCCGCGTTGTCCGGTCCTCGATGGGATGGTTCAGCAGCCGGTTGCACACGAGGTTCACCAGTCGGTCGGGAGACATGCCCGCACGGTATTCAGCGAAAAACTGCGGGTGCGCCTTGATGAACGAGATGATGTTATAGACTTTCTGCTGCTGTGCTTGGAAGCAGCACTTTCCCTGTTGCGTCACGATGAACTTGTCGCCACGGATACGCCGTCCCTCGCTGTCCAGACGGACATACGAGGGATAGCGCAGGCCGTCGCGCCGGTTCAGGTGGTAGCCCGCGTCAATCAGCACGTCCTGAATGTTCAGCCTTTGCAGGAAGTCGTCGTAGGTAAGGTCTCCTTCTCTCATAATTGTCTTTATCTCCCTCTTCTCATATCGTTAATATCCTGATTCATCTGTGCCTCGAAATTGCGTATAGCCACGTCCCTCGGCGTATCGACACCGGGCTTGAAATACGGACGCGGCTCGCCTCCGAAACGCTCACCGTAGAACTCCGGACCGTGATGATGATGCCGCAGGCCGTGGACGACACCCGCCGTGACGACCGTTCCTGCCGCAAGGGCGGCGAAAATCTTCACGCCGAGACCGCGCTGTGCTTCCGGCCGCATCTTCATGTCCACCTCGCTGAATATTTTCGAAAAGATTTTCATGCGGTGGTAGTCATCGACCGCAAGGAATTTGTCGTAATCCTTCTGGCTGATCTCGTGGCTGATGACCTGCCCGTCGATGACGGCCGTCATCTTGTACTTGCCCTCTATGGGGGACGGGTGTACGGCTATCTCGCCGACCTCGACCTCCCTGCCGTGCCGTTCTTCTCGGTACCAGCCCTTGCGCTCGTCAAGGACGGAAATATCCCGTCCATCGACGGAAGCAGCCGCACCATACGGCATCTCCTGCCGGAGCTGGTTTTCCAGTGGGGAGAGGATTTCCTGCTCCTGTTGCTGACGCTGCGTCAGTTCCTCCTGTACTTCGGGGTGCAGACCAAGGGCGATACGTTGTTTGCTGTCGAGGTCCGCCATCGTTACCTTGTCGGCAAAATCCGCCCCGATAACCCCGTTCAGGACTTCCAGCCGCTTCTCGACCGGTTGTTCCTCGATGGAGTTGGAGGTCAGGACGGCCGTTTCTTCTTCCGTCAGGTCATAGACCAGATCGGCGGTCACCTTTTCGGACTGTACGGTCAGTGTCCGTGCCTCCTTATCGACGATAAGGCCGTGGGAGGCAAGACATTCCTGCCATTTCTCGTTGGAAAAATAGACAGGAGAGCTTATCAGTTCCTTGTAGGTACGGGCCGGTTCCGTGCTGCGCGGACGGCTGACCAGCGGCGTGATGACCGTCTGCAGGTTTTGCAGGACGTCGGCCTGTTGTGCCGGTTGCACCGGTTGTCCGGCCTTGTATTTGTAATAGAAGCCGTAGCCGCCCGACTGCAATTCGCCCGGCTTCATGCGTCCGTCCCACCGTTCAGGGACAACGGGCGGTCCCGGATAGAACAGTTGGCCGCCGACCCGCCGCAGATGGAAGCCCCACTGGTGGCGTGGCGTCCAGCCGAGAAACGGGGGCGGCATACCCAACCGTCCCACATGCCCGTATTCGCCGATACCGATACGGTAGCCGTGCAGCCCCATAGCGACACGACCGTTGGCATTGCGGGCATGGACGAAGTTCTTGGGCATATAAAAGTCTTTCCCTACAATGCTCGTGAACACGTTGTAGGCTTCTTGTTGGCCGAGTTTGTTCCCCAGTCCGTCAGGGCCAACATCTGACGCTCGGTAAGGTCGTAGGTCAGCAGCGGCGAATCGTGGCCCTGCACCACGAGCCGGTAGCCCGTGCCGTCGCTGACCACGTGGGCCTGCATACCGTTACGCTCAATATGTCCTGCATTTCGGGTTGCAGGTCCATCATTCGGGGGTTGGTATTCTTTCGTATCGCCATAATCCGTTGTTAAAAAGGGTTTCCGTTATGCATCTCCGTTCTCCATCGCCGCCTCCAGTTGCTCGTCCTTGTAGTGGACGAACTCGGCGGCGGATTCGTTGCCCGCCATAAGGCTGTGCTCCTTGCAATAGCGGGCATATTCCTCCTGCCATTCGGGCGAGAAATGATTCACATAGTCGAGCCAGCCGTATTCGCCGCGCTCCATCTTCTCGATAAGTACCTCTTCGGAATAATATTGGTGTTCTGCCATATTCGCTGGATGTTAAGATATTATTTGTGAACTCCCGCCGCACGGTTACGCTCGGCGCTTTTCTTCTGTTCGTTCCACAGTTCTTCGGTATATTCCTCTTCGGGAACATAGTCGAGGTTGCCGTCATCGTCCATCACCCAGCAGCCGTACACGCCGAAAGTGTACTTGTCCCACTCGCGTTTGGGCTGTTCTTTCCATTTCTGGCTGTCGCCCGAACAGAAGCGGATGCCGGTCTTGTCATGCAGGTCGATGCCCACCGTGACGGGTTCATCGTCCACGACCAGTGTCAGCGGTTCGCCGTTCTGCATACTGTTTACCTCCATTGTACCGAGGTGCATTATGTCGGCCAGCACTTGCAGGTTGCGCCCGATAATCGGCGTGGGGATATACATCACCTGCTTCGTTTCCTCGTCTATCTGCACGAATGCCTTGCTGTGCCGTCCGTCTGCCGTCTCCACATCGGCAAGAATCGCCTTGCCTGCGAGCAGTTGTTTCTGTTGCGCCTCGTCGTAGCGTTCCAGTGGCGAGGATTCCAGGACGGGATAAAATACCACGTCCGACAGACCGTCATCTCTACGGACAAGGGCGAAGCGGCTGCGGCTTTCGATTAGTTCTCCCTTCTCGTCACGGACACGGACCGGAAGCACGGGAGAGTGTCTGCCGTCGCAAATCTCATCGAGGACACGCATCGGCAAGTCCTCGATCATCTCCTGTGTAAGCCCGAATCGGGCCAGTGTCGGATAGGGCAATTCAATTAGTTCAAATCGTACTACATTCATATTTAATTTTGTATTTTGAATTACACTTTGCAAAGATAGATTCTTTTCATTCCCTTGTATATAATAGAATAATATTAGTGTATTAAGAGAGTTTATTTTTATGTTCAGAGTATGATTTTGCGCATAAATTCATACTCTGAATGCTTTTTTTGTTGTACTTTGGTCGAAAAAGGCCGTGGAAACGGGACATCTTGGGCAGGGCTGGTTATATTTGCCGCATGAGAAAGAAACTACTGGTTTTGATGGCGGGTGCTGCAAGTATCGCAGGCCCCGTTCAAGCACAATTCAATACGGTCTCGACCGTGCCGTCCCGATACAGGGTTGAAGTCGTTTCTGCCGGTAGGGATAATGTGGCGACCTTGCCCGGAAACATGCTTTCCGTCCAAGACTCCTTACCGTCGGCAGGAGACGCCGCCCCGGCATTGCCCGCCGACACCTGCAAACACGTATGGATAGAGCGTTACCTTAGCGTAAGCTATCCGCTGCACCGGATGAAAATCAACTCGCTTTATGGGTATCGGAAAGATCCTTTTACCGGAAAAAAGAAGTTTCACAACGGAATCGACCTCCACGCACGGGGCGACGAGGTGATGGCCATGATGGCGGGAGTGGTAGTGAAAGTCGGGCAGGACAAATCCTCCGGCAAGTATGTGACCTTACGGCATGGAGACTACACGGTCAGCTATTGCCACCTGTCGCGTATCCTTACCCGGAAAGGGGCTGCTATCGGGCCGAGGGATGTCGTCGGTATTACCGGTTCTACAGGACGCAGCACCAGCGAACACCTGCATATTTCCTGCAAGCTCGATGGAAAAAGTGTCGATCCGTTAATGGTACTGGATTACATCAAGTCCATACGCGAAGAGTGCGTGGCGGCACTGGCCGAATCCAGAGAGGCCCCCGCATTAAGTCCTGCGGGTGGAAAACACAGATGATTCCGTTTATTTTTGTTAATCATTTCACGGGAATGGTAAAAAATGCCTTTATGCTTACCTTTGCAAGGCAAAATTAAGGTATGAAAGGATTCGTTGCTGTTCTATCGTTGGTGCTGCTGGCCTTGGTATGCAATTCCGGGGCGCTGCATGTTCCGGCGGCCGGTGTGGCGGCTGCGCAGGAATGTTGTGTCCGAAATACGGACAACGCCTCTTTTCAGCAATTCCATGACAGAGACTCTATCCGGCAAAAAAAGGACAGCGACATAACAGGCATAATCGGGGAAATCCCCGATGTGGCTTGCCGTGCCGGCGCATCGGTAAAGGGGATGCATCTTCGGTACATATCTGTGGAAACGGCCCATTTTCTCCGAATTTTACAGCGGTATCTCATTTGCCGCATGAACAACCTGACCTATTGTTGTACCCTCGTGCATGACTCTTCCCGTAGCCCGAACTGGGATAATGCCTGCGAGCATTATATCTTCGGGATGAGACGGATTCTGATTTAGCGGTTTGTTTTTTTATCGTTTATACTGACGGTTACACTTGGCTGAAAAGCGGGGTGTGGCTGTTCGTCGTGAGTATATCTTATTATTGAACAATCAGCAAAAATAAAATTTTCAATCCGTATGAATCAAAACATTTCTGCTGCCGAAACCCTGTTTTCCGCAGCGCATCCCGATATAAAGAAGATTACCAATATTTCGGCTCTTATTCTTTCCCTCCTTTTTTGTGCGGTGGGACTGTGCCTTCTGTTTTTCTCGTCGAAAGTGGAAGATTCCTCTTCCGCGTCAGGTCCTGTCCTGCTGGTCGGCGGAATCGCCTTTCTGGTGGCCGGAGGTATTCGCCTGATGATAAGAAAAAGGAGTCTGATATACGTTCCGACCGGCAGTTTGGTGAAAAAAGGTTCTTGTTTCTTCGATGCGGGCGACCTCTCTGTATTGGGGCGGTTGCTGGAGGAGAAGACTTTTGACGGCAAGGCAGAGGTACTGCCGAAGAAGGACGGCGGTGTGCGGATGGACTACATGGTTTCGCAGGACGGTAACTTCGCTGCCGTCCAGTTGCTGAAGTATGTTCCTTACGCTTACGAACCGGCATCTTCCGTACTCCATTATACGGGAGAAGAGGCCAGCGCTTTCGTGAATGCTTTGCGGGTCGGCCGATTCTGATTCTGGAAGGAAACGGTACAGTTTCCGCAATTTGGCTCGTCCGGCAGCCGGTTCTATAAAAGAACGGTTGCCGGATTTGTTTTATTGTGGACTGGGGTTTGTTTCTTTGGAAGGCTTTCATTTGCACGACAAATGTCCGGTTCATACATGACGCCATGCTCTGGAAAAGACCCGGTTGTACGGCAGGTTTTCTTGTACTCTGTATCGTTCCGACCATTTTTTATATGTTGAAGGTTAAAGTAATGAGTTATTATATATACCGATTGTTTGGTATTGGCACGGCTGGTAAAAGCTTGTAATTTTGTACCCGTTTTTTCATTTCTTTTAAAAACTATAAAAAAATAACGGGTAATTTGTGCGTATATCTGTTCTCGGACTGATACTTATGTTCCTGTTTCCGATAACTCTATTTGCCCAACAGAGGGTGGATGTGACCGGAAAGACCCTTGTCGTTTCCAACAATGGAGAAGGACAAGAGGTGTTGCCCTATACCAATATCTTGGTACTCGAAGCCGGGGATTCCACCCTTGTAAAAGGGTGATGAGTGATGCCGGCGGGAATTTCCGTCTTAGCTTCCATGCAAAGAAAGAATCGCCTTACCTGCTGAAGTTTCTTATATAGGTATGAAGCCGGAGTTTCGTGCATTAAATACAGGCAAGACGAAAATCCATGTCGGAAACATTGTCTTGACAGAAGGTCTTGAACTGTCCGAAGTGGTGGTCACGGCTCCCATAAAGGAGGTGGAACTGGTGGGCGACACTACCGTCATCAATGCCGATGCCTACCGGATTCCCGAAGGCTCGAACTTGGAAGAGCTGGTAAAAAAGATACCGGGCTTGGAATATGACAGGCAAAACAAAACCTTGGTTTATAATGGGCTTCCCATTGCGGAAATCAATGTTAACGGGGAAGCGTTCTTTGCAGGAAACCATGCGCTGGCTTTGGAAAATCTGCCCGCCGATTTGGTAAGCAGGATAAAAGTGTATGACAAGCGTAGCGAAATGGAGAAATTCATGGGGATAAAAACAGGGGAAGAAAACTATGTGCTCGACCTGCAAACCAAGAAGGAGTTCAACGGTACACTGATGACTTCCGTAGCCGCAGGCAAGGGTAACAACAAGAAAAAAGAAGCGGAACTAATCAGCAATTTCTTCAAAACCGGCGGGGAAAACCTGTCGGTAATCGCCAAAAGCGGCAACCGCAACATGACATCCGCAAACAAAGACAACCGCCAAGACAATGTAGCGGTGAACTTCCTGAAAAAGTTCGGAAAGAAGATACACCTTAACGGGAATGTCATGTACAGCAATGCTATCAATGGGAACGAGGGGACATCTTACTACGAGCAATACCTGAAAACGGGGAACCGCTACCGCTATGCGACCAGCGACCGCCACAACACCAACCGCATGGCAAGCACCATGCTAAGCATGAAATGGAATATCGATAAGATGACCTTGCTGAACCTTTCAGGCAGCTTTAGTGCGATGAAAGGGACAAACGGGAGTGACAGCCGGCAGGCGACCTACAATGAAAATCCAGAATTGGATATCACAGCACCGTTCAATGGGGAAGAAAACGGCCAAACGGAAAACGATATCCGGGTGAATGGCATCCGCATGAACTCCCGTTCAACAAGCGCCAACCGGCAGTATTTCCTGAACGCGACCTCACCCGACGGCTGAACGAGAAAGGCAGCAGTTTGGGGCTAACCATGCAATACTCGGAGGGAGAGGAAAGAACGAGGCGTTTTCCGTGTCCTCCACCACCTATTACCAATTGCAGGATGAGTGGGGTAACGATTCCGTCCTCTACCGTAATCAATATTATGACAGCCCAAACAGAAACCGCAAATTCAGCTTGGGACTGATACTGACACAGCCACTACACAAGAGCCTGCGGGCACAACTTCGTATAAATCAGACGGGAAAACCAAAACAACGACCGCAATACCTACGACCTGTCCCGCTTTTTCGACGGTACGGACGATGAACTTGTACACCCTGCCGGAAGGCTACGAGGCAAACGCTTCTACCACATCTCGACCGATGA
>ENA-OQCS01000301-OQCS01000301.1-human-gut-metagenome-genome-assembly--contig:-NODE-301-length-27294-cov-3.223948_pt1 | contig 27294 bp, 31 predicted proteins | sample MGYA00242757_ERZ504575 | MGnify/ENA primary metagenome ERZ504575 (study PRJEB26092, sample SAMD00036297) | human gut metagenome | host: Homo sapiens | study: EMG produced TPA metagenomics assembly of... | reverse complement strand
GGCTCATCATCTTGTCTGATGGAGAAATATGTGTAGTCAGATTCTGATGAGCAGCATGTAGCAGAGGTACAGAAAATTGAAGCCCAACTCATGCATATCATAAGTATGATACTTAGCCATCGTAACCATGATACTTAGCCATCGTAACCATGATACTTAGCTATCGTAACTATCTTGTTTATGCCAGACTTACCCTACCCACCCCTAGAAGGCAGGTCGGGGGCGGTATTCTGCTGGGGCTTGCTGTTGTTTGCAATGCTCTCCAAATAAGAGTGAGGGTGAACACTTGGCAATTTTATATTTCTAACATGCGCTGTATATACAAAGTTCTTTTTACTAGGGTTCACCCCGAAGCCGAAAAGGTTAATACTTTGGGTAAGTGTTCACCCCGCTGTTCACCATTCAGTAACTTAAGATTGCAAGTACTTGTTTACTCTATGTCTCATGAGGCTGAACATCAGGCTGAATACTGAACTCTGAACACTGAAAATAGGGTAAAAATAGCGTTTTATGAATCTTTTAAATCCTATATAACCCATTGATACATATTTCTTTATATTCTTTAGCATGCGCTGCTTATAAAAAGAGTGAAACGCTAAAGTTCAGCTTCAGCCTCCTCGGCGACAGTAGTAATGTGGTACGCACTCTTTATTCTTCCTTGATTTTCCAATCTCTGATAGTTCTCTGGGTACTGTCGAAGCTGATACCGATTTTAACCAGTCGCTTACCTTCAGAATGATAAGGCAACATGTAGCCTTTTTCGTCTATCTGAGCCAAAGCTTCTTCTGCACTCTTATCTACCTTCAGTTCGAAGACGTATATCGTATCTGGCATGTGCATTACAGCATCAGCCTGCCGATGGCGCTCTTCACTTCCGTACGGATATAGATGTTGAGGAAACTGAACATCAGATAGAAGATAGTCTGATAATGCTTCTCGCTGTGATTCTCCAGATCGTATGGTATCGTAGCCATATAGGTGCGCATGTGTTCCAGTGCCGCCTCGATATCATTCCGGTAAACCGCCTTGCAGAACCCCAAAAGGAAGGCATTGTTGTCAGAACGGCGAGGATTCACATAATGGGGAATCAATGAATTGAGCAGTCCGTCGCGTACCTCTTTGTTTGGGATGCCCAGGGTATATTCCTGAAACATCGGCTCATATTTCTTGATGGTCAGATAGCCACTCTGGTAAAGCAATGGCAAGGCATCTGTCATTTCTTCTGTAGATTGGTCGAAGGAACTCAATACCGCCTCCTGACTTTCCAATGTAGAAAGATTGACATGATACTTATCAAGAAGTTTCAAGAGGAAGGACGGCGTGCCGGAACCAAACCAATAAGGAGCAATATCCCGTGCATTCAATGCCTTCACCAAACTGAACGGATTAAAAATATCTTCAGAATTCTTGCTGAAATGATAACCGTCGTAGAATTGTGTCAGCTCTTTCAGACACTCCTCATACGTCATATTCAGTGCTTCCCCCATAGCCTCGATGTCCGGTTTCATCTGCGTGCTAAGTTCTGTCTTGCTGATGCCGCAGATGGCTGAATACTGGTCGAACAGACTGATATTGTCGAGGTTGTTGAGTTCGCTGAAAATGCTGAGCTGCGAGAACTTGGTGATACCAGTGATGAAGGTGAACTCCAGGTATGGATCGAGCATCTTCAGAGGACTATAGAAGTTCTGCATGATGCGGCGGAGCGGTTGCAGGTTCTCTTTTTCATGCACTACGTCCAGCAAAGGGGCATCGTATTCATCGATGATGACTACAGCCTTTTCGCCCGTCTTCTCGTAAGCTTTCTTCACTAGGTCTTTTAGGCGGAGGTTTGCATCCACCTGATGAGTCTTATACCCCCAGATAGTCTCCTGCTCTTCAAGCATATCTGCCAAGTATCTTTCCAGCTGCTCCACACTCATGTGCTTGGCACCGCTCAAGTCGAAATGAAATACAGGATGCTTCACCCAATCCTTTTCATAATCTGCAATGGCTAATCCCTCGAAAAGTTCCTTTCTTCCCTCGAAATAGGCTTGGAGGGTAGAGGCAAAAAGCGATTTGCCGAATCGTCTTGGGCGACTCAGAAAAACAAATTTCATCCCTTTTTCTCTAAAATCCACGATGTATTTGGTCTTATCTATATAGAGATACCCTTTCTCGCGGATATCTTCAAAGGTCTGAATTCCTACAGGATATTTATTTACTATTTTTGCCATATTCTTACGCACTTTACGTTTTGCGCTGCTAAGGTACGAAGAAAATCTGAATTAGCCAAGCATAAATGCAAATATTTATTCTGCAACGATTATTGCATTCTAGGTAGCCTGGTTTAGATAAATAAAAAGCGGAGCGTGATTTCACAACCACACTCCGCGCAAACTTAAACAACCAATAAAAGAAATAGATTGATCGTTCTTTGTTATATCTGATGAAGAGTAGCTCTTTTAGAGCTTTTGCGTTTTCTTTTTCTTAAACGAAAACTATAACTTATAATTAAACCAGAAAATTGCTTGTTATCTGATGAAGAGAAGCTCACGATACTTAGGCAAGGTCCAGAGCTCATCGGCTACTGTCAACTCCAACTTGTCAATCTGATAACGGATCTCCTCCATCTTTGGAGCTACCGTGTCATGATAAGCAATTGCCTTATCGTGCTCATTCTCAATCTTGTTGGCTACCTTGCGGGCATTTACCAATTCCTCAACACCGGTCTCGATGATCTGAGTGCGCTCGGCAATCTTCTTGATGATATTGATGTTGCGGGCAGTCAACTTCTTGCCTTCCTCGTCACCGAAGATGTCAATCATGTTCTCCACATTCTTAGCCAACTGACTCTGATAGTGAGTAGCCACAGGGATGATGTGGTTCATGCTCAAGTCGCCCATTACACGAGCCTCAATCTGAATCTTCTTGGTATAGGTCTCCCATTTCACCTCGTTACGGGCTTCCAGCTCGTTCTTCTTCATGACACCCATATCCTCGAACATCTTGATAGATGCAGGTCGAGATAACGCTCGAAGATCTTTGGACAGCTCTTCTCGCAGTCCAGACCACGCTTGGCAGCTTCCTCTACCCACTCATCTGAGTAACCATTGCCGTCGAAACGGATAGGCTTGCAGGTCTTCAAATCCTGACGAACGATATCGATGATGGCAGATGTCTTATCCTCACCCTTGGCAATCAACTCATCCACACGCTTCTTGAAGTCGGTCAAAGCCTCGGCTACGGCGGTGTTCAATACGATCATCGCTGAAGCACAGTTTGCCTCAGAACCTACGGCACGGAACTCGAAACGGTTACCGGTGAAGGCGAATGGTGAAGTACGGTTACGGTCGGTGTTATCAATCATCAACTCTGGAATCTCAGGGATATCCAACTTCATGCCCTGCTTGCCTGCCACGGTGAAGAGATCCTTCTTGTCGGCTTTCTCAATGTGCTCGAGAAGGTCGGTCAACTGCTTGCCGAGGAATGAAGAGATGATTGCTGGAGGTGCCTCGTTGGCGCCCAGACGATGAGCATTGGTAGCGCTCATGATAGAAGCCTTGAGCAAGCCATTGTGCTTATATACACCCATCAAAGTCTCTGTGATGAAGACTACGAAGCGGAGGTTATCCTCTGGTGTCTTGCCAGGACCATGAAGCAGGATGCCTGTATCTGTAGAGAGACTCCAGTTGTTGTGCTTACCGGAACCGTTGATGCCTGCGAATGGCTTCTCATGGAGAAGTACGCGGAAACCGTGATGGCGAGCCACCTTCTTCATCAAGCTCATCAGGAGCATGTTGTGGTCAACGGCAAGGTTGGTCTCCTCGAAGATAGGTGCCAACTCAAACTGGTTTGGTGCCACCTCGTTATGACGGGTCTTGCAAGGAATACCGAGCTCGAGAGCCTGGATTTCCAAATCCTTCATGAATGCCTGAACACGCTCAGGATGGCGCCGAAGTAGTGGTCGTCCATCTGCTGGTTCTTTGCCGAATCGTGACCCATCAGGGTGCGACCTGTCAGCATCAGGTCAGGACGTGCAGCATACAAGCTCTCATCTACCAGGAAGTACTCCTGCTCCCAACCGAGATTGGAAATAACTTTCTTGACATCAGGTTGAAGTAGTGGCAAACCTCTGTAGCTGCTACGTTTACAGCGTGCAATGAACGGAGCAATGGAGCTTTATAGTCGAGTGCCTCACCTGTGTAAGAGATGAAGACGGTAGGGATACAGAGTGTATCATCGATGATGAATACAGGCGATGTCGGATCCCATGCAGAATAACCGCGTGCCTCGAAGGTAGAGCGGATACCGCCAGAAGGGAATGAAGAAGCATCAGGCTCCTGCTGAACGAGCAACTTACCTGAAAATTCCTCGATCATACCACCCTTGCCATCATGCTCGATGAAGGCATCGTGCTTCTCGGCAGTACCTTCTGTCAGTGGCTGGAACCAGTGGGTGTAGTGGGTTACGCCATTCTCGTCAGCCCACTGCTTGATGCCTTTGGCTACGGCGTTGGCGATGTTACGGTCGAGACGAGCTCCGTTGTCGATGACATCTACCAGTTTCTCATAGACATCTGCAGGGAGATACTTGTACATCTTCTGTCGGTTGAATACCTTCTTTCCGAAGAATTCACTTGGTCGCTCGCTAGGAGCGGTTACCTCAACAGGCTTTCTTTTGGAAGCCTCTGAAACAGCTTCAAATCTTAAGTTGCTCATACCTTATATAATTTAAAATTTCTGATTTTCAATGTTTTTATAATCTGTTGGAACGTTTATTTTCCCAGCCATTTGGCGATTCTCTCCATAGCCTCCTTGCAGTCTTCGTGCTCACCGAAGGCGGTAAGACGGATGTAGCCTTCGCCCGAAGGACCGAAGCCGACACCTGGGGTGCAGACTACGCTTGCGCCATAGAGCATTTCCTCGAAGAACTTCCAGCTTGGTGTATCGTTAGGAGTCTTCACCCAGAGATATGGAGCATTCTCGCCACCATATACTCTCAATCCGAGTTTCTGAAGTTCCGCTCTCATAAAGTGGGCGTTCTCCATATAGTAATTGATGGTTGCCTTCACCTGCTCCTTACCCTCAGGGGTGTAGATGGCTTCGGCAGCACGCTGGCTGATATAGCTTGTACCATTGAACTTGGTGCACTGGCGGCGGTCCAGATAGGATTCAATGCCACTTCCTCGCCGGCCAGTGTCTTTGCCTTCAGTTCCTTTGGAACGATGGTGTAACCGCAGCGCACGCCAGTGAAACCGGCAGTCTTCGAATAGCTGTGGAATTCTATTGCCACCTTTCTGGCTCCGCGGATTTCGTAGATAGAATGAGGAATTTCCGGGTCGGTGATATATGCCTCGTAGGTGCATCATAGAGGATGATGCTCTCGTTCTTGATAGCGTAGTTTACCCATTTTCTGAGTTCTTCCTTCGAGATGACCGTACCCGTAGGTTGTTTGGATAGCAGAGGTAAATCATATCCACACGGTGGTCAGGAATCTGAGGGATGAAGTCATCGCTTTCATCGCAAGGCATGTAGGTTACGTTACTCCACTTGCCATTCTCAAAGATTCCCGCTCTACCTATCATCACGTTAGAATCTATATAAACCGGATAAATCGGGTCGGTAACGCCGATGTTGTTATCCCATCTCAAAATCTCCTGGATATTTCCCGTATCGCTCTTGGCTCCATCGTTCACGAAGACCTCGTTGGCATCGAGATGAATGCCACGGGGCAGGAAGTCGTTCTTGATGATAGCCTCGCGGAGGAAGTCGTAGCCTCGTTCCGGACCGTAGCCTCGGAAGGAAGCCTGCACAGCCATCTCGTCTACAGCCTTGTGCATTGCCTTGATGACGGCAGGGCAGAGAGGCTGGGTTACGTCACCGATGCCCAGACTGATTACACGCTGCTTTGGATGTGCAATCTTGTAGGCTGTTACCTTCTTTGCGATGTCGGCGAACAGGTAATTGCTTGCCAACTTCAGGAAATGTTCATTAACTAATGCCATATTTTGTTTCTCCTTTTATTTGTGGTCATTATCGACCATTTGTTATTTAAGTTTGCTCTTATTTATAATTCAATTCTCCTTCGAATGAGAAAGCTGCAGGTCCCGTCATGTAGACATGATCATCAGCCTCACTGTATTCTATCTGGAGCGTTCCGCCATCCATCACGATACTGCTTTTTCTGCCGGTACGCTTGGTAAGGGCTGCGGCAACGGCTGTGGCACAGGCTCCTGTTCCGCAAGCATTGTAATTCCGCTTCCCCTTTCCCAAACTCTAGTTCTTATGACGTCTGTATCTGTCACTTGTGCGAATTCGATGTTGCAGCGCTGAGGAAAAGCCTTGTCTCTTTCCAGAATCTTACCGTAATGGGCGATGTCGATGGTGTCGATGTCCTCCACAAAGGTTACAAAATGTGGATTTCCCATACATACGTAAGTTCCTTCAAATGTCCTTCCGTCAGCTTCCAGCGTTGAAGGACCGATGAATTGCTCAGGATTTTCCAATATCGGTTTCAGCATGTCCACAGTCACCGATTCCACGGTTTTCGTGTTTTCCTGAATGTGCAATCTCAATATCTTGACACCCGAAAGGGTTTCCAGTCGGATGGTGTCTTTTCTCGTCAATCCCTTTTCGTAGAGATATTTTCCGATGCATCGGCTTGCATTGCCGCACATCATCGCTTCTGAACCATCGGCATTGAAGATACGCATGGAGTAGTCGGCTCGTCTGCCGTCATGCGGTTTACCGATGAGAACCAGTCCATCGCTTCCTATGCCCGTGTGATAAGCACTCCAGGCAATGGCTGCCTTCTCTGGGTCAGGGATGTTATACTGCTCGGTGTCTACATAAATGTAGTCATTACCCGCTCCCTGCATCTTGGTGAAATGAACAGTTTCTTTCATATTGCGTTGTCCTTTAAGTTTGAATTTCTTCTTTTATCTCTCACGTCTTGTCTCTTGTTGAGATTTGACTTTTTGCTAATCAATCGATACTTCGATGACTATTTGTTTGATTTCGGTTGCAAAGGTACGACTATTTGTTGAAATATGCAAGAAAAAGCATACATTAAATAGTGGGTATTTTTTGCTCTCTTACAATTTGTAATGCAATAACCGTTTGCAGATTACAATATGTAAGAAGAAAACAGTTAGGTTGGATAAATTTAAAATTTCGGGAGAGAAGTAGAAACTAAATGTGTTGAATTTCTTTAAAATGCTGACAAAATGTATTAATTTTGCAGCAGAAAACGAACATAATGTAAAAGAAAAGCTTGATTTAAATAGCAACCAATGAAGGTTCGTTTTCGAAAAGAGACAATCAATAAAGGTATTAACACATTATTAATTATTAAAGGATTATGAAGAAGATTGAGGCAATTATCCGTAAGTCTAGATTCGAAGATGTCAAGAAGCGCTTTTAGCAGCCGACATCGAGTGGTTCTCTTATTATAATGTAAGAGGAGAGGGAAAAATGCGCCAGGCTCGCATTTACCGTGGTGTGATGTACGATACCAGCAGCATCGAGCGTGTGCTCCTGAACATCGTGGTTCGTGACAAGAATGTGGAACCAACCATCGCAGCCATCCAGGGTGCAGCACAGACCGGTGAAGTTGGAGATGGTCGAATCTTCGTGATTCCTGTATTGGATACCGTTCGAATCAGAACCGGCGAGCGAGGCGACATTGCTCTCTATAATGCAGAGAAAGAGGAATAAAGATACTTTGAGCTTTGAGGTTTGAACATTGAACTTTATGATTGGTATTGAAGTTTATATTTGAGAGACTATATTATAATATTGTATTCTAATTTAACTATAAGATATTTATGAGCAGTTTATTATTGACAACACTCGATACGGGTAACACAGCGTGGATGATCATGGCCACCATCTTGGTGCTCTTGATGTCAATCCCAGGTATTGCACTTTTTTACGGCGGTTTGGTGCGCCAGAAGAATATCCTCAGCATCCTGATGCAGACGGTATTCATCGTGGCAGTAGTCAGTTTGATATGGGTAGCCTTCGGATATTCCTGGGCTTTCTCTACAGAATATGCGGATAGCGGCAACCCTTTGGCTTGCATCATCGGAGGTTTCGATAAGTGCTTCCTCCACGGCATCGGTTTGGATGCATCATGCCAACGGGCATTCCTGAACTCACTTTCGTGATGTTCCAGTGCATGTTTGCCCTCATTACTCCAGCCTTGATTCTCGGTGCATTCGCCGAGCGTGTCAAGTTCAGCGGTTATGTACTTTTCACCATTCTCTGGGTTATCATCGCCTATCTTCCAATGGCCCACTGGGTATGGGGCGGCGGTTTCCTGCAGGAGATGGGAGCCATCGACTTTGCGGGTGGTACCGTGGTTCATATCAATGCCGGTGTAGCCGCTTTGGTCATGGCACTCTGTGTGGGCAAGCGTGATGATTATCGTGCGGGTCATCCTATCACTCCTCACAACATCACCTTCGTGTTCATGGGTATGTCATTTCTCTGGTTGGGATGGTTCGGATTCAATGCCGGTAGCGGTTTGGCTGCTGATGGTCTGGCTGCCAATGCCTTCCTCGTAACCCATATCGCAACAGCTGCAGCAGCCACCACCTGGATGCTCATCGACTGGATTGTGAACAAGAAGCCAACCACGGTGGGTGCTTGTACCGGTGCTGTAGCCGGTTTGGTAGCCATCACTCCTGCAGCAGGCAGTACGGATATTTTAGGTGCCTTCTGCATTGGAATCATTTCCACCATCGTCTGCTTCTTCATGGTAGCGGTAGTAAAGGAGAAGTTCAAGTATGATGATGCCCTCGATGCCTTTGGCGTGCATGGTATGGGCGGTATCCTGGGTTCTATCCTCACCGGTGTCTTTGCCACACGATATGTAACCGGTGCCGAAGGCGTTGAAGGTGCTCTTTATGGAGATTGGCATCAGCTTTGGGTTCAGGTGGTAGCCACCGTGGTAAGCATCATCTACAGCATCGTAGTTACTTTCATCATCTTCAAAGTAGTTGATAAGACGGTTGGTGTACGTGTTGACAAGCGAGTAGAGGAGGAAGGTCTCGATATCTACGAGCATGGTGAGAGTGCTTATAGCAACTAATTGCGAAATTCGATTATCAGCATAAAATTTAGCTCAATGGTGTTTCATTTTGAGGAATGAAACACCATTTTTTACGATAAATCCTGAACTTGCACAATGAAATTGCCTCAACTTGCACAATGAAATTGCCTCGACTTGCACAATGAAATTGCCTCGACTTGCATAATTTAACGTTTAAAATGCTAATATTCAGTAACTTTTGATTATCTTTGCAGCGGTGTTAAAAAAAATATGATTATGAAGAAATATAAGGCAAGAATAGCAGATAAAATGTTAAGTCGGAGACTTTTGGGTAGTGGTGCCGTTTTGATACAAGGCCCCAAGTGGTGTGGAAAGACGACAACTGCAGAACAGCAAGCAAAGAGCGTTGTGTATATGGATGATCCTGAATACATGGAACAGAATGTGGAACTTGCAAATCTTTCTCCCAAAAAGTTGCTTTCAGGAGAAGTGCCTCGTCTTATTGATGAATGGCAATTAGCCCCGCAACTTTGGGATGCTGCTCGTTTTGAGGTTGATCATAGAGATGAACTAGGGCAATTCATCTTTACTGGTTCTGCAGTCCCTGTTGATACAAGCAAAATTCACCATTCAGGGACTGGTCGATTTGCATGGTTGACAATGAGGACAATGAGTCTTTCAGAATCTGGCGATTCTACAAATGAAGTCAGTCTTGAGGAATTGTTTGCTAATCCCGTAGCAGAAGTTTTTGCAACTAATCCTCTCAATATTGATTCTTTGGCATGGTTGATATGTCGGGGTGGTTGGCCAAAGGCAACGATGGTTAGTAAGAAGGTAGCACTTGATATGGCATATAGATATTATGAAGCCGTGGTTCACTCTGACATTTCTCGTGTAGATAATGTAAACCGTGATCCGGAAAGAGCAAAAAGAATATTGCGTTCTCTTGCAAGAAACCAATGTGCTCAGGTAACGGTAAATACCATCTGTGCTGATTTGGAGAATAATGATATTGTAGCCGCCAATCGCAATACGGTGGCTTCCTATATAGAGGCATTGAAGAAAATTTTCGTATTGGAAGATTCCTTGGCGTGGAATCCAAATTTGCGAAGTAAAACGGCTATTCGCACTTCGGATACCCGATATTTTTCTGATCCTTCTATTGGTGTTGCGGCTTTAGGTATAGGTCCAAATGATTTGGTGAATGATCTCAGTACGATGGGTTTGTTCTTTGAATCAATGTGTATCAGAGACTTGCGTGTTTATGCCGATGCTATTGATGGAACAGTGTATCATTATCGTGATGGTAATGGTTTGGAGTGTGATGCTGTAGTTCATTTGCGTAATGGGAATTATGGACTGATAGAAGTTAAATTGGGTGGTGAGAAGAACATCGAAGAAGGAGCAAAGAATCTAAAGCTCTTGGCTTCTAAAATCGATGATACGAAAATGAAATCCCCATCTTTCCTTATGGTTCTGACAGGTACATCTCGTTATGCAGTTCGTAGGGACGATGGCGTCTATGTTGTGCCAATAGGTTGTTTGAAAGATTAATCAAAATACAAAATCTTTATACTCTAGCACCTTGACTGTATGTTTTGTACGGTCAAGGTGTTATCTTTATATAATAAGGTGTAAACCGTTTTTTACGATTTTCTCCTTCTTCTTCTTTCTTTTGGGATAATTTGGGGAAAGTTATCAATTTAGCGCTAGTCTGTGAACGCTGAAGGTTGATGCAGTTTTGTCGGTGTAAATGTCGGTGTAAAATGTCGGTGCAAATGTTGTTTTGGCGGTAATGTGGCGGTAATAGTGGCGGTAATGCCGATGTAAATGTCGGAGAAAATGTCGGAGACATGTCGGTAATATGTCGGAAAGGAAAATAATTGAAAACCAATACGTTATCGTTTTGTGGAAAGTTGATTGCCGACAATAAATGTCGGAGACTTTGTCGGTAATCTTGTCGGAGACTTCAATAACGGAGAAAAGAATTGGCGGTAATGAAAATAACTGGTATTATAAGGCAAGAAGGAAGTGATAAAACCGGTGTGTGGGTGATACTTGAACAAGGAAATACTAATTCTTAATAGTGTTAGATATGAAGCAAAATAATAATGAACAAATCGTCTTCGATATGTTTGAAGAGGTTGCAATCGAAAGCATCGCTGAGGCTCGGAATGCATACACCTATGAAGAAATTGATGGGTGCTATCAGGAGGCGAAAGAGATTGCAAGAGTTGTAAAAGATAAACTTGAATATTTTAAAAATAATGTAGATTGAATTACTTAGCAGATAGTTTCTGATAGGGTTAAAGCTCTTTTAAAGTAACTACTCATGCTCATAGGGGTGCTGAGTAGCTACTATTGCACTGTCAATTTATAAATAATCATAATTTAGCACGAAACATTTGCTGTTATCGAAGTTATGACGTACCTTTGTAGATTAATATCAGAACTATCCAACTATGGACAGAGATATAAACAGATTAAAAGTTGTGATTGCAGAGAAAATGCGAGCCAACAAATGGTTAGCCCAACAATTGGGCAAAGATTCTGGCACTGTGTCTAAGGTGTACTAACACAATGCAACCCAATTTGTAAACTCTCGTAGAGATTGCCAAATGCTTAGACATGGATGTGAAGGATTTACTGTGGTCAATAAAATAATAAACAATAATACATTATTAATAAATATGCCAAAAAGAATAGCTTCTCTGTTTTCTGGATGTGGCGGACTAGATTTAGGATTTTCCGGTGGATTCAACTTCAGAGGACATGAATATAATAGACATAACACAGAAATCATCTTCGCCAATGATTTTGACCAAGATGCGCAAATGTGTTATAACGCCAATCCTCTTCTTGTATCAGATGGCGCAGAGTGTCTATTAGCAGATATCAGAGACATCAATGCAAAAGACATACCTAATTTTGATATTTTGTTGGCTGGTTTTCCATGCCAACCATTTTCCAATGCAGGCAAAAGAAAAGGTGTAAATGATGAAAATGGACGTGGAACACTATTTGCAGAATGCGAACGCATTATAAAAGCTAAAATAGAAAATGGACACAGACCTCAGGCTTTTGTTTTTGAGAATGTCCGAGGTATTCTCTCTTCCAAAATGCCTGATGGAGTAACAAGCGTTCCTGAAGAATCATAAAAAGAATGCATGCATTAGGCTACCAAACGACCATACATCTAGTTTGTTCTTCTGACTATGGGGTTCCTCAAAAAAGATATAGGGTTTTGATGGTTGGCATTGACGAACAATTACAAATAGAAAAATTCAACTTTGATGATATGCAACGAGTTGTAGAAAAATACAACATACCATCAGAACATTTTGGAGAAATTGAGGAATTACTATTAGGCAGAATCTTGCAGGATGTAGAGAATGCCCCTGATAATGATGTCTGGGAATATAGTCCTGGGACACAACAGACAGTAAATCTTATTGGCAGTTGCACCCATGGGATGAAAGCTATGAGTCAGTTTCACGATGGTTACAAAATCTCGGATTTAACGCCAGACTGCTTTGAAGGCCGTTCTTGGAAAGATATTCCTTACGAACTATTGACACCAAGATTTAAAAATATTGCAGATAATCCAAAGAAATATCATGCTCCTAAATTCTTTAGGCGTTTTTGCTTTCGGAGAAATCAATGGCACCATAACGGCTTCTGCACAACCAGATAAATGTGGAGTCACACACCCTGTAGAAAATCGCAGGTACTCTGTCCGAGAATGTGCAAGAATTCAGTCATTCCCAGACAACTATACATTTGGAGCCATTCCTTTGCAATCAAGATATAAAGTAATTGGAAATGCAGTACCACCTGTTTTAGGATGGGTATTAGCTACAGCACTTCTCAACATTTTACCAGATAATAATTAGCTATGGGATATTTAAATAAAAATGCCATATTAAAAGCATACAAGGAATTATCGCACATAAGCAAAGATCCTACTTTACAAGGTGCGACTCAGAAAGTCAGTGCCATAAGACATTTTATGGCACTGGATTCCTTTTACAGAATCAACGAAAGGAATTGTGATACTCGTGACAAAAATGACAAGAATGAGTTCATACAATATGTTGGATATATTTGTGATGTATGCCTTAACTTATACACCACAAACTTACATTCCCCTAAAAGAACACTCCAAAGACTTGGGGTAGGAAGCAATTTCTATTCAGCAGGACAAGTAAAAGTCTCCCTAGTCAATACAAAAGAAGTCGTTGACTACCCTAAAAGAGGTGGTAAGCCTCTTTTTCAAATACAGAATGGCGTATTAATAAGAACCCCAAAGCTATATAGCAACTTCACATCATATATTGAACACACAAAATTCATAGTGGCTCTTTGCCTTTGGATTCTGAGAAAAGAATACATTGAAGGTACAGAAATTACGTATAACAATATTTATACAGCACTTAGCAAACTCTACACAAAAGAGTTGTTGTCTGTTCTTGTACCTAACACCGATTCATTCCAGAAGGAATTAGAAACATACGATTTAGCTTTAAACGAAAACTTCTATTCCATCAGAGAAAGTGACATAACATCATTGTTCAAAGAGCAAAGCAAAGACAACAGTTCTAATTCTGTTGAAAAATTCAAAATGGAAAAAGCAAAATATCTGTCAGCTCTCCGTACCAAGCCATTCATGCTTCTTGCTGGCATAAGTGGTACAGGTAAAAGTCGAATCGTCAGAGAGTTCGCTTTTAAATCTTGCCCAGTAGAACTACAAGATGCAGATGGTACTGAGCCTGGCAACTATTGCATGATAGAAGTTAAGCCTAACTGGCATGACTCTACAGAATTGCTTGGATATTGGAGTAATCTCAACAAGCAGTATATGTTTACCAAGTTTGTCAAATTCTTGATAAAGGCTAAGATGTACCCAGAGACTCCTTTCTTCGTTTGCCTTGATGAAATGAATCTTGCACCTGTAGAACAGTACTTTGCGGAGTTTCTGAGTGTGCTTGAAACAAGAAAGCATATTGAAAATGAAGAAGGTGAAGTTTGCATCAAGAGTGGCGTGCTCGTAGACAAAGAATACTTCAAGAAAGTAGGTGAAGTAGGAAATAATTCGCTAGGTCACGCATACCCTACATGCCCAACAGACAGAGACATTTACATGAAACTGTTCGACATTGTAGATAAAGCTGAAATGGAAAAGGTTCCTGCTAATGATGCCAAGACTTTAACAGAGGTAGGTTTAACTCTACCAGAGAATGTATTTATAGTAGGAACTGTAAACATGGATGATACCACTCATCAATCTCACGCAAAGTCATTGACCGAGCCATGACCATTGAAATGAATGGTGGAAACCTTGCTGACATTTTCAGTGACAAGGATGAATTAGTATATGCAGAACACCCTCTTACAATGGAGAATCTACAAGCCAAATACGTTTCTGCAAAAGAAATTCTCACCCATTGCTCTACAGTTACGAACAATGAGGACATGCATAATTATATAATAGGTAACGGAGAAATTGGATTGCCACAGCGATTGAATGAAATCAACAAGGTATTGAATGGCACTCCATTTACCGTTAGTTATCGTGTGATGAATGAGTTGACCATCTATCTTGCCGTATTACTTGACCAAGCAGAAGAGGAGGGGAAAGAGATAACATTCGATAGTTTCAAGCAATATGTAGAAACCGCTATAGACAGAATCCTCCTGATGAAGATTCTTCCACGTGTTGAGGGTGATGACGAAATGTTCCATATATCTGATAAAGAACGAAATGCCAATGAACTTTCTGATCAAGCTGAAGACGGACATGAATTCACCAAACTTGATTGGTTAAGACAAATTGCGCCACAGCACAATGAAGACAACCAAAACGAATATATGGCAGTTGATAAATTGTCGGAAATGATAGAAAGACTGAACCGCCAGAGTTTCACTCGTTTCTGGCCTTAATAGAACAAAAGGATGGAAGCATTACGATTTGAACATAGCAACGGAGACTATCAAGTTATCGTGCGCAGCGAAGACATGTCTTATGCTGGGAGCGTTTCAAAGGTCGCATAGACCATAGAAACGATCCCAAGCCAGAATCTTCTGTGCCATACGAGGAGAGATATTGTAAGTATGCCTCAAAAGATGCTTGTCATCTCAAACTATACCAATATGACACTAAGGTTTTATGCGAAATTGGTGAAGTCGGTCAACTTTGGGATGAGCAATGGCCTGTTATGTTTGAAACTTGCGAATATAACATAGCATCCGTTTTAAGACTGGATTTATTGATAGCAAATCTTCTCCTAAAGTACTTCATGTTTGCAAAGACATCGAAACAGCTTTCTTTGTCGATAAGGATTACGAGGGGAATATCGTTGGTCTATCAGGAAACGTCAGTTTTCTCAATGAACCAGGCGTATTCAAACTAGAATTTGAATATCAACATGGAGGAAAGACAAGACAAGCCTGGGTGACATTTGATGTTGTCAGTCCCAAGCTTGACACCAAGCATGACTACAAGTCTCTCCTCAATGACGTAAACGAAGAATACAATGATGTCATCTTCCGCTATCTTGCCACTACATATCAACAGTTGACAAGAGGAAAAGTGAAAAATGACATTGTTTGGATGAATATTTTCGAGGACATCATCAATGATTATCTGAAAAATATAGAGCTGATTCTTCGCCGTCCACACCAAAATGTGCGAACCTATAACACTTATGCCAAAGTGGAAAAAATCAAGCGTTGGACTCCTTCGCTTGAAGATGAGTATGCCGAGAACAAGATAGCCAAGAAACTTGACAATTATTGGTTTGAACTAAAGGAAAGCGATAGTACCATAAATACACGTGAGAACCGCTTTGTAAAACATACGCTCACACACATCGGCAAACGTTTATCAAAGATTCTAAATGAAGTATTAACCAACAATCGCAATGACGAGTTGTCCGATGACCACCGATTGCGTTTATTGGGATACAAAGAGCGCATCTATAAATTGGAACACAATCCTTTCTTTAGGACTGTAGGCAAGTTTGAAGGCATGAGTCAAGACAGCATGGTACTTCAAAGCCGTGCTGGCTACCAACAGGTATATAAGGATTGGATCAAACTACGTCGTGGTATCGACTTATATAATGGTGCTTCCAATATAGGCACTCTTCAGATATGGGAAATTTATGAGTTATGGTGTTTCATCAAGATGAAGCGCATGGTAAAGCAACTGCTACATATTGAGCAAGAAAATCCGCTATACGAAAAGTTGGTCTCAGAACCAGCTGGCTCTTTACTCAATCCCTTCTCTAACTCACGAATGGAACATACGGTTACATTCAACTATCCTACTCCAGATGCCGATGACGTTTCGGAGTGGGCAAACCAAATGCGTGCTCATGCAGGTGATGTAGTAACCCTACATTATCAGCATACATTCAACAGAAGAAATTCCGATGATTTCGGAGTGCATACTGCAACTACAGAGCAAAGACCAGATATTGTATTGAATATCAATAAGAAAGATGGCTCTGAGATATTACTCACCTATCTATACGATGCCAAATATCGTGTAGTGAGTGACAAGCGATTAGACAAGGACATTGAGAAGGAAGACCTTGAAGAAATAAAGGAATTACATGGTGGTGATTATCCACCTTCTGATGCCATCAACCAGATGCACCGCTATCGTGATGCCATCTATTATGGTTCTGACAGAAAAGACCACTCCAACAAAGAAGTAATAGGTGGCTATATTCTGTTTCCTGGGCGTGGCGATAATGATACAATTACGAAACGCTATTATAGCAGCAGTGTGGAAAGTGTCAATATTGGCGCATTCCCATTATTGCCAAAAAGCAAAAGTCGCAAAGACCACTTTGGACATGAAGATGAAGACAGCCCTCAACTATATGAACATTTGAAGAACATCCTCTTGGAAAAGAGTCTTAGTTCAGAATATGTAGAGAAGGCGATACCACAAAGAGGTTTGGTTTATAAGCTTCCATTGGACGGAAAGAATGCGATGGTTCTTGTGGGATATTGCAAGCCAGAGCAATGGGATATTGTCTTGAAGAACAAGCTTTATTATACAAGAGCAGGGTTCGAGAGTGGTTCACTGAGATTAGTTCCAGGCTTTGAGAGTTGCAAGTTCTTAGTTATGTACAACAAGAAGAACAAAGCCATCTTTCAACTTACAGGGCAAGGTGCAAGAATAGTTTCTGGCATAGACCTCCAAAAGAAAGGTTTTAATGCAGCCAAGGAGTATTACCTGACATTCGACTTGGAAAGTAGTGAAGCAAAGACAGTGTTTGAGGGGAAGACTGGCAAGATTCTCAGATTGAAACAATCATCAGACCCATATAAGAAAGAGCCATACTTCACAACCCTGGAACAGCTATTGGAGCCGATAGACAATACATAATTAGAAACAATAAATGTAGAAATCAAAAGATATACAACAATGTAATCCGGGGCACCTGCCTTAACTTGTATTTATGCATAGATGTTAGAAGGTATGGTGTCCAGTTCTATGTTCCAATATTAACTCACTTGTTTGAGAGTTTTGGTTCGTTTATAGTAAAATGATTGATCAGGTCGCAAATTGCGACTGGTTTAATAGCTTGAAGCTCTTTACGGCTCGTTCATATATATACACAGAACTTATGTCCAACAACTCATCGCCCACCAGCTGATTTCCGCTTGCACAACAGGTGTTGGGCGAGCGCATATCAGCTGTTATGCAAGCGCACAACAGGTGTTGTGCGGCTGAAGATATAGCTTCTCCGGCTTATGACATTAATTCTTCCGACAACAAGTAAAGGTTACTCCGAAGACTTTTACGTAAAACCGATGCAACAATGATAGTATTTACAAGCAACAATGATAGTACTTGCAAGCAACAGCGATATTACTTACACGGTGCAAAGACGTTACTGAGAGGTCGCCATGATAGTACTGACGAGGCGTAAAGCGGCTTGTAGCGCTTATTGCCTCACTATGGCACAACATTGCCCCTTACCAGGCAATAACCTGCCATTGCCAGGCACAAAACGATACGTCGGGAGCAGGTAAAACAACCACTCGCTTTTTTACTCTTCACTCTTCACCAAATCGGCTGAAACCCCGATAAACACTGGGGGTGCGAGAGGTGAAGAGTTACGCATCACTCTTCACCACTCTTCACCACTCTTCACCTTCGGATTACGCACGGAATTGAAACGGAAGCTCGCCCTGTTCGATCGGGGGGCTGAAACCACTTTTTATGTCCCACAGATTTCACAGAATTTCCGTAAGCGGCTCCGCGTGAAGAGTGGGTGAAGAGAGGTGAAGAGTGGCGTAAACTCTTCACACGTGCAAGTTTCTAAACTATAGGTGTTTATGACCTTCCGGTGAAGAGTGAAGAGTGTTTTTGAAAGTGGCTTACTATTACGCCAGATTCAAAGACGGAACAATTTATATCCATTCTTTGGAAGGTTATGTGGCGGTAATTTTATTTCTTTATCATCTTCAGAACCTGGTCGGCAAGGCTTCTCATTCCCTTGATAGTTGGGTGACCGTTCTTCTTGTCTATGTCATGAAGAGCGATGACCGGAACCTGATAGGTCTTGCAGATCTTTTTTACAGATTCGTTGATCTCATCCTTCAGCTCTGAGTTCAGAATGAAGTAGATATCTACATTCGGATGGCGCTGACGGAGATCGGAAAGCAATTTCGCCAGGGCTGGACGGAAACAGTAGAGGTCGGCACGCTTCCAGTTGCTGTACTGGTAATTGCCGATAGGGCATTTGCCCAACTGTCGTTCGTTCCGCCGCAAATCAAGATGATGTCCGGATTGCCCAGCAGGGTAGTGCGGTTGATGAATGAACGGTCGCTGTAATCCTCATCCCGATAGCCGGTGTTGCAGATGGTGGAACCGGAATAGGAATTGATGTTGCCCATCTTGTAACCACCTTCCTTGATAACCTGCCACCACCAGGTTTGCTCCACCTTGTTGACATCGGTTGCTTTTTGAACCGCCGTGGTGTACCAGGTGGCATATCCCTTTGGGATGAAACCTTCGAAAGTTGAATACGAGTCGCCGAGCACGGCAACGGTCTGCTTCACCTGTGCCAGCAGGGGCATCAGGGCGAACATAAAGAGGCAGACGATAACTGATAATCTTTTCATGACGTTTTTTGCCTGATTTTCTTTCTTAAGAATATTGTTTACATACGGATAAGGGAAGGAGATTCTCTTTTACTAATAAATGTTATATTCCCGGCATTCCTTCCCAAAAACATTTGTTCTCTCCCAAATTTACAGTACTTTTGCAGTAAGTATCTGATTAAAGATTAAAAGTGTGATTCAAAATAAGATATAGATTATGCAATACAAGAATATCATATTTGATTTAGGCAATGTCTTGGTGAAGCTCAATCCGGAAGGATGCATCGGGGCTTTCAAGGCGATAGGAATGGGGGAATTAGTTGATTCAAATCCTCAGAGTGAGGGGATGAAGCTGATGAGCAAGCTGGGTGTGGGAATGATCACCACCGAAGAATTCTGTGAAGCAGCCCGTAAGTTGACAGAGACTGATGTGACGAATGAAGAAATCATCGCTGCTGCCAACAAGATGCTGGTGGAGATTCCTGATGAGAAAAAGGAGCGACTCCTGCTGTTGAAGAAGGCTGCTATCGCCTCTTCCTCCTGAGTAATACCATTGATGTGCATTGGGATTATTGCGTAGAGCATCTCTTCCCTTATCAGAACTATGGGGTAGAGGATTATTTCGAGCAGTGCTTCCTCTCTCAGAGAATGCATCTGGCAAAGCCTAATGCCCGCATCTATGAGGAGGTAATCAGGCAGGCGAACATCCATCCTGACGAAACCCTCTTCATCGATGACCTGAAGGAAAACTGTGAGGCTGCCGAGAAGCTGGGCATCCATACCTTCCAGAATGTGAAGTTCGATGACTGGCTTGCACTTACCTTTGTACGCTAATAATAACTAACATACAATATCAAAATGAATTTTTACAAGACATTAGGATTGAAAAACAGCCGTATTGATGTGGCTGATGCCTTGCGAGGATTGGCCGTAGCTGGTATTATTCTCTATCACTCCGTGGAGCATTTCAATATGTACGATGGAAGCATAGCGCATGCTTATACGCTGGGGTGTGATGATTGGATGGCAGATGTGCTGGCATTGCTGCTGTCGGGAAAGATGTATGGCATCTTTGCCCTGCTCTTCGGATTGAGCTTCTTCATCATGAACGATAACCAGCAGCAGCGTGGAAATTGCTTTTCGGGTAGATTCGCCTGGCGAATGTTCCTGCTGGCAATGCTCGGTATCGTGAATACCGCCTTCTTTGATGGCGACATCCTCTTCTCCTATGCCATCTATGGACTGGTTCTCATCCCATTGAGTTATCTTCCTACCAAATGGCTCTGGTGGGTGGTTGCCTTCCTCTTTATCCAACCGATAGAAATCTATTCCCTCATTTCGGGATGGCAGGTAGATGCGTCGTCGTTGAGAGAGGTGTATGGAAATATGTATAATGGTCATCAGCACGGCAGTTTCCTGGAGAATGCCTATGGCAACCTGCGATACGGACAGGTGGCTACCTATTACTGGTGCATGATGAAGGGAAGACATACGCAGACCATCTGCCTCTTCATACTCGGAATGCTGGTGGGTAGAAAGCGTTGGTTCTACAATGAGAACAACAACCTGGCTTTGTGGAAGAAGGTGCTGGCGGTTTCCATCCTAGTATTGATTGTGGGAGGCATAGCTGATGTGCGCCACATGGAAACATGGAACAATTGGCTTTATCCTATCTACAACTTCTTCATCCTCTCATTTGTAGTATCAGGATTCGTATTGTTGTGGTACGGAAAGGAATGGTTCAGAAAGGGATTGTCGTTCCTGCGCCAGTTTGGTAAGATGAGTTTGACCAACTATTTCCTCCAGTCTATCATCGGTTGCGGACTGTTTGCTTATTATGGCTTCAATCTCCAGACGAAGCTCGGCATCACCTATGCCTTCTTTGTGGGTATTGCCATGGTGGTAGTACAATGCCTCTTCTCCAACCTCTGGCTCAAGTACCATTCCCATGGTCCTTTCGAGGGAATATGGAAGAAGCTGACCTGGATTAAGTTCTAAAACTTTAAGATTTTGAAATAAAAAAGGTGTGTCATTACTCCATGACACACCTTTTTTATTTCTTATTGATCCTTCCTGAATATCTTATCCACGACAACGGCGATGGCACCATCACCTGTTACATTGCAGCGGTGCCGAAACTGTCCATTGCAATATAAAGGGCTATCATGAGTGCTTGCATATCGGCATTGAAATCCAATACGGAGGCGAGCGGACCGAGCGCTGCCATCACGGCTCCTCCCGGTACACCCGGAGCTGCCACCATACAGATGGCGAGCACGAAGATGAAGTTGAGGAAGAGAGGCAGATTGCAAGGCAAACTATTGATAAGACAGATGGTAAGCGCACAGCAGGTAATCTTCATCATAGAACCCGAGAGATGGATGGTGGCACAGAGCGGAATGGTGAAGCCGGCAATGCCGTCGTAACCCCGTTTTTCAGAGTCTGCTTCAGTGTTACCGGAATGGTGGCTGCCGAAGAAGAGGTGCCGAGAGCCGTGAAGTAGGCTGGCAGCATATTGAGCAGCAGCTTAAAAGGATTCTTGTGGGACAAGCCGCCTGCCAGCAGATATTCATAAAGTAAGATCACAATATGGAGTACGAGTATCACGAGGATAATCTGTGCGAAGACCAGCAGGATATGGTAGGCTTCACCCGAGAAGTCATACCCAGGAAAATGCCGAAGATGTAAGGGGGAGGAGGGGATGATGACTTTGGCGATGACACCGGAAACGATTTCCTTGAATTCCTGGAATATCTTTTGCATGGTGCGGCTGCCTTTGTGGGCAATGCCCAGTCCGGCAATGAAGGAGAATACGAGGGCACTCATCACATCTACCATGGCAGGTATCTTGATTTCGAAGAACGGTTTGAGTTCTTCCACTTTATCTACTGCCACATGAGCCGAGTTGGCAATCATGTGAGGGAAGAGAGTAGATCCTGTGCCATAGGCTAGCAGACCTGCCAGAATGGTGTCGGCAAAGGCGATGCCTACGGTGGCAAGAAGAAGTTTTCCGGCTCCATGACCGATGTCGGCAATGGCTGGTGTTACGAGACCGATGATGATGAGCGGTATCATAAAGCCAAGAAACTGGCTGAAGATTCCGTTGAAGGTGAGGAACGCTCTGACGGCTGCTTCATTGAAGAAATTGCCGAAGATTACGCCCAGCAGAATGGCAAGGATGATTCTTGCCAAGAGTGGCATTTTGATTCTTTTCATATCGTTTGTTTTGCTTTTTGCTTGCAAAGGTACGATATTTCTGACGAAATCCCAAATTTTTATATAAAATGCCTCCTGTCTTTCGGCAGAAGGGCACAAACTAATTATTCTCGTACAATTAGTTTTGTCAAATGAATAGTTGATATAGGTTAGAGTATGAATGAAGATCTATATTATTATATATCAACTTGAGTATGCGATGGAAGGCTTAGAGTGGAATGTACTCCACAAATGCTTCCATAGCCTCGTAGCAAGCCAGACCTAACTCATCATAGAGCTGGGCGGTGCCACGGTTGCGGTCTTCTGCACGCTGCCAGAAGAGGCGCTCGTCGTTACCCAAGAATGGAGCACTCTCCATCTGTGACTGGTGCTTGAGGATAGAGTTACGCTTTGCTCTCAACTCCTCAGGCTCAATGGAACACACATCTCGATGTTCTCAATCTCCCATTCTGCCCAAGCGCCACGGTACATCCAGATGCGGCAGTCCTTCAACCACTCTGCGCCAGCCTTCTTCTCCTCGTCGATGGCTGCGAGAACAGCGTCGGTACACTTCTTGTGAGTTCCGTGTGGGTCAGCCAAGTCACCAGCAACATAAATCTGATGAGCTTCACCTCCTGGAGCAATGCTCTAACGATCTCAACGTCCTTCTCTGTCATAGGCAACTTCTCAATCTTGCCGCTCTCATAGAATGGCAAGTCAAGGAAGTGAACGCGGTTCAGAGGAATCTCGTTGAATGTACAAGCTGTACGAGCCTCGCCACGACGAATCAGCCCCTTGATGGTCAGAATGTCACGGGTATCGAAATCGCTCTCCTTCTTGTGTGCGAAGAACTCCTTGATTTCCTGGTATTTCTTAGAGATTACGCTATCCTTGGAGTCTGCGAAAATCTGGTTGAAACCATTGATGAAGTGCATGAATCTTGTAACCTCCTCGTCGCCTACTGCGATATTACCGGATGTCTCGTAAGCTACATGTACCTCGTGCTTCTGCTGTACCAATCGGCGGATAGTACCACCCATAGAGATCACGTCATCGTCTGGGTGTGGAGAGAATACGATCACTCTCTTAGGGAATGGTTTCGCACGCTCTGGACGATAGGTATCGTCAGCGTTTGGCTTACCGCCTGGCCAGCCTGTGATAGTATGCTGCAAGTCGTTGAAAATCTTGATGTTTGCATTGTATGCTGAGCCATAGAGAGCCAGAAGCTCACTCAGACCGTTCTCGTTGTAGTCCTTGTTGGTCAACTTCAGGATAGCTTGTGCAACTTCTGGCAGAGCCATACCAATGCACTGCGTACCAGCTTGTCTGTCCACTCGCAGTTTGTTACGAGCCAAGGATGCTTGATACGTGTCAGGTGAGAAGCAGCGCTCAGGTCAAGAATTACGTTTGCATTAGGATGAGTCTGGAGGAAGCTAGCTGGCAATGTGTCAGTGATATTTCCTTCTATTACCTTCTGCATGATTTCAGCCTTCTCGTCGCCCCATGCTGTGAGGTAAACATCTTGGCAGAGAGCAGGGTAGCGATACCCATGGTGAGAGAGCAAGGAGGAACCTGCTCATTGGTGCCGAAGCTGTTCTCCATTTCCTCGCGGGAAGTATTGCCGATGAGGATCAGACGGGTGATAGACTGGATGCCGGAGCCTGGCTCGTTGGCAGCGATATTACCCATTCTTCCGATACCGAGGAGAGCGATGTCGAGACCGCCGAAGGTCTTGATGCGCTTCTCGTAGAGGTGACAGGTATCCTGCACTGCGTCCTGTGCCACACTGCCATCCAATGTGAAGATGTTCTGTGGATCGATGTCAACATGGTCGAGGAAGCGCTCCTTCAACTGGTTGATGCTCTTCAGAGAACTTTCCTTCTGTACTGGATAGTACTCGTAAGCATTGAATACTACCACGTTTCTGAAACTGAGCTGCTTAGCCTCGCATCTTCTCTGCAATTCCTTGTAGATAGGTGTGAGCGACAAGCCTGTGCCAATGCCATCACGTAATATCTGCTCGTGCTGAGCTGCCTTGATTTCCTTCTCTACTTGGTCAGCTACGTGAGCTGCACCCTCCATGGAAGAGGCGAAGATGTCGGTATGAATTTTCTCCATTCTGGAGATCTCTGAGTACTCTACTGTAGTCTTTGGTTTGTAGTATGCCAATGGTACCTTATTGAGTACAATTTCTGAACTAAGATTTAGTCTCATAGTTTCTTGTCTTTATAGTTATTACTTTGTTTTTTTACAAGTTGTCTTTTTCGATGTCCTTGAAGTACTTGTAGGTGCTTACCTTCAACTCGTCTGTAGCGCTCTCATCGCAAACGATGATGCCATGCTGGTGAGTCTGCAGTGCACTGATAGTCCAAGCCTGAGTAACAGGACCTTCGATAGCTGCCTGGAGGGCACGAGCCTTGCTGTGACCATTGCAGAGAATCATCACCTCTCTAGCTGCCATAACGGTACCAACACCTACTGTGAGGGCTGTAGCTGGTACTGCGTTCATATCGCCACCGAAGAAACGGGAGTTAGCGATGCGGGTATCAGTAGTCAAAGTCTTCACGCGAGTACGGGAGTTGAGAGAAGAGAATGGCTCATTGAAAGCAATGTGACCATCAGGCCGATACCACCGATGAAGAGGTCGATACCACCTGCTTCTGCAATCATCTCCTCGTAGTGAGCGCACTCAGCTTCGAGATCCTCAGCGTTACCATTGAGAATGTGGATGTTCTCCTTAGGGCAATCGATGTGGTCGAAGAGGTTGCGAGCCATGAATGAATGATAGCTCTCTGGATGAGCCTCTGGCAAACCTACGTATTCGTCCATGTTGAAAGTGAGTACATGCTTGAAAGAAACCTCACCAGCCTTGACAGCCTTTACGATTTCTGCATACATACCAATAGGTGATGAACCTGTTGGCAAACCCAATACGAATGGTTTCTCTGCTGTTGGGTGGAAAGCTTTGATGGTCTCCACAACGTGACGAGCTGCCCAGCGAGCCAACTCATCGTAATTCTTTTCGATAATTACACGCATAGTTGATATATGTTTATTAGTTAATGTATTCTTATATATTAATAATGTATTCTTAATCTATTAATTGTTCAAGTACTTGCTTCTTGCCATAAGGCAGGCTCCAATCAGTCCTGCATGCTCTTTCAGGGTAGAGGCGGCAACCTGCGAATCCTCGTTCACCATATTGAGCGAGAACTTTTTGATGCCCATGCAGATAGGTTGGGTAAGATAAGCACCTGTCACCGAGAGGTCTCCTCCGATGACCAGCATCTCCGGATTGAAGATGTTGATGATGCCGGCGAGATTGGTTCCCAGTTCCACCGCCACCTTCTGCAGGGTCTCGATGCTGAGCACATCCTCTTTTTTGATGGCATCGAGGATATCCTGCAGGGTGAGTTCCTGATGCTGGTTCTTCACCTTGTCGGACAGCACGGATGTTCCACCGTTCTCTAGAGCCTCTTTCATCTTGCGCAGCATGCCGATCCTGACGTTTCCGTTTCCATACAACCTGTTTTTCCACAATGGCAGATGATGTCATTATTATAGATGTGCATGTGTCCGATTTCACCCGAGAAGCCTGATTTTCCGAGATAGAGCTTGCCGTCGAAGATGATACCGATGCCGATGCCCCAGCTGACGTTTACGAAGATGATGTTTTTCAATCCCTTGCAGACACCTTTCAGATATTCGCCGTAAGTCATGCAGCGGGTATCGTTGTCGATGCAGAAAGGCAGGTCGAGTCTTTCGGTCAGCGCTTCTGCCAGCGGCATTTCCGTGCAGGTGAAATAATTATAGGCACAGCCTATCTCCGGATTCACTCGTCCACCGATACTCATGCAAGCCTTCTTGATCTGGCTTCTCGCGATGCCTGATCTCTGGATGTATTCGTTGATGAGGTTGATGAAACGGTCGAAGCATTCCGGGGTGTCCTGGTAGTCAAGTGTATCAGTTCAGGTTCTGCCACCATGTTTCCACAAAAATCACAGATGCCGAAGGTGAGACTTTGCTTTCCTGTATCTATGCCGAGGAAATATCCGGATGTTGCGATGAGGTCGTAGATCTTTGGCGCTCTCTTCGAGTAATTGTCTTTCTTGCCTGTTACCTCAATCAAGCCATCCTCAATGAGCTCGTTCAGAGTCTTGGTAGTATATGGCACACTTACCCCCAAACTACTGGATAGTTCGGCGATAGTTTGCCCTCCATGTTCTATGAGCAAGTTCAAAAGAGCTGTCTTAGAGGCAGACCATTTAGTGTGAGGTATGATGCTTTTTGCCATACAGATATTTCTTGTTTAAGTTTTTACGCTGCAAAGATAAATAAATAAATCCGTTTTTTTAATGTTTGTGAGTTAATTAATCTAAATTATTAGAATAAACTTTGTTTTTCCCCTTTTTTAGGGGATGATTTAACTATTTGAGCCCGTGATTTTTAGTTTTAAAAAGCTTGAAGAAAAGATAGGGTGTCTACTGCCCTTTTATATATATAATAAGGTATAGGGGAGTGAAATGTAAGAATAAATAAATAAACTAATTTATTTAACTCGAATAACGAAAATTAATTCATTAAAATTTGGTTAGTATTAAAATAAGTGGTAAATTTGTACCCGAATAACAAAACTAACAATAGAAATGAAAAATAAAAAGTTTTATCCCTGGTTAGTTGTAGCGCTCCTCTGGGTGGTTGCTCTTCTCAACTATATGAGCCCACTTTAAAAAGTAAGGCCTGTTTAAAATGTTTATATTTCACGATAATATCTTCGATTTATGCCGTTATCTGGAGTATTTTTCGTATCTTTGCACCATCAATCAAACAGAATGACTATGTTTAAAAAGACAGATCCGAATCCTCAGTTAGATATATTCACGGCTCCCTCAATGCAGTTAGGAAGTCGTGCTTCAAAGAAGTATTCTGACCCCAACTCAT
>ENA-OQCS01000300-OQCS01000300.1-human-gut-metagenome-genome-assembly--contig:-NODE-300-length-27304-cov-4.578945_pt1 | contig 27304 bp, 29 predicted proteins | sample MGYA00242757_ERZ504575 | MGnify/ENA primary metagenome ERZ504575 (study PRJEB26092, sample SAMD00036297) | human gut metagenome | host: Homo sapiens | study: EMG produced TPA metagenomics assembly of... | reverse complement strand
CTAAACAATAGTAGCTATTTATAGGACCAAATGTTTGACAACGAAGCATGCCAAAAGAAGCAGAGCCAGGACAATGATATACATGCCTGTTTTTTGTTAAGGATACGGCCAATGCGTCTGCGATAAAGAAAACATCAAATGAAACGGATTTTAAAATTGTCCCCTGTGTTCTCCAAGTTCACAGAATGCGATAGAGAAGAATACGAAAAATGGCGTATTGAAGTATCTTTCGCAAGAGACATCGACATCATGGGATGATGGGGAAAAAGGTAAGAAATACGGCAATGAAGAAACGGCATTTCCAAGTATGTTGTATTTGCCTGTATAACAGACTGTACAAGCGATGGCCAATGTGGACAGTAACGACTGCACGAGCACTAGCAGGTACAATCCATAAGTAGCGTTATTGAACAATACTTTGCCAATATGTGCGAATCCGACATACAAATACGTCATCATGAAGGGATGATGATCGGTGAACGCACTGAAGGGTCATAATATTCCATCAGTTGCCAAGAAGTGTCGTACCAGTAGACGCCCGGGAAATAAGCTACAAAATACGGAATCCAGAATGCCGTCACGAGACACCATAATGTGATAATGGATCGAGGAGACCAGTCCAAGGTGAGTTTGCGGAACGCTCCGAACGGTTTATTCAGTGATTCGTTATGGTGATTTATGCGCGGAACTATTTTTGTCGCAGCGAAAAACAGCAGTGTGAACAGGACAATATGAAAGAGAACGTTCACATAAAGCAGCGCATTTCGGGTATCGATTTTGCCTCATGCTGGCCAATAAAAGAACACATGCCAAATAACGTGCCCAGAAGAATGGGGATGAGATAAGCAAAGTTATGTTCGGCAATTCTAAAACTTTTTGTGGACTGTTTCAATGTGATTATTCCCTTCCTCGAACTGCGCGACCGATGGCCTTTGCCACGGCACGTCGACGCGAACCGATCGGCATGATTGGGTCGATAATGCGTCGAATGGCATTGTCTTCGCCAATAGCACGAGGTGGCTTGACAGATTCAACAACAGGCTTCGAAGGAGCAGTGGCTTTCACCACGCGCTTCAACAAGCGTTCATAGAACGGTGTTTCGCGCGCATAACGCCAGTAAATGGATGCGAAATCGCAATCCGGATCAGTCCACGGCTTCTGGAAGCGGCGTAGTGGATGATTTGCGGATTGTTGCGTGACTTCATGTAGGCGTCATAAATGTCGTGCGGAGCCTGCACAAACAGATTGCCGACACGTCCGCCGCAATCGTGAACCACATTCCACTCCCACGGCAAATACAGTACTTCTCCCTCACAGTGTGCGTTAAGCACATCTTGGTCGTTATAGATGAACGCAGGGTTAGACGCATACGTAAGCCACTGCTTGATGGTGTAGCGCTCGCGCATGGCCTTGGTGTTGAGCACGAGAACGCCAGCTTGGAAGTAATCGTAAGGATTCTTCATCTTCAGCACATTCTTGGCATACCCCATGCGCTTGCCATGCTTGACGTTGAGGTTGGCAAGGAAGTCGATATCTCGAATCGCACCGAGCAGCTTGCCTTGCAAGTCGGTGTTGTACAACTTGGAAATATCGCCATTGATGACGATATCCGAATCCAAATACAGCACCTTGTCGTAGAACGGCAATAGCTTCTGGATCAGGAATCGATAGTAGGTTTCGATGCTGATATGAGCATTATTCGTGGAAAGATCGTATCCAGACAGCTCACGCTCCACATTGGTGAATCGCAATGACATGTTCGGGAACTGCTTGAAGAAGTCACGCAGTCGTTCCTGCTTATCCCAAGCGATGTTTCGTTGTAGAACCACAACATCATAGAAATATGTCGGATCAGCATTCTTCATGGCCGAATAAACCGTGGTGGTGAGCTGCGGAACATAATTATCGTCCGCTGCAAACACGACTGGAACGATCGGCTTGTCGAACACATCAAGCGGCTTCAGCTCTTCAGCGGGTTCCGGATTGGTAAAGTGAACACACTGAAGCTCCTTGAACTTCCAATTGGAACCGATGCGCTTATGATGCATCAAATAGATGTTCAGCAGGCGTTCGGAAAGGTGCCCCGGAGTACGCAACGCTTCCTTGCTGTAGGCACTATAGTTGGTGTTCTTATCGAACTCCTCAAGAATCGGGAACATCCAAGAGCAATAGTCGAAGAAGATCTCCTTCTTCATAATGAACATATTGCAGAAGCATGCCTTGTTGCCCTTGAAGAAAGCATCGGCATCCTCTTTGTAATCCGGATACATCTTGCATAGAATCCGATAACAGCGGAGCAGATCATCATCGTGCAGCAGGGGAGCGGCTTCCCACAATGCGCGAGGAGTACCATGCTTGTCGATGATCTTTGTGAGATCTCCAAACGGGGTGGTGATGACATCGTATTGGCGAACTATCTGCTCGATGTTTTTATCATCGAGCCCATATTCTTTCGCGGCTCTGGCGTCGATGTAGTCATCCATGATTTCGCCGAACGCGTTTTCTTCATGCACGGTTTCGGAAAAATCGAAATAGCGGCGATAATGGCAGAATCCGTAGTAGTCGGCATCAACGTTCTTCCAAGCCCAATATTGCGTGGTCAGTTCGCAATAGCGTGGATTGCGGTCGGAGATGTTCTCTCCTTCGTCATCGTGGAACGCCCAGGGGAAACGATAGCTGCCTTCGTGCAGGCCAACCTGCACAGGCTGCATGATATCGCTCTCAAATCGATTCACATTCTTATGCGTGGTGACGAACAGGCGAACGCGCTGGTTGTTGTATCGTTCGATTTGTTCGGCTTGCTCACTTTGGGTTACTAAATCAAGCATGTGGGATGTTGCGATACGTTTCATTTCATGGAAACGAAGGCTATCAGTATCTTCATGGGATGGGAGAACCTCAAACGAATTGGCAATGCCAAACCAGTTATTCAGTCTGTCATTAGGCAGAAGTGCTGTTTTCCCAGACAGTTTTTCATACGCGTCATCCCGCACAAAACGATATATTTCTCGACCTGCAATTGCCGGTCCAAATACGTCAGACATGCTTTGTGCCGCTGAAAGCTTCTCGTTTTCCGGAACTCGGATTTTCCAGTCGTTAGAGAGGATTTCCGTTGCTTTCCGTTGGAATCCCTGAGCGCAAGCGCGAAGCATTTCTGAGTGCTGAGTGTCGGCGAAATCGTATGCTGCGTCAAAATCGGCCTTGAATGATGACAATACTGCGCGTACTTCTCAGCGCTAATGGTGCTGGTTCCGCTGATACCGCGACCGTAGTAGTAAATATATCCACGGCAATGCTTGCATGAGTGATATGTCTTTGCAAAGGCAGAAACAACGAAGCATTCATATCCGTCTTGTGAACGGCCGAGACGCTCCTTGGTCATTGCTGCGAAAGCCTGCTTAAGGACAGACGTTTTGTACAGACGCTGGGTTACTCGCCAGTCCACTTTATATCCTCGAGATTCGTCGAAGATATCGCGAATTATGTCATCGCCTACAGCATCCTGCGTAGACGCGTTGTTATTGGCTTCGAAGGCTTCGCGCTCGGAATCCAGAAGTTCGTTTGCCCCGACTACTGTGATGCCGAAATGAAGAACATCTGCAGGATGCAGTGATAACTCCTGAACAAGTTGCTCGCACATGTCTGGCTTAAGCGCATCATCACCATCGAGGAAGAAAGAATACTCTCCGGTAGCAGCTTCGGCTCCCGCCATACGGGTGCGGTGTGTGCCCATATTGGGGTGGTTAGTCACCACATGAATACGGCTATCTTTTGAAGCTTCCTGGGCAATGACGTCGCCGGTATTATCGGTGCTTCCATCATTGACGACAACGATTTCGATATCCTTGAGGGTCTGATTTCGTGCTGACTCCAAGCATTCCTCTATGTATTTGCCGACATTGTATGCAGGAATGATGATTGAGATCTTCGGCATAACTCTCCCTCGATTGGGCAAACTACTAACGCAACTGTTAACAGTGTATCCGTTGACTCTGAAAAGCAGCGTATATAAGTATCATTGCTGTAGAGCATTGTTAAGAACTTGAGGAGCAATCATAATGGTAGACCTGACATGGGTTGGTGAGAAGAAGAACAAGCTTCGACGTGCTGGAACGCATCTAGCTCGTGTATTCCGGCGGCATCCTCGAATCATAGTTTCCATGACTTCGTATCCGGCACGAATTAACACTGTTCACTTTGCTATTCGTACGTTGCTTGCTCAAAAAAGATTGCCGGACAAAATTATTCTTTGGCTATGTGAAAGCGATTTTCCAAATAGGGAAGATGATCTTCCCGAATCGTTGAAAGACGTTCTCTGGCATGATGTTGAAGTGCGTTGGGTGAACAATGATCTCAAACCGCATAAGAAATATTATTGGGCTTTGCAAGAGTTCAAAGATGATTATGTAATTACAACGGATGACGATTTATTGTACAGGAATACAATGATCGGTGATCTGATGGAGATGCATGAACGGCATCCGAAAGCAATCGTAGCCGTGAGAACCCATCTCATCATGTTCGATGAACAAGGTTCATGCACTCCGTACGAGCAGTGGATTTACGAAGCTCCCCATTATCATCCAGATCTTGTAGGAAAGCCTTCGATGAGAGTATTTGCTACAAATGGTGCCGGAACCTTGTACCCACCACACCTTATGCCGTCTGAAACTTTTAATGCGGAAGATATAAAAAAACTGTGTCTCACTGCGGATGATTTGTGGCTAAAAGTGATGCAAGTCAAAGCGGGAGTGCCTGTTGTGGCTGCAACAGGCGATCAATTGCTTAACTATGTTCCGGGCACGCAAGGAGAGGAAGCCCTGTGCCACCAGAATACTGAAAGTGGCGTGAACAACATCGTGCTTGCGGCAATTCTTGAAGAGATGAAGAGCCGCCATGCCTTGACAGCTGATTTTGATCAGCTTGTTCGGGATGATGAGCTTGATCAATATCTTTGATTAGTTTAGATGGATTGGGTGCCACAAAGTCCAGCCTTGCGGCACCCAACCCATCTAATGCCTCATTGCGCTATACATAATGCCAATGTGGTGTTTTATTGTTATTTCGATATTCGCAAACGATCAGTCTGCCGTTTTTCGCATATTCAACTTTGCCGACATCTGCTTTCTTGCAGAATTCTCCAGCATCATGAGTGCCTATTTGTGGGTTTGGCTGAGGGGTAGGTTGGGGTGCTGGCGGTTGTGGCTCGCTTTCCTGATCCCCCAAACCATATGCTCGCGCAATGGCATTAAGCGTGGACGAGTTAACTGCATTTTTTCCTCCTAGAACGTAGACGTTCTGCGCGGAGGAAATATTTTGCGCTGCAAAGTCAATAGTCGGAGAATTGCTGTCTTGCACAAGCAGCATGGCAGTCTTTTTCGATCCTGATAGTGCGCTGCCTGCAAGGGCATCTGGGAAGTTGGATCCTGTGGCAAATACCACATCTTGCGGTGCAGAATTTAGGCTATTGAGCACGAACTCGCCTATTGATTTACTCGTTTCATAGCGAGTGTCTCCGGATAAGCGAGTTACACTGATTCCCAGTGCTTCCAGATTCGTCTGAACATGTTGTGGGACGCTGCCGTTCCTCCGACGATAATGACGGAATTGAATGCGCCGGATTCCAGAATCTGAAGGGAATCTGGGTCAAGACCAGAAGGAGAGCTGAGGAAGAATGGCGAAGAGGTCTGATATGCATAAGGTGATATGGAAAGAGCGTCGGCGAAGCTGTTTCCTGTGGCAATGATTGCTACTTTGGAAGCTTGGCTTCTCGTATCTGAGGAGGCCAAAGCGTTGTAAATCAGCAGAGCTGTGTCATAACGGGTGCTGCCGGCGATTCGTTCAATTTCCATGGAGGACTGAATCTGACGGATTGACTGCTCCACATCGGCAGAAATAACGCTTTGTCCACCAACGATAAAGACTTTGCGAACTCCGAGACGTTGCATCTCGAAGGAGCTTCGCTTGACAGGCTATGGGAATCCGTCAATATTATAGGTGCGTTATAGGCTCCAGCGAGAGAAGAAGCGGCAAGTGCATCTGGGAAGTTGATTCCTGCCGCAAGCACCGCATACTCAGACGATGTAGGAAATGCCTGTTCAACGATCTGAGACATCGTTTCATAGCGAGTATTGCCCGCGATTCGGGTGAATGAGTTGACGCTGGCATATGCATTATGTGTGGGGATAAGCGCTAGAGTGCAAAATACACATACGATAGCGGCAATCACACTTCGAACTTTGTTGTGAATCGATTTCATATTTCTCTCCTCAAACGGTGTGCCTAGAGCGATTATACCTTTGAAAGGTGTTGAATTGAATGTGGAGATTCGGGTCGCCGACTGAGATTGAGGAGTTCCATGAGACGCTTGGGACGAAGAGACATTCCTATTATGGTTTGTATTTTTGTTTTATTCGGTTTACTGATTGCAGCGCTCCCAGCTGCGGCTGATGAGGGGGAAAATGCGTCGGTTGCTCTTGAACGATTAATGGTCAAAGCGCAGTTAGATGATTACCGTTTCTCGGAAAGAGAGGATTTATTCGGAACCTGGCTCCACAATGATGAGCTTGGAGGTAGCGCGACTACTCGTGACTATATTTTGCAGAGAGATATGGAAAATGTCACGTTCACGTCGGAAAGGCATGTTAATACTGGAACACTGCATGACCCGTACACCGGAGAAACAATCTATTTTCAAAGAGGGCAGAGTACATCTAATAAGGTTCAGATTGGTCATGTCGTTGCCGTAGGGGAGGCGTATGAAAGCGGCGCTGATGCTTGGACAAAGGATCAGCGGGTTGCCTATGCTAATGATCCTTATGTTTTGCTGGCCATAAAAGGATCGGCGAATGCGTCAAAATCGGATAAAGATGCAGCGAACTGGCTTCCTTCTCAGAAGAGCTATGACTGCTCGTATGTGAGTCGTCAAATCGGAATAAAAGAACACTACGGTCTTTCGGTAGACACTGCTGAGAAAGAAGCAATGCGGTCGGTATTGTCTCAGTGTCCGTCCGGGCAAACTATCCCGGTTTACAACGGGAATAACGCTTCTCCGGGAGTGCCTTTACCGAATCCTGATCCCACTCCGGACGATACGCATGGGCAAATGATTCGTTTGTTTGGAAATAATCGGTACGACACGATGACGGATGTTGTCGACACTGCTTTTCCAGAGGAGACTTCGACGGTTATTGTCACTTCGGGTGAGAATTATCCCGATGCTTTGGCTGTTTCCGGATTTGCCGGCATAGAAAATGCTCCTGTGCTTCTGACGAACCCACAGGTGTTGAGTGCCAACGTACGTAATGAAATAAAGCGCTTGAAGCCTTCTTCCGTCGTTATTGTCGGTGGAGAAAAAGCGGTTTCCTCTGATGTGGAGACTTCTTTAAAGCAATGCGTTGACGGAGTTGAACGAATTCAGGGTGCCACACGAATAGATACGGCATTGCAAATTTATGAAGCGGGGAAGAGTCTGTCCGCTGGATGGGGAAAAACCGCGGTTGTTGTTACTGGAGGAAATAATCAAAACGGATTTGCTGATGCACTATCTGTGACATCCTATGCGTATGCTCAGAAGGCACCGGTGTTCTTATCTGATGCGGAGACTGGTCTTACAGTAGATCAGCAGAATGCTTTAAAGGATGGGAACTTTACTCAAATCGTAATCGTTGGAGGGGCTCAGGCAGTTCCTGAATTTGTCTCGGCTCAAATCGAGCAGACGGTAGGTATTAAACCAATTCGTATTGCTGGGCAGACTCGGTATAATACGAGTATTCTTTTCGCTCGCTGGGCTATCGGACAGGGCGCATTGACTATGAACAATGTTGTTTTCACTACAGGGCAAAACTATCCAGATGCCTTATCTGGAGGTCCTTTGGCTGGTCGTGATGCAAGCTGTATGTTGCTGGTGAACAATAGCGATGCAACCGTATCCAATGTGGGAAGCTATGTGTCTTCTTATGCAGAATCTGTGTCTGAAGCGTACATTTTGGGAGGAGCTAATGCGGTTAGCTGGAACACTGCTGGCCGGCTTTCTAAGAGTCTTGGTTTGGCTCTGACGAACTAAGCAACTTCGTGAGGGCATTCAGAGATATGTGTTGGGCTGCCGCTCCTTAAAGGAACGGACAGCCCCAACACATACGCGGATGACCGGTAGCGCTACTTGTTTTACTTCTTGCCTTGCACCTTGCGCGCTACGACTTTCATGAGTTCGCGCTGCTTGGATCCAGTGGGGGCCAAAACATCCACATATTTACGGATCGGACTGTCTTCGGCAATGGCTCGATCATGATGCTCTGGAGGTTCCGGCTTCTGCACTCCAGACATGGCAGCGTACATTTGCGCAACAAACGGGGTTGCCTGCGCGTACTGCCAATACAGTGGGGCGAAATCGCACCATGGATTCTTCCAAGGCTTGTCGAAACCAGCATAATGCACGACCTTTGGTGCCTTACGCGATTCCATGTATGCCTTGTACACGTCTGCAGGTGCGAAATCGAACACTCCCTCCACACGTCCAGCACAGTTATGCATCACGTTCCACGAATAGTTGAGGTAAGTAACAAGTCCCTCGCACTCAGTGTTGAGAATGTCCTGATCGTTGTAGATGTATCCCGGCTTCGCGCAATCTGCAGCCATTCGTGAACCGTATGAATCTTACGCATGCGATCCAAATTCATAACCAGCACGCCAGCTTGGAAATACCCGTAGGCATCACGCATATGCAACTGCTTGCGCACATATTCGGAGCGAATACCATCCTTCATATTGAGATTGCCGATGAAGTCGATATCCGGTACTGCAGCGATAGCGTTATCGCCCATTTCTGTATCGAACAGTTCGGCAACATCACCATTCACTACAAGATCGCAATCCAAGTACAACAACTTTGAGTAGAAAGGCAACGCTTCCTGAATGATGAAACGGTAATACGTTTCCACACTAATATGTGCATTGCTGGTGGTGAGATTGAATCCTGCAAGATAGCGGCTCACATCATAGAAACGTACGGTGGCATTCGAGAATTTCGCAAGGAATTTCGTAATATTCTGCTTGTTTTCGTCAGAGATATTTCGTTCCAGCACGATCACATCGTAAGAACGATTTGCGGAAGCGTTCTTCAGCATCGAATATATTGTGGTAGTAAGCATTGGAACGTAATTATCGTCAGCTGCGAAAACTACAGGCACAATGCTTTCGGGGTTTCCCTGCAGAGGTTCAAGCTTGGTGAACGGTTCCGGATACAGGAAATGCACGCATTGCAATCGTTTGATTTTCCAATTAGCTCCAGCGCGTTGCTTGTGTGCAAGGAAAATATTAAGCAAACGTTCGGAAAGATGTCCGACAGTGCGGGTGGTCTGCACGTCCATTTTGCTGAAATCAGTATGCTCGGCGAACTCATCCAGCAGAGGGAACAGCCATTCGTTATACTCGAAGAAAATATCCTTCTTCATGATAAACATGTTGCAGAAAGCTGCGGTATGTCCATTCAGCACTGCATCGGCATCGGTTTTGTAATCAGGATGGCGTGAGCACAGAATGTCATACATGTGGCGCAGATCCTTGAGGCGAAGATGCCTATCTGCATCCCAATGCTGTTTGAGATTCGTGAAACCACCAATACGACGGGTGTCATTAAGCGGCGTGGTGATAACATCCCAGCGTCTACGGCCTTGACAATATCAGCATCGTTGATGCCGTATTCCTTAATGGTTTGACTATCGATATAGGAATCAATGATTTCACCGTAGTCGTTTTCCTGATGCGGAGTGTTGGTGAAATGAAGTAGCGTCGGTAGTGACAGAAACCGTAGTAGTCGGCGTCTTCGTTTTTCCAAGCCAGTATTGTGCGGTCAGTTCGCAATAACGAGAATTCTTGTCGGAAATATTCTTACCCTCATCATCATGCAGAGTGTTGTCGAATCGCTTTGCAGCCTTGGCTGCGCCAACCTGCACAGATGATACTGTTTCCTTCAGGGAAAACAGCAGGCTTATGCGCCGACACGAAGATTTTGATATCCGGATGCTGATGTTCTCCTGTGAGAGCCATGTGAGATATTCCGCCTTACTGAAACAAACGTCCTTTCCACAATAGAATATATGAGAGTACCGCTGAGGGAGGGCACGTTATACGTTTTTGTGCTCAAATACTTCGCACTAGTAGGATAGGACACTTGTGAAGAACTTTTTTGACAGTCTCAAAAAGAGGTACCACTACGCGATAGTGGTATTCAAGGAACTGGTGAAAACTGATTTCCAGTTGCGCTACCAAGGATCATTCCTCGGTATGGTGTGGTCCGTGCTGAAGCCACTTATGCTGTTCGCTGTGATGTATGTGGTGTTTGTGAAGTTCTTGAAGTTCTCCGATGGTACCCCGACCTTCCCGATTTCATTGCTGTGTGGTACCTGCTTGTGGAGCTTCTTCTCCGAATCCACCAGTATGGGCATGCAATCCATTGTTGGCCGCGGTGATTTGCTGCGTAAGGTTCATTTCCCGAACTACATTATTGTGGCTTCCACCACTATGGGTTCTATGATTTCTCTCGGCATTAACCTGCTCGTGGTGATCTGCTTCGGTTTCTTCGCACATGCGCATTACACATGGCGCGTATTGCTCGTGCCGCTCAGCATCATCCAGTTGTACTGCCTTGGCCTTGGCGTAGCTTTGCTGCTCGCGTCACTGTTCGTGTACTTCCGTGATGTGGCACATATTTGGGAAGTCATATTGCAGGCCATGTTCTATGCAACGCCTATCATCTACCCAATTTCCATGATTGCGGATAAGGGATACGGCTGGGCCGCCAATATTTTGATGCTCAATCCTTCCACCCAGGTGATTATGGATATTCGTCATAATCTGCTTTCTCCGGAGTATGTGCCGACTGTGTGGAGCATGGTTGACAACAAGCTGCTTTGCCTGCTGCCGTATGCGCTAACTGTTTTCATTCTGTGGCTGGGCATTCACGTGTTCCGCAAGTACAGCTCCAAGTTCGCGGAGGTGCTCTAAATTATGGCTGAGGTTGCAATGGTTGAGGAAAAGAATGTTGACGAACGCCCGGTGGTGCTCAAGGTTGACCATGTTGCCAAAATGTTCCGCCTGCCTACAGAACAGGCTACCGGTTTGAAAATGGCTTTTCTGAATTGGACGAAGGGCATCAAGGGCTATACCGAACAGCATGTGTTACGCGACATTAACTTCGAAGTTCGTCAAGGTGATTTCTTCGGTATCGTCGGGCGTAACGGTTCCGGCAAGTCCACTCTGTTGAAGATTATTTCTCAGATCTATACTCCGGAACATGGTTCTGTAACGGTTAAAGGCAAGCTGGTGCCATTCATCGAGCTTGGTGTTGGATTCAATCCGGAGTTGACCGGCCGTGAGAACGTGTATTTGAACGGTGCTCTACTGGGCTTCACTCGTGCTGAAATCGACGCGATGTACGACGATATCGTCGAGTTCGCTGAACTTGAAGAGTTCATGGATCAGAAGCTCAAGAATTATTCTTCCGGTATGCAGGTGCGTCTCGCCTTCTCCGTGGCTATTAAAGCTCAAGGCGATATCCTAGTTCTCGATGAAGTTCTAGCCGTCGGCGACGAAGCATTCCAGCGTAAGTGCGACAACTTCTTCGCCGAAATCAAGAAAGATCCAACGAAGACCGTTATTCTTGTCACCCATTCCATGGATTCCGTCAAGAAGTACTGCAACAAGGCCATCCTGATCAAGGACGGCGAGATTATCGCCAGTGGCGACAAGAACGATGTTGCCGATCGTTATACTCTCGAAAATCTCAAGTCTGAGCATAAAGAGCGAAAAGAAAATCCGGAAGATGAATATCCACTAGGCTTGAGTGAGAAGGTGCCCACTTTCCGAATTCTGCCTGTTTCCCCGCAGATTTCATCCTGTGCCGAGACGTTCGAATTTGATGTCGAATATGATCTTCGTGATAGTGGCGGCGGAGAATTCTACATTCCTATGTCGGTCTTGGATGTCAAGCGCGGCGGTGTGCCCTATGACTGTGGTGTCGCTTTTAAATTCAGCAATGCCGGGCATAACAAGATTCACTTTGCGTTGCCTCTGAGCATATTCAATGATGGAGATTTTAAGATTATCGCCACCATGCGCAAGATTCCGGATACGTCAAATCTGAGGAAGTTTGAGCAGCTTGCTTTTACGAGTGATGAGAACTCATGCTACTTCTCGGTTCGAAATCCAGGAACTACTAATTTCGCAGGGCTTCTTAATGACAAGGCGCTTCATATTGACTGCTTAGGAACAAGCCGTATCTGATAAGTCAATGGTGGTGTTTGCTCACTAAATGGAATGGCGGGATGCCAGCCTAGGCTGGCATCCGCCATTCCATTCTCTTATCTACGAAACTTACGGATGACGCAGACCGAGACTATCTGCTATCTGGTTAGCCGTGGTGGAAGAAACAGCTTGTTCTCCGCCAACTACGTAAGCGGTTTTAACTTGATTCTTGTATTTTTGAACAAACTGAGCTGTAGCTCCAAAAGGATCCGCTAGCAACAGGAATCCGTTTTTCTTTCCGGCAAGCGGTCCGGCAGCCAGAGCATCAGGGAAGTTGGCGCCGGTTGCGAAGACGCTACCTTCAGCGGTCAACCCATACTGCTCTGCGCTTTTGGCGATTTCAATGCTGGTCTCATACCTAGTTGCGCCGGCAATTCTTTTTGTTGATATGCCTTGCTGCTGCAGCTGGCTGTTGACAATCCAATTTGGTATGGCGCTGGTGCCTCCGATTACAAGACCCTGTTTGATGTTTTTGTTGATGGTGTCAAGTTGGGATGAAGAGAATCCTGAAGCTGAACTGCACAGGAAAATCGGCATCTTCTGCGCGTAAGCCAAGGAAGACACGGAGAGCGCATCCGCGTAGTTATCTCCGGTTGCTATTAGCGCTGTGGAATTCCATTTTACTCCCAGCTTCTGCCCCGCCTTGAATACTGCAAGAGAGGTTTCATAACGATCTTCTCCGTAATATCTGGTGACTGTGGAGCTGTATTGATGGAGTGCGTTTTCTACATTTTTGGAAATTGCGCTTGGACCGCCGATAATGATGATTCGATTCGGCTTAAGTGAGGCAAGACGGTTAGCAGTTTGGCTGGGCAGAGAGTTAGATCCGACGAGCATAATCGTTGCATCTAATCCTCCGGCTAAGCCTGACGCGGAGAGTGCATCAGGATAATTCTCTCCAGAAGCGATGATGACGGTTTGTCCTTGTTTTGTCTGTTCGTGTTGAACGATGGTTGCCATAGTGTCATAGCGTGTCTGTCCGGCAAGTCTCGTCAGTTTTGGATTCTCAACCCATTGTGCGTACAAGATGGTATCGCCAGCGGGAAGGGTTATTTTGGATCCAGGTGCATATGAAGTGCCGGTACCATCAGCTTTGGTGCTCCAGCTCGAGAAAGTGTAGCCTGATCGGTTGAAACCATTCTTCGCCACTGTGATCTCATCATTGTGGGATCCTGTCTGTGAAGCTACATAGCCAGAGGTCGCTCCATTGCCGTCATATTTCAAAGTGAGAGGCGCGACCGTGACATCCGTGGAAAAAGCGAAAGACCCAGAAGAAACGGTTGCTTTCGCAGTTCCTACCTTCCCCGCGTATATACGCCACTTTGGTTGGCGCTAATCACATTCGCATTGGAAGATCCCCATGTGCCCCTGAACTCATATCTTCCGGACCTGTGCTTCAGCGTTACTTTTGCGGTTTGCGTGGATCCAGACTTCATCGATGACAGGTTCCAAGTAGCCCCTTCTCGTAAATCATCATCATCCACGTTGACTTCGAATTGCCCTAGGCCTCGCATGTTCGTCGGAGTCGAATCCGAGTATTCAGCGGTACTGCTGCGAGTTCCTGCCTCTCCGGAAAAAGTTGTTCTGTAATACTGTCCGTCTCCTGCAGCGAAACCATAATACTCATAGTTTGGATTGATCAAAGTAAGATAATGCCCGACTTCAGCTCCTGTGTTTTGGACGTAGTCCTTCTTTTCTTCGGCCCATAAATCAATTGCGCCGGATATGTTGGCAGGACCCCATGCGAGTATTTCTGCCTCTGATTGGATTTTGTTATAGCTGGCTCGGAAGCAGCTCTCTCCATTAGGTCGAGTATGCGCATCCTCTGCGGAATATGCCTCAATCGCTCGTTGAATTGCGATTCGTTCCAACGCATTAGACCATTTTGGCGTTAGATATTCGTTTTCGGAGATTCCAAGTTTCTTCAGGTAATCCGATACTGAATAGTAATCGGTTTGCTTGGTCTGCCAGTTGTAGACGCCGAAAGTTACTTGTTTGTCGTTGAGCGCGTCTCGACGCCATTTCACGACTTCATTCAGTGCCGAGTTGTAGACGTCCACTTGGTTGATGAATTGTTCCGCGTATACGGTTGTTCCTGTTCCCAGTGACACTCCGGTAAGCTCTGATGTGCCGGTCGACGTGCCATCTGAATAAGACATTGTCTCGATGCCGTCTTGGACTGCGGGCGTGTCTACTGCGGTGTCAGCTGCGCTCGCCGGTTGCGCGAAACCTATGCTTGCCAACAAGGAACATGATATTATCGCGCATAATATCCGCTTCTTAGGCTTCTTCTTTTCTCTCATGATGTGCTCCTCTAGCTAGTCCATCAAAGTGTTTACCCCCTTATTTTAAGTAGGGTGTAGATTCGGATGGGTGTGTTGGCTTATGTTGTCGCATCATTTGGCGGATTGGTGTTTTTGCTGAATTGCTTTAATCTGCCTACGGATGCAGCATTTTTTCAAAACCATATTTATCTTGTCGCATATGAAGAAAAGGGGATACGGTAGGAGATGGAGTAGTGGAACAATAGTGTTTCACTATCGCATGAGAGAAGATTACCGAGGAGCCGTTATGCTGAGTATGAACCGCACCTCCGATCATCGAATCTGAATTTCCTCAGTCCAACAATCGGGGTGCGGTTCATACAAGCACCAGACGCCCCTCCTAGTTGTGCCCTAGAAATCATTAGGGCTTTAAAAGAATTGTCAGTCTCTACGGAACAAATCGCGAGTGAAAACCTTGCCAGATACCTTGTTAAGGGCATCATTCCAGCGATTAGCAACGATGACGGTAGATCGTTCCGCGAACGAATCAAAATCGTGCGTTACTTCGCTGCCGAAGAAGTCAGCGGCATCTAGCGTCGGCTCGTAAATCAGTACGGGGATGCCGTTTGCTTTGAACTGCTTCATAACATCCTGAATCGCGGACTGGCGGAAGTTGTCAGAACCGGATTTCATGGTCAGACGGTAGATACCGACAATCGGATCTTTCACATCTTTGATGCGATCCATCACTTCAGAAGCAACGAATTCCTTGCGGGTGCGGTTAGCATCCACAAATCGCCTCGATTAGATTCTGCGGAACCTGATCGTAATTGGCGAGTAGCTGCTTGGTGTCCTTTGGCAGGCAGTAGCCGCCATATCCGAAGCTTGGATTGTTGTAACCGTCGCCGATGCGCGGATCAAGGCAAACGCCGTCAATGATTTCGCGAGTGCTCAGTCCGCGGCTTTCAGCATAAGTGTCAAGCTCATTGAAATAAGCCACACGCAACGCAAGATATGTGTTGGCAAACAGTTTGATGGCTTCGGCCTCGGTAGTGCCCACCACCAGTTCTGGAATGCCTGTACTGCCATCATGATTGACTCGAGAGCGTTCTTCGGGGGCTGCTCCATGAGCCAGAAGATCCACAAAAGTACGTGCGGCCTCTACGGAACGTGCGTCATCCTGCGGAGTACCGACAACAATACGGCTGGGGTGCAAGTTGTCAAACAGAGCGTGACCTTCACGAAGGAATTCCGGAGAAAACAGAATATGATCATCGTTCAAACGGTCGCGTAGCTGCTGCGTGTATCCGACAGGAATCGTAGATTTAATAATGATCCACGCTTCCGGCGCATACTTCGTACTGCGGAAATCGCAGCTTCGACGCTGGAAGTATCGAAATAATTCTTCTTCTCGTCATAGTTCGTAGGCGTTGCAATCACTGCGAAATCAGCATCGGAATATGCTTCTTCTGGGTCAACGGTTGCATGGAAGTCCAGAGGACGCTCGCCGGAGGTGTTCTTCTCCAGAAAATCAGTAATCACAGCATCCACAATCGGACTCTTGCCGTTGTTTAGAAGCTCAACTTTCTCCGGAACAATGTCCAAAGCATGAACCTCATTATGCTGAGCAAGCAGCAAAGCGACAGAAAGACCTACATATCCAGTTCCTGCAACTGCAATTTTCATAGTTACCGGCTTTCGTTATTCTCGACAAACTAGCACTATTGTAGAAACTGGCGGTGATGAGTAACACGAATCTACTGAAGCTCTACGAAATTAGTGTCTTTAAGGTAATTCTTACCGGCACTCATATCGTATTGAATGAGTTTGTAATCATGGAGTAGTGTTTTAGCCTCTTCGGAAAGATCCTTCTCACTCATACGAGCTCCAGCAGCGTTGAGATATACCGGTTCTTCAGAGCTGCCTCCCGCTGCTGAAGGAACAGACATAGCAGATATGGCTTGATGCATTTCCGTCAGGAATGCCAGATAAGGGCTCACCTTTGCGTTGAGATGTGAAGCAAGTTGAGTGGAGAAATAGTTGGATGAGGTGTATGCGGAGGACGCGTCATCAAGTTTGGTTCCAGCAGCAGAAGACGCATTATTGGACCAAATGAAGTAATCGGTTTCGTGAAGACCAAGAATATTGTCTGAATCGGAGTAGGCAGTGCTATAGATGCCGGGTAAGTGGTCCCCGTAGAAAATAACAGTGATAGGACGATTGATGTCATTGAGCTGATTAAGGAAATCTAACGTTGATTGATCTGTGTAATTAAGACCCTTAGTGTAAGTCTCAATATTGAGTCGTTCATTCTCCTGAAGATTTTCGGAAGTATCAAGTTCTTTGAACTGATTATCTGTGTATAAATCCTCCTCATAAGGCATGTGATTCTGTATAGTCACAACCTGATAGAACTTGTTGGAGTCAGAGGACTGCACCTGTTTCAACACCTGGCTATAGAACGATTCATCGGAAGAATACCAAGCCGAATCTATAGGATGAAGATCTGTGAGCTTGGGTGTTCCGTCCGTGGCGTAGAATTTAGAGAATCCGAACTTCTTATAGTTGATATCGCGGAAATACATTCCACGGTTGTATGCGTGAAAGGCTACAGAAGAGTCCTCGCCATTCTTTTCATTCCATAGCTGATTGAGGGACTGATCCCACTTTTGTCCCGGAACTAATTGCTGATAGGCGATAGATAGGGTATCGCTGTAATTCGCCATGGAAAGACCCGTGAGAGCTTGATACTCGATGTTGGCAGTACCGCCACCATAGCCGGGGGAAAGCATAAGACCGGATGTTGTTTCGCTCTTGATCTGTCGAATATTTGGCATCGGATCTTCGGCGAAACTTACGCCCGGTACTCGTGTGGGGTCCGAGAAGGTTTCCGAAAGCACCATGATTACGGTGTTATCAGTCAGATTGGTTGTTCTGGACTGATTGATGGAATCAGCCTCCTTGGAGTACTTCTTTGCAATCTTGGTCATGGTTTCTTCGGAATAATCTTCGGGCTTATCCATGATCTTGGTATGTGCAAGCTGGAGGAAATTGATGACGGGACCATTGCTGGTAGCGTCATCAATTGGATTCCAAGGCTGGGGGCGGTCGGAGAGATTGTGAGCAAATTTTGTAGCCCAGGAATCGTCTGCTCCGAATCCCCACACGAAGGAAAATACGAGTGCAGTACTGAGAGCGGCTGCCAAAATGCGCGTAATCGTGCCGGCAAAATTTTTAACGCTGGTAAACGGGTGTAGCCAGTGGCAGGGGATGACCGCATTTCTGCCATCAAGGAATTGCATGACGATGCAGATGGCCACAAAGCAAATAACGCCGGTTACCGCGCCGTCAACTAGAGCTTGGCTGGATTTTGGAATAAAGGAAGTGAGTTCTCCTGCATTACCCCCAGTGATGAAGTTCAAATCAGCGGGAATAACAGGTTCATTGCGTGACTCAATCTTGATGTGGTTGGCGACAGCAAATACTGTCATAACTGTGCCAAAGATGGCTGAAGCAACCCAAAAACGATTGAGAATCAGCACCAGAGTAAGGTAAATAACACCCAAAACTATGAAATTCAGTAATGCCTGATATTGATGATCAATCCAGATCTGGCTAACGAATTTTGTCGTGCGCCCAATAACACTTTGCAAAACTCTGGTCGTATCGTCAATTTCCGAGCTTCAGGATATTCCGGCTCGCTGTACATGCCCCACTGAAGGAAAACGACCTCAAAAGCGGTGACTAATACGAGAACAATGGCGTAGAGCGAGAATGAGAAACGATGACGTTTCTTCCAGAGGCCGTACGCCTTTTTGAAGAATTTGATGATGAGTTGAACGGCTTTGAAATTAATAAAAGTATGCCATGCGGTTTTTACTGCTGTGGCAGCAGTGTGGATGGCGTGACCGGTAACTTTGGTTGCTTTTACAGCCGTGTGCCCTACGGTGGAAAGCGTTTTTGCCGTGGTATGTGCGGCTCGTTTGCAAACCGAGACGACCTGATTCAAAGGCTGCTCAGCGGGTTGATGGGGCTGGAGCTCAGAAGAAGCGATTTGTTCGTTATTGTCTATTTCGGCTTTACTGACGGATCTACTGGAAGCCATCTCCGGTAAACAGGGTAGGGTGCCAGCGCCTGAAATAAAGATGCTTGTGTTGTCGGAGGTAGCGTGAATTGCCGACTTCTGCGTATACAGCTTTGAACTGTGGTGACCTGAAAGGGTGGATGGAGCACAGGCGTTGCTGTCTTCGTTGTCCGCAAGAGGGCGATATGTTCCACCCGCAATCGGCTGCTTAGTAAGTTTTACGTATGAAGGTGCACAAGCGTGACGGTCAGGCGAGAAAATAGGCATCGTCGCATCCTTCAACAAGATAGCCCCTTGTAATTAGGGGCTCTGTACAATTAAGCCGGGTACATTCTAGTGTTCAGCTGTGGACGAACGGGTATCTAGCGGATGTCTTAAAGGTAGCTGGAAGGTTAACTGTGCTACGTGGGGTATCTGCCTACAATGTAAGTGGGAAAAGGCAACAAAATGTATGCGAAATCTGAAGGGTCGTAGCGCAGGAATTGGTTGATTTGCAGACTGGGGGAGAGGCTCGATATGCGGATCTTTTTGCTCAATTTGCTGCGAGCGACGGTCGGCAGACGGATTTGGTGTTCAAGGTGGACGACTATATGCGCGCGCAAGTGTTGGATGCTACCAGCTGATAATGCGCCGAAAGCGTGGCTTGTATGGGGCGACGAGAAGGCGGGCGGCGGATTCGGTACGTGGCTTGGCGCAGTTAGACCGTTGACGTGAGGTGTAACGTGGTTGCATGGCAGACCATGAACGCACTATTCCGACTTCTGGACATATTGCTGCTGAACATGCCGTTCCAACTTGTGCTCGTATGAAGACCATTGCTGTTCCGGATTTTGAAGTGTTGTTTGCCGACTATAAGGGTTCCAAGCCTCAGGAAGACGAATTTGTGAAGTGCGTCGGACGGGAACGCTTATGACAGTTCGCCATGGCGATGTGACGCAGTCTGACAACTGAGATTCGGTAAGCGTCGCTTTTGAAGATGTCACGCTGCAAGCGAGTCGGCTTCACTGGAGACAGAAGCGGGACCTGACTCATACTTGGCCTAGAGCCCGAATCTTGCCATGTAATCCAGAAGTTCTCTTCTGCCAGGACCTAAATTTTAGGGTGCTCGTTTGAGTTCAATGGGTGCTCTGCTTGAAAAGCCAATGATTATGCGGTTTTTACACCAAATCAAGGGTTGAGAAAGCCGCTCTCATACACCAAATCAAGGGTAACTGAGGTGCCGTTCATACACCAAATCAAGGTTTGGAGTGCGAAAAACCTGCTGAATCTGTCATAGATATCGCATCCGCCACGGGGGAAGCCGTGCAACCATTGAACTTTTCGGCTTGCGCGGGTTACGTGAATTAGTGATTCGAGACATCGCCCACGAGCGCTCCATGATGCAACCCTGCCGGTACCCTGAAATCGTGAGTAGTGAGATTTTCAAGCCGCGCAACATCATTGTGACCGGCGGATGTGGTTTATCGGAGCCAATTTCGTGCGCTACGTGGCACACAACCATCCTGACGTGCACATAACCGTGCTCGACAAGCTGACGTATGCCGGAAATCCGCAAAATATCGCAGGTCTTCCGCAATCGCAAGTCGAACTCGTGCAAGGCGATATCTGCGATGCCGCATTACTGGAACGTATCCTACCGGATCATGACGCGATCGTGCATTTCGCAGCCGAATCACACAACGACAATTCCATCGCCAATCCTGAACCCTTCATCACAACAAACGTGGAAGGCACGTTCCGCCTGCTTGAAGCGGCACGCAAGCATGACGTGCGATTCCACCACATCAGCACCGACGAAGTGTACGGCGACCTCGCGCTCGACGATCCATGCAAATTCACCGAAAGCACGCCATATAAGCCGTCGAGTCCGTATAGTGCGTCGAAAGCGGCATCCGACCAGCTGGTGCGTGCCTGGGTTCGCACGTACGGTCTACGTGCCACGATTTCCAACTGTTCCAACAATTATGGGCCATACCAGCATGTGGAAAAGTTCATTCCGCGGCAGGTCACATCCATCATGGAGGGTGTGCGGCCGAAACTGTATGGCACTGGTGAGAACGTGCGCGACTGGATCCATACGGAAGACCACTCTTCTGCGGTGTGGAAGATTCTTACACGCGGGCGGATCGGCGAAACATACCTGATCGGCGCGGATGGTGAAATGAGCAATATTGCCGTGATGCGCATGATCCTGCGGCTTATGGGATGTGCCGAAGATGCGTTCGACTGGGTGCGTGACCGTCCCGGGCATGATCGGCGTTACGCGATCGATTCCAATAAGCTGCGTACCGAACTCGGCTGGCGGCCCGTGCACACCGATTTCGAAGCCGGTTTGCAAGTGACCATCGCTTGGTATGCGGACAACCGCGCCTGGTGGGAGCCCGCCAAAGCCGCCACCGAAGCCCGCTACCGCGCCCAAGGCCAGTAAGAATTCGGTTCGTGTGGCGTAAGCCGGACAATTGAAGTTCGGTAAGCGGTGATCGAGGAGACGCGTTGCAGGCGAGTCAACCTCGCCGGGGAATGGATGTGTGGTTTGGCGTACATTTTGTTCGCTAGCCTTAGTTGCAGATCCAGGTTTGGTGAAGGATGAAAAACGGCCGCACCTCGAAGGTGCGGCCCCTATTGCGTCTCCTGGTGCGTGGCAACTGACAACTTTTGTCAAATGGAAGGTGTTGTCAAGCCTCTAAGCGACGCGAGGTCGCGCCTGCACAGCATAGATGCGTAATTCATGGGCATATCTCGCTTATATATGGCAGTCTGTTTTTGAAACAAGCTAGTTAGGGGGTAATTTGTATCCTCTAACTGCGGTCTTTCCGGAATGACCTGCCATATATAAGCGAAAAACCTCAAGTCAGGCTGCCGAATCTGCCATATATAAGCCCGATATGGTGGGAAAAAGTTTTATTGGGCGGAAATCGATGGCTGAATCTCGTTGGTCCTACGATGGTCTCATCTAAAGCAACGGACCGTCAAACAGTTCGTCGTGGGATCCCATGCGAATGAATCGGATTGTCGACGCTTCCGATCGCTCCGAGTAGATCACCAACACATCCATTTTCCCCTCGGCAAGATGGAATTCCGCATATCCCGAGTAGATTCCTCGTGGGCGATCAAGCATGTGAGGATTATATGATTCCGGAACGTGTCCGTACTCCTCAATAGCTTCGATTGCATATTCGAGTTCCGTTACGATTTGAGGTATCCGTCGTGAGATGCGTTTGAAGTCGGTCTGAAATTGTTGGTCGAATTTAATGGTAATCATGGCGCTTTGTCTGTTCAGCCGTGATTGTTGTGCAGCCAGGCGATGGCGTCTTGCGCGCTGTTGAAGGTGGCCGCGTCGTCCGGGAGGATACCGCGTTCCTTGGCTTCGGCTTCGAGCATGGCGCGCTTGGTCTGCTCGTTTGGTTCCGCGGCGCGCGCGGAAGTGTCGAAAGGCAGGCGCTGCTGGTTCACGAGCTGGATGCTCGCCATGGTCACGTAAGTGTTGAAATTCATGCCTATGGCGTCGAGTGTCTGGTTGACCCGAGCTTTCAGATCGTCGTTCATGCGAATGGTAATATTGCCCATCTGAATCACCTGCCTAATCTTGCGTGCAATTAATGTGTATTCTATGTCAAATGCACGCATAATGCAAAATAAAGGAAGTCGGCAGATGGTATCTCGCTATGTATGGCAGATTTTGGGGTTTGTGCGGAGGCATCTCGCCTATGTATGTCAGTCTGTTTTTGAAACAAGCTAGTTAGGGGGTAATTTTGTACCCTCTAACTGCGGTCTTTCCGGAATGACCTGCCATATATAAGCCCGATGTGGTGCGAAAATGCTTGTAATGGGGGCGAAGTTGCAGACTTGGATGACTTTGGCCCCGTTAAACGTAGGGTTTGGCGCTGACGTCGGCGCTAACCGTCGGGGCGGCTTACTTGACTTACTTGGCGGACTCGAGTTTGAGTTCCTGGCTGGCGACCACGTCGAGTTCGTTGGTGATGTTGCGCAGGTTGTCGGCGTATTCGCGAATGTCGTCCGTCGCTTTGGTGAAGTCGCTGGCATTGCCGTTCGCGGGGCATGTTGGCGCGTTTTCCACGGCTTCGGCCAGCGTGATCGCATCCTTCAGGGTTTCGAGCGTGGTGCCGTCCGCCACGTCATTTACGGTGAGTTTCGCTGCTTCTTCAGCTTCTTGTTGTGCTTCTTCAAAGTTCTGCTGATGCGTGGCGAGCGCCTTCGCGTTCAACGTGCAGGTGTCGCTGGCGGCTTGCGTCATTTCGCGCTTATTGGCGACTGCGATGATGGCAACGGCTGCGAGCGCGATGGCAACCACTGCTATCACGGCGACGATGGCGATGGTCTTGCGCTGTCTCGCATTGTTTTTCTGTGCTGTTGGTTGCATTGGGGTTCCTCTCTTCTCTGTGGCTTTCGTATTAAGCAAAACGTTGCGAGTATACAAAAACATTTCTGAGAAACGATTTACCACTGGAAATAATGTGGATTATTTTGCTATGAAAGGAATTTGTTTGTGGATGGGGGTGCTGGGCGCGTCAGGAGTGCGTGGCATTTATGCTGGAAGGAGAAACGTTTTAAGGGGTTTGAATGGCGTATCGTGCGACGTTGAAGGATGTGGCCGCTGCTGCGGGGGTGTCTGTGACGACGGTTTCGCTGGTGTTGAATAATCGGCCGGCTCGCGTGTCTGAGGAGAAGCGTAAGGCCATTGCCGACGCGGCGAAGAAGCTGAATTATGTGCCGAATCAGAGCGCGCGTAGCTTGGTGACCAAGCAGTCCCAGCTGGTTGCGCTGATCGTGCTGATATTGAGAACTTGTTTTTCGCGGCGCTTGCCAAGTGTGTGGAGGATGAGTGCGCCGCGCAGGGGTATTCGCTGATTGTGGCCAATTCCGATGATTCGCGTGCTGCGGAGCATGAGTTGTTGCAGCGTCTTCCTGCCCGTGGGGTGGATGGGGTGATGTTGATCCCGGCGCGTGAGTCGTGTGTTGGGAGTGCTGTTGAGCAGCTGTGTGAGGATGTGGCGCTTGTGTCGTGCCCGGTGGTGCTGATCGACCGTTTGACGCAGTGCGGCTGGTGCGATGCCGTCGGTTTTGACAACTATCTTGGTGGTCGTTTGGCTGCCCAGTATCTGTTGGAAGGTGGTCATACTCGTATTGGCATTGTCACCGGCGATATTGCGGAGTCGAGTGCCGCGGAGCGTCGTCGTGGTTTTGTGGATGCCATCGAGCAGTCGGGGAAGCATTTTGATTCTTCGCTGTGTGTTGAGGGTGATTACCGTTTCGATAGCGGCTATCGTGCCGCGAATCAGATCATCGATGGCGGGGCGACGGCCGTGTTCTGCTGCAACGATGTGATGGCGCTTGGCTTCCGTCAGCGTATGGCGGAGCGTGGGTTGCATGTTACTGAGGATATGCAGGTGATTGGTTACGACAATATTCTCAAACGATTCGGTCTTGGTTGGCGTATGACCACCGTTGAGCAGAGCGTGACTGATTTGGCCGCCGCTTGTTGGGGTATGTTGCGTAAGCGGATTGATGTTGCGGTTCGTGCCAAGTCCGGTACGGAATCAGGGGATGCCCGTCCGTGGCTTTCCGATCCGCAGGTTGAAGTGCTTACGCCGAAACTGGTGCAGGCGGCCTGCGCGTAAACCGCCATTTTTAGATGCTGCAGACTGGTGCAAAACGGGTGGTGCAGATCAATCTCGGTATGTGGTGACGTAAGCGTCTCCAATATGCTGTAATCGTTGGGAATACAGGCAACACGCCGTGTATGGGTGAAGAATTTGCGTTCTTGATAAAACGCTTTATCATAAATCTTGTCAACACAACACAATCGAGAATGCGCTCGATGTATAACTGACGACGCACCCGTATGGTGGCGGACCGTCGTCAGGCCGTCAAAGAGGAAAGGCACACACATGAAAAAGATGATTCTTGATCTTGATACCGGCGTTGATGACGCGCTTGCCATTTCGTATGCTCTGGGAAGCCCGGAGATTGAACTGATCGGCATCACCGGCACCTACGGCAACGTGCTTGTCGAGCAGGGTGTGCGCAACGCACTGGCCGTGACCGACCTGCTCGGCCACCCGGAAGTCAAGGTGTATCAGGGTTTGCCGCACTCCAGCACCACCGATCACTTCGAAGTACTGCCGATCTCCGCGTTCATCCACGGCGACAACGGCATCGGCGATGTGGAAATCCCCGATTCCAGCCGTTCCGTCGAAACCGAATCCGCGGTAGACTTCATCATCGACGCAGTGAAGACCTATGGCAAGGATCTCGTCTACGTGCCGACCGGCCCGATGACCAACATCGAAGCCGCACTGAAGAAAGCACCGGAAATCAAGGATGAAATCGGCCAAATCGTGCTTATGGGCGGCGCACTGACCGTACCCGGCAACTGCAACGCCTGCATGGAAGCAACATTTCGCAGGATCCGGAAGCCGCCGACTACCTGTTCCGTTCCGGGGCGCCGACCACCATGATCGGTCTCGACGTAACCCTGCAGACCCTGCTCACCTACAAGGAAACCCAGCAGTGGCGCGACCTCGGCACCAAGGCCGGCAAGTTCCTGGCGACATGACCGACTTCTACATCAAGGCTTACGAAACCACGTCCCCGCATCTGGGCGGCTGCGGCCTGCACGATCCGCTCGCCGTTGGCGTGGCAGTGGACCCGACCCTCGTCACCACCCTCGACATCAATATGAAGGTCGACGTGGAAGGCCCGACCCGCGGACGCACCATCGGCGACGAAACCCGCCTGAATGACCCGGCCAAGACCATGAAGGTTGCCGTCGGCGTCGACGTGCCGCGCTTCCTGAACGAATTCATGACCCGCATCTCCGGCCTCGCAGCCAAGCTGAATAAGCGTAACCGGCCAAGCAATCGCGTATCGCATATCGCGCAATTCGAGAGAATCAAGGATTTTTATTATGTCTAACAACACAACCGCCGTGACCGGCACCGCATCCGCCGATCCGTTCGATGATCCGGTGACCAGCAACAAGATGGCCATCCGCGCCCTGATCCCGCTGCTGATCACCTTCGTGCTCGGCACCCTGTGCCTGCAGGGCTTCAACCTGGTGTTCCAGCAGGTCGGCGCGACGTCGCGCACCGAACCAGCGTCCTGATCACCGCATTTCCGAGCATCGTGCTCGGCATCGTGTGCTTCATCTACGGTTCCCTGGGCGATTTCGTCTCCCTGCGTAAGCTTGTGACCGTCGGTCTCGTGACGCTGTTCGTCGGCTCCATCTTCGGTTTCGTGGCAAACTACTTCTTCGCCGCAAACCTGTGGACCGTGATCATCGCACGCGTGCTGCAGACCGCAGGCGAACAGGTGCAGGTTCCGCCTTCCTGGTGGTGGCCACCAAGTACCTGCGTAACGATTTGAAGGTCATCTTCTTCGGTCTGTTCACCGCCGCATACCAGCTTTCCGCATCCATCGGCGTGTTCGCAGCCGGCATGCTCAGCTCCATCGCATGGCAGTTCCTGTTCCTGATCCCGTCCGTCACCATCCTGTTCCTGCCGATCCTGCTCAAGACCCTGCCGTCCAAGAGCGGCAACGGCCAGAAGGTTGACGCATTCGGCTTCGTGATCTTCGGCTTCGCCACCGCATTCCTCACCCTGTTCTTCTCGTACATGGCATGGTGGATGCTCGTGGTCTCCCTGCTGCTGTTCGTGCATTCGCCTTCTACATCAACAAGGCCTCCAACCCGTTCATCACCCCGGCGTCTTCAAGAACACCCGCTGGCTGCGCGCCATCTGCCTGATCCTCGTGTTCTACTTCGTGAACTACGCACTGAGCCCGATCTTCAACGCCATCGGCACCAACATCTACGGCATGACCACCACCCAGGTCTCCCTGCACATTGTGTGGGCCTTCGTGGTCGCCGCCGTGGTGGGCACCTGCTCCGGCATGATCATCCGCAAGATCGGAATCAAGGCCGGCATCGTGACCGCAGGCACCTCATGTTCCTCGGCTGGGCCGGTGCGGCATTCTGCGTGAACTCCGGTTTCGTGGTGCTGACCTGTGCGCATGTGTGTTCTACGCAGCTGCGGCCTCATGTACTCCCCGGTGGTCTCCACCGTGCTGGGCACCATTGAAAAGGACGAATCCGGCCGTGGCGTCGGCATGAACGATCTGCCATGAACGTTTCCCCGTCCATCGCATCGCCATCATCGGCAGCCTGCTCGGCTCCAACGCCCTCGCAGGCGGCTCCATCACCGGCGCAACCGGCACTGCCGCCAACTATGCCAACCTGCTGCTGGTCGCCGCCGGTACCGCACTGCTTGGCCTGATCGTGTTCTTCGTCTTCAAGAAGAAGATCTACGAAGGCAACCATGCGCTGGAAACCGAGGAATCGGCAAAGTAATCGCACATTACATCCTCAATATAATAAAAATGGGGATTTGCGATAATTGCGATTACTGAACAACACTATTTCGCAAATCTCCATTTTCATAAATCTTCTTTTGATGTAAGGAAGGTAAAGATGAGCGCGACTGAAGTTCTCTCCGCATTGGACCGCATCCACGGCACAGTGTCCGTAATCGGCTCGATGAACGCGGACTACACCGTCACCGCACAGCGTCTGCCAGGGCCGGGGGAGACCATCACCGGCGGTCCGCTGCAGCTGCTGCCGGGCGGAAAATCCGGC
>ENA-OQCS01000299-OQCS01000299.1-human-gut-metagenome-genome-assembly--contig:-NODE-299-length-27328-cov-2.450241_pt1 | contig 27328 bp, 31 predicted proteins | sample MGYA00242757_ERZ504575 | MGnify/ENA primary metagenome ERZ504575 (study PRJEB26092, sample SAMD00036297) | human gut metagenome | host: Homo sapiens | study: EMG produced TPA metagenomics assembly of... | reverse complement strand
CAATCAAATTCCTCTCCATCCACCCCCCGATACCCATAATGCGTCCAAACCTCAATCCACTCCCCCTCATCTTCCCACATCACGCTCCATCCAAAAAACACCTCATCCACCACATCAACCCCATTCTCCTCATACAAAAACGCCCGCTTCACTTTAATGATCCCATACTTCATCTCACATACCACCTTCCATTTTCTATATACTATGCACCCACCACAACACTCTCACGCCGATCCGCCCCCGGCGGATCCAGACCTACTTCGTTTCAGCTCCACACAACCAGACCTCACTGGAATTTGCGCCTGCCGTGTGGCGGGCATAGAAAAGAGGGCAGAAACTATGAGCGGAACAGGTGCAGGAAAATGGGATGGTTCCCGTTTCCCTGTACCATTCTGAGCCACAGTTCCGCCCTCTTTTTCTCGCCCGCCGCACCGCAGATGCGAAGCCGCTCGAGGCCGTCCGTCTTATCTCACCGCCCCGATCAGCGAATTAATATCGTCAACCTTATGCCTTCTCATATACTCTTCGATACCGCGAACCGTTTCAACAGTCGCATACGGATTAAAGAAATTCGCCGTCCCAATCGAAACCGCCGTAGCCCCCGCCAGAATAAACTCCAGCGCATCCTCCGCCGACGCAATACCGCCCATACCAATAATCGGCACTTTCACTGCCTGCGCCACCTGATACACCATCCGCACCGCAATCGGCTTCACCGCCGGCCCCGACATACCGCCAGTCTTATTCGCAATCGCAAACTTCTGCCGTTCAATATCAATCTTCATCCCAGTAAGCGTATTGATCAGCGACAGCACATCCGCCCCGCCGGCTTCCGCAGCCCGCGCCATCTCCGTAATATCCGTCACATTCGGGCTCAATTTCATAATAATCGGCTGCTTCGCATATTTTTTAACTTCTCTGGTGATCGCCTCCACCGCCTTCGGATCCTGTCCAAACGCAATACCGCCCTCCTTCACATTCGGGCACGAAATATTAATCTCCAGCAGATCCACCGGCTCCGAAGTCAATCGCTCCACAACCTCACAGTAATCCTCCGTCGTCCGTCCACACACATTCACCACAATCTTCGTGTCAAACTGTTTCAAAAACGGAATATCCCTCTCACAGAACACATCAATACCAGGATTCTGCAGCCCGATCGCATTCAGCATTCCGCCGTAAACCTCCGCAATACGCGGCGTCGGATTCCCCGGCCACGGCACATTCGCAACACCCTTCGTCACAACCGCGCCAAGCTCCTTCAAATCCACAAACTCACTGTACTCCGCGCCGGAGCCAAACGTACCAGATGCCGTCATAACCGGATTCTTCAGTTCCACACCCGCCAGATTCACACTTGTCTTCATCGCTTTTTCTCCTCCTCGCGTCACTTACAGCTCAATTTCCGTACTTAAAAAGACAGGTCCGTCCTTGCAGATCCGCTTGTTGTGCACATGTGAATGACCATCCACCTCAGTCGACTGGCAGACACACGCAAGACATGCGCCAACGCCGCACGCCATCTTCTCTTCCATCGAAATCCAGCATGGAATTCCCTTTTCCAGACCGTACGCCTTAATCGCACGCAGCATCGGAGCCGGACCGCAGGCAAAAATTACATCTGCTTCCAGATGATCCTCGCGCACCGCATCCATCACATTGCCCTTCACACCGGCACTTCCGTCCTCCGTTGCAATATGAAGATCGCCTGCCGCAGCAAACTCCTCATTTAAGAACAACTCATCGCGGTAACCACAGCAGATGATCGTGTCCGTTCCAAGATCCTTCGCCGTCTGCAGCATCGGCGGAACACCGATACCGCCGCCCATCAGCATCACACGTTTTCCCTTACCTTCCTCGATCGGGAATCCATTTCCAAGCGGCCCTAAAATATCAACCTCATCCCCCGCTTTCAGATGCGAAAACTCCTCCGTTCCTGCACCTGCCACACGGTAGACAATCCGAAGTCTTCCTCCCTCTCGGTCGATCTCACAAAGAGAAATCGGACGCGGCAGAAGACGGCTGCCGGCCTTCGAAAACAGAGAAATAAACTGGCCGGCCTTCGCCTCTTTCGCAATCACTTTCGTGGAAATCCACATGCTGTAAATTCCTTTTGCAATGCACTCCTGACTTCCACAGTACAGCATTCCTTGATTTTCATAAGCTGAACACTCCTTTTATTTTCTTGAATCGGCGAAAAGCCCAAAATATCCTCCGGCGGACATAACATCTACCCGGCAGACCTTCTGAGCTTTTCACCCTGTATTCTTATTTTGCAGCAGCAAGCGCCCCGCTGATATCCTCAACCATATCCTTTACAGCTGCTCTCGAAGCATCCGCAAAGTTCTCAGTGCCAAACTCGGCATATTTTTCCTGTTTGTAAGCAGCGATAATACCTCTCGAAGAGTTTACGATTGCACCCAGTCCGTCCTCATTGAAGAAGTGAACGAGGTCTTTTCCTTTTCCGCCCTGTGCACCGTAGCCCGGTACCAGGATGTAGGATTTCGGCATTACCTTACGCAGCACCTTGCCCATCTCCGGTACGTAGCGCCGACAACAGCTCCCACATAGCTGTAATCATCGCCCATGTGCTCCTCGCCCCACGCGGCAACCTGCTCGCCGACCCACTCATACAGCGGACGTCCGTCGATGATGCGGTCCTGGAACTCGCCGCTGGACGGGTTCGAGGTTTTTACCAGAACAAAGATACCTTTTTTCTCCTCTTTGCAGACCTTGATGAACGGTTTTACGCCGTCAGATCCAAGATACGGATTGACAGTTGCAAAATCCTCATGGAATCCGGCGTAGGATTTGCTTCCCACCTGCACGTGGCCGAGGTGGCCGACTGCATACGCCTCAGAAGTAGAACCGATATCGCCTCGTTTGATATCGCCGATGACAACGAGACCCTTTTCCTGGCAGTAGGAAACGGTCTTCTCATACGCTGCCATTCCCGGAACGCCGAACTGCTCATACATGGCAACCTGCGGTTTTACAGCCGGAATCAAATCGTATGTTGCGTCGACAATCGCTTTATTGAACTGCCAACGGCTCTGCAGCTCCTTCGAGTGTCTCTCCGTACTCGGCAAATGCCTTTTTCTGTACGTGCTCCGGCACATAGTTCAGCATCGGGTCCAGACCTACGACGATCGGTGCATTTGTTTTTTTAATGTTTGCAATCAGTTTGTTAATCATCTGCTTACTCTCCCTCTTCTGTCTTTTCTTATAGAAATTACTCAGCTTCGTATACAATCTTGCCGCCGCATACGGTAGCCATAACTTTTCCTTTGACTTCTTACCGCCGAACGGAGTGTTTTTGCCCTTGGAAACAAACTCCTTCGGATCGATCACATACTCTGCTTCCGGATCGATGACAACCACATCGGCGTCCATGCCAGGTGCAAGAGAACCTTTCTTGTCCAGGTGCAGGATTTTTGCCGGATTGTAGCTCATCTTCTCCGCCATCTGCATCGGGGTGATGATCTCGGTATCCACAAGTTCGGTGATGGTAAGAGCCACGCTCGTCTCCAGTCCGACGATGCCGAACGGAGCTTTCTTGAAGGACTCCTGTTTCTCGGTCAGCGCATGCGGTGCATGATCGGTGCTGATGACATCGAAGACATCGTCTTTCAGACCCTGGCGCAGTGCCTCGAGATCCTCTTTCGTACGGAGCGGCGGATTCATCTTGTAGTTGGTGTCGCCCTTTACGATGTCGTCGCTGCAGAGGGTAAAGTGATGCGGGCAGACCTCGGCGGAAATCGAAACGCCGGCCTTTCTCGCCTCACGCACCATATCCACGCTCTCTTTGGTCGAGCAGTGACACAGATGCAGGTGTGCACCTGTCTCTGCGGCAAGTACGATATCTCTTGCAACAATCGTGTTCTCTACGGAGTTTGTGATGCCCGGCAGATGCCACTCTCTCGAGTTTGCATCCTCATTCATGCAGCCGCCGTTTACGAGGTTCTTGTCCTCGCAGTGAGCCAGCACCGGAATGTTTTTCTCTGCGGCAATCTCCATTGCCTCTTTGTAGAGCAGCGCGTTCATAACGGATTTTCCGTCCTCGCTGATCGCCGGGATGCCGGCTTTTACCATGCCCTCGATATCGGCGAGCTCTTCACCCTTCTGTCCTACTGTGATGGCGCCTGCCTGCAGTACATTAATCGGAGAAAAACGGTCTGCTTTGATCGTTACATAGTTGACGCGATCCGGGCTGTCGATGACCGGTTTTGTATTCGGCATCGCTACCAGCGTTGTCACGCCTCCTTTTGCTGCTGCTTTCGAACCGCTTTCAATATCTTCTTTATATGTCTGCCCCGGGTCGCGGAGATGTACATGCATATCGATGATGCCAGGCATTACATAGCAGCCTTTTGCATCTATTACCTGCGCATCTTTTACGCGGATTCCTTTTTCAACCCGTGTAATAACGCCGTTTTCGATCAGAACATCACTGATTTCGTCTTTTTGGGTGGCCGGGTCGATGACCTGTCCATTTTTGATTAAGATACTCATCTTACGTTCTCTGATCCTTTCTTTTCTTTCTGGCCGTCGTCCGACCATTTATTCCTTTTTATAATACACGAAATCTTTCCTGAAATAAAGAGTTTTTTTCTTGACTTTTTTTGATTTGCAAGATTATAATGGTCTCAATCGAGAAGATGTTGAGATGTAATACGTGGTCACTAGCTATTAGAGATTATATTAGCATTCACCTTCAATATAATCTGTAATAGCTAGTGAATTTTTTTTTACAAAAGTTCACTCGCTTATGGGGGAACATATGCATTCCCACATCATGCTTATTTTTTAATTTTATGGAGGTAACTCACAATGAACAAGGGAACAGTGAAATGGTTTAACGCAGAGAAGGGCTATGGCTTCATCACAGGCGAAGACGGAAACGATGTATTCGTACATTTCTCCGCTATCCAGGGTGAAGGATTCAAAACTCTTGACGAAGGTCAGGCGGTTACTTACGATCTTACCGAGGGTGCTCGCGGAATGCAGGCTTCCAACGTTGTTAAATGCTAATTAACCATAAGCGAAAGGCCGGGGGATGTATGTCCTCCGGTTTTTTAATTTACGCGGGCAACGAGCCAAAGTCCATGCCTGCACGAGACCTTGGCGACTGCGCGATAACTTGAGAAACTCGCGGAGCTGTTTCTCATAGTTTTTTCTATAGCAAGACCCGAAAATAATGCAAAAAAGGCAGTGCTGCAGAGCGCGAATTGCAAGGAACAGATTTGAAGGCGTACCGGGGTACGACGAAAATCTGTGACGCAGTAATTCACGCTCTGCGGTGCTGAATTTTTTGCATTATTTTCGGGTCTTGCTATAAAAACAGGGAAGAAAAAAGCTCTGTCCATTTGGGCAGAGCCTTCTTGTTTTCCTTCTATTCTTCTATCTTCCCTCTCCAACATTTCCGCACCAGTGCAAACACCAGATACCCGATAGCTGCTCCAAGCGTATTCGTCACAACATCATCTAACTGGCAGAAGCCGCGCTCTGTTAAAAGCTGCACAGTTTCCAACATCATGCTCGTGGCAAATGCGGCATACACACAGTACCACCATCTCCGAAGAAACGGCACCGCCGCCGGCAGTAATACACCGAACGGCAGAAACAGCAGAATATTTTCCACAAAATACCGGTCCGGCAGACACTGGTTTCCCCAGGTTTCAAATAGCTTCAAATCCACACCTGTTCTCGAACCCGGTTCTCTCGAAAGCAGTGTAATCGAAATCAGCATGGCAAAATAGACGGCTACCAGAAACCACGCCAGAAGCTGCCCGCCGTGCAGCGCACGGTACTGCTCCAGCCGTTTCCGTTTCTTCTGGATCTGCTGATTTTTCCACGCCGCCGCAACCGTCACAAAGCCGACACCGACTGCAACCGCATGCGGCAGATACCGGAATGTATCAAAAATATCCTGTTCAATCGTTGTCAGATAAAGAGGAATTGCCATTTACATCACCTTCCGTATTTTCGCGGCTGATCGGAAACACCCGCGAGATAATCGAGACTGCAGTCATACAGCTTTGCCAGCGTAATCAGACAGTCCAACGGAATCTCACGGATGCCTTTTTCATACCGGTTGTAGGTGTCCGGGTGACTGAAAATCTTCCGCGCCGCCTGTGTCATCGAGTAACCGCGTTCCAGACGGAGCTCTTTCAGCCGGATCAGCATTTTCTCCCGCCCCGGCGTTTCTTCTATTTTTCTGTGCATTACTTTCCTTCTTTTTCCTGCTCCGTTTCCGCCGCTGCTTTTTCTGCCTCCGGCACATACCCCGGATTGTCGTCGTATCCTTCCAGGAAATTGTGGCGGATGCCGTGCTGCTTGTAGCCGACCACGGTGTCAATGTTGACATTTTCGACACTGCGGAAAATATTGCTCTCCACGAACGGATTCACCTTTTTCAGGTTTTTGATCAGTTCCTTGATCTCCACGCGTTTCGAACGATTCTCCTCGTTATTGCAGGTCGTGCAGGTATCGGTAAACTTGCAGGCACACTGGATGAAATGCAGACCGTTATAATCTCTCCACGCCTTGATATCGTCCTCACGCACCAAATACAGCGGGCGGATCAGCTCCATGCCCTCGAAGTGGATGCTGTGAAGCTTCGGCATCATCGTCTGCACCTGCGCACCGTAGAGCATTCCCATGAGGATTGTCTCAATGACATCATCGTAATGATGGCCGAGTGCGATCTTGTTGCAGCCAAGCTGCTGTGCAAAATGGTACAGATGGCCGCGGCGCATTCTCGCGCAGAGATAACATGGGGAATTCGACATGGTAAACCGAATCGAAAATATCGGTCTCGAAAATCGTGATCGGAATGTGGAGGCTCTTTGCGTTGTCCTCGATCACTTTGCGGTTCTCCGGGCTGTATCCCGGATCCATGACAACGAATTTTACTTCGAAATCAAATTTATTGTGAAGCTTTAACTCCTGAAAGCATTTCGCCATCAGCATCGAATCTTTTCCGCCGGAAATACAGACGGCAATTCTGTCACCCGGCTTTACCAGCTCGTACGTGTTGATCGCTTTCGTAAATTTGGACCAGATCGACTTTTTGAACTTCTTGCGGAGACTCTTCTCGACATCCGCCGCCTTGTCCTGCTCCTCCGGCGCGCTCATCACGTCCATCAGCCAGGCGATGTAACCGCCCTCCAGACTCACAGCGTCCCAGCCCTTCTCCTGCAGTTCTTCCGCAGCAGCCACACTGAACCGGCCGCGGCTGCAGCAGATAATCGTCTTTTTGCTCCGGTCAATCGCATCACTTGTCTCGATTTCTTCTGTCTTCATCCAAGCGCTCCCGGAATCGCGCCGTGGGGAGATCTCTACCGCATCGCGGATATCGACGATCTGATAGCTTGACGGATCGAGCTCTTTTAGTTCTTTTATTGAAATACTGGTACTCATGTAATTTTTCCTTTTCTAATTAAAATGCCTTACTTTTCTTCATTCTTTCATTGTATCGTTTTTTCTGTGACTGTCAAGAACGCACAAAAACGGGGAGTCTCTGAACATTCGTTTCAAATCCTCCCCCACTTTTTTATTTTTTCCGGATATCCGCCATCGTCTTCAGCAGAAGTTCTTTCTTCCAGAAGACCAGCCCTGCACTTGCGAGCAGAATCGCGTAACGCAGGATCCTGTACGGGAAAATCAGATTGCAGATGATACTTGCTCCAATCAGAAAAACGGAGCACGCCAGAAGAAATCCTGGATTCATCAGATTTTCCTGGATTCCTTCGTTCACCAGAATCCGTTTGCTCACAATATAATGGCCGACCGAATACAGCATATAGCATGCCAGCGTCGTGTAACCGGCCGCGATGTAACCGAACAGGCGGATAAAAATAAAGTTCAGCACCACATTCGCTCCAGCCGCCGCCATGGATGCAGCCATCAGAAACTGTGTTTTTTCATAATAAAACTGCGGCATCGAGAGAATATTATAAATGAAGATAAAGAACACACTCGCTGCCACCGGCGGAATGACGTACACCGCCTCGCGGTACTTCGGTGATCCGAAAATCAGCACCAGCTCCGGGCTGATCAGCATCAGCGCCACGCTATGCCGACCACTACAATGCTCAGTAGCTGCAGCACCTTCCGCATCGAGCGGATGTCGCCCTTTTTGATCTTGCTGTACATCCACGGTGTCAATGCACTGTTCATACCACTGATGAAAAGCTGCACCAGCATACCAATGCTGTACGCCAGCCCGTACAGCGCAACCTCCGTCTTTCCGACCATCTTGTCGATCATGATGCGGTCGCCCTGATTCAGGATAATACCGGACAGATAATGCGGCACAATCGGAATTCCGATCCGCAGTGCGTAGCCCCAGTATTCCTTCGAAAAGAACTCTTTTCCTTTGCAAAACTGGAACACAATAATCGGCACACAGATGCAGACCTGCACCCCGACGATACCTAAGATCCGCATCATGGCCGTACCGCCGTTGATACGGATCAGCACCAGGCTCGCGATCGGGTTCATCAGCGCCTGCAGAATCGTCACGCAGACCAGAATCCGGTACCGATACTCAAACCGCTGCCGCCCCGACCAGTAAGAAAGCGCCGGACTCAGCAGCGCTTCCAGAAACATCAGCAGAATCATGATTCGGCAGATTTAAAATCTTCTCCCAGAAACCCGATGTAAAACAATACAATGCAAAAACCGCACCCGTAATCACAAGCGTCAGTCCCTGCATTGCAGATGTATATTCATCCCGCTGCTTCTCGTACTTTGCCATCGCATTGTCATAAACACCATTAAATAAATACAGCGATGTCATAATCGTCAAAATCTGCAGCCAGGACAGATAAACCGTATAGGTCCGTACTCCTCGGTGCTCATCAGACGCGTGAAAATCGGAACTGTGATGAACGAAATGCCTTTCTGTAAAAAACTGCAGATCGTAAACCAAAGCGCCGCCTTCGCCTGGACGGAGAGAGAACGGTATTTTGAGGTAATGTTCATGTAAAATAGAACTCCTTGCTGTTGGTTATTTGCGTGTTTTATGTTAACACAAAATGGGGGGGACTGCAAGAGGAACATCCATTAAAATCCCCCATGTTGAACGCTTCCATTCAACCATGGGGGATTCTCACTGCTTTATGTGTTTCGATTCCCAAATGTCATAGGTATCCCTTCTTATTTTTAAATCTTTAATGGATACCCATTCATTTCCAGCCAGCATCGCTTCTTTCACACGATTCTCCAGAACCGTATACAATTCATACTCCGTTCCGCTGAACTCATCGCCTTCATCGGCCCCGTATGTATCAATCCCGGACTCATCCTGCTGTGGTTCCATGGTTTAATATCGCCCGTCGGCAATGTAACATCCTCATTTTCGTCCGCAAACGCCTTTTGCGGCATCACAAAAATGGATGCCGCAAGCAGAAACAAAAATGCTGTCAGTTTAACGATTCTCTTTTTTCTCCTCTCCATGCGCTTTTCCTCCCTGCAATTCTTCTAAATACAGTTTTGCATCTTTTAAGAAGCTGACCGCAATCATCACGATCACAATGCCGATCGGAAATGCCGCTACGATACTGACAGACTGCAGACTGTTCATGGAACTCTCTGCAAAAAGAAGTGCAATCGGAAGCAGGATCAGCAGGATACACCACATCAGCTGAATTCCTTTTGCCGGCTCTTCGCCGTCTTCCAGTTTCCGGTAGCTGTAGCACGATGCCGTCAATGCGATCGAGTCGAACGATGTCGCATAAAATGCAACCATCGTAACTAATACAACAACCATAATCAGCGGTGCACACGGCATGGTTTTGATCATCGACACGATCAGATGATATAAATCTCCACTTTCATTATACTGCGAAATGAAATCAATTGCACCTGAAATCTGCTTTCCCATCGAATAATTTCCAAGAATAATAAAGCTGACAAGCGTGGAACCCACACCAAAACCGTATCCGCCGAGAATCGTCTGGCGCACGGTTCTTCCGCGGGAAATGCTGCCAATGAAGAACGGTGCTGCCACACACCATACCATCCAGTATGCCCAGTAATAAATGGTCCAGTTCTGTGGGAAGTTTGTCGTACGCATCGGGTCCGTATACGTTGATAAGCCGATAAAGTTCTGAATCATTTTTCCAAGAGAAGAAAATCCAGTTTCAATAATATACCGCGTCTCTCCCCCAAACAGCAGGACGAAGGCAAGGAGTCCGAAAAACAGATAAATGCACACCTTGGCCAGAATGCTGATTCCTTTGAATCCATGCAGAAGAGAATAGGTATAAACACAGCAGGTGATCAGAAGAATGATAATATTAATCACAGTTCTGCTGACTTCCATATGGAACAGCTCGCCGATGATTTCCGCCATCAGAGGAGTTGCCACACTAAAAGTGGTAGCAGTTCCGGCCAGCAATGCAAAGACAGCCAGAAGGTCAATCAGACGGCCGCCAATTCCATCTGTCTGTTTTCCCAGAATCGGACGGCACGCCTCGCTGTATTTCTGACGGTTTCGTTTTCTTACATGAAGCATAAAGCCAAACGCAACAGCCAGTACCAGATAGAATCCCCACGGGATAAAGCTCCAGTGAAACAGTGGAAATACGCCTGCCCAGTCCTGAATGCTGCCAAGTTCTGCGATGTGAGGATCTGTTGCGTACAAAATCCACTCAGAGAACGAATAAAACAGAATATCTGCTGCCAGACCACAGGTAAACATCATGCATCCCCATGCAAAAAAGGAATATTTTGGCTTCTCATCCGGCTTTCCAAGCACAATATTTCCGTATTTGGAGCCTGCCAGAAACAGAGACAGAAAGAAAATGCCAAGTCCGATGACCAGGTAATACGTTCCAAAGGTGTCTCCAAACAGAAATCGAATCTGCCAAGTACCTGATTCGACTGCTCCGGTGCAAAGAAAAATACGATACATAGAGCAACGATCAGCGCCAGAGGCACCAGCGTAATCATCCAGTCGATTTCTTTTTTCTTCTGTTGGTTCTTACTGTTCATTTTCTTCCCTTTCTGCGTAATCCGCATACGATGCATCGAGTGCAACAAGCTCGCTGAAATTGTCTACTTCTATGATATCCTCTGCCTTCATTGGCGGATGCCAAGCTGATACTCTTTCGGGTAGCAGAACATTGCCACATCGTCCCAGTAAATCTGACGGTTTTTCTTTACTTCAAACTCCTGCTCCAGATGGCCTTTTAACCGCTTTCCATCTTCTGCTGTCCATCGGGAAATGCTGTAGAGCTGCCAGCCGCCCTTTCCGCCGGTTCTGCTGCAGCCTGTCACAATGCCGTTTTCCACGGTCTGCAGCCACTCGTCGGTCTCATCATCCGTCCACACGCTGTTGTAACCGGATCGCTCAAACTCCGGTGCCAGAATTTCCGGATGATAGATGATCTGGTCACCGTCAAGAATAAACGCATTTTCCAGATGTTCCCGCGCCACATACAGCGATGCGATGTTGTTGCAGGTATCGTACCACGGATTGTCGATCAGCTTCAGACCCGGGTACTCCTCTTCCAGTGTCTGGAACTGTTCCTTGAGGTAACCGACTACCACGTAAATTTCTGTGATTCCGTTTTTGTGCAGTCCATTGATGACGGTATCAATCATCCGCACACCGTTTACCCGGACCAGCGGTTTTGGTGTTTTTAACGTTACCGGCTTCATCCGGTTTCCGAGGCCTGCCGCCATAATAATGGCGCGCTCTACTTTGTACATATTTCTTTTCCTTCCTCTCCCAGTTCCTGCTGGACAATTTTGTAATAATCTTTTGCGTAACGGTACTGCCGCAGGGAATATTCTCCGAATTCCACGCCTAATTTCCGTTTATATTCGCACCAGTTGCTCCAGAGCAGACCGCAGACTGCGATGTAGCAGTAGATTTTTATGCGTGTTCTGTCGTCACAGTTTCCTTCAAAATAAAGATCAATCAGATGGTCCACCTGCTCTTTTTTGTAAAGAGAATAGATACAGAACATCGCAATATCCACATGCGGATCCTGCATTCCGGCGTATTCCCAGTCGATCAGGCGGATCTCCTCTTTTCCGTTTTCTTCCACAAACAGAAATTGTCCGGCACAGCATCAATGTGAGTGAGCACCCACTCTCCGGCATTTGCTTCGATGTAATCCTTTAACTGAAGCACATGCGCTTTCGTCTTTTCGTAATCTTTATATGCTGACGGAGTTCCTTCCCAGAGGCTTTCATAGTATTCCATCTGTCCGAACAGGTCGAAGGAATGGTCTACTCTTAATTTCTGCCCGTGAAACTCCCGCAGTTTCTTCATGCATTTCTGAAGATCTTCCTCATTTTCTGCATCGCAGACCCGCGCACCTTCGAGATATTCTGTGATTTTGTAGCCGTTCTCCGGGTTAATATAGGCAATCTCATCACAGATCCTGCGGCCGGCGATCGTCTGATATACAGCGGCTTCCTGCCTGCGGTTGATCAACTGATCGGTTCCCTCTCCCGGAATTCGCATAATGTATTTTTTATCTTTACAGGAGAATAAAAAGGATCGATTTGTCATTCCCTTTTTCAGAACTGTAATGTTTGTTACTTCGTCCTGCTGTGCTCCAAGTGCTTCACAGATCGCCTGAATGGCATCCGTCTGCAGCTGGCTGGAATCGCTGTCGATCTCACGCAGCTGCTCATAAGTATTAATTTCTACGGCATCTGCTGCATGTACAACACGGGCGGTCACAATCATTCTGTCTTTCCGGTATAAGGTTTCCTCCCAGAACGCTCCGTCGTATCGGGAATCTCTTCCCAGTTCTTCCAGACGCTCCCGCACGATCTCCGCTTCTGTTTCCAGCAGATAACAGATGCCGATCATCGCGTTTCCGCCTGCCTGTTCTTTCTGTACGACCAGCTCCTGCTTCCGGTTTACGCGGACGGTACTGTCATCATCCACCAGATCGCTGACCATGTACCAGGAATATAATTCGTTTCTGCTGTATGGATTCTTTTCACACCAGATATCACAGGGAATGATGTAGCTGTTTGATAAATGGGCTGCCGCCGTTTTCAGGGAATGCAGATTGTTTTTCGACACATAGTCCGGAGCGACGATCAATTCTACGCCGTATTCATCGATCAGATATTCATACTGCTCTTTCATAAATCCGACAACGACGTAAATCTCTGTAATGCCGACTTCATGAAGCTGACGGATTGTGCGCTCTATCAGCCGCTCTCCCTTGATTTCCAGAAGTCCTTTCGGTGTCTCTGTATTAATCGGAACCATCCGCATACCAAATCCGGCGGCAAGGATAATGGCGTTTTTCGGCGCTTTCTCTTTTGCCTCACGCAGTGTCTTTTCCGTCGGACGGATCTCTTCATCCAGGTAACCTTCTGAAATCAGTTCCTTGATCGAACGATTGACGATTCCAAGCGAATGGCCGGTCTGTGCGGCAAGGATACGCTGATTGATGAAGGGTTCTTTTATCAGGTTGTTCAATATATCTTGTTTTGAGTTGTTCATATACTTCCTTCTTTCATTTTTCATGAACTTTTGTTTTCGATTATACCATAACTTTATGACTTTTTCAATCCCCTGTGTGTTAGGATAGTTGTCAGTGAAAGATAATTACTTTTGTGGTAGTATATATGTGAACTTCCTATAAAATTAACTCTCATAAAATTCCTTTTAAAGTATGCTACAACTGGCTTAAAGCAAGAACATGTCGAAACGAGAGTTAATATTTCAGGAAGTTCACATAAAGGTCCAAATAATTAACATTATTTGGACCACCTGTCAAAGGAAGCCTTTTTCCTTTTCGCCGTCATCAGGACTTCTTTGCGCTTCCATTCATAAATTTTTCTTAAAATTTACCTTTATTTTACCACACTACTCCCAAAACTACAATATATCTCCATTTTTCATTTTTTTACATAGAACCTTTCTGGCCTAATACAATCAGTACAGTTTTAAACAAAATCTTAATATCCAGCATAAAGGACCATTCTGAAATGTACTTCGTATCCAGTTTTACAACCTCTTCAAAATCTGTAATCTCGCTTCGTCCGCTTACCTGCCACATACCAGTCAGTCCCGGCTTGATTGCCAGTCTTGCTCTGTGATGGAGCTCATATTTCTCCCACTCATCCACTGTCGGCGGACGGGTTCCTACAAGGCTCATGTCGCCTTTTAACACATTGAAGAACTGCGGGAATTCATCCAGCGAGGTTTTGCGGATAAAGTTTCCGATTCCTTTGCCTGGTCCTTTTTCGCTTCCGATGACACGCGGGTCATTCTCCATTTTGAACATCAGACCATCGCTGACGCGGTTCTGTTTCATCAGTTCTTTTTCCGCTCTTCCGCATCCATGTACATGCTACGGAACTTGTAAATTTTGAATTTTCTTCCGTTCTTTCCGACACGGTACTGTGAGAAGAAGATCGGGCCCGGAGACTTGATATAAATCGCAGGGGCAACGAACAGGAAGATGATTCCGGTCAGAATACATCCGGCAAGACCGCCGCAGATGTCCATGATTCGTTTCAGCACAAGCTGTCCTGCGCTTGCCATATTGATGCAGGTGGTGACCACGGTATAGTTGCCCATGCGCTCTACAGTCTGATTTTTTCCCTGCATTTCGTTCACGTCCGCAATTTTTACGTGGATCGTAATGCCCATCTCGGCGAATGCGTCGAATACTTTCTGCGGGATTTCTCTGCCTTCCGGCAGAACGATCAGCACTTCGTCGAACCACTCACGGCAGACATACTCAGCTGCATCTGCAAGGTTCGATACCACCGGTACGCCGTGGATTTTGTGTCCGGTTCTGTCCTGGTCTACGAGAACAACGCCAGTCGGACGAACGCCGATGTAATCGAAATCCAGCATGCTCTTTACAACGGACTGTGACTGTTTTTCGGTCGTGATGATCAGAAGCGAACGGCCGCTGTGTTCCCCGCTGCTGCGTTTCTTTACCACAGCCTTCCATCCGATGCGCATCAGATAGGAAAGCATTCCGTACAGAGCACCGGTCAGCATAATGGTTGCTCTGGAGAACTGATCTCCCTCCTGAATCAGGAACAGGTAGAATACACCAAGAACGATGATGTATACCATATTTTTTACAGTCATTCCGATTTCCACGAGGTATCCGCGCTTCATGACGTTTTTGAAGGAATCGTCAAAAAACATGATCATCAGCTGGATCAGAGCGAATACGATAGCCTCATTTCGGTAAATTGGGCTTCCATATGGCTTAAAACTGTGATGTCTTAAGAAATAACCCATGACGAAAGCCAGCTGAAGACAGATAATATCAAGAACCATAAAATCCAGATGCTTCAGCCATCCTGTGGATGATTTTTTGTACATACCTTTCTCCCCTGTCGTATTTTTTTCGCCGTACTCGTAACATTCTCTTGTTTCGCATAGTTTTTCTAGCTTTTATATTACCATTTTCACTAAAACCTTCTCATTTTTTCTGGTACTATGCATTTGCAATATCTTCTGTGACGAATACAGAACCATTTTTTTCTTTATTCCAAATATTCTATCCCATTTCTACTTATTTGTAAAGGTGTGGACACACTTTTGGACATAATTATTTCACATTTTTGCAAATTATTACATTTTATATTATTTCATCACATCCAGAATCTGTAATGTTTTCATCTTCTTTTCGACATAGCGATGGAGATATGCACGCAGCAATCGTTCCAGTTCGTCCAGGATCTCTTCATTTACGGTAAAACCATACAGCTTCGCGAGCGGTGCCGCAATGATATAGCGGCATGCCAGCACGGTGCCCGGCTGCAGCGGCCATGGATCTCTGATGGTTTTTCCACAGTTTGGGCAGTAGATGGCGCTGTCGCGCAGGGAGAAAACGGTCAGATTCTCTTTCGTGCCGCACTCCATGCAGGAGAACATCTGCGGTGCTTCTCCGCTGATTGTGATCGTCCGCAGTTCGAAGATGCACCGGATCAGGCGGAGGTCCTGTTTTCCGCTGCGGATGGCGTTCATCGTCACGTACAGAAGGTTCAGCATCTGGGTTTCATCGTTCCTTCCTGCCGAAATATTCGGCCAGTTCCAGAAAATAAAAGCCGTAATAAACGCCGGGCTGCATCTGCGCCAGGTCGAGGAAGTATTCTTTAATGTTTGCGCCGGAGAGGGTGTAGCTGTCACGGCCCTCGTAAACCTGAAACTCGCCGAAGACGAACGGATTGGAGACGGCCATCAGCGGGCTTTTCATGCGGCGGGCGCCGCGCGCGAAGGCAGTGATTTTGCCGAGCTCCCGGGTCAGGATCACGACGCGCTTGTCATACTCTCCGACCGGGGAGGCGGATAATACCATTCCGCTTACATTGATTGGTTCTCGCATGTTTCTTCCTTATTATAATGCAATATTATAAATCGAGTTTCTTTTTATCATATCCGAAGTTCTTCACGAGGAAATCGCTGTCGCGCCAGTCTTTTTTGACTTTGACCCAGAGCTTCAGGTTGACTTTCTGCTCCAGCATCTGCTCCAGCTCATACCGCGCGTTGCTTCCGATCTTCTTGAGCATCGCGCCCTGTTTTCCGATGATGATGCCCTTGTGGGAATCGCGCTCGCAGATGATGGTCGCGTCGATATCAACGATTTTTCCGTTCGGACGGTCTTTCATCTGGTCGATCACAACGGCGATACCATGCGGGATCTCTTCGTTTAAGGCGTACAGTGCTTTCTCGCGGATGATCTCAGCCACGATCTGGCGCATCGCTGATCGGTGATGGTGTCCTCATCGTAGAACTGCGGGCCGTACGGCAGATATTTGAAGATGCTCGGAATGATGTCATCGGTGTTCTGACGACGGAGTGCCGAGCACGGAATGATCTCGGCAAACTGGAACAGCTTGCGGTACGTATCGATGAATTCCAGGATTTTATCTTTCTCCACGGTATCGGTCTTGTTGATAATGAGGATGACCGGCGCATTGACTTCTCCAGGATCTCTGCGATATGGCGCTCTCCTGCTCCGATGAAGTTGCTCGGCTCTACCAGCCAGAGAATCACATCGACTTCTTTTAACGTTTTCTCGCTACATCGACCATGTACTCGCCGAGCTATTTTTTGCCTTGTGGATACCCGGTGTGTCGAGGAACACGATCTGTCCCTCGTCACACGTATAAACGGTCTGGATGCGGTTGCGGGTGGTCTGCGGTTTCTTGGATGTAATCGCAATCTTCTGTCCGATCAGGTGATTCATCAGCGTGGATTTTCCCACGTTCGGACGGCCGATCAGGGCTACAAAGCCGGATTTATAATTTGCATTGTTTTCCATTGCTGTCTCTTCTCCTCATTTATAAGTTCTCTACGTTCTTAAACAGTTCTTTCTCTTTCTGAATGGCTGCTTCGCTTCCGACAACGCAGATGTTGTTCTGTTTTAGGGCTGCATCTACAAGGTCTGCCAGTGCATGAATGTCATACAGGGTTGCATCGAGGATCTGATCTCTCTCCTGCTGGAAGTCTGCTTCGGTGATGCCGTTGAACCATGCGCTCTCGGAGGTCTGGCCTTTTGCGGACGGGTTCATCGGGACGTCGAGTTCGCTGATCGTTCCGATGATGTATTTGGTCATCTGGCGCTCGTCTGCCTCGAAATTGCGCACGTAATCGCCGATACCGCGGTATACTTCAAGGGTTCTTCCGACGTTCGGGTCACGGTAGGAAGAAATGCACGCGTTTCCGCCTCTTCCGAAAGCTCCGCCGCAGCCGTAAGCGCCGCCTTTGACACGGATGTTGATCCACAGATAGTCATAGCTCAGCATGACACGCAGGATGCGCAGGGCTCCTGTGTAGTCGTAGCCTTCGCGCTCGAAGTTTCCACAGAGTGCCACGTACTGTACCTGGCCGGAGGTCTGGAAGGCTTCGTTTTTCTGTTCAAAGTCATACACAATGCTGCCCGGCTCCACTTCGTCGGTGTACAGATTCTCTTTGAATGCTGCGATTTTTTCTTCCAGCGGTGCGTAGCCTGTCTCGTCTGCGGTATAGGAGACGGTCAGATTCTCTTTGCGGAAGATGTATTTCATCAGGATCTGCAGATTTTTAATCAGTTCTGCTTTTTTCTCATCGAAGTTCTCGTCCAGATCTTTTAAGACTGCAGAAGCCGATGCCTGCGATGCGGTCCTGGAAATTGCTCATCGGGGAGTAATAGGAAGCTGCACGCATCACAGCGTTGCATTTCCGGCGGAAGACAGGCGGTTCTGCAGGCCGGATTTCATGCTGGAGATGATCTCGTGAAGACGTTTCTCGTCATCCAGGCGGGAGGTGTTCAGGATTTCCTCGATCATTTTCATGACGAAATCCAGTTTGTCGTACAGGAATTTCGCGCGGATGCCGAACATTCTGCGGCAGTCGTCATCATTTCCGGAATGCGGAATACCTGCAGTCCGCAGTTGATGCCGCCGGTCTGTGCATTGATCTCGTTGAACAGTTCGCCGTAGGTGTAGTGTTCGGTGTCCACATAGCCGAGAACGGATTTTAATACGCCCATGTACGGGATCAGATCGTTCGGCACATTTTTCGTATCAAACAGCAAGCTTAAGTAACCGATGCCGTTCGTGAATACGTTGTGATGAAGAACCGTCGTTCCATCGACTTCATGCTCGTCATTGTAAGTTTGACAGACTCACGTTTGATATCGCTTCGTTTCAGGAGCGGAATCGTCTCGAGTGCTTCCTCGCTCTCCTCTTCTTCCTGATATGCTGCCAGCTCTTTGGTGTCAGCAATGATTTTCTCGATCTCTTCTTTTGACAGGCTCTCTTTGTATTTCTGCAGTTTTTCTGCGGTCTTTGCATCATTTTCTGCGGCAAGACCGGTCTTTGGAATGAGGGTCACGATGGAGGCATGGGTGTTGTCCAGCAGATACGTCTGGATCAGGTTTTCGAAATAGCCTTCTTTTGCCAGTTTTTTCAGCTCATCGTAGATCGCAAGCTGCTGCAGGTAGGCGAACGGTTTGTTCTCGTCGTACAGCCAGCTGTCGAAGACGTCAATGCCGTACATCAGGCCCTTCGGGAAGCTGGAGAAGTCCGCCTCACGGAAACGGAATTCGAAATAGTTGATGCCTGCCTCGATGGCTTTCTGATCCATGCCGTTTTTCACGATATCCTTGAGGGTGCCGCGGATGATGGACAGGAATTTTTCTTCTCATTTTCATCGGCGTTCTTGGCTACGATGGAGAAGAATGGCTGCAGGATGCCGTCCTCGTAGGAGCCGTAAACATCTTTTCCGATGTGTGCGTCAAGGAGTGCCTGTTTGACCGGGGCTCCCGGTGCGTCAAGGAGTGCATACTCCAGAACGGAAAATGCCACGTTTAATTTTACATCCAGACCGCTGCCGATGACCATGTTGTAGGACAGGTACGCATTGTTTTCAAGCGGATCGCCGTCGAGTACCGGGTACTCGTGTACAATGTCGAGGGTCTCTGCAAATGGTTTCTGATACGGAATTTCGGATTTTACTTCTTTTGCATTAAAATGGGACAGGTATTTTTCATCCATCCATGCCAGTTTTTCTTCCATATCCATGTTTCCGTACAGGTAGATATAGCTGTTGGACGGATGGTAATAGGTCTGATGGAAATTCAGGAAGTTTTCGTAGGTCAGGTTCGGGATGCAGGACGGATCTCCGCCGGATTCTACGCCGTACGGAGTGTCCGGGAACAGGGTGTTGAAGGTTTCACGCTCCAGGACATCGTCTGCGGAGGAGAAGGCTCCTTTCATCTCGTTGTATACAACACCGTTGTAGGTCAGCGGGCCGTCTTCGCTTTCCAGATGATAGCTCCAGCCTTCCTGCCGGAAGATTTCGTCGTGTTTGTAAATGTTCGGGTAGAATACGGCGTCCATGTAGACATGCATCAGGTTCTGGAAGTCGGCATCGTTGGTGCTGGCTACCGGGTACATGGTTTTATCCGGGTAGGTCATAGCATTTAAGAAGGTGTTCAGGGATCCTTTGACGAGTTCTACGAAGGGATCCTTTAACGGGAATTCGCGGGAGCCGCAGAGGACGCTGTGCTCGAGGATGTGGGCTACGCCGGTGCTGTCGGCCGGCGGGGTACGGAACGCGATGTTGAATACTTTGTTGTCATCCTCCGTCTCGAGAAGCAGCACGCGGGCTCCGCTTTTGTTGTGGCGAAGGAGGTAGCCATGTGCGTGGATATCATCAATCTGCTGTTCCTGCAGCAGGGTATAGGCTTTGCAATGTTCTGCGTTCATTTTTGTATATCCTTTCTTGTTTTTCTTTATTATTTCCGGTTTTATGCAGTCAAAAACGGACCGCAGTGCCCGTTTACTGGGATTTTCTGCGGCCCTGTCGGTTTTTATTCTTCGTGGTCTGTTTCTGCGTCGGTAGTTTCCGCCTCATCCACATGATCTTTTACTTCGTCATTTGCAGCATTGTTCTGCGCATTTCTCTGCGCCTGAGCTGCGGCAGCCTGTGCCATCATCGCCTCGAGATTCGGGCGGACACTCTGCGCCTGGGCTCCCATGATTCTCTGGAGCTGTTCTCTGGTCAACAGAAGGTTGAAGCCGGACGGGTTGATGACGAAGCCTTTGGCCTGTTTCATCAGGTACGGCAGAAGGTGCTGGAACGGGATGGCTGCCAGACGGAGTTTTGCCTGCGGATCCGGACGGAATTTCTGGAATTCACCAATATCGGAAAACAGCGGCTGGAAGATGTCTTCGTTCTGGTTTTTGATGTACGGGATGCGCACGTCTGGTCCCGGGTTGGCCGGATCGAATTCGCCCTGTACCTGGGAGATGTCGATGGCAAGGATGAATTTGCTTCGCATCAGGTTGACAAGCATTTCTTCTTCGAGTTCACGCAGGTGCTGCATGCGCTCGGCATCGTCTCTTCTCTGATTTGGTTTGCGGAGCTCCTGCAGGAAATAAACTACAGTGAGCTGTACGCCAGGGTTGAGGACTGGAAGATGCTGTTTGTTCATTTTTTCCATGTCCGGTTTCGGGAAGATCTGCTCCAGCTCGATGCGGCGGGTCTGATCGCCTTCGTGGAAGATGACCATGTTGACACCTTCTGCGTAGAGGCCCATATAGAAGTTCGGCATCTGCTTGCGCAGTACTTTTACGGTAAGCAGCGGGGTATTCTTCTCTACATAGGATTTTGCAAATTCTTTAGCTGCTTCTTCTTCGGTAAACATATATACCTGATCGTCAAAGGTTTCCGGATCGCACTCTACGTATGGGAGTTTCGTGATCTGGGAAATGTGACATAGATGATTTCCATGCTCTGAAATTTCTTCATTGTGAAGCTGTTGTCTACTGTCATTTGTGGTTGAGTCCTTTCTTCGCTCTTAGAGGATATGGTATCCCCAAAATATCTATGTGACATTATATCATACTTTGGTGGGTTGCAAAGGTTTTCTTTGGGGGTAACGGACCGCGCAGACCAAAGCTGTCGAAACGGGGCCTGACTTTGCATGACGGAGGGAGAGGGCTTTTCGTAGTCTGTAATTGGGGCGTGCAGACTACGGAATTGTTTTTTAACACATTCTAGTTAATCGCTTTGGCATTGGGTAGATTTTTTCCATTCGGGCGTCCGGGAAATGGGCATCTATGGTCTGCTCGATGGCATTAGCAGCGGCTTTTGGTGGGCGCGTTCGTCGTATGCGGCGAGAGCAGTAGATACGAGCATGTTGGCCACATGACACAATCAGGATCCAAGTGATGATTTTTCCGAATTTCATCGGGATTTTTTCAATCCAGCGCGAAATGACAGGATAGAATTTTTTGAGCCAGACGACGGCGGCTATTCCCCAGAAGAAACAGTACAGGAGGTTGATACGGCTCCGAGGTTGAAGGGAATGTCGCTGTAGTCCCAGAAGACTTTTCCGAATACGATTTCGGTGAACACACTGCAGATGTATTCGTAGGCTCCGCCGAGGAAGGTACCAAAGGCAAACAGGAATCCATCGGAGCGGTCGCGGTAGTTGTAGAGGAACCAGGTAGCGAGGGCGATGGCCAGGCCCCAGACGATGCTGAACGGGCCCCAGACAAGGCTGCTGCGGCTCATCCAGACACCGGCGGTGATGCGGCAGAATATGGTTTCTGTAATATCGCCCAAAAATGCGCCGATGATGAAGAGAAGAACGATTTTGTAAAAGCTGCATCCTTCGGCAAATACGCCGGTTTCTGTTTTCTCTTTTTTCTCCGGAACTGGCTGTACGGCCGGATAGGCACGTTCCACACGACGCTCCAGATAGCGGTAAACACGGACAGAAAGGCGTCTGGTGAAGGCGTCGATCTGATCGTTCATAGCGCTGATCCGCGGCATTTTTTCGTGATGTGGTGCAGAACAGCATAGGAACCGACGGCATCTACTACCAATATACCAAAGAGAATCCAGGATGTGATATGCAGGAAACCGGCCGGAATTAAATGAAGAACTGTAAAGCAGAGGCGATTGCCGATTTTCATGGCAAGCAGTCCTAAAATTCCCCAGAGTACAGAATACTGGAGGCAGATATAGCCGTCCATGTTCCATTTTTTATTGGAATAGTCCCACCATTTGCCATGGCCAATGCGTTCCAGCGCGTGACCGGCCAGCCACTCGGCTGCGGTAGCGATAATCATACAGCCAAGGAACAAAAAGACGGGGCTTGACTGCAGTTCATACAGATAACGTGTCATAAAGACAGCTGTGATTCCATAGATGGCGCAGAGCGGACCATTTAAGAATCCTCTGTTTACCATATGTTTTTTCCGGATCGCGGCCACAGAAGTTTCCAGAAGCCATCCAAGGAAGGCGTAAAAGAAAAACAGGCCGAGATAGTCATAAATTGTATAGTTCATGTTCTTCTCTCTATTCTTTCATTATTTTTGCTATTTTAAGGATTTTATTTTCCACTGAATCCCTTGTATACTCTCCAGTATTTTGTTTATTTTTATTCTCGCAAATAAGATGGATTTAATTTTGCTTTTTTATACTGCAAATATGTTCCTTCTGTTTTCTGAATCAGCAATTTTGTAAAATATTGTTCCCAGCTAAAAAACTCTGTGCTGTCGATATAATCTTCTGGATTTTCCAGAATTTTACGAACCTCTTTGTCCTGTAAAAGATCTGAATTTAAAATCAGCCATTCAAAAGACTCCGGTAAATATAAATGTACGTTCTGTTTTTCCTCTATTTTATTGCTGAGAAGATTCATTTCTGCTCCAATTGCAGCACCGTCCGCAATAATACAGGTTTCTTCTGTTCCTGCCTTGCCGATCATTTCCGGTATTTTTGTTTTTCCACCAGCGCTTTCACATGTAATATTCCTTTCTGCACATACATTTTCAAAAAATTGATACCCAGAATTGGAATCTTCCGTAATTATTTTTTGTACTCTAACAGGAAGCCGTGCTGTTTTGGGATAGATCTGATACATTTTCTGATATATTTTTTCTGGTATCTCTGTATTTCCGGAAACATGCAATCCATAAATCTCTTCTACACTATACGGCAAATTATATAAGTTTTCTCTCGTAATCAATACAAAATAGTTTTCTGAACCCCGTATGGCAGAAGCAAATTCTTCTGTTTTTATAAAATAATTCTCCTCGTCTATGAAAAAGATGCTTCCCGGCTGTTTTCCAAAATAATTTCCAATTAACACCTTCCAGCACTCTGCACGGTACTTCACAGGAAACGTTGATTCCGCTGGACTCCCCTAAATTTTCTGCCTGCCGGATCATATTTACCAGTGTGTTTTTCCTGATGCACTATCCCCCTGGATGATTGTAATATTACGCTTTATCACAAATTCATAATGAACTCTGTTATTTTGAATAATAACTCTTTTCTTTCCCTTCATACATCCACCTATACATAAGCCTCGGCAACATCTACAAATTCGGACATATTCCGCACAATAGTCCCTGTATTTAAAATCAGGATTTCAAAAGGATCTTTGCCAAACCGCATCACATGACGCAGATTAATCGTCAGATCCTTTTGCTCTCCTAATTTTAAAATCCATTTTGCACAATTATCTCCACATACGGAGGCATTAAAGATCTTTCCGTCTGTATCGTATGCCATCAGCAGCAACGTTTTGATTCCTCCGGATAAATCTTTCGGTGGAATCGGACCAAGCACCGGCTGTCAATCAGATGCGCACTGATTACCTCCGAGCGATCCACATCGCGGATCATTTCTTTTGCCAGTGGCGTGGTCAGCCATTCATCTTCATAACAATTATCAAAATAGGTTGGCGGATGATAGATTGCACCTTTCATTTCTCCAAGATATATTTTCAACATAATAAAATTCCTCTCGCTAACGCTCATTATATCGTGATACGCACATTATACCATATCTCAAAGCCTTCTTGCGCAAAATGTATCTTGTCAACATTTCCGGGATAAAAATGTTGACAAACGATACAAAACTATTGCCAAATGTCGCTAATTCATTTTTTCTCCCAAAAAGAAAGAAGCCATACTCTCTCAAGTATGACTTCTCTCCTTTTTCAAATTCTTTTTAAGGAAAAAGAATTACTCTTCTTCTGCGCCGTACAGTTTTACGAGTTTGTTCAGGTAAGTGTAACGGTCTTTTGCTTCCTGCTCGTTCTTGCCGAACAGTCTTTCTGCTTTCGCCGGGTTTGCACGTTTCAGAGAGTTGTAACGTACCTCGCCGTTCAGGAATTCCTGATAATCTCCTGACGGAGCCTTGGAATCCAGTGTGAATGCGCTCTTGCCTTCTGCAGCGAGTGCCGGGTTGAAGCGGAAGCAATGCCAGTATCCGGTCTGAACAGCGAGCTGTTCCTCGGTCTGTGCTTTGCTCATACCTTTCTTGATACCATGGTTGATACATGGAGCGTAAGCGATAATGAGGGATGGTCCCGGATATGCCTCAGCCTCTGCGATTGCTTTGACTGCCTGATTGTAATCAGCGCCCATAGCGATCTGTGCTACGTATACATAACCATAGCTCATTGCGATGCTTGCCATATCTTTCTTCTTGGTCTCTTTACCACCTGCTGCGAACTGTGCTACTGCACCAGTCGGAGTAGATTTAGAGGACTGTCCGCCTGTGTTGGAGTAAACCTCGGTATCGAATACCATTACGTTGATATCTTTTCCGCTGGCAAGTACGTGGTCTACGCCGCCGAATCCGATATCGTAAGCCCATCCGTCACCACCGAAGATCCACTGGGATTTCTTAGCGAGGAAGTCTTTGTTCTTAACGATGTCTCTGCAAACGTCGCAGTCAGCGTCTTTGATTGCTTCTACAAGTTTCTCGGTTGCAGTTCCGTTGGTAGCGCCGCAGTCAAAGGTATCCAGATACTCTTTGCATGCTGCTTTTACTTCTTCCGGAGCTTTCTCGGAGTTCATAACATCCTCAACTTTGGCTTTCAGGCCGCCGCGGATTGCTTTCTGAGCGAGAAGCATACCATAACCGAACTCTGCGTTGTCCTCGAACAGGGAGTTGGACCATGCCGGGCCCTGTCCTTTCTCGTTTACAGTGTAAGGAGTGGACGGTGAGGAGTTACCCCAGATAGAGGAGCATCCTGTTGCGTTTGCGATGTACATTCTGTCACCGAACAGCTGGGTGATCAGTTTTGCGTAAGGAGTCTCGCCGCAGCCTGCGCATGCGCCGGAGAACTCAAGCAGCGGTTTCTTGAACTGGCTGCCCTTTACGGTATTCTCTTTGAATTTTGCTACAACGTCTGTCTTCTCTGGAAGAGCTGCTGCATAATCGAAGTATTTCTGCTCTGCTTCGTGTGCTGCAAGGCTTTCCATAGCCAGTGCTTTCACACCCTTCTTGCCCGGGCATACGTTTGCACAGGAACCACATCCGGTACAGTCAAGCTGGGAAATAGCCATTGTGAAGGTGTAGTCCGGCATACCGGTCATCGGCATGGTCTGGATGCCTTCTGGAGCTGCTGCTGCTTCTTCTGCGGTCATGGCAACCGGACGGATAACAGCGTGCGGGCAGACGAAGGAACATCTGTTACACTGGATACAGTTTTCCGGATTCCATACAGGTACGTTTACGGCGATACCACGTTTCTCATATGCGGATGTGCCGGACGGAGTTGTTCCGTCTACGTAGTCTGCAAATGCGGATACAGGCAGGTTGTTTCCTTCCTGGGAAGTTACTTTTGCCTGGATGGTATTTACGAATTTAACAGCGTCAGCGCGGCCGCTCTCTGCATGAGTTGTGGTCAGACCTTCGTCTTCTGCATTTTTCCAGCTTTCCGGAACTGCAACTTCTTTGATCTGTTTTGCACCCTCATCGATAGCTGCCCAGTTCTTTGCTACGACATCATCACCTTTACGGCCATAGGTAGCTTTTGCTGCTGCTTTCATGAGTTCGATGGCTTTTTCTTCCGGAATGATCTTCGCAAGCTTGAAGAATGCAGACTGAAGAATGGTGTTGATACGGGTCGGTCCCATGCCGGTCTCGATACCGATCTTAACGCCGTCGATCACATAGAATTTAATGTTGTGGTTTGCGATGAATGCTTTTACCTGTCCCGGCAGATGCTCTTCCAAGCCTGCTTCATCCCATGGGCAGTTCAGAAGGAAGGTTCCTCCGTCTACCAGCTCTTCTACCATGTGATATTTGTTCACATAGGAAGGATTGTGGCATGCAACAAGTTTGCTTTGTGGATCAGGTATGTAGATTTGATCGGTTTCTTTCCGAAACGCAGGTGAGACATCGTTACACCGCCGGACTTCTTGGAGTCATAATCGAAGTAAGCCTGAGCGTACATGTCTGTGTTGTCACCGATGATCTTGATGGAGTTCTTGTTTGCACCTACGGTACCGTCTGCGCCAAGTCCCCAGAATTTGCAGTTGATGGTTCCTTCCGGAGTTGTTACCAGAGGAGCGCCAACCGGCAGAGACAGATTGGTAACATCGTCTACGATACCAATGGTAAATCTCTGTTTCTCTGTATTTTCATATACAGCAACGATCTGAGCCGGTGTGGTGTCCTTGGAACCAAGTCCGTAACGACCTGTGAATACCGGTGTGCTCTCGAATTTGCTGCCTTTTAATGCTGCTACTACGTCCAGGTACAGAGCTCGCCAAGAGATCCCGGCTCTTTTGTTCTGTCCAGAACGGAAATCTGTTTTACAGTCTCCGGAATTGCATTGATGAGTGCTTCTGCGGAGAACGGACGGTACAGACGTACCTTTACAACGCCGACTTTCTTGCCTGCTGCTACGAGGTAATCGATGGTCTCCTCGATGGTATCGCAGACAGAACCATAGCGATGATTACGTGCTCAGCGTCTGCTGCTCCATAATAGTTGAACAGTTTGTAATCGGTTCCGATTTTCTCGTTTACTTTGTCCCATGTACTCCTGTACGATTGCCGGAAGAGCATC
>ENA-OQCS01000298-OQCS01000298.1-human-gut-metagenome-genome-assembly--contig:-NODE-298-length-27352-cov-3.714564_pt1 | contig 27352 bp, 28 predicted proteins | sample MGYA00242757_ERZ504575 | MGnify/ENA primary metagenome ERZ504575 (study PRJEB26092, sample SAMD00036297) | human gut metagenome | host: Homo sapiens | study: EMG produced TPA metagenomics assembly of... | reverse complement strand
GGGAAGTCGGATTCCCTAACTTATCTAATTTTATATCCCAATTTAAAAAAGTGACAGGAATGTCCCCGTCGCAGTTCCAAAAGCAGTTTGGAGTAAAGGCTAAACAAGCCATTTGATTCTACTATTTTATCATTGAATATTTGGTGGTTAGAGCCTTGGTTTTCTACTTTTTTTTGCAAGGTTTTATCCATTTGCTGCGAATAATGGTAAAATACCATAATTATCGGAAAATATAGAGGAAAGAGCGAGTTCCATATCAGCGTACTTTTGCAATATAAGATTTTAAAAGTATGATGCTGATGAATGATAAGAGAACAAATGAGTCGCCTTTGCTCTTTATAAAGGATTCTTTGATCGGTGAAAATGTGAAGAGGAGTTTGAAGACTTTGGCTGATTTACGAGGTGTTTTTCATAATTGTGAGGCTTATGAACAGATGTCTCCTGATACTTTATTGTATGAGGTGACTTGTCATCTGCCGGTTGAAGAAGGAACGCCAGGGGGACTCTATTTCGGAATCACGAGAATTTATCCAGGTAAGGTTGGTGATGAGTATTTCATGACCAAAGGACATTTCATGCCAATATGAATCGTGGGGAGTACTATTGGGGAGTGGAAGGTGAAGGCAGATTGATTATGATGGATCAGAACCGAAGGGTTTGGAGTGAGCGGATGTTTCCGGGTAGTCTTCATTATATACCTGGAGGGGTGGCCCATCGTGTGGCAAATATAGGATATTCTGTTCTGTCATTCGCTGCTTGTTGGCCTTCGGACGCAGGACATGATTATCAAGTGATTTTGGAGAACGGGTTTTCTGCATCTTTACAGTGTGTGAATGGCAATCCCCAATTGATAGAAATATGAATATGAAGTATATCATAGCTGTAGATTTGGGAGGAACCATTACAAAAGTCGGTCTCTTACGCAATGGAGAACTGGTAGACTATGTAAAAATGCCTTCTCGTCAAGATTTGGATATGACAGCAAGTTTGCCGGAGATTGAAAATGCAATTGATTTCCTGCTAAATTCAAATGGTGTGAAGCGCCTCTTTGGAGTGGGTATAGCTTTTCCAGGGCTAGTAAATAATAAAAAAAGCATTATTATATCTACGAATGAAAAATATGATGATGGAGTGGAGCTTGATTTGGATAGATGGGCGGATGAACATTGGGGAGCCCCCTTTTACATTGATAATGACGCACGGCTTGCAGCAATTGGAGAATGGCAATATGGGAGCGGCAGAGGATATGATAGCGTTGTTATGATGACTATTGGTACGGGCATAGGATCGGGAGTCATTATGAATGGTGAGGTAATGTATGGAAAGCACTTTCAAGCAGGTTCGTTGGGTGGCCATTTTGTAGTAGACTACAAAGGAAGGTTATGCTCTTGTGGAAACAAGGGGTGTGTGGAGGCTTTGTCCTCTTCATTCTTCCTTCATAAAATTATAAAGGATCATGCTTGCCTGTCTCCTTCGTTTAAAATGTCATCTCAGAATTATGATTTTAAAGAAATCTTCCAATTGGCGGAACAAGGAAATAGAGACGCGTTATTGGTACGAAATGAATGCATTGAAATATGGGGAGCTGCTGTTATAAATTTTATTCATGCTTATGATCCTGAAGTGGTGATACTTGGAGGGGGAATCATGAATAGCCATAAAGTGATAGTGCCTTATATCGAGGAACGGGTGTCAAAGTTTGCCTGGACTCCGAGTGCAAAAGTATCTGTGGTAGTTTCTAGCTTGGGAGATTATGCAGCTTTGTATGGTTTGGAATATTGTTTAAGAAAAAAGATAAAAGATGAAGTATTCTGCTAATTACGATAAATATCCTTTTGTGCAGGTGTCCTATAATTCGGATGACTGTATTTCCGGTTGGTTTGCCATTACCGATAGTATCAGTGAACGTTTGAAGGTACTGGAGAAGCCGTTGAAAGTGGTTGTGATTGAGTGCTATCAAGGAGTGTTTGAGAATGATATACGTAATGCTTTTGCCGGTAGGTTCAATAATGCTTTATTTGTTCATACAGATAGTGCGATGTTGCCGGAAGAGAAAATCAATGATTTTTTCTATCCTGATATTACCGATGATGAATTATTCGGCTATCTGACCCGGTATACAATGGAATGTTTTTTTGATTTCGATAAAGTTACTGGTATCCGGCAACAGATAGAAGATTTGCAGTCTGGTATTGTAATAGTCTATGGGGTTGGTGCGGCCTATCTTTGTGAACATCCTGATTTGTTGATTTATGCCGATATGGAAGATGGGAGATACAGTCCAGATTCCGTAAAAATGAAATATCAAATATAGGTGTCAACAATAAAGAAGAACGAACCTCCTTGCAGTATAAAAGAGCTTTTTTCGTAGATTGGAGAATATGCGATAGGCACAAAAAGATGCTGATGGCAAAGGTGGATTATGTTTTGGATACGAACCGGCGCAATCATCCTAAGATGATTACAGGCAAAGCGATGTTTGAGGGATTGGAGAAAGCGGTAAATGGTCCGTTTCGTGTAGTTCCCTTTTTTGATCCGGGGCCTTGGGGAGGACAGTGGATGAAAGATGTTTGCGATTTAGAACGGACGATGCCTAATTATGCTTGGTGTTTTGACTGTGTACCTGAAGAAAACAGTCTGTTGTTGGCCTTTGGGGATGAGAAAGTGGAAATACCGTCAATTGATTTGATTTTTGCTTATCCCCGACAGTTATTGGGTGATGCTGTGTATGGCAGGTTTGGTGATGAGTTTCCAATACGGTTTGACTTTCTTGATACGATAGAAGGCGGCAATCTAAGCTTACAAGTTCATCCTTTGACTGAATATATACAACAGAAATTTGGGATGCATTATACGCAGGATGAGAGCTACTATATTTTGGATGCTAAGGAGGGGGCAACTGTATATTTGGGTTTGAAGGATAATATTAAACCGGAGGAGATGCTTGATGAATTGGAAAAATCGCAAAGGACTGGTGAATTTGAAGTGGAGAAGTATGTAGGTATTTATCCGGCAAAGAAGCATGATCATTTTTTAATTCCGGCTGGTACGGTACATTGTTCGGGAAGGAATAGCATGGTACTTGAGATTAGTGCAACCCCATACATCTTTACATTTAAGTTGTGGGATTGGGGACGGATGGGACTGGATGGCAGACCGCGTCCGATTAATATAGCTCATGGGGCTAATGTGATACAATGGAATAGAACGGAGTCTTGGGTGAAAGAAGAACTGATAAACAAGGTCTCTGTTATTGGTGAAGGAGATTCTTGGCGTGAAGAAAAGACGGGACTTCATGAATGGGAATTTATAGAAACAAGAAGACATTGGTTCACGGACAAAGTTTTGCATAAGAATGAGTCGGGTGTTAATGTTCTGAATCTGATTGAGGGACGTTCGGTGATAGTGGAAAGTCCTATAGGACAATTTTCTCCGTTTGTTGTCCATTATGCGGAAACTTTTATTATTCCTGCTGCCATAAAGGAATATACAATAAAACCTTATGGGGAGTCTGAAGGAATGGAATGTGGAACAATTAAAGCTTTTGTAAGACATCATGCATAAAGATAATTTTGATAAGGGGATTGATATAGGGATAACAGAAAATCCGTTAGGTTTTATTTATGGTAAGGACGTTTTTGGCCCGACAGTAGAAAACCGGTGGTTGGATGATATCCGGTCTAGTTTGTTGGATCCGAAATGTGAAGGACCGGATATTGTCTATTCTATAGCTATGGATGTGGGTAAGACTGTTCATAAAGCGCTTTTGCAAAAACAGCATTTGCTTTTTGGAGTAGTGGCTTATGCCAAAGGAAGTTTGGGAATGGAACCCATTCGCAGTCAGGGACATATTCATAAGGTCTCACCTTTTAGTCAATGGTCCACTCCAGAGGTTTATGAGATATGGAATGGAGAGGCGGTCATTTACATGCAAGAGTCGGCTACAGATGAACCGGGGAGGTGTTATGCTGTTTATGCACAGCCTGGCGATGTGGTGGTGGTCCCTCCATATTGGGTACATGCTACCATTAGTACGAATGCAGATGAATCTCTTGTGTTTGGTGCATGGTGTGACCGTGAATATGGTTTTGAATATGCTGAGATTCGTCGTCATAAAGGTATTGCATGGTATCCTGTTTTTGAGGGTGATGGATTGAAGTGGATCAGAAATACAAACTATCATTTTCGGAACTGGTAAGAAAGGCTCCAAGAGAGTATCATGATTTAGGTATTGGGAAAGGTAAATCCATTTATAAAATTTTTGAAGATGCTCCGGATACTTTCTTATATGTTCCGAATCCGTCAGTGAAAAAGGAAGTTTGGATAAGTTTTGAACCCTAAAATATAAGTTTAATATGAAAAACAGACATATAATATTTTTAATAGCTACAGTTGTAGCAACAGGAGGATTGCTTTTCGGCTTTGATACTGGGGTAATTTCAGGAGCGATTCCATTTCTTCAGTCAGATTGGGGAATAGATAATAATGATGTTGAATGGATTACGGCGGCTGGTTTGTTGGGAGCTATGTTGGGGGCTGTATGTTGTGGGCGTTTATCTGATATATTTGGAAGAAGAAAAATCATATTGGTTTCTGCTGTGATATTTGCAGTGGGAGCGTTATGGTCAGGACTGGCAACGGATTTGACGAGCTTGGTTTTTTCTCGTCTGTTTCTTGGTATAGCTATAGGTGTGGCATCATTTACTGTTCCATTGTATATAGCAGAAATTGCTCCAGCTAAATCCAGGGGACGTCTGGTTTCAATGTTTCAGTTAATGGTTACAATAGGTATTTTACTTTCATACATGTCAGATACCTTTTGGCTGATGAAAACAAGTTGGATTGTTGGAGATGGATGTTTTGGGCAGGTGTCGTACCGGCTTTGGTATTACTGGTAGGTATGTGTTTTGTGCCTGAAACACCTCGGTGGCTGTTGAGTAAAGGACGGTTGAAAGAATGTAGGAAAGTGTTGCAGAAAATAGAACCGGAAAATACAGTAAATGATTTAATTGGACAAATGGAGGTGGAAATAGAGAAAGATAGGAATAGTGCGGTAGGATGGCGATATTTGATGCAGCCTTGGTTGAGAACTCCTCTAATGATTGCTGTTTGTATTATGTTTTTTCAACAGTTTGTAGGTATTAACACAGTTATTTATTATAGTCCGAAGATTTTCCTGATGGCAGGATTTGAAAGTACACTCTCTGCTATTTGGGCTTCTGTAGGTATTGGAATTGTAAATGTTGTATTTACAGTGATTTCTCTTTATTTAGTGGATAGAATCGGACGACGAAGTTGTATTTTATTGGTCTGTCAGGAATTGCCTTTTCTGTTTTGTGCCTTAGTGCTTGTTTTATTTATGCTAATCAGTTGGGCGAAATCGGAAGGTGGTTAATGGTCATTTTTATGTTTGGATATGTTGCATTTTTTGCAATTAGTATTGGACCTTTGGGATGGTTGGTCATTTCCGAGATATTTCCGCAGAAAGTACGGGGATTGGGGACTTCGATAGGTTCATTGGCTGTATGGATATTTAATTGCATTGTCTCCTTTACTTTCTTTAAGATTATAGATTTTTTTTCTATACCAGGTACCGAAATTGTTGTTGGACAAACGACTTCTGAGAATCCGGCAGGTGCATTTTTTCTTTATGGATTTATTGCCGTGTTGGGTTTGGTATGGGGGTATTTATTCTTGCCGGAGACAAAAGGGTTATCATTGGAGGAGATTGAACAGAAATGGAGAAAAAATAGAGAATGTTGAAGGAATAAATCATTAAAAAAATGATATATGAAAAATGGATTTTATTTTTTAGGTCTATGTATCTGCTTGTGTTTATGGGCTTCTTGCTCCAGTATGGAAGAAGTACGTGATTATAATGAAAAATATACGGGAGAGTATACGAGCAGGATTGCTTTCCTATTGGGGGATTGGGGACGGGAATGTTTTGTGTAGAAGGTAGTGGTGCAATTTCTAATATGAATATTAGGCATAAAACTGAGATGTTGAATGAACGACAATGTTTGCCGGATTATATTTGAAAGGGGTAGATAATGGTAGTATTGTTGTGGAAGGACAAGTACCGGATTGGAAAAATTGGCCAACCACAGTCAACAAAAGGATACGGCGGCACGTGGGGATTACCTCGATTTAAAGATTGTGATTTTGAAGTAAAATTCCCTTTTGCCAAATTGAGAATGAGTGACGATGAACTGAAGATGGACGTGACAATGAAGGTTTGGAATCCATTTATTCCTACAGATGAAAATAACTCAGGGCTTCCAGTTGCTGGTTTTGAATATACGTTTAAAAATAAATATGCTAAAGAAGTAGAAGCCATATTTTCTTATAATTCAAAGAACTTTGTAGATATTCGTAATGGAGGAGCATCTATTAGGCCAATTGAAAATGGTTTTATAATATCACAGAAAGGAACAGAAACGCAGCCGTTTCATCAGGCTGATTTTGCAATCTTTACAGATGAACCGGAAACTAAGGTTAATTATTGTTGGTTTAGAGGATGGTCTTTTGACTCATTCACGATGTGCTGGAATGAGATGAGCAGTGGGGTAATTAAAGAAAATCCTGCTAATATGGCGGATGCTCCCGGAGCTTCCTTGTATGTACCGTTTAGATTGCAACCGGGAGAGTCAAAGACAATCCGTTTATATATGGCATGGTACGTTCCTTTCTCATTAGTTCGTGAGGGATTGGAACCGATTGATGATGTAGATGTACCTATCGTACCTGTAGTTAATGAAAGAGGAGAGCCCGCAGGCTATATTGATACTTCCATTCAGTTGTCCGATAAATACCGTCCCTGGTATAGCAGTAGATTTGCAAATATAGAGGAAGTCGCAGACTATTGGATGAAAAATTATAATACGTTGAAAGAAAAAACAGAGCTGTTTACTGATGCATTTTATGCTACAACTTTGCCTGCTGAAGTTGTTGAAGCTGTTGCTGCTAATCTTACTATATTAAAATCACCTACGATTTTTCGGCAATACGATGGTCGGATGTGGAATTGGGAAGGTTGCGGTAATGAATATGGCTCTTGCTATGGTTCTTGTACACATGTTTGGAATTATGCTCAAGCTATACCTCATTTGTTTCCTAAAATGGAAAGAACACTGAGGGAAACGGAATTTTTTGTTAGTCAAGCTAAGAATGGGCACCAAGCATTTCGCTCTGCACTTCCTATCCGACCCATCAGACATAATTTTCATGCAGCAGCTGATGGGCAGTTAGGTGGTATTATGAAAGTATACCGTGATTGGCATATATATGGTAATGACGAATGGTTGAAGTTGATTTATTCATACGTACAGAATAGTCTTGATTATTGCATTAATACGTGGGATCCTAAAAGGAAAGGTGTTATAGAGGAACCTCATCATAATACTTATGACATTGAATTTTGGGGGCCTAGTGGTATGATTAATAGTTACTATACTGGCGCATTACAAGCATTTGTTGCTATGGGTGAACATTTGGAGAAAGATATGACAGAATATAGAGAGTTGCTAGATAAGAGTATTGACTACATGGAAAATCAATTGTACGACGGTGAATATTTTATTCAAAATATTTCGTTGGAAGGAGTTGCAGGCTTCTGATCCGACGAAAGTACAGTCTGTCAATTCTAATTATTCGAAAGAGGGTTTGGATTTATTGGAAAAGGAAGGGCCGAAATATCAATACGGAAAAGGCTGTTTATCTGATGGAGTAGTAGGAGCATGGCTTTCTTTGGTCTGTGGACTGGACGAGGCTATAGATAGAAAGAAAATATTAAGTCATTTATTGTCTGTTCATAAATATAATTTAAAGAGGAATCTCAGAAAACATGTAAATCCTCAGCGCTCGACTTTTGCTTTAGGTGATGAAGGAGGCTTATTATTATGTTCATGGCCCAAAGGAGGAAAGTTACAACTTCCTTTTGTTTACTCCAATGAGGTATGGACAGGTATTGAATATCAAGTGGCTTCTCATTTGATGTTTGAAGGTGAGGTTGAGAAAGGACTTGATATTGTCCGTACTTGTCGTGATCGGTATGATGGAAGAGTACGTAACCCATTTAATGAATATGAATGTGGGGCATGGTATGCCCGTGCAATGTCTAGTTATGCTATGCTCCAAGCTTTGACTGGAATACAGTATGATGCAGTGGATTCTACTTTATATATTGATTCAAGGATAGGTGATGATTTTACGTCTTTTTTGTCGACGGAAACAGGTTTTGGTAATGTTGGTCTAAAAGATGGTAAACCTTTCATTGAGGTGAAATATGGGAAGATTGATGTGAAAAAGTGCTTTGTTTCTGACATAGAAACAGATTTTGTTAATTGATAGAGAAAGGAGGAATAATGGAAATAAGAAGAAAGTAATTATACAGTGGTGAATCTAATAATAGTTTGAAACACAAATAATCAAAAAAATGAAAACAATAGACATTAAATCTAATAGCAGGATATTACATTGGGCATTTTATATTTCCTTTTACTGTTTTGAGTGTGGGAAGTGTATATGCATCGGAAGATACTCCGTCTGTATTATCCACTAATCAATCAGAAAAGAAAACAGTAAAAGGAAATGTGATGGATGAATATGGACAACCATTGGTGGGGGTAGCTGTACAAGTTAAAGGAACTTCATTAGGTGTTGTTACTGATTTGGATGGAAATTTTAGTTTTAGTATTCCAGTTGATAGTCGTGCCTTGTTATTTTCTTATTTGGGAATGAAACTCAAGAGGTATCTGCCAATAAGAGTAACTATAAAATAGTGATGGTAGAGGATGCCACCCAAATGGAGGAAGTTGTAGTCATTGGGTATGGTTCTCAGTCTCGTGAGAAGATTACGACATCTGTGACCAAGCTTGATAAAGAGGCTTTGAAGAATGTACCCTATGCAAATGCAGCTTCAGCCTTACAAGGTACAGTGTCTGGTGTACGTGTGCAAAGTATTTCAGGGCAACCAGGTGCAGAACCTCGTATTATAGTCCGTGGTGGTACTTCCATTAATAATCCTAATGGTGCTACTCCACTATATATTATTGATGGTGTTATGAGGGCGAATATGGTTCATATAGCTTCGGAAGATATTGAATCCATCCAAATTCTGAAAGATGCTGCTGCTACTTCTATTTATGGAGCCCAAGGTTCAATGGTGTTGTAATTGTTACTACTAAAAAGGGGAAGCCGGTAAAACCAGAGTTGAATATAGATATAATCTGACAATTTCTGATATTGGTAAAAAATATGAATTTGCCAATGCTGAAGAATTTTTGACCCTTATGAGGAAAGGTATGATTTCACCAGCGAAATTTGGAAAAGCTACCGAACAAAGATTGATAGGACATTTAGGTTATGGAACAGGAAATGATCTGACTAATAATACTGCCTTCTCTACTCAATACTTGACTGATAAGAATCGCTATAAATTAGATCAAGGGTGGAAATCAATGCCAGATCCAGTAGATCCGAGTAAGACATTGTTATACTCAGATACTGATTTTCAGGATAAAATTTATCGTACTGGTTTTTCTCATAATCACCATATTGAAGTTTCAGGTGGAACGGAAAAGGCTACCTTTAATATGGGATTAGGTATATGACTAATGAAGGAACTGTTATTACAACTTCATATAAACGGTATAATTTTAGTTTGAATGGTTCTTTGCAAGCACGGGATAATTTGAAAATTTCAGCTAGAACTACTTATTCAAACTCGTTTACGTATGGTTCTCCATTAGCTGCAGATGCAACATTCTATCGTTCACCGGCTGCCTCACCTACCACTAAATTCAGATTTGAAGATGGTAGTCTGGCTCCAGGAGCTGCCCAGTATCTGGGAAATGCTGTATATCATATGAACAAGGCACAAAGAGAGTATGACTATCAGAATTTATCAATAGGAGTAGATGCAGATTGGACTATATTGCCAGGATTGTCTTTCAAACCAGCTCTTTCTTTATTTGAAGTGAACAGTAATAACTATACTTTTTGGGATGCTTTTTGGAATGGACCGAGAGATTATATAACTACAAGAAATGCAAATGCTGATACTTACAAATGGCGGCAATATCAGGCAGATGCTGTATTCAACTATGTTAAATCTTTCAATGAAAAACACAATTTGAATGTAACAGCTGGTTATGCTTATTATTTTAGGAAAGAGGCCCGTTTAGCAGCTGCTGGTAGAGGTGCTTCTACTGATTTGATTCCTACTTTGAATGCCTCAAGTGTTCCTGTAAGTGTGAGTAGTTCTATTACAGAGCGATCTATGCAAGGTATTTTTGCTCGTATAGGGTATGATTATAAGGATAAATATTTGATTTCTGTATCTGCAAGATATGACGGTGCTTCCAATTTGGGTACGAACAACAAATGGGGATTTTTTCCTGGCGTGTCATTAGGGTGGCATGTGGATAAAGAAAAGTTCTGGTCATTTATGCCTGAGAATCTAATGCGTCTGAAATTGCGTGCCAGCTATGGAGTAAATGGTAATATTTCAGGCTTGGGGGATTATACGGCTCAAGGTAGTTATAGTGTAGGATCTAAATATTTAGGTAATGCAGGTATCACTATGGGAACTATGGCAAATCAAGACTTGAGTTGGGAGGAGTCTAAGACATTTGATATCGGTACTGATATTTCCTTTTTTAATAATCGGTTAAACTTTATCTTTGATTATTTCAATCGTACCACAGATAATTTGCTGACAAATCGCACTTTACCTCATTCTACAGGCTTTGGCTCTATTTTCACTAATTTAGGGCGTTTACAAAATAGAGGTATTGAGTTGGAAATGAATGCAAGAATATTACCGGTATCCAGTTCTATTCAATGGTCATTAGGTTTTAATGCCTCGAAGGTGACCAATAAAATATTGAAGCTGCCAGATAATGGGGTTGAAAATAATCGGATTGGTGGTGAGTACATTTGGGATGCTAAACTGGGTAAACATACTTGGCAAGGTGGTTTACAGGAAGGAGGACGAATTGGAGATTTGTTTGCCTATAAGATGATAGGTGTATATTCTACTGATGAGGAAGCACAGAATGCTAATGAGCCGATAGATAATGTTATTACAGTCCCTGATAAAACCAAATATGGTGGTGATGCAAAGTGGCAAGATACTGATGGTAATGGTGTGATTGACAGTAAAGACCGTGTATATGTTGGTAATATTTATCCGGATTGGACTGGGGGTATTAATACTTCTCTATCTTATAAAGGGTTCGATTTGTATTGCAGACTTGATTTTACATTGGGGCATACCATATATAATTTTGCAAAGGCTTTTTGGATTATAATTGGCAGGGTGATAATAATATGACGAAAGATGTCGTAAATCGCTCCTGGAAAGAACAAGGTGACAAAGCGGACAATGCCGAGATTCTATTGGCATGGTGATCGTGGACAGCAGAATGCTATCCGAGGTAGCTCTTTGTATCATGAATCAGGAGATTTTCTAGCCATTAGAGAAGTTTCTTTAAGTTATACAGTTCCTGCAAATATCATACAAAAGATTCGTTTAAGCGGACTTCGGTTTACGGTTACGGGAAATAATCTGCACTATTTTACTAAATATTCTGGTCTTAATCCAGAAGAAGGTGGACAGGATAATGGTAGATATGCTATGCCGAGAAATATTATTTTTAGTGCAAATGTATCATTTTAATAAAGTAAAGTTATGAAAATTAGAAATATAATAAATAGTACAATAGCTTTGTTTATGGTCCTGACATTTGCTTCTTGTGATGCACTAGACCTTAAGCCAATAAGCTTTATAACGAATGAATCTTTCTGGCAGACAGAAGATGACGTGAAGGGTGCGTTAAATGGTATTTATGTCCAGTTACGAGGAGCTGCTGAACATGATTTGTATATATTGGGGGAAGCGCGTAGCGAAATACTGACTGTAGGTATCGGTGGATATGGCGGATATGATATTTATTATTATAATACGTTGACACAAGCTAATATGCCTATATCCTGGATACGTTATTATCAGATAGTCAATTCATGCAATCTTCTTTTAAAGTATGCTCCCAATGTGACTTTTAATAACGAGACTTCCCGCAATAAAATGTTGGCTCAAGCTTATACAATGAGGGCTTTCATGTATTTTGTGATGACTCGTACATGGGGGGATTTGATAATCCATACAGATCCTATTGAAAACACAAATTCAGAAGTCCTTTATAAAGAAAGAAGACCCCAAACGGAAGTTTTCCAACTGATAAAAGATGATTTGGAGAAAGCTTTGTCTTTATATCCGGATGACAATTTCGGTGATCAAAGAGCTATGTGGTCAAAACCGGCAACATTGGCTTTGAAAGCTGAAGTATATCTTTGGAGTGGAAAAAAATGAATGGTGGAAGCAGTGATATTGAAACTGCATTAAATGCTTTGAATTCAATTAAAACGGATAAGCTTCGTTTACAGCCGGATTTTGCTGATGTATTTGCTTATGATAATAAGGGTAATGATGAAATCTTGATGAGTGTTAGATTTCAGGATTTGGAATCTGGTATTAACTATTTCAGATATATGTGGATACATGCGAGTGCTGTTCCTGGAGATGCTCCTCAAGAGGTAAAGGATATAGTTTATCCGATAGGGCCGGGACAAGGTATTATAGTAGCTTCGGACGAGTATAGAAAGCAATATACAGAAGATGATACTCGAAAAAATGCTTCTTTTCTTGAGATTTATTCTAAAGATCAGGAAACTGGAGAAAATAAATTTTATGTTAGTGTAGTATTAAAAGGTAAAGGCTTGGTGCGAGATGGTGATCGTATTTTTGCAGATGATATCATATTGTACCGTTATGCTGATATTTTATTAATGAAGGCTGAGGCTAAAAATGCTTTGGGACAAGATCCTTCTGCAGAAATTAATGAGGTCAGGAAACGTGCATATAAAGACAAGTATGAAGAGCATATTTATGTGAATAGCACAAAAGAGGCGAATGATGCAGCTATCTTGAAAGAAAGACTTTTAGAATTGGCTTTTGAAGGTAAAAGGTGGTGGGATTTGGTACGTTTTGACAAAGCCTTTGATTTGGTTCCTTCTTTGAGAGAGCATAAGGGGGAAGATTATATGATGCTGTTCCCCATTCCTTTGTCAACAATAAGCGTGGAGCCGAAAGTTACTCAAAATCCTGGTTGGGATAAATAAAGTATATTATTGAAATCTTTCCAATATGTTGTAACTTTACAGCATATTGGAAAGATTGATAAACGAACATAATAAAATTATATATGAAAAAGTCTATATTTCTCTTTTATTGTCTGCTTGTCCACTTGTGTTCTGCGACAACATTATTTGCTCAACAGAATGACGTTTTGATACCAGGTGTCAAGAAAATAAAGGATGTAATAATATATAAGGATACCATGTTTTACTCCGCTTTTCCTTCAGCTGTAAAATTATCGAATGGAGAGATACTGGTATCGTTCAGAAGAGCTCCAGACCGTAAAGTCTTTAAGGAGAAGAAGAATAATCATTTGGACCCGAATAGTTATCTGGTAGTAGTGAGATCCAAAGATGGCGAACATTGGACCAAGGAACCGGAACTGCTTTATGCCCATCCGTTTGGAGGCTCACAAGATCCATGTTTGTTGAAGTTGAAAGATGGAACACTGCTATGTGCTAGTTATTTGTGGACATTTATTCGTCCGGATGGTTTAGCTGTTCTTAAGAAACCGTTCGTACAGAATACAGACGCTGTTTTTGCAGGAGGATATTTGCTCCGTTCTTATGATGATGGTAGAACTTGGAATGATTTGATTATACCTTGTAGCGTTCCGTCTGAAATAAATTATAGTGGATTGGGAGGTAAATTGCCGGCTTATAATCGTGGCGCTTTGTATGAAGGAAAAGATGGACGTATTTTTTGGGCAGTAGTAGCTTCTGATACAGAAGCTTTAAGAAATACGTCGGTCTATTTGCTTATATCCAAAGATAAAGGAAAAACATGGGAATACGGTACGAAAATTGCTAAAGATAAAAAGGTCTCGTTTAATGAGACTTCCATGTATGAAACGCTAATGGGGATTTGATTGCTTTTATGCGTTCGGAAGCGTTTGGTGACCAAGCTTGTATTGCACGGTCCATAGATGGTGGGAAAACATTTGGTGAATGGAAAAGTATGGGGTTCAAAGGACATCCTCTCCAGGCAATGAGGCTGCCAGACAATAGAGTTTTGTTGACATATGGTTATCGTCATGAACCTTGTGGAGTTAGAGCCAGAATTCTTAATGCAGAATGTACAGATTTTGCCACGGCTCCTGAGATTATCATAAGAGATGATGCGGATGATGGAGATGTCGGATATACATGGGCTGTACAGCTGGATGAGAAGAGGGTATTGGTGGTATACTATATAAACTTTGACAGAGCCAAAGGTACTAGACATATACAAGGCTCTATTTTAGAGATTGAACCGCAAGGATAATTGTTAATACATAATATGATGAAGAGAAAACAAATTCCGGGCAATATGGATTCCAGCCCTCAAAAGATGTCTCGTCGTAAAGCATTGGCTACTATGGCAGGTGCCGTAGGATTGGCAGCATTACCTGGTGTAGGGCATGCATTGAATCCCATCAAGAAAGAACGGAGAGACATTCAAACCTCTGCTTTTACATCTATCCATACTATGCGTAACGCTGTATCTCGTCAGTTTACGACTTTTGACTTGAATACTAAGATTAAAGCCCATTTGGTTGGACCGGGTGAGAAATCTGTACTGGTAGATCACACTTCTCCTGGTGTAATTACCCGTATGTGGTTTACTATTAATGGTTGGTTTTGGGAAAATTGGGATTTAAGTAAGGAGCGGTGGCCTGATCCTACTATTTTGAAAATGCTGATTTTGCGTATTTATTGGGATGGTGAGGACTATCCTTCTGTAGAATGTCCGATTGGTGACTTCTTTGGTATAGGGCATTGTGAATATAAGCATTATATGTCCAAATATATAGGTATGTCCAGTGGAGGTTTCTATTGTTATTTTCCGATGCCATTTAAAAAGGTAAGGATAGAAGTGGAAAATCTTCATCACCGTTTGACTACAAGCGTTTTCTTAAATGCCAATTATGATCAATTGGAGAGTTTACCTGAGGGTATGGGACGATTCCATTGTTTATATAATGCTGGTACCAATCCTGGTTATGAACCATTAACCATATTGCAGACTAAAGGACATGGACATTTTATTGGCTGTTCCTTGTCCATGCAGAGTTGGCTTCCAAACTACTTGGGATATTTGGAAGCACCCGAGTTTATTTATATCGATACGGAAGACAAAAGTGTACCGACTATAGTTGGTTCTGGACTTGAAGATTATTTTAATGGTGGCTGGTATTTTAGGGAAGGTGAATTCTGTGGAGAGTTGCATGGAGTTCCTATAAAGGATCCGCTCCGTTCGATGGTGAGTATGTATCGTTATCATGAGCAAGATGCAATCTGTTTCAATGAAAGTTTTATTTTTGATTTTATAAATCCCCGTAAACCGGAGCAGACCCGGCCCTTTAAATTCTCTTCGGCGGCTTTCTGGTATCAAGACAAAGCTGTACCTCTGGCGTTCAAATTACCAGAGAAAGAAAAGTTGGTTGATTGGTATAGAATGCGTGATACAGACCATCAAGCTATACCATAAGATTGATATTTATATTTACTTTTTGAATTACTGAAATATGTTACTTGAAGATAGGATTTTGAAAAAATGGTTATTACCTTTTATATTGTCGGTTCTTATTGCCGTAGATTCCATGGCTCAATGCATTCCGGTGTACAAGGATTCTAGTATGTCTGTTGAACGACGGGTTACAGATTTATTGGGCAGAATGACATTACGAGAAAAAATAGCACAATTAAGTCATTTGCATGGTTATCAATTATACAATGGTCAAGAGGTGGATTACCAAAAATTAAGAGATGCAGCTGGTGATATTAGTTACGGCTGTATTGAGGGATTCAATCTTACTGGTGAAAATGTGCGGAAAGCATTTCATGCAATTCAGAAATATATGGTTGAAGAGACACGCTTGGGAATCCCAGTTTTTACAGTAACTGAGTCTTTACATGGCTCGGTACATGATGGTTCTACCATTTTTCCTCAATCTGTAGCCGTTGGTAGTACTTTTAATTTAGATTTGGCTTATCAGATGACTAAAGCAATTGCTACAGAATTAAGGTCCCAAGGGGTAATTCAGACTCTTTCACCAGGATTGGATGTTGTTCGGGATTTGCGATGGGGGCGTGTTGAGGAATCGTTTGGTGAAGATCCTTGGCTAGTGGGACAGATGGGGATTGCACAAGTGAAAGGTTATATTGACGGAGGAATATCTCCAATGTTGAAACCTTTTGGACCGGGAGGAGCTCCTTTGGGAGGGCTGAACTTGGCTTCAGTTGAGAGTGGAGAACGGGATATACGTAATATCCATATCAAGCCGTATGAGATGGCTGTTCGGAATACGGAAGTGAAGGCGGTGATGACCTCCTATAATTCTTGGAATGGCATCCCTAATTCTGCTTCTTCTTATTTACTGACGAATATTTTACGCAATGAATGGGGATTCAAAGGATATGTATATTCCGATTGGGGGGCAGTGGCTATGTTGAAGGATTTTCAGCATACAGCTAAGGATGATAGTGAAGCGGCTATCCAAGCCTTGACTGCGGGGGTGGACTTGGAAGCTTCCAGTAATTGCTATTGGGCTTTGGAGCAATTGATAGAGCAAGGCAGGTTTGATGAAAAATATGTGGATTTGGCTGTTGGACGTATCTTACGTGTTAAATTTGAATTAGGATTGTTCGAGAATCCATATCAGGGCGCTGACATGCCGGGAGTAGCCATGCGTACTAAAGAAGCGGTGGAGCTATCGCGCAGAGTGCTGATGAATCGATTGTTTTATTGAAGAATGAAAATACTCTTTTACCCTTAAATTTGAATAAAATAAATCATTAGCAGTGATTGGGCCGAATGCTAATCAAGTACAGTTCGGGGATTATACATGGAGCCGGAGTAATAAAGATGGGGTTACTCCACTTGAAGGCCTAAAGAAACGGGTTGGAAATAAGATAAAAATAAATTATGCGGCAGGATGTGATCTTATTACAGATAATAAATCCGGATTTGATGAAGCTGTAGCTGCTGTAAAAGCGAGTGACATGGCTGTTGTATTTGTTGGTTCTTCTAGTGCTTCACTGGCACGTGACTATTCAGATGCTACATGTGGGGAGGGGTTTGACCTCTCTTCTCTGGATCTGACAGGTGTACAAGAAGATTGGTGGAAGAAATCTATGCAATAGGAAAACCTGTTATAGTTGTATTGGTTACAGGTAAGCCTTTTTCTATTTCTTGGATAAAAGAACATATTCCAGCCATAGTTGTACAATGGTACGGTGGTGAGAAAGCTGGAGATGCAATAGCTGATATGTTATTGGGAAATATTAATCCTTCAGCCAAACTTCCATTCTCGTTTCCGCAGAGCGTAGGACATTTACCGGTTTTTTATAATCATTTGCCAACGGACAAAGGATTCTATCGTCGTCCTGGTAGACCAAATGAACCTGGACGTGATTATGTTTTTTCTTCACCAGCTCCGTTATGGTCTTTTGGGCATGGATTGAGTTATACTACATTTGAGTATTTGAATGCTCATTATTCTGCAGAGTTATTACATCCATCTGATACCTTGATTGTCAGTGTATCTTTGAAGAATACGGGTAGTGTAGCGGGAAAGGAGGTAGTACAGCTTTATGTTCGAGATGTGGTCAGTTCGGTTGTGACTCCAGTCAAGCAACTGAAGGCATTCTCAAAACCATTCTTACAACCAGGCGAAATGCAGACAGTTGTTTTGAAGCTACCAATACAAGAATTGGCCTTATATGATTTGAGCATGAAAAAAGTAGTAGAAGAAGGGGAGTATGAAATACAGATAGGAACAGCCTCAGATGATATCAGATTACGAAGGACAATCTTTGTTGGCAGACAGCCGGTGACTAGTAATAGTCTTGGTCATAACGACTTCTGCATGGATGAAATTGTGAAGAATCCAGGAAGAAAGATAAAGGTTGCTGGTTGTGTCAGAGATGTACAAGCAACCCCTATAAGTGGAATTGAAATCAAATCTAATTATTCTGGTAGAACGGTTATAAGTAAGGAAGGCGGAAGATATTCCATTCTGACTGTAGAAAACGATGTGCTAACGATTTCTGCCAAAGGATTCGAGACAGTAAATATCAAGGTGAATAAACAAAAGGATATAGATATAAAATTGAATTACAGTCATGATTAAACACGAAATCAGATGGGAATACATATTGGTAATATGTATTATTCTCGGTACGTTACCTTGTAATGCACAGTCAGTAATTCCTATGCCAAAAGAAATGGTGATGGGAGAAGGTTCTTGGGATGTATCTGCCGATACACGTATAAATTACAGTAATGATGCGCTTACCAAAACAGTCAGTCTCTTTAATAATTATTTAGATGGACGGTTTGGGGTGACTTTGAAGAAAGGATCGAAAGGAAAGAATGCCATTCATTTGCAGATAGACAAGAAAATGCCTTTAGAGGCATATTCATTAGTTGTGGATGATAAGGGAGTAACAATCAAGGGAAGTGAAGCTGGAATATTTTATGGAATTCAGACATTGCAGCAGTTACTTGTTGATAAGGGAAATGGATGCATACAGCTTCCGTATATTATGATAAATGATGAACCCCGTTTTGGTTATCGTGGTTTGATGTTGGATGTTGCACGTTATTTTTACTCAGTGGAATATGTAAAAGAGTATATAGATTTAATGGCTCGTTATAAAATAAATAGATTCCATTGGCATTTGACAGAAGATGCCGGGTGGCGTATTGAAATAAAAAAGTATCCAGAATTGACCAAAATTGGGGCATGGCGTAATAGTACTCAGTGGGGCATAATCCGACAGAACAAGATCGTATTCCACATGGAGGATTCTATACTCAGGAGCAGATTAAGGAGATTATCCAATATGCGGCAGATAGGTACATCACTATTGTTCCGGAGATCGATTTACCAGGACATACAATGTCTGTTTTAGCTACATATCCGGAGCTGTCTTGCACGGGCGGACCATTTCGGATACCGGAAACTTGGGGTATTAAGGAGGAAGTTCTTTGTCTCGGTAATGATGAAACCTATCGGTTTGTAGAAGATGTTTTATCTGAGGTGATAGATTTGTTTCCCGGTGAGTATATTCATATAGGCGGTGATGAGGCACCTAAAAGACGTTGGAAAGAATGTCCGAAGTGTCAACGACGCATTAAGGAAAATAAATTGAAAGATGAACATGAATTACAAAGTTACTTCATCCATCATTTGGATGAATTTGTAACGGGGAAGGGGCGAAAAATCATTGGTTGGGATGAAATCTTAGAAGGTGGTCTGGCACCGAATGCTGCTGTAATGAGCTGGAGAGGAGAAAACGGTGGAATTGCTGCAGCGGGAATGGGGCATAAAGTGGTGATGGCTCCCAATAACTATATGTATATTGATTATTATCAGAGTGAGGATTATACTAATGAGCCTTTAAATATAGGAGGACTGGTTACGTTGGAACATATCTACAGCTATGAACCTTATACGCCTAAGCTTACAAAAGAGCAATGCGGTTATATAATGGGGGTACAAGCTAATGTTTGGGGAGAATTTATACATCATCCTGATAAAGTGAACTATATGGCATATCCTCGGGCTATGGCCCTTTCAGAAATAGGTTGGTCACCTGCGGAAAAGAAGAATTATGCAGATTTCCGTGAAAGATTAGCGGGATGTTTGGCTGAACTGGATAGACAAGGGGTTACTTTCCGTATTCCCGAACCGATTGGTTGGGATAAAGCTATTGTTAGAGGCGGTAACGCGATAGTGGATTTGAAGCCGTCAGTAGAGGGTGCTGATATATATTATACCACAGATGGTACCGATCCTCGTTTATATGGAAAACTCTATACGGATACATTGCAGTTACCTTTATCTTTCAGTGGAGTAAATATAAAATGTTATCTCCGCCTTTCTTCCGGTAGAAGTAGTGCTGTTTATACAGTTGTAGCTCCTGATACAAAATAAAAAATGATAATAAATACAGTATTTATGACGAAATATTTATTAATATGTCTGGTAGTTTGTGCACTGATTTTTCAAGGGTGCTGGCATCATGAGAGTGCGGTTGAACGTGGCTATAATGAGAAGTATATAGGTGAATATACGCGTAAAATAGCTTTCCCTATAGGAGGTATAGGCACGGGCATGTTCTGTATTGAAGGAACAGGAGCATTGAGTAATATGTCTATACGTCATAGACCGAATGTTTTCAATGAACCAACGATGTTTGCTGCAATTCATGTGAAAGGTTATGAGTATGGTACACGCATTCTGGAAGGGCCGGTTCCAGAATGGAAAAAATTTGGTGCTCCTAATTCCAGCCGTGGAGACGGCGGCTCATGGGGAATGCCCCGGTTTAAGGAGTATAGTTTCCAGTCACGTTTCCCTTTTGCGGAGGTAGAGTTGGCAGATCAGAATGTCCCTATAGATGTGAAACTGGTTGCCTGGAATCCATTTATACCAACGGATGAAGATAATTCAAGTCTACCGGTTGCTGGGTTTGAATATGAGTTTCATAATACCAGTAATGAGGAAGTACAAGCCGTCTTTTCATATAATAGTATGAATTTTATGCAAACTCGGGTAGAGGTAAAGCGTATATAGATGCAGCAAAGAATGGATTCATTCTAAGACAGACAGGCACAGAGAATGAACCTTTCTGTCAAGGTGATTTTATGATTTATACTGACAATCCCCAGACGGTAGTTAATCATAACTGGTTTCGTGGAGGTTGGTTCGACCCATTGAGCATTTGTTGGGATAACTTGGAAGAGGGCAGAATGGAAGAGAATCCAGCAGGCTTGGAAGGAGCAGTGGGAGCTTCGTTATATGTGCCGTTTACTTTAGCACCTGGTGAGACTCGTAATATAAGGTTGTACATGGCTTGGCATGTCCCTTATTCACAAGAACGAATAGGTGGAATCCCACGTACAGATACTGATATCCCTGATGCACCAGTTTGTCCAGATGAATTGAGTAACTGTTATACTTATGAGAATAATTTTGAAGGGAATTACCGCCCTTGGTATAGCAGTAGGTTTGGCAGTATACAAGATGTTGCAAACTACTGGTTGGATAATTATGATGCATTGAAAAAGAATACTCAGTTGTTCACTGATGCTTTCTATGATTCTACTCTTCCACCTGAAGTTAAGGAGGCTGTTGCTGCTAATTTGAGTATATTGAAATCTACTACAGTACTTCGCCAATACGATGGGCGTATGTGGAATTGGGAGGGAAGTCATGATAATTGGGGCTCTTGTCATGGTTCATGCACGCATGTTTGGAATTATGCGCAAGCTGTATCTCATCTTTTCCCAAAATTAGAACGTACATTACGTGAAACAGAATTTTTTGTGAGCCAGGATAAAAGGGGACATCAAGTGTTCCGTACGAATCTGCCTATCAGCCTACTGTCCATGATTTTCATTCGGCGGCAGATGGGCAATTAGGAGGTATAATGAAGGTATATCGTGAATGGAGAATTATGGGTGATATAAATTGGCTGAAGATGATGTATCCAGCTGTGAAGAAAAGTATGGATTATTGTATCCGTACTTGGGATCCGAGAGAGGTTGGAGCTGTTGAAGAACCTCACCATAATACGTATGATATAGAGTTTTGGGGCGCGAATGATGATTACCAGTTTTTATGTAGGAGCATTACAAGCTATTTGCTTGATGGGTAAAACGGTAGGCGATGATATTTCCCGTTATGAAGAATTGATGAATAAAAGTAAAGCATATTTGGAGAGCAAACTTTTTGATGGAGAGTATTTTATTCAGAACATTCAATGGACTGGATTGGACGCTCCAGACCCAGTTGATGCCCAATCGTTTGTGACCCATTATACGCCAGAAGCTTTAAAAATCCTACAAGAAGAAGGTCCGAAATATCAGTATGGTAAAGGTTGTTTGTCTGACGGAATATTGGGCTCTTGGATGACATTGGTATGTGGAATGCCGGAGGTGGTCGATCGTCTGAAAGTAAAAAGTCATTTGATTTCTGTCCATAAGTATAACTTTAAAAAGAGCTTAAGTAACCATGTCAACCCTCAACGTTCCACCTTTGCATTGGGAGAGGATGGGGGATTATTACTTTGTACCTGGCCGAAAGGTGGTAAGCTAAAATTGCCTTTTGTATACAGTAACGAAGTGTGGACTGGAATTGAATATCAAGTGGCTGCTCATCTTATGTTTGAAGGAGAAGTGGAAAAAGGGCTTGAAATAGTGAGAACTTGCCGTGATCGTTATAATGGTCGTGTTCGTAATCCGTTTAATGAATATGAGTGTGGAGCATGGTATGCTCGTGCAATGGCCAGTTATGCTATGCTAGAAGGCCTTACGGGAATACGCTATGATGCAGTAGACAAAATTTTGTATATAGATTCGCGGATTGGAGATGATTTCACTTCATTCTTGTCTACGGAAACGGGTTTTGGTAATGTTGGACTTAAGGAAGGAAAGCCGTTTATAGATGTGAAATATGGGGTAATAGATGTACAGAAATGTATCGTTTCCGGTAAGGAAATTCAATTATAGTTTGGATAAGGTTCTTGATTATATACAAATTGTGAAATTTGTAGTATTGTAAGATTTACATGTATAGATTAGATGGTTTTATGAGAGTTCTGTGGGGCTGTGATTGTTCCACAGAACTATTTTTATGTTATTTGCAGATTTTTGCAACCAAACTTCATCTTTCTGCGTCTAATAAATAAAAAGAGGAGATTATGAATATGAAAATGAATTTTTCTATGGACGAGATTCGTCTTAAAGTAGAGGAGTATATAAAGAAAGGTAGTCGGGCAGCTGGTCGTCCCGTACTGACAGCTTATTATGTCCTGACTACTGATTCTACTCCAGAGAGTGAAAGGACAAATATCATGATTGCTTTGGTGGCCATTGTGTTTCCTGCCGGTATAGAAGACCTCTTGGGACAAGTCTTTATGGTAGGGAAGGGATTTGCTGCAATCTATGCTTATAAGAAAATGAAGAAATACATCACTCCACAGATAAAGGATAAGGTAGAGGCAAAATTGGATGAGTGGTTCCATGAGAATGTGATGGAAGTAGTGGAACCGCTTTATCTGGAATAACAGTTCGCCACAAAGATCATACTGATTTGCGCAGATTGAATTTATATCGGGAATTTGTATCTGTGCGAATCAGCATAATCTCCGTGACGGACTGTTTATTGTTTTTTGCTCAAGAAGCGTCTGGCCAGATATTTCCGTACCGGTTCATCATAGAATTTTAAGCATAGATAAGCCAATAATATGTTCCATGCGTAAACACACAAGGCAACCTGCCAAGTCTGCTCCAACGTGAAGAGCTGGTTCTTGATGAGCCATGCATAGAACAAGTACATAAATGGATAATGTATCACATAGACTGGATAGGATATATCTCCCAGGAACTTGCATATCTGGGTCGATTTTTTATCCGTTGTGGTACCGGAAGCTCCTAACCAGACGAGAACCGGAAAAGCGATGATTACACAGAACGCTTCATAAATGCCATTTGTACAGACCGGTGTTGCACCTTCCAAGTAGGGCACTGAAAACAAGGTAACCAATGCAATGGCACATATCCAGAAAGCACCTTTCACCTTGATAGGCTTGAAGTTGCGCGACAAAAGCATGCCCATGGAGAAAGGAAAAAGCATCCTCAGCAATCCGCCGCCAAGTTTATTCCGTCCAGTGTCCAGCCTACCCCCATATTTCCGTATCCGGAGATGTCGAAAATGGCGAATGATGCCAATGCCACTCCCAGCAATATTGTCAGTACGGCAAGGGCTTTGTTTGATAAGCGGTGGATAAACAAGGCATAAAGGATGTTGCCTAAATATTCAAAAAACAAGGACCAACATGGACCATTCAAAGGAAACATTTCGCCATTACCACGGACTTCATAACCTGCACCTGGCATTGCGGGAATAAAAAATATAGTGCAAAGAAGGGACAGCATAATCATGGAGAGGGCAATATGTGTTCCGTCCCATTGTACGCATCCTTGAAGACAGAAAGTAATGGCACCCAGGACAGCTCCCATAATGACCATCGGATGGAGACGTATCAGGCGCCGTTTAAAGAAGTTTTTCATTGTGAGGTTCCTGCCCCAACGGTCGTCATAAGCATACCCGATAACGAATCCCGATAGTATAAAGAAGAAATCTACAGCTAAATAGCCGTGGTTGAAGGTTTCGATAATGCTACCACCGGCAAAAGCATAGCCTTCGAATATATGATACCATATAACCATCAAGGCTGCTACGCCACGGAGCCCGTCGAGAAGGTCATAATGTGCTTTGGTGTCTGAAAAGGCAGAAGATGAAATGTGCGACATCTGTTTTTTTTCTGTTGTTTGGTTAATGTTTTCGGATCTCAAAGATACGCCATGCGAAGCGAAGTTCTTTTGCTTAAAAGCAAAAAGAACGGCAATCTTCTATTTTTTTGCGCGTACCCGGCTGAGAGTATAGATGGAAATACCCAGGAAGGCTGCCACATATTTTAGCTTCACCCGATTTATCAGTCTGGGGTAACGGCGGTTAAATTGTTCATACCGCTCTTTGGGAGGCAGTTGGAGCCTTTCCACAAACATATGACTGAGCTCTTTGTTTACGTTCTGATGCAGTATTCTGCCCCAGTTGGCTATATCAATATATGTTTCGTAGAGAGCATTTAACTTGTCTATGTGGATGACGTAGATTTTGCAGTCCGAAAGAGTTTCAATGCTTTCTACTGACGGCTGCTGATAGTACAGTGAATCCATTCCGAAGGTTACATCACCTTCCTGGCTGAACCAAGTGGTGGTATCTTGTCCGTCGTGATGAAATACGGAACGGGTGACCCCTTCCTCAATGAAATAAACCAAACGGTCTGTCACTCCTGCTTGTACTATATAAGTTCCTTTAGGGTAGTGTCTTACCTGCATATTCATCAGCAATGCCTGAAGAGCTTCTTCGGAAACCGGATAAATCTGCCTGATTTTATGAATGATGTTGTTCATTGGAGGGGAGCTTTTTATTCGTTTACAAACTTACATAATTTTATTAACTAAAACTGAACTTTGATATACAAATGTGTGCGTTGCCTTATAAGCGTTTATGGTATAATGGAATTTTTTTGTAAAAGAGATGTTTGTTCTTTGAATATTGTATCTTTGTAGAAAACAGTAGCGTATGAATAAAATATTGGTAACATTATTGGCTCTAATCGGAGGTAGCTGCATTTCATTCGCACAGATGGAGACTGGAAGAGTTTCCGATACAGCTGAGGATACATTGAGAATAGAAAATGAAATTGTCGCTGTTGATACCGGATTTTACCAGTCAGTAGTCCGCTATGATACGGTGCGCTATAATTTGAAAATGCAGAGTGTTTACAAAAAGGCTTTTCAACTAAAGAATGATGTTTTTGTGGAAAAGATGAAAGAGCCGTGGTTAGATGATATTCTCAGAAATATCTTATTTAAATAACCATGAATTTGTGCTTTGCGTCATTCGGTTGACTTCCTGGTTTAACTCACTCGGTTAAACCACACTAAATTCAGCATTCTCTAAAAACAAAAATCAGATAGAAATCTTGCGATAACTATCTGATTTTCAGAAGAGCGGAAGACGGGGCTCAAACCCGCGACCCTCAGCTTGGAAGGCTAATGCTCTATCAACTGAGCTACTTCCGCAATTTTTTGTGGGCAAAGATGGATTCGAACCACCGAAGGCGTAAGCCAGCAGATTTACAGTCTGCCCCATTTGGCCACTCTGGTATTTGCCCGTCCGCAATCAAGATTTAGTGCTTTTCTCAATTGCGATGCAAAGGTACGATTATTTTTTTAACTTGCAAATAAAATCAATCATTTTTATTGCTGTAATTGCACATTCGTCACCTTTATTTCCTAATTTCCCTCCGGCACGGTCTTCTGCCTGCTGCATGTTATTGGTTGTGATGAGGCCGTAAATGACTGGTGTATCGGTAGTTGCATTCAGTTCTGTGATACCTTGGGTGGCTCCGGCACACACATAGTCAAAATGAGGCGTATCGCCACGTACTACGCAGCCTAATGCGATGACTGCATCTACTTTTCCGCTTTTTACGAGCTGTGATGAGCCGAAAGTCAGTTCGAAGCTGCCCGGAACGTAATATACCAGGATGTTTTCATTCTTTGCCCCGTGTTTTTTCAATGTGTTGACTGCTCCTTCAAGCAAAGCTCCTGTAATGTTATGATTCCATTCAGACACTACGATACCAAAGCGCATCTGTGAGGCATCGGGTACGGAGTTAAGTCGTAATCTGAAAGATTGTGATAAGCTGTAGCCATATTGTTTGTCTTTTTAAGTTTGTATGCTTAAAGAAAAAAAGCCGGACCGAAAAACCTCGGTCCGGCCTGAATGATACTTATACTAATAGAAGTATGTTTCTTGTGGTTTATTTCAAAGAAGCACGTTCGATGTACTTATCGATATCCATTGCCTGATATGAGTTACCGTATTTGTTCTTAACCTGCTTGTAAGCTTCTACGGCTTCTGCATTCTTTCCTTGTTTTTCCAGAATTTGTCCAGCCTGAATCAGGAAAATCGGGCTAATTGACAAGCTGTTGGCACGGTCAGCTGCTTTCAGCAAAATAGCAGCAGCCTTGTCAAGCTGTCAGTCTGTGCATAGCAGTTGCCCAGAGCGCCCATTACTGAAGGAGCAACCAGTAAATCATCACCGCTGAATTTATCCAGATACTTGATAGCATCTTCGTATTTACCCAACTGTGCATAGCAAAGTCCTGCGTATGCGTTTGCCAGGTTTCCTGCATCTGTACCGCTGAACTCGTCTGCCAGTTTCACAAAACCTGCATATCCCAGACTGTCACCTTTCAAGGCAACTTCAAAGTTATCAGCTCCGAAGTACTGTTCACCTTTGAAGATAGCTTCTGAAGCTTTCAGCTCATTCGGCTCAGAAATGAAATGTTTGTATCCGAGGAAACCTCCGACGATAACTACCAGAGCAACTACTGCTCCCAAAAGTACATTCTTGTTTTTAATCAGGAATGCTTCTGAAGTGCTGAGCGCTTCGTCTACATTCAACGGGTCATTAGTGTGTTTTTGTTCAGTCATTTGATATTTGTTTTTTATTATTTTTCTAATCCACGTATTTGGACAGCAAAAGTAGTTGATTTATGTGTATAAATGAAATTTGCGGGCAG
>ENA-OQCS01000297-OQCS01000297.1-human-gut-metagenome-genome-assembly--contig:-NODE-297-length-27434-cov-3.991028_pt1 | contig 27434 bp, 36 predicted proteins | sample MGYA00242757_ERZ504575 | MGnify/ENA primary metagenome ERZ504575 (study PRJEB26092, sample SAMD00036297) | human gut metagenome | host: Homo sapiens | study: EMG produced TPA metagenomics assembly of... | reverse complement strand
GAACTGGCAATCATTGACTATAAAGAAGTAGTACAAATACGCTCTTGAGTCTCAAACCACCACCGCTCACCCGCCTCGAGCACCCCAGCCGGGGAACCACTCGCCGAGCGGCAGCGAAGAGTCAATTTACACGAACCCCGGCAATCACGCAAATCGACCCTTCCAAAGATACCCTAAAACCGTTGCAAATAAACACATCCATCGGCGTGTCGAAAAAGGCCTCCGAACGGCCGTACAGCCAGTCTAGACCCCGAAGACAACGCCTACATGAACCAAAAACAAACTATAAACGGCGTGTCATACCCATATACATCTCATTCCCATGTGATGAATACCCAAATGCAATCGCAAATCATGATTCCAGCGGAACAGAAAGAGCAGAAATACAAAAGAGACGCGAAGAAGCATGAAACCTGGCTGCACTTGCGACGGCACGCACGCTGAAATACAACAAGAGCCGCCGACTCAGGGAAGTCGACGGCTCTCGCTGTTTCAATTGTTATTCAGTTATGTTTTGACCTGTGAGAAGGAAGTGAGATCAGGCAGTGACCTCAGCCTTGGCCTTCTTGCGATCCATGTAGCGCTTGATAGCCAGAGCCTCAAGTGCGATCACCAGGATTGCGGTCACGCCCCAAGCCACGTACATGGCGGTCTTCCAGATCGGGGTGGCGACCTTCGGCTCACCGTCTGCATACTGCCAGCTGTTGGCGGCGGTGTACAGAATATTGTGGGCGGCGGTACGCATGGCCTTCACGGAGGTTGCGGACTTGTCGGTGATGTGGTTGGTGATGGAGGTGGTAGCCAGCATGGAATCGTTGCCGTTACGGATCTCCTGATCACCATTCTGGTAGCCGTAGCCGCCGAAGTAATCGGTCAGAACGAAGCCCTTGAAGCCCCACTCGTCACGGAGCACGGTGTTCAGCAGAGCGTTATTGCCACCGGCATAGGTGTTGCCGATGTAGTTGAAGGCGCTCATCACGGCCTGTGCGCCGCCTTCTTTCACGCTCATCTCGAACGGCTTGAGGTAGATCTCACGCATGGCCTGCTCGTTGGTCCAGGTGCAGAGCATCTCGGTACGCTTGGTTTCCTGATCGTTCAGGGCGAAGTGCTTCATGAAGGAGTACACGCCCTTCTCCTTGGCACCGGCGATCTCGTTGGAAGCATGGCACCGGAGAGCAGCGCATCCTCAGAGAAATACTCGAAGGTACGGCCGGAGAATGCGTTGCGGTGGATGTTCATGGCCGGAGCGTACCAGCCGGCAACGTGCATGTCGTGAGCCATATCGCCGATCATCTCGCCGAACTGCTTGGCCAGATCCTTGTTCCAAGTGCAAGCGAATGCGGTGGAAGCCGGGAAGCCGATGGAGCCGACGCCGGTGAAGTTGTTGTTCAGTGAGGCCGGGCCGTCAGCGTCGGTGAGCTGGATCTTGCCGACGGAGGAGACGGCCGGGGTGCCGTAGCCACCGTTGGCGATGAGGTTGTCCATATCGTCGAAGGTCAGCTCGTCAAGCAGCTTCTCCCAATCAGCATCGTCGTAATCCTTGCCGTACATGTCGGCCAGGCGGAGGCCATTCTTGGCACCGGTGGTCGGCATCTCGTCGGAATCGTCGTTGAACTGAGACGGATCGTAGTTGGTGTTGTTGTAGAAGGTTTCCTTTGCCTTATCAGACATTTCGAAGTTGGTCGGAGCGGCGGTGACTTCCTTGTAGTTTGCGAAATGTCCTGCACGGCTCAGGTAGGTCACATCGCCTGCAGCATCATCGAACTGGTTGGTGGCCACGGTCTGGTCGCCATTGTGGGTGTTCGAATCGGAGTCGTAGGTGATGGTGTCGTCCACGGTGATCTTCTTGGAGCCGATCACAGTGTGGGAGTCGGAGTTGATGGAGATGTTGTAATCGCCCTTTTCGAGCACGTATGCTTGGCATTCTTGTAATCATAGGAAGCCATGTCATCGTCTTCGAATTCGACGGTCACGTCCTCGGAAGCGCCCGGCTCAAGCTTCTCGGTCTTCTCGAAGCCAACCAGGTTGGCACTGGCCTTTTCGATGCCACCTTCGGTGTACGGCGGGTTGTAGTAGACCTCAACAACATCCTTGCCAGCGGTGTCGCCGGTGTTGGTGACGGTCACATCAACGGTGACCTTGCCATCCTTGTACGTCACATCGTTGAGCTTCTGCTCGAAGGTGGTGTAGCTCAGACCGTAACCGAACGGGAATGCAACCATGGAATCGTAATCGATGGCACCTTCGGCCGCTGCGGTCTCATAGAACTTGTAGCCACATAGATGCCTTCGGAGTAGTTCACAAAGCCCGGGATGGCGGTGACTTCGTCACCAGTGAAGCCCGTGTACTTGGCGGCCTTGTCTTCCATGTTGGTGTATTCGAACTTGCCGAAGTTGTTGTAAGACACCGACTGGGTGAGATCCTTCAGGAAGGTGTCGGAAGTCTTGCCGGACGGGTTGGTATCGCCGGCAAGCACGTCACCGAGTGCGGAGAAGCCGGTCTGGCCTGCAGGCGGGCACCACACGACGGATTTGATCTGCGGATAGTCGTTCAGGAAGTCGAACTGGAAGGTGTTGGCGCCGTTGTAGACGAGCGTGACCTTGTTGAAGTTCTTGGTGACCAGGTCGAGCATATCGCGCTCGGTCTGGCTCAGCTGCAGGAAGCTTTCGCCGTCCTTGAAGTCCTCGTAATCCTTGGAGTTGTTCTCATAGGTGATGCCTTCGGCCTTCATGTTCATCGGAAGGTCAGCGCCCTCGCCACCGACGCGGGTGAGCACTACAACAGCCTCATCGGAGAAGCTCTTGGCATCGGAGATCAGGGAATCGGAATACTGGTCGGCCGGAACCTCAGGCAGGGTCCAATCCTGTGCCACATGCCAACAACTGGGCGATCTGCACGGTAATCGGTGTACAGCTTGGTCAGGTCGGCGTTGGTCTCGATGCCGGCTTCCTTCATGCCATCAAGCAGGGAAACGGTGTCATACTGGTCAGACATGGAGCCGGAGCCGGTGCCGCCGTATACCGGGTTGGTGGAGCCCCAACCGAACACGTTGACCTTCTTGTTAGCCAGCGGCAGGTTGGAATCATCGTTCTTCAGCATGGTGATGGCTTCCGACTGCACTTCCTTGGCCAGCTCGTTAGCCTTGGAAACAGTGGTGTCAGACAGCATGTACTTGGTGATGGTCGCGTTGTTGAGCAGCGTCGACAGCGGACCGGACAGCATCATGGAAACCGCGACGACAATGCCGACCAAAGCCACAAGCCAAGACTCGGAGTGGATGATCTTACGGGTCGCCACTTCCTTCACCGTCTTCTTGTTGACGGCAAAAGTAATGATCAGCGCGAGCACAAATAGCACGCCAATCGCAATCAGGTACGGCGTCAACGAACCGATAACGTTCATGACGTCAGCCATGTTGATTTGCAGCATGGTCTGCCTCCTCCTTGATTCTCATAACCAAACGACATGCAGGCTCCGATTTCCTCATCGAAACCAGAAATCATGCAACGCTGCCCCGCGTCACGCAATTTCCAGAAGTGAAGACACTTCTTCATGTCGATGTTTCGATTTCACCAAAATCCGCGAAAAAAGCACCCTGATTTTTCCCAGCCTGTCGTTTCGCGTGCATAATCTGCATACCACCTGCGCATGTAAAACTACCATTCGTGCACATATAATCCCGTTGCGCGCATGCATCTGGCACAATGTGCGCTCATCCGCAGATTGTTGCAACATCCTTGCCTTGATTGCGGAAATCATCGATCTTCATTGCGCTTCCAACTCCATAATCGCAATTCCTGCGATATTTTCGGCACACTACAGCGAGCTGTTCCAGCGGCAACTTACGTAAGGCAAGTACCATGGGTGCCATGAGCGACTTAAGCGCATTGAATCTGGAGGCAGGCAGCCTCGTTGGCGGATACACGTTGATTTCCCGGCTTGGTTCGGGTGCCATGGGATCGGTATGGCGGGTGCGAGATGACGGCGGCCATCAGTATGCGATGAAAATTTTGCGCGATTCCCTTGCCGAGGACGATGCGTCCAGCGAACGCTCCCGCGATCAGCTGACCGCACGCGAGCGCCTGCGTAGGGAGGCTATGGCGCTGCAGAAAGTGCGTCATCCGGCGTGTGCGGCATTGTGGATATGGAATTGGATGATGCTCTGGCCTTCATTGTGACCGAGCTGATCGAGGGAAGAATCTACGTGAAGATGTGCGTACCAACGGCCGGTATGTGGGCGATGATTTGGAACGGTTGGGACGCAAGCTGATCGAGGCGGTGAAGGCCGTGCATGCGGCCGGTATTGTGCATCGCGATATCAAACCGACGAATGTGATGGTGTCGAATACCGGACCGGTATTGGTGGATTTCGGCATTGCCATGGGCGAGGGCGAAAGTCATGTGACTCGTACCGGATTGGTGATGGGCACGCCTGGATTCATCGCGCCGGAAATCATCGACGGTGCCGAATCCGATGAGATGAGCGATTGGTGGTCGGTGGCGAGCGTGCTGGCATTTGCCGCCACTGGCGAGCCGGTGTTCGGCACGAAACCGATGATGGCGGTATTGGAGCGTGCTGCCGCGGGAAGCGCGAATTTGGCGGGATTGCCGGCTGGGACCATGGCCGCGTTCCGTTCGGCGTTGGATCCGGATCGTACGAAACGTTGCACTCCAGACGAGTTGTTGCAGGCGATTGCGTTGGATGCGTTGAATCCGCAAGCTTGGATTTCGGGGAATACTTCGGATGCCGCCGATAGTGCCGGGTCGGAGGCGATGCTCCTTTTGATGGATCGCCCGACAATCCACGAATGCTTTGGCGGGCGTAGACCATGTGACGGGAGAAGACGCCATCGGCACGCGCACCTTGCCGCAATTCGTTGAGGCCACGCAGCAATCGGCGCAACCGTTATTGCTGACATAACCGATACCGTTATTGCCGATGCGCCCGATGTCGGCACCTCGGTCATGGATATCAACGCGCATACCGCAACCATTCCTCTTGGCACCGGCACGCGCGTGCTGCCTGTCAATAGTGGGGATACCAGTGTGCTGCCGCAAGATACACCGCAATCCACGCGGGTGATGCCGGTCCAGGACGCTTGGAATCCCGCTCAAGAGGCTACACAGATCGACCCGGCCATCAAACCTGCATTGCAGCGCATCGCCAACCAGCGGCCTCCTGCCGTAATACCGAACGCATCGGTTGAAATGGCGCAAAGTGCGCAACCACAAGACATGCAAACATCTGCCGTGCCAACCGCACCGGTCACTCCGGCCGCGCCGCTCAACCCGAACGTGCCGCAGAGTGTACTGCAGCCGCCGAATCCGGCCGACGTGCAACGCGGCGAACTGCTAGGCAGAGGCGTGCCCCTCTGCGTGCTGATGGCGATTCCTGTGGCCGCATGCGGCCTGTTCTCGCCATGGATCGCCCTGATCGCGGGCGCGCTGCTGGCCTGGTTGCTCGCCACCATTGGATTCAATATGGAGGCGCAGCTGGAACGCGAAGGCCGCCGTGGGGGCAGCCGCAGGACTTCCGACTGGTTCGCCCGCGCCGCCACGCTGCCTTGGCATGTGCTCAAGGGGCTGGGTTAGGCGGTGCCACGCGCACTGATCATGGCGGTCATCGCCGCATTAGGATTGACGATTGCCACAGTCACGCTGCAACTGCCGTTTGCCATGTTGATACGTCGATATTCGGATTCACGATTCCGCTGCCGACCTGGATTGAAGGGCCGGTTTCGCAAAGCGGCGTCGCCCAGGCCGGTTGCTGCGCCATCGGCTGGCTGGTATGCGCCCTCGCTCCGGGAGCATTGGTGCTGCGATTGGGTGCCGGCGCATTGCGCGGCGCCCGAAATCCGGCACCACTGCCGAATCGTACGATATGTAGTGACGCCATCTCACGAAATACGCAGCGAAAATCAAAAATCGGCAAACGTTTGCAATCATCAGAAAAACATCAGATAATCGCACGTAGTATGGCAACGTGAGCTTTTACGAAATACTTCATTCAGCAATAGCGTGCCCACACTACTATGGTGCACAGCATCGTGATGTGAACATCGAAAGGAATGTGGATGGCCCAGAACAGTAAGGATGCGCAGAAGCGCGCCAGCCGCGCCGAGCGTAGGGCCGCTGAGGCCGCGGAGATGAAGGCTCGCGCCGAACAGATGGAGAAGGAGCGCAAGCAGCAGACCCTCATCGGCGCCATCGTGATGGCGGTGCTGGTGATCCTGGTGGCGATCGGCGCGTTCACCGTGTATCACAACATGCACAAGAACACCGAAACGCAGGCTTCCACCCAGACCGTGGAAGAAGCGTACGACAAGCTGCAGCAAGTCGAAAACACCCCTAAGCTCGTCGATAAGAAGGGCGGATTGCTGATTTCGAAGGATGGCTACGGCAAGTCCGTCGAAGGCGCACCGACTGTTGAGATCTACATGGATTTCCTGTGCCCGGGCTGCGGCAATCTGCATCGTCAGCTTGATGAGGATCTGCAGAAGATGGTCGACGCGGGTCAGATCAATCTTGATTTGCATTTCATGGCGTTTATGGACAAGTGGTCCACCGACGATTATTCAAGCCGCGCAGCGAATGCCGCGATCTATCTGGCCGAGCATGACAGCGATCCGAGCCATCTGATCACCTTCCTCGAAAAAATGTACGCCGAGGATTTCCAGCCTGAGGAAAGCTCGAATTACAAGTCCGTCAGCGACGATCAGATCAAGGAACAGATGATCGCCTCGGGAGTTTCCGAGGATGTGGCGGACAAGGCGTTCGGCCGCGACTACCAGGATTGCTTGACGCCATCGACACCTATACGCCGAAGCGCTCCGAACTGTGGAACACGTCCGGAACCTACAAAGACAGCATGACCACCCCAACGGTGACCATCAACGGCAAGTTCTGGGATATGAACCAGTTGAGCACTGCGCAGGAGACCATTGAGGAAGGCCTGCTGGAGGCCATCGGAATCAAGTCCGACGACATCGGCAAGGGAGGCGTGATGCCCTCCATCGGCTCCGACAAGGATCCGATCTCCAACACCACTGGCGAGTGATCAGCCTACGCAATCCTCATAATCGAAAAATTATACCCCCCTACTCGCCAGCGTGCCAGCCAAAGCGCAGTTCCAAGTTGACGGCATCGGGCACGCTGGTTATGCTATTCAATCGTTGCCGTTTTTATGCATTATGCTAGAAAGCGGCACAAGCCTCCTTAGCTCAGATGGCCAGAGCGGCCGCCTTGTAAGCGGCAGGTCGTCGGTTCGATCCCGACAGGAGGCTCGAAACCCGTTTTGACGGGCTTTGACCTCTTACCATGGGTAAGTGATCCAGAAGCCTTCCCCCAACTTATGGCTTCTGGCGACCGGACGAGGCTTCCCCCAACCTGCCTCGTCCGGGCAGGGGGCAGGACATCCCCTTCTCTCCTGCCCCCTTTTTTCTTTACTCCTTTTCCTCGAAAATGTGGCGGTATAGATAAAGCCAGCGGAAACCATGCCATTCGTCCCGATCTGACCGTTACAATGACGGCGATGTAGCAGTCGCTGGAAAGAGGACGTATGACAAGAAGGTGGACCCCCCGGAGATTCGTGACGCTTCGGCGTGTTCGAGTGACGGCATGCGTGGTCTCGTTGACGCTCGCCTCGACGCTCGCATTCGGCGTAGGCGCGCGCAAAACCGTGGCTCTGACCATCGATGGCGAAACCACCACCGTAACCACATACGCGATGAGCGTCGACCGTCTGCTGCAGGAACGCGGCGTGAAGGTCAAAACGCATGATCTCGTGGAATCCACCAGCCCCACCAGCATGCTGAGCAACCATGACGTGGTGACGGTACGAAGCGCCTACCAGACCACCATCACCATCAACGGGCAGGAAGTGCCTTCTGGACAGTGGCGACCAGCGCGAACAGCTGATCGGATTCTTCGAACAAAACGAAGCAGACGCGGCAAAAGTCACCGTCAATATCGACAACGTGTACAACAAACTCACCGGCGGACTGATCATCAACCAAAACGGGCCGGTCACCGTCATCGCAGACGGGCAAAGCTCCGAATCGCCGAATGGCAAACTGCCGGCGGCCTCCATTCTTGACTCCAAAGGCATCACGCTGAACAAGGAGGATCGCGTCAGCGTCGAAAAAGACAACGGCGAAACGATCCTGCGCGTCCGCCGCGTGACGCACGGCGAGGAAACACGCACGAAAGCGGTGCCTTTCGGCACGCAAACCATCGTCGATCCCAGCCTGCAGCCCGGCGAAGTCGTAGTCAGGCAGGAAGGCGAGGACGGCGAAATCCAGCAAACGTACGACGTCACGTATGTGGACGGCGAGAAGGAAAGCGAGACGCTGACCAACGAAACGACCACGAAAATCGCCCTCGATCAGATTATCGCAGTAGGACCGGCAGCATCTTCCGACGATTCGGGATCGGATGACGGATCCGGCAATTCCGGAGATACCGGCAATTCCGATAATTCCGGAAAGAACGACAATTCGAACAAGAACAACAATTCCGATAATTCCGACAAGAAAGACGATTCGAACAGTAATTCCGGCAATACGGATAATTCAGACGACAACAAGAAGGACGATTCCGGATCGAAAACGGACCCGGATCCGACGCCAACTCCAGACCCGACCCCCACGCCAACTCCTGACCCGACCCCCACGCCGGATCCGACGCCCACCCCGACACCGCAACCTTCCGATCCTTCGGCAGGATGCCGCCTCTATCACCCCTCCCCCGCGCAGGCACAGGCCTACGCGGCCGGAGCCGCGGCGCAATATGGCTGGACCGGGCAAAACTGGACCGATCTGGTGAAACTGTGGACGCGTGAATCGAGCTGGCTGTGGTATGCGGAAAACGCATCTTCCGGAGCTACGGCATCCCGCAGTCGCTTCCTGGCAGCAAAATGGCGGCATTCGGCGCAAACTGGCGTGACGATGCGGCCGTGCAGATCGACTGGGGCCTGAGCTACATCGCGCAACGCTACGGCAGCCCGTCGAAGGCATGGGAGCATTCCGAGCAGGTCGGATGGTATTAAACAACGCCGATCGCAACAATACGCAAACGCAACAGCGCACACTTTTCATACCAGTTGAACGGATAATGAGGTAATGACAGAACACGCGAACGAAACCAACGCAACCGACGAAACCGCGCAAGGCCGCCTGTTGGGGGCTGCCGACATTCGGCGTATCGCGGCCGAGGCCGGTATCAGCCCGACGAAAAAATTCGGGCAGAATTTCGTAATCGACCCGGGCACGGTTCGTCGTATCGTGCGCGAGGCAGGTGTGACCGCCGACGATCATGTGCTGGAAGTCGGACCTGGACTCGGTTCACTGACATTGGCGATTTGGAAACCGGCGCCACGATGACCGCCGTGGAGATCGACCCGCCCGTTGCGGAACGACTGCCCGGCACCATCGCCGAATTCATGCCGGATGCGGTGGATCGTTTCCGCGTGTCAATCGCGATGCGTTGACCGTGACGCCGGAAAATCTGCCTGATTTCCAAAATGATGATTCGTTTACACTGGTCGCCAATCTGCCATACAACGTGGCCACGCCGATTCTGCTGACCTTGCTGGAACGTTTCGACAATCTCGGCACGTTCCTCGTGATGGTGCAGAAGGAAGTCGCGGACCGACTGAGCGAAAAGCCCGGTTCAAAGATCTACGGCACTCCAAGCGTGAAGCTCGCTTGGTATGGTACCGCGGAACGTGTGGGCATTATCGGGCGCAATGTGTTCTGGCCGGCACCGAATGTGGATTCCGCGCTGGTGCTGTTCAAACGATATGAGGGCGGGCACACGCCTTCGGCCAACAATCCCGACGGTTCCGTAGTGGACCGCGAAAACGTGTTCCGTCTTATCGACGCCGCATTCGGCCAGAGGCGCAAAACCCTGCATGCCGCGTTGAAGAAGATCGTGCCCTCCGAAGCGTTCGAGCAGGCGGGCATCGATCCGACGCGCCGTGGCGAAACGCTTGCCATCGACGAATTCGTGGCATTGGCACGAGCCGTGGGCGAGGTGTCGCAAGCATGAGCGACACTAATACCGCAATCAACACGGTCAGCGTGGACTGCCCGGCGAAAACGAATCTGACCCTGCACGTAGGCAGGCCACGCAGCGAATGGGGTGGCCGACACGAGCTCGACACCATCTACTGCGCCGTCGGCGTGTACGACACCGTCACCACCAGTCGCAAAAAGCCCGGATCCGGTTTCTCCCTGAATCTTGAAGGTGCCTATCTTGGCGATCTGGCCTCCTCCGGCAGCGACATGCGACGCAACCATGCCGTGCTCGCCCTGTTCGCCATGGCCGAAGCGAGCGGCCATGAACCGGATGTGGCGTTGAACATCGAAAAACGCATTCCCGTTGGCGCGGGCATGGCAGGAGGTTCCGCGGATGCGGCCGCCACGATTCTGGCATTGAACACGCTATGGAATCTTGATTGGTCCATTGAACGGTTGCAACAGGTTGCCGCCACATTGGGCGCGGATATGCCGTTCTGCCTGACCGGAGGCTATGCGCGAGGCACCGGCTTCGGCGAGCAGATCGAACAACTCAGCGAAAACAGCGACGCCGTGCTGGAACTGACGGATCAGGCTTTGCAGGCCGTCTGCTGGTCGGCGCGTATCAGGCGGAACTGCGCACGCCGGAAGTGTATGCCATGTTCGACCAAATCGGCGCCGGCGCAACCGACAACAATCATCTGCAACAGGCGTCGATCTCACTGCATCCACGCAGCGGACAGGCGATCGACGAAGCGTTGCAGGCAGGCGCCAAGCAGGCGTTCGTCTCCGGATCCGGCCCTTCCGTAATCGCATTCGTGCCAACCGACGATGCGGCACGCGCCGTGCAGTCGGCATGGCAACAAAGCCGTTGCGTCGACCGCATCATCGCCACCAAGCACCGGCCCATCCGATTGTGCATATCATCGCGTAACAGTAAGGTTGAAGTCAACCGATTTTTGGAGAAGGACTCGTACATGACTCAGGCTAACGACGAGCGCGCCGCGCGCAAACAGTACATTCGCCGCCGTCAAAAGGTGGTGTTCACCATCACCGGCACCATTTTGACGATCGCATTGGTGATTTCCCTGCTGTTCTTCTTCCATGTTGGAGGATTGGGCAATGTCAAGTCGGCCGCGGTACAGCCGAATTACGGCCAGCAGGCCCCTTGCGCAGCACAGGAACAGGACGGCAGCAAAGGCAAGTACGTGGAAAACCGCAACATCACCGTGCGCGTGCTCAACGGCACTGAATTCGCCGGCTTCGCGCAAGCCGTCAGCAGCGCGTTGCAGAACCGCGAGTTCAACACCCAGCAGCCGGCAACTACACCAGCTCCAAAGTGGAACGCACGATGATCATCTTCGGCAAGAACGCCATCAATCAGGCGTACACGGTGAACAGCAACTTCACGACGCGACGATGGTGATGGACGATCGTGAGGATATGCTGATCGACGTTGTGGTTGGCGCGACTTTCGACAATCTGCAGAATCAGAAGAAGGTGCCGACCGCCGGCAAGGAGATCGACAGCTTCGAGGGATGCGTTACCGTCGACAAGATGACCGACGTACAGAAGGCCCCCGAACACGACGCCGTGTGATTTGCAGATTTTTTGATTTGCAGATTTTCGGATTGACCTCACGATTTCGATTTTTCACTGAAAATCAAGATCGTGAGGTCAATTCTTATATTCGTGGGTTAAATCGCGGGCGAAATCCTCCAGAGAATACCCCCGAAACCGCACTTTTCGGAACCGACTGACCTCACGATTCTATTTTTGCCCGAAAAATCGAATCGTGCGGTCATAGAATCCAAATCGTGAGGTCAGCAAGCAGACTACTCGGCCTGCTGTTCCTCATACCAACGGTTCAACTCGGCAACAGCGACATCACGCTCGACCGGGCCGTTATCGAGGCGATATTCCAGCATGTGCTTGTACGCCTTGCCAACCAGCGGCCCCGGGTCAATGCCGAGCAGCTGCATGATTTCGTCACCGTTCAGATCAGGGCGGATCGCGTCGAAATCCTCCTTCTCCTTCAGATCGCGCACGCGCTGTTCCATCTCGTCCATCGCCGACGAGAACACCATGGCCTTGCGCTTGTTCTGCGTGGTCGCGTCGGCACGCGTAAGGCGGTTCAGGCGCTCATACAGCGGACCCGCATCCTTGACGTAACGGCGGACCGCGGAATCCGTCCACGGCTCCTCCACGTAGCCGTGGAAGCGCAAGTGCAAATTGACCAGCTCGCTGACGTCCTCGACCATATGATGGTCGAAATGCAATGCCTTAAGGCGCTTGCGGGTCATTTTCGCGCCGACCGCATCATGATGATGGAAGCTCACCTTGCCACCCGATTCGAAACGACGCGTCTTCGGCTTGCCGATATCGTGCATCAGCGCGGCCAAACGCAACGTCAGATCCGGTGCCGGCACAGGGCCGTCCGGGCCGGTTTCGAGGGCAACCGCACGATCAATGACGATCATGGTGTGCTCGAACACGTCCTTATGACGATGATGTTCGTCGATTTCGAGCTGCAATGCCGGAATTTCCGGGAAGACGATATCGGCAAGACCGGAATCGACCAGCGCTTCGATACCTGCGCGCGGGCGATCGGACAGCAGCATTTTGACCAGTTCGTCGCGTACGCGCTCAGCGGAAACGATTTCAATGCGATCGACCATGTCGGTCAGCGCTTCAGCGGTTTCCGGTTCGATACGGAAGCCCAGTTGCGCCACGAAACGTACGGCGCGCATCATGCGCAGCGGATCGTCGTCAAACGACTGGCGAGGATCGACCGGCGTGCGCAACACGCCTTGGCCAAATCGTTCGCGCCGCCGAACGGATCGACGAATTGCAATTCCGGCACACGCAACGCCATGGCATTCACCGTGAAATCACGGCGGGAAAGATCGCCTTCCAGCGTGTCGCCATAATTGACTTCCGGCTTGCGCGAGTCGGGGTCATACGTGTCGGAACGGTAGGTCGTTACCTCAACCTGCACTTCCGTGCCATCCTCACGCCTGCGCATGGCGCCCAACGTGCCGAATTTACGGCCCATATCCCAAAAGCCATCGCGCCCGAAACGGCGCAAAATGTGTTCAAACTGCTCAGGACGCGCCGATGTGCAAAAATCCAAATCATGCGATTTACGATGCAACAGCAGGTCTCGAACGGGACCTCCCACCAACGCCAATTCATAGCCTTCCGCGGCGAACATACGCCTAATTCAATGGCTCTGGCCACACTTCGAAGTTCACGCCATCCCTTTCCGGCACCACAAGTTTCTGCCTTACCAGCATACCGTTACCCCACCTGCACACAGAATTGAGTATGGTTGGAATCATGATTACGCCCGCAGACCTTGCACGCATGCTTGCCCATGCTGCGGACGACCATGCCCAAAATCCGATGGAACCGGACAAACTGCTGTACACATCGCAGTCCGTTTCCTTGCGGCAAGAGACCATCATCACGCCCAACGCACCCACCCCGGCAATAATGCCGCAGCGGCGCGCCACGGACGGTCCGACCACGTTCGCCTCGCTCGACGCGCAGGAACTGCCGGTAGTGCGCGAATATTCGGCGGGAGGTCTCGTATTCGACGACAAGGGCCGTGTGGCGATCATCGCACGCCACTCGCGTAGCGACATTTGGAATGGTGCCTGCCGAAAGGTCATATCGAAAAAGGCGAAACACCGCAGCAAACCGCCGTTCGCGAAGTTCACGAGGAAACAGGAATCCTAGGTGAAGTGGTCGATTCCATCGCCACCATCGACTACTGGTTCACCGGAACCAGCCAGCGCGTGCACAAGCTGGTGCATCATTTCGCATTGCGTCAGATCGGCGGCGAGTTGACGGTGGAAGGCGACCCGGATCATGAGGCGGAAGACGCGATTTGGTGGATTTTGCTGATTTGGACGACGTTCTCAGCTACCCGAACGAACGAAAGATAGCATGGTTGTACGCAAGGAAACTCAACAGACAGGCGTGAAGGTGAATCAACCCGCACAACGGAACGTTCCGCACGGCATGCGTGCGCTTTCGGCAATCCTCGCCATGGTTATGACCATGCGTTGATGTTGTTATACGCACCTGTGCCGAAAGCCGAAGCCGAAGAAACACAGGAATCGCAATCCGACACCATGCTGTCGATCGACTCCTCCACCGCCGTGCTGACCGACACTTCCGGCTATCATTTGAGCGCGACGGTGACCAACACCACCGATCAGGAAATCCCTTCAGGCACGCTCACCCTTGCCATGAACGCCTTCTACACGTTCGTGTCGCGCAACGATATCCAGGAATGGTCGGAAGGCATCGGGCAGATTCCCACGCCCAATATCGTTGGGCAGAGCGAGGTTCCCGCGCTTCAACCGGGAGCTTCGGCGAACGTGCACATCGACGCGGACTCGAATCAGGAGACGCTGGCGTCCGTCAACTCCTGGGGGCCGAAACCGGTCACGCTCAGTTATGAGGCCAATGGCGTTCAACAAGACGAAGCGCACACTTTCGCAACACGGACCGGAGCTGGAATCAATACCCCCGACACGCCCGCGATGAATATCACCATCGTGCAGCCGCTCGAAGCGCAAGGATGGACCACCGACAACACCATGCTGGAACAGCTCGTCAACAAAGGTGGCGTCACCTCCGCGGAACTCTCGAAAATCGCCGTTCCCGGCAAAGAAGACGAGGCACGACTCAAGTCGCTGGAACAGACGTTCACCAAGCATGACAAACTGCAGGTGGTGGCCGATCCAACCTATCTGAAGGCGATGCCGATGCCGACGCAAGTCGACGGCATCACGCAACCGGCCCTGTTCGACATCACCGCCTATTCCGCGCTGAACGACAGCAAAACCTATGATTCGGCAGGCGTCGGCACCTCGCAATGGAACGCCGAACAGGCCTTGAAAAACTATCAATCGGCGTTGGGTGACCCGAACGCGAGTATGACACGTATGCATGGCAGGGCACCGGCAATTGGACCGCCGACGCGCTGGCGAAAGCCAAGCAGCAGGGGTACGACACCGTCATCGCCACGCATGATTTCGAAGAGGATGATGCGGCCACCGCGGAAACCGGCAAGACCGTAGTAACCACCGACGCCGGCGACATCACCGTACTGACCGCGCAAAGCGTGCTTTCCAACCTTGCACAAGGCAAGGCGACCAGTGCCGACGCGAAGCGGACGGCGAGGGAACAACGGCCGGGCGTCTCGCGCGATTCGTCGCGCAAAGCGCGTTCTACCAGATGGAGCAGCCGTATTCGGAACGCAATCTGCTGGTCTGCCTGAACGGCAACTCTGATCCGGCCGTCGTGGACGCACTGATGACGGACGTCGAACAATCGCCATGGCTGAACATCACCGATCTGAACACGCTCAACAACGCCGACCCCGCCTTGAGCGGCGACGATGCAGCCTCGATCGTGCCGCAATCCGACGGAATCAATGATGCGACGCAAGCCAATCTCAGGCAGACGCTCAACACACTGGCAGCCTCGACAAACGACATCAAACGATTCAACGCATCCATCCTCACCGACGTCGCCGACGATGCCAAGCAGACCCCGCAGGCCTCAAAGCGTGGCGCAGGCAGCTCGTCAACGCGCACGGCATCATGGCCCTGCACGCGCTAGGCGGCGAAAATCCAGCCGGAAGCACCATGGTGGAAGGAGCCGGGCAACTGGCGTCCCTGCTCATCAACGGCGTGGCCATCACACCGACGGAAAACGTCAACGTGGTCAGCGAAACCGCGCAAATGCCCGTTACCATCAGCAACAGCCACCCCTATCCGGTCACGGTAAAAGTCTCATCATTGACCAACTCCATGCAGATCGTCACTTCGCGTTTCGACACCGTGGAAGTGCCCGCGCACAGCGAAGCCCAAGTGGCGTTCACCATCCGCGTGGCCACCTCCGGCACCGCGGACGCCACGCTCAGCCTGCAGGACAGGCAGGGCATCACATTCGGAGCGACACAAACCACCCACATCACCAGCGCATTGCAGATCAGCGACAAAACCGGCTTCATCATCATCGGCATCGCCGTGCTGCTTGGAGCTTTGGGACTGTGGCGCCAATTCCACCGTAAGAAGGATCCAGACGAATGAGTTCTTCCGTTGGCCGTAATTCACTGATCATGGCCTCCGGCACCGCGGCCTCGCGCGTGACCGGGCAAATCCGTACCATTCTGCTCGCTTGGGCTTTAGGCACCACCGGCTATGCGGCGAACGCCTACCAAGCCGGATCCATGATTCCGCAGGTGATCTACACCTTGGTTTCCGGCGGTATTTTCAACGCCGTGCTCGTGCCGCAGATCGTGCGCACGTTGAAGGCAAAAGACGCCGAAACCAAACTCAACAAGCTCATCACGCTTGCCATCACCATGCTGTTGGCGGTGACGATCCTGATGGCCCTATGCACGCCGCTGCTCACCAAGCTGTATGTGAACGGTAGCCCCGAAACCATGGCGTTGGCGACCTCATTCACCCTGTGGTGCATGCCGCAGATCTTCTTCTACGGCCTATATACGGTGGTCGGCCAGATTCTCGCGGCCAAAGACCATTTCACTGCGTATGCGTGGAGTTCCGTGGGTGCGAACATCATCAGCTGCATCGGCTTCGGCACGTTCATCGCGCTATTCGGCCGTGCCACCGAGCATCCGCTTGATTTTTGGACCGCCGACAAAATCGCCCTGACCGCAGGCACGTGGACGTTGGGCGTGGCATTCCAGGCGCTGGTACTGTTCATTCCACTGACCAAAATCGGATTGAAATACCGCCCCATCTTCGGCCTTCGTGGCATTGGATTGCGTTCCATGGGACCGGTCGCGGCTTGGAGTGTCGGCATTGTCGTAATCGACCAGCTCGCCAATATCGTAATCACGCGTACCTCCACTAACGCGCCGATGCTCGCGCAGCAGCAGTTCGGCATCAATCCGCTCTACGTGGCCGGCAATGCTTCATACCAGAACGCGTACACGATTTACATGTTGCCGTATTCGCTGATTGCCGTTTCGCTGGCAACCGCGATTTTCCCGAAAATATCCCGTGCGGTCGCCGATCATAATATCGCCGAAGCGCGCATCGATCTCAGCCAGGCGCTGCGCAATATGGGTGTGATCATGTGCTATTTCGCGGTCGCTTTCGTGGTGATGCCCGTTCCGATCATTCTCGCGTTGCTGCCGTCTGTGAGCGTCAGAGAGGCGATTCTTATGGCGGGACCGTTGGTCACGCTTGGCGTGGGACTTCCGTTCGCCAGCGCGTATCTGATTATCCAGCGCACGTTCTATGCATTCGAAGACGGCAAATCGCCGTTCATTTTCATGCTGTTCGCCATGGGCATTCAAGCGGTAAGCGTGATCATCGGCGCGAAACTACTCCCCCCTACCGAATGGACGACAATGATCGGCATGGTAGGAGCCATGAGCTACATACTGCCGATCCCCATCCTGTATGCCATGCTGCGCAAACGATTCGAAAACAATATCGACGGTCCGCGCATAGCCATCTCGTATCTGAAATCGATTGGCGCGGCAGTAGCTACCATGTTCATCGGCGTGACGGTACGTGACAGCGTCTACCAGCTTGTCGGCGCCCAAATCGGAGCGGTGGACGGTCATATGAACTGGATTCAGGCAGTGGCGTGTGCCGCACTGCTGGCCATAGTGGCCTTCATCGTTTACGTAGGCATGTTGCGGCTGCTACGTTCCGAGGAATTCAAGGAGGCGATCGCACTGATTTCCTCACGTATTCCCGGACTTCGCAAGCGACCAGCCCCAACGATAGACTGGAACAGGACGACGCCGAAAACGGCGAGTGACCATAGGCAGAACAAACGTTTACAAAAAGTTGAAGGAACCCATGAAACCTCAGCTGGGAGATACCATCAGCAATCGCTACGTGCTCGTTTCGCCATTGCGCGAAGAAACCGGACTGCAGGTCTGGAAGGCCAGCGACCATGTGCTCGCACGGGATTGCCAGCTGTTTATTGTCAGCAGCAGCAAGGCATTGCAGGAAGTCAACGCAACCGCTTCCATGCTGGCTATTTCGCATGATTCCCACTTCACGAAAGTGCTGCAGCTCCAGCATGCCGGCCAGGTCGCGCTGGTGGTGACGCAGCTTGACGAAGGCATGACCCTCAGTGAATATCTTGCGCTGAACGCCAACCAGCCGTTGAGCTATACAGCCATGCGCTCCATCATTGGCGAAGTCATCGAATCATTGCATGCGCTGCAAAAAGACAATCTCACGCATTTCTCCATCAGCACCGACACGGTGCGACTGACCCGTTCCGGCATTCAGATCGCAGATGCTCCAGTGAGCATCATGCTTGCCGACACTTCCCGCGCGCAGGCTTTGGAAAATCGGGAACAGCTTGCGATCCGTCAAATCTCAGCGCTGTTGTACGCTATGCTGATCCGACGCCCGTCCACGCTGTCGACGGATTTCCGTCTTGAAGCGCTCGCGCCGACCACGCCGATGGAATTCCGCGTGATCTGCAAGCGCGGTCTCGAACTTGAAGAGGACGACGGCTTCCCCACCGTTCCGATGGCAACCATTGCGGAATTGGAAGCGTTGCTTGGCGAGTACCAACCGCTGTCATCGTTGGGAAGCATGGATATCACGTTGCCTTCCATGGATTCGGAATGCTCAATCGCCAATGTTCCGTTACTGCAGATTCTTGAGAAGGATGTGCTCCCGCTGCCGGATACGCTGGCAGCGGCTGGAAGCATTCCGGAAATGACGTTCACGGCTCCCGAACCGCATAACGATTTTTCCGATGGCAAGGAGGCTTTGGCGAAAAGCGTCGCGGCCACCAGTGGAGCGGTGAAATCGTTGTGGAGCAGCGGCCGTGAACTGCTGAGCGAAGAAGACATCGATGGCGTGACCGACACCAGCGATTCTCCCTTCTCCTTCCCCATCAGGTTTCCGTACCGGACGATGGCATGTCATCCGACGATTCCCAGTTGGAAAAAACCGGTCGCATTCCAGTGATCGCGCGGATGGTCAGGTCATTCAGCCCGGCGAGGAGTCCGCCCGTGCGTTGAAAGCAGAGCAGGAGGCGATCGATGCCGCGTATGCCGCCGGTCGAGCCGCGGTTCCGCCGAGCTTCACGCCAAAGAATCCTTCTTCCGCTTCGGCGAATACTGACGTTGCGACGCGAAACTGTTTGGCAAGCTGAAAACGAAGGTCGTTGCGATTATCGTGGCGGTCATCGTTGTTGCGGTTGCGCTTGGGTTTGCAGTTCATGGTTTGATGCAGCCTTCAGATTCGGTTACGACTGATTCAAAAGGACCATGGCCGGAAATAAATCTTGACGAAGTGCCGTTCGGCGAGGGAGATCAGTCGGATGCGAATTCCGCGGATTCTTCCAATTCCGATACGTCCGGCAATACCGATTCGTCCAATTCCAAGGATTCTTCCGATGCTTCCGCCAATACGCCGGCATCCGGCGAGTCTACGGCGTCCAAGCAACCCAAGAAAACCGAGGACAAGGTCGTGACCGCCGATAAGCAGTCGAAGAAAGTGCCGGATCCGAAGCAGCCGGAAAACACGACCGCGTACGAAATCGACAATCGTCAATTCCTGTCGAATCCTGACGGACAGCAGGGCTACGGATATTACGTGCATCTGAGCCAGCCGCAGAAGGCGTATCGCATGGTCATCAAAATTCGTTCTTCCGGTGGTCAGGGATATATTCGCGTGAATGCGACAAACAGCCCGTCCCAAGGCGAACAGGTGGCGCAGTTCAAGTTTGACGCTTCCGGCACGACCGACATCAAGTTCGACAAGGCCGTGGAAACGCAGGACATCATGCTGTGGGTCCCACTTGATAGCCTGCCGGGCAACCAGCTGTACATCGAAAGCATTCAAGTGTTCTGATCGTCAGCACATCGCAATATCCGATTACTTCTGAAGATTGCGATACGAAAAGAGCCTGCCATGCGTCACCTCACGTATGGCAGGCTCTTTTCGTATTTATTTTTGGAATATGGTCGTAGTCGAAAAGCGATGGAACTTGGCTCAAGAATCGACAACCAACTTTTCGCCATTTTTATCACTCTGATGTCAGAACTCTAATGTCAGATTCGGGAGCTTGCTCGCGGATGATTTTATGCTGCGCGACGGCTACCCCCGTCTCTACAGTTCCGAAATGCCGCTTGAACTCTTCTTTTCGTCATATCTCAGCACATATGTCGAGCGAGACGTGGCCGGTTATCTCAATGTGCGAAACGTGACCGCTTTCCACAAATTCCTGCGTCTTTGCGCTCTGAGCGGCGCTTTGTGGCGGCTCGCGTGGAATCAAGTTTTCAAGCCAAAGACGAGCAGGTATATTCCGCCGCAGACTGGCTGACGCGCTGAAACGTCTACCCCAGCATTAGTCTGACCCATGATCTGGTTTGGCTGACCTCATGATTGTGATCTGGCGACCTCACGATTTCAATCGGGGACACTCTTTTCCAGATCGTGAGGTCGCCAAAACAAAATCATGAGGCCAGATAGAAGAAATCGTGCGGTCAACTGACAAATCATGCGGTCGCTCACATAATCCCGTCCGCACAACCCGCACCTAAAACCGATTACCAGAGTCACACGGACGGAATCGCAGCTACCGCCAGCACACCCCTTACTCCGGCCAGGATTCGAAGAGGGTGAGGAGCGTTTCAACGTTGGTGTCGCTCCAACTGTCGATTCTGGGACCAGCATACGTACTGTTGTACGGCTGATCGAACACGACCACATGCTGCCCTGCCTCACGCAAAGTTTCGATATTCGCCGGCGAATCGTCAATATGAATCGTGGCCTGCATACTGTCTTTCAGCCCAGTAAAGCACAGACTCATGTACGGAATGCGGTTGCTGTCCAGCCATTGCGCAGTGTCGGAAACGACCATCTGATGCTGGCCGGACACGAACAGCCGGTGCGTGACAATGCGAATGTACACGTGCTCATTCGCCAATCGCTGCAATGCCTGCGCGACCCCCGGAAGCGGCTTCATCGTCGCATACAGATGCTCACGCTCCGCGGCTTTGTGCGTTTCGATGTAATCGTCGAGCGTCTCGAACGGCCATCCGTCCTCGCGCGTGAGATTGTAATGCGCGGTCTGCAGCGCACGTTCCGGCACGTCAATGCCCTGCCGCTGCAGGTAATCGCGGATCGCGCCCTTGTAATCCGCGCAAACGCCGTCCAAATCGAGATTGAGCACGCGATATCCCTGCACGCCCACGCGCTGGCTCTCATATTGTTCAGGAATAGTCGCCATATCACGTTCCTTTCTTATGCCCGACACCAATCAGCCTGTCGAACAGCCACACCAATCAGCCCAGCCCAATCAGCCCGATATCAATCAATGTAACCTGACATTCGCCGGCAACAAGCGCAAATACTCCCGCAAATAAGGAAGATAGAAAATGGATAGAACAATGCCGACCTTGCGAAAAGTCTTACGGGAGAACGATTTTGAGACTTTCATAGAAAAGATAGAAAAGATAGAAAATCTGAAGATCGCGCCGTTTCTTTTGCGACGGCAATACTGCCCTGCAATCGACGATTGATGTTCATCACAGCATCGTTACGTTTATTTCAAGATTAGCCGATGAAAATACAAAAGAATCGACGATCGTTGCATGACATCGACGGTTGAGCCTGCCTATGATGAAGGCACAACAGAACAAAGAGACACGATGCGGCAGGAACCGGAGAGAAAACCGGAGCCGCACCCCACACGCGGGGAAACGGCAACGCCACCCGCGCTGAACGTAACCAAAAAGCAACAGACTTACGGCAGCGGCCAGAGGAAAGAACAGAAAACAAGAACGCCGCCAAGCCGAACGAAAGGAAACATCATGAAGAACAACACTTTCAACCAGATCATCAACGCCAACCTCGCTTCCGTCGATCCGGGCTTCGGCCAGTCGCACTCGCCAAGGCCAGCGCCGATCTGTTCAAGAAGGTCATCAACAAGTGATCCAAGGCCCGCACAGGCAGGCGTCACATTAACACGACCGAAGGGCTTGCGCTCCATGTGGAGCGCAAGCCCTTTCTCATGTTCCGATCAAGCGACGCCAAGAATCCAGCCACCCCAGCAACTGCACACACAGCACCGCACGCAACCACGCACAACAGCTGGTGTTTCACGTGAAACTCTGTAGATGATCCAGCTTGGAAAGCACTTGATAATACGCCATAAGAAAAAGGAATGCGTGAAATCGTGCAGTGCGCGGCTGGTTGCTTTGGTGGTTCGCTACAGTGGGAATATGAGTGATTTGCGAGATGTGATTATTGTCGGATCCGGCCCTGCCGGATATACCGCGGCCATATACTTGGGCCGGGCTGGATTCAAACCACTGGTCATCGCGGGTGCGCTGACCCCAGGCGGGCAGCTCGTCAACACCACTGAAGTGGAGAATTTTCCGGGTTTCCCCGACGGCGTTATGGGACCGGAACTCATGGATAATATGCAACGCCAGGCTGAGAAGTTCGGCGCGGAAATCGTTTGGATGATGTTGTTTCCGTGAGCAACAATGACGTCACCGGCGTGAAAACCGTGAGCGTCGATCAGGGAGACGTTTTTGAAACCCATGCTTTGATCATCGCAACCGGATCGGAATATCGCAAACTCGACATCCCCGGAGAGGCGGAATATTCCGGCAAGGGAGTGTCATATTGCGCGACCTGCGACGGCTTCTTCTTCCGAGATAAGCCGATTATTGTGGTCGGCGGCGGCGATAGCGCATTCACCGAGGCTGATTTTCTTTCACGATTTGGATCGTCGGTGACGTTGATTCATCGTCGTTCTGAATTCCGCGCATCGCAGATTCTCGTGGAACGCGCTCAGCAGAATCCGAAGATCACCATCGTCACGAATTCCGTGGTGGAGGAAATCTTGGGTGACGACAATGGAGCCCAATCCGTGAACATTCGCAACGTCATCACCGGAGAGACCAGCACGATTGCCGCAAACGGCATTTTTGTGGCGATCGGCCACTTCCCCGCCACAGCTTTTATTGACGGCATTGTGCAGCGAGATGCGGGTGGATATATTCAGGTGGACGGCGCCAGCACACGCACCAGCACTGCCGGCATTTTTGCAGCCGGCGACTGTGTTGATAGTATTTACCGTCAAGCGATCAGTGCCGCCGGCATGGGCTGCCGGGCCGCCCTCGATGCCCAAGCCTACCTCCAGCAGTAACACTCCCCATCACGGTCATACCCTACAAAAACTTGAAAAACGAGCGGAAGGGCGGCGTATTCCGTTCACGACTGTAAGCTTGGCCAAACGGCCTTGAGTGTGTCGTGAACAGAATACGCCGCCCTTCCGCGGACACCAAAAAACTTAAGAAATACTATTCTTCGGCAGTGGGCATGAGCAGGTCGACAATGCGCTTCATGTCGTCTTCGGATTTGAACACGATTTCGATGCGTCCATGCTCCTTGGATCCCTTGATCGACACCTTCGTGCCGAACCTCTTTTCAAGACCGACCTGCATCGGCGTTCCGGCCCAAGGGTTCAGCTTATTGGTTTTCGCTTTCTTCGGCTGGTCCGATTCAGCGACCTTCATCGACACGATTTCCTCGGTGCTGCGTACCGACAACCCTTCGGAAATAATGCGCGTCGCAAGCTGTTCCATGTCAGCTTCCGTCGGCAATCCGAGCAATGCGCGCGCATGACCGGCCGACAGCAAGCCGGAAGCAACCTTCTTTTGTACGGTCGCAGGCAGATTCAGCAGTCGCAGAGTATTGGCGATTTGCGGACGCGACTTCGACACCGACTTTGACAATTGCGCCTGCGTCAAGCCAAAATCGTCGATCATCTGCTGATAGGCGGCCGCCTCTTCCAATGGATTCAACGCAACGCGATGCAGGTTTTCCAGCAAAGCGTCACGCAACATATCGTCGTCGGCAGTGGTTTTGACAATCGCAGGAATCGTTTTCAAACCTGCGATCTGCGATGCGCGCCAACGACGTTCACCCATAATGAGCTCGTACATGCTATCCATGCGCCCGTCGAACATATTGTGCGACTCGGCATCTTTAGCGGCGTTCTCCTTGCGAGCAGCCTCAATCTGCGCGAGTGGACGCTTCCGTACGACAATAGGCTGCAGCACGCCGACTTCTTTGATGGAATCAGCAAGCTCACGAAGATCATCCTCATCGAAAATGGTACGCGGCTGATGCAGGTTCGGTCCAACATCACTCAGTCGCAATTCAACGAGATAACCGCCCTGCACCGGCAACAGTTCAGGTTCGTCATTCTTCTTATCTTCGGTCTTTTTTACCGCAGCGGTTTCACGTGAAACACTTTCCTGCTTCACTTCGGAAGTGGCAACAGGACTGGTGGAACCGAAGAACATGTCGGCAGGATGAGCAGTCTCATTCAACGTGATGGAAGGCATACTGGCTCGATGGCCACTCCCCTTCTTGGTTTCACGTGAAACGTTCTTCTTCATGTCATGGACGGCATCGACGGAAGCCTTGGCGGTTGCCACGGAACTCTTGACCGCGGTCTTCCCTGCGGATTGCCCGGCAACAGTCGCACCACCGGCTACGTTTTCTGAAACCTTTCCAGCGATCTTATTATCAGCCTTTGCACCCGCAACAGCCACAGCCGGTTCAGTAGTGGCTTCCGATTTCGCCGACTCTCCTGGAAGAGACGGAAACAGTGCGCCGAGACCCTTGCCTAAACGTGATTTCGTAGCCATGATCAGTTCTCATTCCTTCTTGCATCGATAGCCTTCAGCACCGTCTGCGAGCGACGTGCGATTTCCAATGCGGCCTCACAATAGGCAATCGCTCCCATTCCCTTGGGATCGTAGGCGATCACGCTTTGATTGAAGCTTGGAGCTTCCGATATTTTCACCGTTCGGGGAATCGTGGTATTCAGTACGATAGTCGGATAATGATTTTTGACTTCGTCATGCACTTCACGGCTGAGTAACGTCCTCTTATCGAACATGGTGATCAGCATGGTGGAAACCAGCAGCGACGGATTGAAATGCTCCTGCACCAGTCCGATGGTATTGATGAGCTGGCCGAGACCTTCCAGCGCATAGTACTCAGCCTGGATCGGAATCAGCATCTCATGCACCGCACACATGGCATTAATTACCAGCAGGCCGAGGCTGGCGGCAATCGATAATCACGTAGTCGTAGTGCTCCTCGCTGGTTTCCAGAAACTCGTCAACCGCGGTCTTCAGAAGCACATTACGATTTTCCATGTCGGCGACTTCCAGCTCGGCACCGCTCAAATCGATCGAAGCTGGAACCACATCGAGCAGATCAAAATCAGGCATGTGCGCTTGACTTCGGCGATGGTCTTCCTGCCTTCGATCACGTCGTACACCGAAGGCTCCCCCGACGCATGCGGAGCGCCAACGCGGTCGACGCATTGCCCTGCGGATCCATATCGATCAGCAGCACCTTGGAACCGAACTGAGCCAACGCAGCGGAAAGATTCACGGCCGACGTGGTTTTGCCAACGCCACCCTTCTGGTTGGCGACCGCGATCAGGCGCGTCTGCTCCGGCTTTGGGCAAACGGCCTTCTGCAAGGCGCGATAGCGAGTCGATTCGTCGGCAATCTGCGAACCAAGAGGAGAATCCGATCCTCCGAAAATTCGTTTGATGGTTTCCGTTGCCGATTCCATCGATGTCAGGTTATCTGGTCCTTCAGGTCCAGTCATACACTAGCCTTCCTTACGATATGCTTAACATTCAAGTTTCATCATTCGGGTGGACAGCATCAGCTCATCTCACCACTGTGCACAAATGTGAATAGCTGTGGATAGTCGTGGATAACTTACGTTGTTCGCAAAAATATCCACCGATCTTTCGTTGCTACTTCAACATTTTTCCGCCGCTTTTTTTCGTCGATTTTCCAGTTGTGGACAATGTGCATAACTCACCGAAATGGTGGATAACTTACTTTTTATCCACCATGAGCACATGGGTCGATTCCAAGCCCGGACCAACCTCGCATCCACCACCCGCGGACGAATGCCACCGCATTTGGCGATCTCTTTGGAAGCCTTTTCGATCTCCTCTTGCGCGGACCGCCCCTTCAGTGCGACCAAACGTCCACCGCGCTCAAGCAACGGCAGCGTCCACCCCGAAAGTTTGGTCATAGGACCACGGCACGGCACGTCACCACGGCAAACGATGTTTCGCCTGAATAGGCTTGCCATCCAAATCCAGTACAGGACCGCGAACGGCCACTCCCCTGCCGTTCTTGCCGCCTTTGCCGTTCCTGGCGCTTCCATTGCCACGATTGCCGCCTTGAGCGCCAGCAGCACCGCAATGGCCTCGATCATCTCATTGGCCCTGGCACGCACCACGGTAACGTTATTCAACTCCATATCGGCCACGCACTCGTTCAGCCATTCGATACGACGTTCCATCGGCTCCACAAGCGTGAACCGGTGATCCGGCAGGCAGGCGGCCGCGACAATACCGGGAAAACCGCCGCCACTGCCGATATCGGCAACCGTCTTGAACTGCTTCTTGGCCGTGGCTTCCTTTACGAAAGGCACAATGGCGGCCGAATTCAGAATATGGCGTTCCCAAATAATGCCAACATCTCTTGGCCCAATCAGACCGCGAGGTTCGCCTTCTTCGGCAAGTTTCGCATGGAAAACACGAAGCTTGCCCAACGCATCCCCCAGCACTTCCTCAAGCATCGGCGAATCATCAAGTTCGTCTGTCACATCACTCATGGGCACCATCCTATATCCTGCTCTTCCTCATTGCCGGTATTCCAGCAAGTACTTCCCGACCATTGACGGCAATATCACATGTCCGGCGCACGGCCAGCATGAAGTCACTCAAAAAATCGCAATAAAAAAGCGCCACCAAATGGTGACGCCATGTTTCACGTGAAAAGAGCCGAACTCAGGCCTCATCCTCGTCTTCAGTATCTTCGGCAGCGGAAGCCTTGAGATACACCGTGACGTAACGACGCGGTTCCTCGCCGTGGGAACGGGACTTCATACCCTCCTCACGCACCACATCATGCACGATCTTGCGTTCGAAGGAGTTCATCGGCTTGAGATCAACCGGCTCCCCCGTCTCGCGCACCTCGTCGATGGCGTCCAGCGCGATGTCGTGCAGACGCTGGCGCTTGCGCTTCAGATAGCCGTCGACGTCCACAATGAGATGGGAACGCTCGCCGGTCTTCTGCTGCACGGCCAGTCGCGTCAGCTGCTGCAGAGCGTCAACGACTTCGCCGTTGCGTCCGATGAGATGCTTGATGTCCGTATCATCATCGGCGACGATTTGCACGGTAGGGCGATTGTTGCGCACGCCCATTTCGATATCGCCTTCGTAATCGACGATATCAAGCAGTCCTTCAAGATAATCGGCAGCGATATCAGCTTCCTCGTTGAGCTGATCGATGGTCTTTTCCTCATCTTGCGCCATAGT
>ENA-OQCS01000296-OQCS01000296.1-human-gut-metagenome-genome-assembly--contig:-NODE-296-length-27450-cov-16.106613_pt1 | contig 27450 bp, 28 predicted proteins | sample MGYA00242757_ERZ504575 | MGnify/ENA primary metagenome ERZ504575 (study PRJEB26092, sample SAMD00036297) | human gut metagenome | host: Homo sapiens | study: EMG produced TPA metagenomics assembly of... | reverse complement strand
ATTATGAGTAATAAACGTGCTCCAGGACGTTCCTTGGATGAATGGATGGAACTGGTAACCGAATGCAGACAAAGTGGCCTGACAGATGCTGCATGGTGTAATGAACACGGGATATCTCCCAGCTGTTGGCCAGCCAAGAATCAGCTCCCCTCCTGCAGAGTCCGGCGACAGGCAGCACACGCCTCACGGGCTGGCTTTTCAGGGCGGTAGGGTAGTGTGGCTGCTCGGGAGTTGGATGAGCTATCAGCGCTACGCTGGATAGCTGGGAGGAAAAGCTGATTTTGCAGTAAGTGGCTGAAAAAAATTACCGATGCGAATATCCACTTGACTGGATCTCTTTACCTTGACATCTTCCGTGAGAGTATGCACAATAAAGGTATCATAAACTTGCCAGACAGAGATAAAATATGAAACAAGAGTAATAAACATGCAGAACATTTTCATCGTAGCAGACATGCCAGATCAGACTTGTCTGTTAAGAAGGATGAAACCGCAGGAAAGGAGAAAGCTATGAAAAAGAAGCTTCTGAAAAAATTGATGGTCCTTGCGCTGTCCGCAGTAACTGCCTTCAGTGCGGTACCGGCAGCAACGGTAACAGCAGCAGGTAATCCTTATCCTAAAACACAGGATGTGGATCGAGATGGCTTATACGAGATCCCCTGCACACGCTTTGCATGGCAGTGCGTGTATGATAGACAGGGAATCGCATTGCTGCATGGGGAAATGCGGTAAGCTGGTGGCAAAATGCTATCAATCAGGGCTATGCAGTAGGAAATGAGCCTGTTCCCGGTTCTATTGCTGTATGGAGCGGAGATTATTACGGACATGTTGCTTATGTAACAGCTAATCTTGGAAACAACAGATTTACGGTAGATGAGGGAGGAAGAACGGACAAAGATCAGACATCCTCTCATGGAGTTGCATATGGATATACACTGACCAATGCAGTCGGAGGAAGGCGCCTTATGATTCCAACAAGGTGCTGCTTGGCTTTATCTATCCGGGCGTTCGTGTACCGGGCAAGCCATATGTGAGCGTGAATCCGGGAAAAGCGAATCAGACCACAACGTTTTCCTGGAATGCAACAAGCTATGCCAGATATTATGATGTATATGTGTATAAAGCAGGAGAATCCAATCCGACGCAATTTCAGTATGGAGTGAATGGAACAAGCTGGTCCTGCACATTGCCGGCGGGGAATTACAGGGTAGCGGTGGCATCTGTGAATCATGCACAGTATGCATATACATTTTCGGATTCTGTGAATTTCACTGTCCAGGCAGCTCCGGTCACACATACACATAACTATCAGAGAGTAACAGTAAAGGCAACCACCACTGTCAACGGATATATACAGGAGCAGTGCAGCTGCGGAAGTATACAGAATAAACAGATCATCTATTATCCGAAAAAAATACAGCTTTCCAGAACAAGCTATACTTATAATGGAAAAGTAAAAAAGCCAACGGTAAAGGTTACAGACAGCAACAACAGGGTGATCAGTGCAGACAACTATACAGTTACCTATCTGCCGGAAGAAAATATGTTGGAACTTATCGGGTAACAGTTCGGTTTAAAGGCAATTACTCGGGAACCGTTACAAAAACCTTTAAGATCACCGGAAAAGCTCATAAACACAGCTACAAAAAACAGGTAAAGAAAGCAACTACATCCAGGAACGGATATGTGCAGTATCTTTGCTCCTGCGGTGTGGTGACCGGAAAGAAAACCATCTATTATCCGAAGACAATAAAGCTTTCTGCCACAAGCTATACATATGACGGAAAAGTAAAAACACCGAAGGTAAAAGTAACCGGTGCAAATAAAAAAACTATCAGTCCGGCAATTACAAGGTGACATATTCCCGTGGAAGAAAAAATGTTGGTACTTATAAGGTAACGGTGAAGTTTAAGGGGAATTACAGCGGAACCGTAACAAAGACCTTTAAGATCAAGGCGAAACCTAAAAACTGGGTTTATGTGGATACGCTTCCAAAGAATATCACTTCCGATAAATATACGATCCAGTATAAACACACCTATCAGAAAACAACCTCCAGCTATGTCAACGATGGTGGTGTTTATGAGTCTGTAAGACCACTGGAGACATCTGCTTCCAGACAGCTGGTGGGCTATTATTACTATCATTTCTGTGGACCGAATACCGGACAGAATGTAAACTTTGCGCAGACGGGCTCTTATGTACATTTTGACAGTGTGGTAGCCAGTCAGGTAACCGTAGCTGCTTCCGGCGCAGATGGAGATGACCCGAGCATTACCTATTATCTGCTGAACTGGAACGGGAACGGCAACCGGGTGTGGTGCTCCAGCGGAACTACCTGTAACGGCGCTACGGAAGCCACGGAGCCAGAGGCCAGGCCTGGTACCGTATGAACCAGTACCAGAACAAAAAAATCCAGACTCAGACCACAACCTCCGAAAGTGATTGGACAACCGGTAAAGACAGCACAGCAGTAAAAACCGTTTACCGTTATAAAGCAAAATAGATCATAGATCAGTCATAAATCAGAAACTCCCTCATGTATCAGAAAAAACTGATATGTGAGGGAGTTTTTTTGCTTAAAAAACGGCTTATTTATTTAGATTATAGTTGGTAAATTTCACAGAGCACAATACTCTGTTTCTATAAAAATACCATAAATTTTTCGGAAATTCAAGGTGCAAGTTCCTGAAAACCGGCTTTTTTATCGTGGTTTTTCGCCATATTTTACGGATAATATAGGGCGCAAATATTGTGGTGTCCGAAAAAGGACACTATTCGCCGTCAGTGTCATCGTCAGAGGATAAAAGACCGGCGGATAAAAACTCTTATTTGTGAACAGACTATAAGATTCGGCATAGCAGGAGGAAAGATCAATGAGCAGAAAAGGAGAAAACATTTACAAAAGAAAAGATGGACGATGGGAAGCCAGATATATCAAGGAGCATCGGATAAACGGAAGGATACACTATGGCTACTGTTACGGAAAAACATATCATGAAGCCAGAGATAAGGTTAATCAGGCACGTTATGCGCTGATGAATGATCAGCTCCTGCCCGTGAGAGGAAAACGGAATCGCTTTGCAGATTACTGTAATGAATGGCTGTATCTGAAACGAAGCAGCGTGAAACCATCCACTTTTGTAAAATATACAACGATCCTGGAAAAATATATCAAGCCTGATCTCGGGCAGTATTTTTCGAGGCTGTTTCAGAAATACTTGTAGAACAATTCAGCTACAGGCTTATCCATGAAAGAGGATTGTCACCAAAAACAGTGCGGGATATCCTTTCCGTGCTGCATTCTATTCTGAATTATGCAGCAAAGCAGAATCCACTGGCAAAACCGGTGGATATCGTATACCCCAGGCAGGATCGAAAAGAAATGCGTGTGCTGACCTGTGAAGAACAGAAAAGGTTTACGGAATATCTTTTACAGGACATGGATCCGTGTAAATTTGGGGTTTTGCTGGCATTGTTGACAGGATTGCGGATTGGAGAAGTATGTGCTCTGAAATGGGAAGATATTTCTCTGGAAAATAAAGTCATCTTTGTACGTCATACCATGCAGCGCCTGAAAAATCTCAATCCTGCAAGTGAAGAAAGGACCGGATCATAACCGGGGTTCCTAAAAGTGGAAGGTCGGTAAGGACGATCCCCATGAACCAGGATATTGAAAAGCTCTGTAACAAATGGAGAGCAGATGATGTGGAAGCATATGTTCTGACCGGAAAAGCAGGGCATTTCCTGGAGCCCAGAACCCTGCAGTATCGCATGAGGCAATACACGAAAGATTGTGATCTGAAAAATGTTCATTTTCATACTTTGCGGCATAGTTTTGCGACACGGTGTGTGGAGGCCGGATTTGAGATCCGCAGTCTTTCGGAGATCCTGGGGCACTCCAGCACACGGATCACACTGGAATGTTATGTACATTCATCCATGAACCTGAAACGTAAAAATATGGAAAAACTGAAGATTGCAGATACCGTGGAAAAAGAATTTCCGGGAGCCTGAGTTTTTTTATAAACCGTCAAAAACCGCCGTCAGAGAAGAAAGAACCGTTAAATTTACACGGATCGCAGGGAATCTTTCACAGAGTATTGTGCTCTGCGAAAGAGCAGAAATACCGGCATGGACATGTAATGAGCAGTGCCTGTTTTTGACTGCCATAGCATACAAGAAGGAGGTTTGAAGTATGATACATAATCATTCATCTGGAAAACACCGTCTGTGGAGGAAGATCCTCGCAGTCTGTATTGCGTTCGCAATGATCTGCAGTGTTTCCATCTCAGCGTTTGCGGTAGAGGCCAGCAGTGAAACAGCCAATGAAAATACTGAAACAGTACAGTCCGGATCCGCAGAGGAAGCAGAAGAGCTGACAGCTACAGAAGCGGAAAATGATCAGTCGGTGGATGAATCGCAATCGGAAGAACCTGCGGTGACAACCGGAGATGAAAATACAGAGGAACCGATAGATGTTATCGAAGCTCCATCTGAGGATCCAGAGCAGCCGGAAGAGCCATCCGTAGAGCCTAGCGAAGATAACGAACAGCCCGCAGAACCAACTGTGACCGAACAGCCGGAGGAGCCGACAGTCACAGAACAACCGAAAGAGCCAGCTGCGACGCGGCGGGAGATGCAGATGCATCGGTAGATGAGGTTCAGGATGTGGAGCTGGAAGCGCAGGCGGATGCACAGACAGTGCAGGATATAGAGCTGGAGCAAGATCCGGTAGCAGTACAGGAACGATGGAACTTTTACAAGAAAAAGGCAGCAATTTATTATCTTGCCAATCCTGCAGGAGATCCATGGACAAATGATACGGGAGCATGGGCACCGACAGAGGAAACCAGTAATACGTTAGGAACAATTGATATAGAGAATGCAAAATGGGAAGATGGTTATGTAGGAAATACGGTTTACAAAGAGAAAAATATTAAAGAAAATGTGTCGAATCATATTACTTCATGGCCGGATGGAAGTACAGGTACAACTTGGACAGTAAAGAGTGGAAATACGACTACTGGTTCATATTTTACATTTATATTGGATTCAATCTGGGAGAATTACAAAAAAGCAATCAGTGAAGATACGGGAATTAATATTAATAATCTTGACAAATCAGATATTCTTGAAATTACATTAACTCCCCGTAAAATTTCACGAGATAACGGAGGAAAATATCCATATCACATAGACTGTGCATTGAGTATTAAAAGTAGAAGTGCATTTACTGCTAAATTCTGGGTGAAAAACCCAAATGATACAGAGTATACACAAGTTGATGCGAAAAACTATAAAACTGGAGATTCTGTTATTAAAACAGAGCAAGGTGAGAATGAGAAAGTTATCGATGGAATAACATATGTTCTGGATGGCTGGTATCCGGAAAATGATGGCGGAGGAGCATGTGGAGATCAGAAAATTACAACCTGGCCACATCGTCCAACTGATCCAGAGTTAGCAGATGGTACCGTAAATTTTTATGCTCACTATATACCGCTTTATACAACGGTAAATATTAAAAAAATTGTAACTGGAAATATGGGAGATAAAAGCAAAGCGTTTCACTTCAAAGTTTCTGTAGTAAATGGAAATATTAATCTTCCATTCAATATCGGTGCGACACAGTATAGTGGTTCAGCGGATATTACATTGTCGGATAACCAGACAACAATGGTGACAAAGGTTCCAGTCGGAGCAACGGTGACAATTACAGAGAATGATTATAGTGGCAGTAGATATACAACTTCTTATACAATAGGCGGTTCTGATTCTACTATTGGAAACACAGCGGAAATATCCAATATTCAGCAATTGAATGAGGATGAAAATACCGCACATGAAGTTACCTTCACCAACAACAAAGACGCAATCCCGGACACTGCTGGATCTCAATACAACACCATACATTCTGGCGTTAGGTATCGTAGCTGCCGGAGCAGGTGTGTTGTTATTCAGGCGCAGGAAGCGTTGGAGTTGAAGGCGGTTGTGATGAAGAAGAAACGGTCAGGAAAAAAAGGAAGCTGTAATGCTGGAGCAGAGCGGTTTCCGCAGACAGAGGCGTTAAATCATGAGCACGAAAAGCTGAAGGAGTGGTTCCGGACGGTCAGGTTTCGGAAGGTGCTGTTTGGCGGAGTGGATGAAGTTCATCTCTGGAAAAAGCTGGAAGAGTTAAACCAGATTTATGAAATATCCTTAAGCGCAGAACGTGCACGGTACGATGCACTGATTGCTGACCATCAGAAAAGCTGTGATGCCATGATTCGCAAATATAAGGAACTTGCTGAAAGAGGGACTACCGGACAGGATACAAATGTCTGATCTGTTCACAGGACATAGTTCCAGAGAAGAGGTGCGGAGGTGATGCGTGCTGAAAAAGATCAAACCTGTTCTCAGACAATCCGGAAAAGAAGATATTCTACAGAAATAAAGGAAGGCTACATCCGTCTTTTCTGGCGGATCGTGTTGAGCGTGGCCGTTGGCTGGCTACTGTTTACACAGGTTTTTCTTATAGGCCAGGCACCGGATAATGAAATGTTCCCGGCAGTGGAGGCCGGAGATCTTCTCATCGGTTATCGGCTGGAACAGAATCTTGAAAAAGAAGATGTTGTCGTGTATGAAGCCGGCGGCAAAACTCACGTAGGGCGTATCCTGGGATGCGAAACAGACGTGATCACAATGGATGACACAGGAACGCTTCTCGTAAACGGAACAGCCCAGACAGGAGAAATTGCATTTCCTACATATGCAAAGGAAGGGATTACATATCCCTATACAGTTCCGGAAGGCAGTGTATTTATTCTGGGAGATTACCGAACACATGCAAAAGACAGCCGTGAATTCGGCCCCATCTCCACGGAGAATGTAAAAGCAAAAGTGATCACCATACTTCGAAGAAGGGAACTGTAAAAAAGTAATTGTTCTCCCATTTCTGAGAGAACATAACAACAAATGTATAAGCTGCTTTTTATGAGCTTATAAATAAAAATTTATATTTCTAGGAGGATTTTCTTATGAAAAAGACAAAGAAACTGTTAGCATGTTTGATCGCAGCAGCCACCATGTTTACCATGGGAAGTACGGCGTTTGCGGCAGAAGCAGATGCAACACCTGTAGATCAGGAAACTGTTACTATCCACAAACAGTACAAATTAATTGGAGAGGGAACTTCACCGGAAGAGACATTTACATTAGAGCAGGTTGGAAGCGGAAAAGTAACAGATGGAGATGCAAAGTCTGCTCCACATCTTGGAACAATTACAGGTGCTTTATTTACGAAGGGAGCGGCAACTGCTAGTGGAATAACTAAAGATATTACAATTGAACTGCCAACTTATGAAAAAGTTGGTGTTTATGAGTACACATTACATGAAGTAAATAGAAATAATGCAGGTGTTACTTATTACGAAAATAATATCAAACTGGTTGTAACTGTTATTCAGGGAGAGAATGGAAAACTTCGTATTGCAGCAGTTCATACAGAAGCAGCGAATGGAGAAAAATCAGATACATTTGAAAATACTTATTCAGCAAATAGCTTACCTGTTAAAAAAGTTGTAACTGGTAATCTTGGTGATAAAGAAAAACTTTTTGATGTAACAGTAACTTTAAAAAATAATACAGGAAAGACAATGGCCAGTGATATTTCTTATACTGCTGGAGGTAAAGAAAATACTATCAAAGCCAGTGACTGGGATGGTACTACAGTAACAAAAAATATTCAGCTGAAAATGATCAGACAATTACTTTTACAAACTTACCATTTGGTGTGGAATATGCTGTAACAGAGGCCGATTATACAGGCAACAATGGTGGATACGATGCTCCGAAGTATGAGTACAAAAACAATGATAAGAAAATTAGTGTAGCTGATCAGTCAGTAACAATTACTAACAATAAGAATAGTGACAACATCGACACCGGCATCAACCTCACAACCCTCCCATACATCCTCGTATTCGCAGGTGTGATCGTAATCGCAGGTGCAGTATTTATCACCAGAAGACGTAAATACGAAGATTAATGATCATCCAGGCAGCAGAGAGGAGGCATTATGAACGCATCTAAGTTTTTCCTGAAAGCAGCCAACTCTCTGGTTACTGCCATTGTAGCATTGTTTCTGATCCTGGCGGCGGCGTATTCCGGGTATGCACTCTGGGATAACGCACAGGTCTATGGCGCTGTGGACGACATCCAGTCCCAGCTCTTAAAACTGAAACCCGACCCGGAACAGAAAGACGGAGGCACTTCTTTTGAAGAGCTCCGCAAAATCAATCCGGATGTCTGTGGATGGATCACACTGGACACACAAAGATCGACTATCCGATCCTTCAGGGAGAAGATAACCTGACTTACATCAACACCGATGTATACGGTGATTTTGCTTTGTCAGGAAGTATCTTTCTGGATTCCGGCTGTGACAGGAATTTTCGGGGGAAATATTCTCTCCTGTATGGTCATCACATGGCAGAGCATAAGATGTTCGGAGATCTGGATCTTTACAGAAAAAAGAAATTTTTCAACAAAAGCACCACAGGTACGTTGATTCTGCCTGACCGTTCCTACAAGCTGGAAATTTTTGCATGTATGCAGGTTTCCGCATCTGAGGAGTCTATTTTTGCAACGGGAAAATGGCAGGCGGACACCAGCGGACTTGTGGATTTTGTCAGAAAAAACGCGGAACATGTCCATCAGCAGACAATGGATAACATTGGAAAGTCCGAAGATTTTTCCCAGATACTGGCAATGTCAACCTGCTCTTCGGAATTTACAGATGCAAGAACAGTTCTTCTGGCGGTAATGAAACCTTATTCGCCGGAGACGTAAGGAGGGGATGAAGACGAATATACGAAAATTTCCGGCAGTGCTCCTGCTTGCGGTTCTGTGCCTGACAGTTTTTCCGATTTCAGCTATGGCAGCTGGAGTTGCGGAAGTAAAGATTCCTGTCAGCGTGGAATTGTCAGGTGAGAAGCCATCTCCGGACGAAACTTATACGATCATTCTTCAGGGTGAGGACGAAGCACCCATGCCGGAAGAAAATACGATCACGATCACAGGTGCGGGGAAAGCAGAATTTCCTGCAGTGGAATATGCTGTTCCTGGCGTATACACTTACAGCGTTTCCCAGCAGCCTGGAAAGCTGGAAAACGGACATTATGACAATACCGTTTATTATGTGAAAGTAACAGTAACGAACGGAGAGTCCGGTGATCTGGAAGCAGTTGTGGCTGCACATACCGATGCACAGATGAACAGCGAGAAACAGGATATCGGCTTTGTGAATTCCTACGATCCTGTGGATACGCCGACACCTGTACCGGAAAATACACCGACACCACTTCCGGAAAAAACTCCGACTGCAGTGCCGACCAGAACTCCGGCAGCGACCATAACGAACACGCCGATAAAACCTGACAGCAATCCGCCTGCTTCCGGAACTTCTTCCTATACGGGAACTTCTTCCTATACAGGAAATACTGGTTCCAGTCATGTAAAAGCTATGCCAAAAACAGGAGATAACACAAACATTGCAAAATGGATCGCAGTGATCTGCGTTTCCGGATGCGTGGTATTACTGGCAGCAGTATTTGTCAGAAGAAAAAAGAAAACGGATAAATAACAGGATCCGGACAGCGGTGCGGCAGGAAAAATTTCTACCGCATCGCTTTTTTTGACGAAATGTGAGGGACAGAGGATGGCAAACGGACTTAAACTGGAAGGTCAGAGATTTGGTCATCTGACGGTACTGAAAAAACTGGATGAGCGGGAAAACAGGTATGTTGTATGGCTGTGCAGATGTGATTGTGGAAATGAGATAAAAGTAAATACCAGACATCTGATGCGTGGGACTGTAAAGGACTGTGGATGTATTCCGGAAAACAGTGCCAAGAGAGGACCGGTGGCAGAAGACCTTACAGGCCGGCGTTTCGGGAAACTTGTGGCAGTAAAAAAACTGGAAAGTAAAAACGGCAGGACCAGGTGGGAATGCCGCTGTGACTGCGGGAATATGCATATTTCCACTGCACACAGCCTGAAAGCCGGAAAATGTACCAGCTGCGGTTGCGGCCATTATGTCAGAGGTCGCGGGATCACCGACATCAGCGGACAGCGTTTCGGGCGGCTGACTGCTCTCTATCATACAGATAAAAGGAGCAAAAAGGGCTCTGTGTTCTGGCATTGTCGGTGTGACTGCGGAAATGAAGTGGATGTGACAGAGGATGGCCTTCTTCATGGTAATTACAGAAGCTGTGGCTGTCTGAGACAGGAGATATGGAAGGAGCTTCCCGGGCAGCTGCATATGGTAGATGGAACCTGTGTGGAGATGCTGGAAAAAAGAAAGCACCGCAGTGATAATACCAGCGGATTCCGTGGCGTCTATCAGCTGCGGAATGGAAAATACCGTGCTACCATCGGATTCAAGGGGAAACGATTTTATATCGGAACTTTTGTGGATTATCAGGATGCGGTCCAGGCCCGCCAGGAAGCGGAATCTACCATCACGAAGGCTTTGTCCGCGCCTGGTACAGCTGGAACCGGCAGGCAGAAAAAGATCCCGCTGGGCCAGAAATAATCCCCTGGTATACGAGATCCAACGGATCAACGGAGAGTTTCAGGTGACAACGAATATGAAAGAAAAAGAACTGCTGAAGTAAACTGAATATTCTCACATAAGCTGTCGCGTTAATGTGCTACAGCTTATTTTTTGAAAAATACCGATAAAAATGTGGACAAAACCGGAAATAATGGTTAATATATACACATGCCTAAAAATCAAAAAATGAAAATTATACGAAATATATAATATAAACCCGGAACGGATAAAAAATATATAGACATATTTACAAATCGACATCGCGGATATCAATACCGGAAGAAGTGGTGAAATAACGGGAGGAAGAGAATATGCTGAAATTTTTTAAAGGAAAAGATAAAGGAAATTTAATCTATGCACCTGCAAGGGTAGAGTGGTTCCCCTTGCGGAGGTTCCGGACCCTGTCTTTGCGGACAAGGTACTGGGTGACGGTTTTGCAGTGATCCCGGCAGACGGCAGGATATATGCTCCGGCAGACGGTGAGGTGGCAATGGTATTTGATACTCTTCATGCAGTTACGCTGACAAGCACTCAGGGAGCGGAAATACTGATACATATCGGACTGGATACAGTCACACTTAAGGGCGAACCCTTTAAAGCGCACGTTGCAGCAGGTGACAAGGTTAAAAAGGGTGATCTTCTGATAGAGGCTGATCTGGACAAAATCGAGAAAGCCGGTTTAAATACAATTATCCCGGTTCTGATCTGCAACACAGATGATTACGGAAAGATAAGCCTCCAGAAGGAGGGGGATGTTTCTGCGGATGAAGCCGTCCTCAAGCTTTCATGATCATCTTCATGCAGCTGACAGGCTTATAACAGCCCGGAGATAGTAGTAATTTTCGGGGTGTTATAACCGGAGTGATCCGGTCAAATATATTTATTTTAAGGGAGGGGAAATATATGAAATTTCTTCAAAAACTGGGAAAAGCGTTAATGCTTCCAGTGGCAGTACTGCCAATCTGTGGTATCCTCATGGGTATCGGATACAGGTTATGTCCGGCAACCATGCAGGGTGGAGACATTCACGGCGCAGCCAATCTGATCGGTCTGTTTTTGGTTAAGGCAGGCGGAGCGCTGATCGACAACATGGCGATCCTTTTTGCTATCGGTGTTGGTGTCGGTATGTCAGAAAAGAATGACGGAACCGGCGGAATTGCTGCACTTGCATCCTAGCTGATGCTCACAACACTTCTTTCTACAGGATTTGTTACAACCATCATTCCATCAATCGCTGACAGTGCAACAAAAACTCTTGCATTTGACAAAATTGCGAATCCTTTTATCGGAATCCTTGCCGGTATCATCGGATCTACATGCTATAACAAATTCAAGAGCACCAAGCTTCCTGACTGGCTGTCATTCTTCAGCGGCAAGCGTTGCGTAGCGATCATCGCAGGAGTGGTTTCCATTATCGTATCTGTTGTATTACTGTTTGTATGGCCATTACTTTTCAGCGCACTTGTAGCATTAGGAAAAGCGGTTGCAGGTATGGATGTTGTTGGTGCAGGTATCTATGCATTCCTGAACCGTCTGCTGATTCCTACCGGATTACATCACGCACTGAACAATGTATTCTGGTTTGATACCATTGGACTTGGTGATCTTCAGCGCTTCTGGGCAGGTGAAACCTCTGCAGATGTATCCTGGAGCCTTGGAATGTACATGTCCGGATTCTTCCCATGTATGATGTTTGGTATTCCTGGTGCAGCACTTGCAATGGTTAAATGTGCGAAACCTGCAAAGAAAAAAATCGCGATCGGTCTTGTTGCATCTGCAGCAATCTGTGCATTTATCTGTGGTGTAACTGAGCCGTTCGAGTTTGGATTCATGTTCCTTGCTCCTGGTCTCTATGTGATCTATGCATTACTTTACGGTATCTTTACCATGATCACAGTTGCTCTTGGATTCCGTGCAGGCTTCAGCTTCTCCGCTGGTGCGATGGATTTACTTTTCTCATCCTCACTTCCGGCAGCACAGAAGACATGGCTCATCCTTCCTCTTGGAATTGCAGCATTCATCGTATTCTATGTTGTATTCCTTTTTGCCATCAAGAAATTTGATCTGAAGACTCCGGGAAGAGAAGACGATGACGATCTTGAGGCAGAGAAGAATATCGAGCTTGCAAATGATGATTATACTGCTATTGCCGCAAAAATTCTTGAAGGCTGTGGCGGAAAAGAGAACATCACAAGCATTGATAACTGCATCACAAGACTGAGACTTGAGGTTAAGGATATTACAGCTGTAAATGATAAGGTGATCAAATCTGCAGGTGTTGCAGGCGTGATCAAACCTGGAAAACTTCTGTACAGGTTATTATCGGAACCAAGGTTCAGTTTGTTGCAGATGCATTTTCTGAGCTTTGTAAATAATGGCTTTTTTGGAGTCAGGTATTTGTTAAAATAATTATGGGGGCAGCAGAACTGTGAAAACGGTTCTGCTGCTGTTTTTTGTATACCTTATATTGACCGATACTTTCAAAAAGCGTACAATGTTACTTCGATAAAAAGCAACCGGTCAGTGCGTTTACAATTGCAATATTTCTACAGGGGGAATGAAGTTAATGAAATCCTGCATATTTCACAAAAAATATCTTTTAGCCGGCATATATATTATTTTTGTTCTGTTTACCTGCTGTAATTCCCGATTTTATCATACACCGCTGGCAAAAATATGTTCCGTAACAGAAAAACAGACTTTGAGCAGAGAAGGAACCAGGGGCTCAAAAGAATATTACTATACTCAGAATATTACGGCACGGATATTAAACGGTTCGCATAAAGGGGAAAAAATAACGGTCTCTAATGAATATACATCTTCTCAGGTTCAGACCAAGAAATATCATAAAGGAGACACCGTTCTTTTAAGCGGTTCAAAGGAAAGCCCCGGAAAAACGATACGTTCTGTAAAAGGATGGGTATCTGGCCTTATTGGCAGGAGGATTATTTTTTCTCCTGATCTGCATTACAGGAAAGCAGGGATTTTACACGATAATATCACTGATACTGAATACGGTCATATTTGCGTATGGATTTCAGGCTTTTACAGAGGGGAAAAATATTTTAAATATCTGTAATGTCATCGCAGTTCTTTTTTCACTGACTACATTGATCTGCTTAAATGGAATTCACAGAAAAACATTTTCCTCAGTTCTTTCGACCTGTGTGTTCTGTTTCTGATCATGGCATTGTTTGAATTTTCTATTTATATGTACGGAGATCTGGATTATTCCAATCTGGAATACCTTGGAAGTACAGGCAATTCAGCAGATATATTCTGGGCAGATATTATGCTGACAGGATTGGTGCAATTATGGATGTGACGGTGACGATCAGCGCAGCAATAGGAGAGATCGTGCGGAAAAATCCATCGGTTTCTCTGAGAAGACTGATACATTCCGGTCGTGAAATCGGATATGATATTATGGGAACCATGATAAATGTACTGCTGTTTGTTCTGGCAAGCGGCATGATTCCCATGTTCATACTTAAGATGAATAATGATATAAGCTTTGTAACGATCGTGAGATACCACATTCCATATGATATCTGTCGTTTTCTGATAGAAAGTATTGGAATTGTACTGGCAATACCGGTATCTGTTTTTATTGCTTCAGCGATTATGAAAATACCATCACGGAAAAGGGGTGTCAGAGAATGATCATTTTTCTTGCATTGATTTTAATTTTTCTGGTGATCTTGATTGGCGGAGAGCGTGGAGCCATGTCAATTATGACACTGGCGGGGAATATTGTAATTTTGTTTTTTTCAATTATGCTGATGTCTGCCGGTTTTCCTGTACTGCTCCTGATATTGGTGGCAGGTGCAGGTGTCTGTTATATTTCTCTGTTTTATCAGAATGGAAATAATCCAAAGACGCGGGCGGCTTTTCTGGCTACACTGCTGGTAATGTTACTTTTGTTTATTCCGATTTATATTATTACATGGAGATCAGGAAGTTACGGGTTAAATGAGTTGCAGATTTCGGAAGACGATTTTATGTATTATTACAGTACGGACCTTCATATTAACATGCTTCATGTAGGAATATTTGTAACTGTTTTCAGTACTCTTGGGGCTGTTATCGATACAGCATTATCTGTAACATCTTCTGTATATGAAGTCTGGACTCATAAAAACAGTCTGACAGCGAAAGAGCTTACAGCTTCCGGCTATCAGGTTGGGAAAGAAATTATCGGTACAACGGTAAATACGTTGCTGTTTGCTTATCTTGGAGGAACTATTTTATTATTTTCATACATTCAGACACAGCAATATACCCTGGAGATCATTCTTAATTCCCAGTTCCTATTCCAGGATGTTGCAGTCATGCTATCTGGTGCGGTAGCCTGCCTTATTACCGTCCCGGTATCGATTAAATGTATTATTCGACAGATCTCATGAAGCATATCTCCACTGCACTGAATACGGAATCCATGGTCCCGATACAGATGTTCTTTCCTGTATTCAGCAGACGTGGGCTCTCTTTTATGAAAGCAGTTATTATATTTATGTATTTATGGGAGTGTTTTTACAGGCAGTTCCATTTCTGATCCTGGGAGTCCTTCTATCTTCGGCGCTTCAGACATATGTATCGGAAAAATGGATCGTAAAATTACGTGAAATGTGAAGAAAGTGTGAAATTAGCACTCGCCTCTTGACAGTGCTAATAATGCGTGTTATAGTACATACAGAACAAAGGAAGAGAGAAAAAAGAAATCTTCCGGAGAAAGTTCTTACAGAATTTGCAGATGTTTTCAGAAACAGTAAATTAAAAACGCCTGCGCAGCACGCAGCGAATATAGATCAGGAGGAATGAGTTATGTTAATGCCAAGTATTTTCGGAGAAGATTTATTTGATGATTTTATGGGATATCCGACAGGCCGTCAGGCAGCTGCCAATGCTTATCCTCAGGTGAAGGATATGATGAAGACAGATATCCGTGATGTAGATGGCAATTATGAACTGGAGATCGATCTTCCGGGATTTAAGAAAGAGGATGTGAAGATCCAGCTGAAGAATGGTTATCTGAACATTCAGGCAACCAGAGAAGAGAAGAAGGACGAGAAGGATGATAAAGGTAAATATGTTCGCAGAGAACGTTATACAGGAACCTGCAACAGAAGCTTTTATGTAGGCTCGAGCATTAAGCATGAAGATATCCATGCGAAATATGAGAACGGAATCCTTCATGTAACCTTCCCGAAGGAAGAGACCAAGAAAGAAGCAGAAGAGAAGAAATTTGTTTCTATTGATTGATCAGCATTTATTGTGAAGCCCCGGTACTGGATTGCAAGCTCCGGGTGATGGAATATAGCATAATAACAATATCCGGAACAACCCAAACGGATATTGCAAATATTAAAGCTCCAAATTGCACATTGCATTTGTTTATATAAATGAATATAACCCCCTTTTTTCCACCCCTCTGCCAATGTCCGGCAGAGGGGTTCTTTACGTTTCAGCCTGAAGTACAGAGGTGAATTCTGATTACTGTTTACTGGTAATATTCCGCGAAGCGTGTTGCTGAGAACGGAGTGAACAGTAACGAATTCTGATTAACTTTACACTCTTTCCTCACTCTGTTATACTTGGAACAGGTAAACAGCGGAAATTCGGCAATACTATAAAATTGGGGAAAGAGTTTTTACAGAGGTGAATATATGGGAGATAAGATCAAGGTTATCATGGACTGTGATCCCGGAATCGATGACGGGATTGCACTGGCATATGCGGCAGCACATCAGGATGAACTGGAGCTGCTTGCAGTGACGACATCTGCAGGAAGTACCAGGATAGAAAGAGTGACCCAAAATGCACTGGAGCTGGTGGATTTTTACGGACTGAAGGTTCCGGTGGCAGGAGGCCAGGATCGTCCTCTTGTGAAAGCGGCAATTTATGCGGAAGAATTTCACGGAGAGACAGGGCTTGGCCATTGCGTACTGCCGGAAGCAAAAACAGAGGCTGCTTCTGATAATGCAGTGCTTTTTATACGTGACATTCTGAATGCCATTCCGGAGGGCGAGCAGGTAGTAATGATCGAAACTGCACCAATGACTAATCTTGCACTTCTGTTGAAGGTTTTTCCTGAAATAAAGAATAAGATCAGAAAAATTGTATTTACAGGCGGTGCAGCAAAAGGCGGAAACATCACACCGGCAGCGGAATTCAACATCTACGCAGATCCGGAGGCGGCAAAGATCGTATTCGATTCCGGAATCCCACTGATCATGTGTGGACTGGATGCTACCCTGAAATGTAATCTCACCAGAAACCAGATCATGAAGCTGTGCCAGTCCGGTGATCCGGCAGCCAGAGCCTGTGGAGATATGGCTGGCTACGTACTTGAAAATTTTTCCAAATATCGCTGTGTGGCAAGTATCCATGCTGCTGTACCGTTTATGTATCTCATCCATCCGGAGTTCTTTAAAACAGAAAAAGTATTCCTGGATGTGGATTGTTCAGACGGTGCCGGACGGGGTGCCACATTATGCGATTTCCGCTGGTGGCTACACGAAGAAGACGAAATGAAAGATATGATTCTGACAGATGCAGATACAGAAAGCTTCCAGCAGGAGCTGTTTGAAGCGATTTATTCTGTGTCCGAATGCAAAAATATGAAATAGCCGGACAACGATCCGGAAACAGCTGCATTTATGAAGCAGCTGAGCAGTCAGATAAGAGGACAGAAAACCCATGAACTATATTGTATTTGACCTGGAATGGAACCAGAATCCGGATGGAAGAAGACATCCGGACAGTCGGCTCCCGTTTGAGATCATAGAGATCGGGGCAGTAAAATTAAATGAAAAAAGAGAGATCGTTGATACCTTTCAGTGCCTGATCAAGCCCAAAGTGTACCACTGGATCCACGACAGTATCCACGAAGTGATCCACGTGGATTATCATGAACTGGAAAAAGGCATCCCTTTTCCAAGGGCGATCCGCAGATTTCTGGAATGGTGCGGGGAGGAGTATCGCTTTTTTACCTGGGGAGACCAGGATGTGATGGAACTTCAGCGCAATATGAAATACTATAATCTTCTGAAGCTGATGCCAGGGCCGGTGCATTACTACGATGTGCAGAAACTTTTCAGCATAAAATTCGAGGATGGAATATCCAGGCGTTCCCTGGAATATGCTACAGACTACCTGCAGCTTCCCAAAAACCGGGATTTTCACCGGGCACTGGCAGACGCCAGCTATACTGCCAGGATACTCCTGGAGATCGATGAAGCCTGCATGATCCGCCATCCGTCCCTGGATGTATATCAGAATCCAAAATCCAGAGACAGCGAGATCTATATTTCCTATACAGACCATGACAAGTTTGTGTCCAGGGAATTTGTATCAAAGGAGCGTCTGATGAAGGACCGTACTATGGTAAGTACCATGTGTCCCATCTGCAGATGCCCTGCCAAGCGGAAGATCCGCTGGTTCAGTACCAACAATTCCAAGGTATATTACAGCCTTGCCCTTTGCCATGAGCATGGACCTGTTGCCGGAAAGATCCGGATCCGAAAAACCGATGAGGGAAAATATTTCGGGGTGAAGACCCTGAGAGCAGAAGATACAGAAGCGGCGGATGAGATCCGTGAAAAGCACGAATCTCTCCGCCGCAGGAAAATGTTACGAAGTCAGGAGAAGATCTGATACGATGTTTCGTTCGTATTGCATTCCCCATCCGACCATTTGTTTCTTATAATAATATTTGCTTTTCAGACGCAGTGGGCCGACAGCATTCTGAAGAACGGCCTGGCGTTTGTTAAGCTGTGATTTTTTGATACCTTTTGGAAGAGTCACATAAACCTTTGTCTGATAATAAAACGGATAGGTGTTTCCGTTATTCTTAAGGATATATTTGTCACAAGGGAGTACCTTAAACGGGACTGGCTCCATGGACACCTTCATATCCACCTTTTCAAAATTTTCAAAACCATAATTAAAAAGAGAAGCGGTATCGCTGTAAGCATTTGCCGCGGAAGTAGAATTCAGGATCACGGCTACCAGCGTTATATTTCCTCGTTTGCAGTAGGTGACAAGTGTGTTGCCGGATGCATCCGTGTAGCCTGTTTTTCCGCCACGGACGCCTTCATAATAATATTCGCCGTTTTTCATCATCTTGTGATGATTGAGCAGCTGGCGGGCTTCCGCAAATTTATTGGTAGGCGGGATCTCGTAATAACGTTTGGTGCAGTATCGCCGGAAAAGAGGATTCAGCCAGGCGGATTTGGCGATCTTTGCCATGTCGGAGGCTGTGGTGTAATGATTCTCATCCGGAAGACCGTTGGGATTGTTAAAGTGTGTGTTCTTGCAGCCAAAAAGCTTGGCGCGCCAGTTCATGAGTTCTGTGAATTTCTTTACAGAGCCGGAAACTTCTTCCGCAACGGCGACAGACATTTCATTAGCAGACTGGAGCATGACAGCCATCAGGGCCTGATCCCTGGTGAATTTTTCACCGGGAGCAGCATAAATACTGGAATCTCCGGCAGTTACACTGGTGGAAGCTTTTTCAGATACGGTAATGTTTGTCTTAGCGTTCAGATTTTCGCAGGCAAGCAGTGTAGTCAGGATCTTCGTGATGCTGGCAGGGTAGAGCTGTGTGTCCGCATTTTTGGAATAAAGAACGGCTTCTGTATTTACGTCCATAAGGACTGCAGCCTGTGCTTCGATGCCGGGACCTTTGGGCCACCCGTCAATGGAATCGGTGTCGGCAGCCTGTGAATAATAGCTGGAGTGAGCAGGCGTGACTGCTGCGGCCTGACCATCAGGAACCGGTGTGGCAGTGACGATAGGATCACCATATTCATCGTATCCATAGGCAGCCGCCGCGCAGGGAGCTGCGCCTGTGAGCAGGATCCCTATGCCGAGAATGCCTGCAAAGATCCGGCGCAAGGATTGTTTTTTCATATTTTTCATAACAAGATACCTTTCAGTGATAAATCCGGGCGAGAAGGTTATTATTCATTTGAGAATCAGTAACCGAAAAAATCTTGCCCGTTTTGTGATGAGGTGCAGTATTTCATTAATTATAGCATTGTATTAATGAAAAGCTGTATTTTTGCCCTCAAGATTCTGTAGTAGTATACCACTTTCCTCCCGGAAAAACTACTTGCAGTCTGTGAAAATTCCATTAAGAAGAAGTGAACATACATATAATAAGAAAAATCCATGAAAACACTTGACATATGGATTTTCCCCAACCTATAATAGACAGCGTATATAGAAAAAAGCTGTGATGGAGACAGTAAGCCATATGGAAAGCTTGCAGCGAACCGGGGATGGTGGGAGCCGGGACGAGTAAATATGGCGGAATATCACTCCTGAGCTTCAGTTCCGAAGTTGTCCGGCAGCAGCCGGGAAGAATATCTGATGTACAGATGATGATCAAGTAAGAGCTGACGGATTTCCTCCGTTACAGGGAACATATATCGGCAGATACAAAGAATTGTCCGCTATGAACAGACATGGAACAACGGCCCGCGCCATAACACAGAGCATAAGACGCAGGAATCCGGACAACAGGCCCGTATAATGTAACAGGTGGTACAGCGAATCAGACTTCGTCCTTTTACAGGATGGGGTCTTTTTTTATAAGTGCCCGAGGCATTGGCACGAACAGGTATCTGTGAGGAAAAAATCCGCTGTGGCCTTACAGATGAGGCAGCAGCCAGTAATCAGACACAGGAGGTAAATATTGTGTATCGTAAAGTTGACACGAATCTGAATTTTGTTGACCGTGAAAAAGAAGTTGAGAAATTCTGGAAAGACAACAAGATTTTCGAAAAGAGTATGGACAGCCGTAAAGAGGGCGAGACATACACATTCTATGACGGACCGCCTACCGCTAACGGTAAGCCACATATCGGACATGTTCTGACACGAGTTATCAAGGATATGATCCCGAGATACCGTACAATGAAGGGCTACATGGTTCCGAGAAAAGCAGGATGGGATACTCACGGACTTCCGGTTGAGCTTGAGGTTGAGAAGAAGCTTGGTCTTGACGGCAAGGAGCAGATCGAGGAGTACGGAATGGAGCCGTTCATCCAGCAGTGCAAAGAGAGCGTATGGAAATATAAAGGAATGTGGGAGGATTTTTCCTCTACAGTTGGTTTCTGGGCTGACATGGAGCATCCTTATGTAACATACGACAACAATTTCATCGAGTCCGAGTGGTGGGCACTGAAAGAAATCTGGAACAAAGGTCTTCTTTACAAAGGCTTCAAGATCGTTCCTTACTGCCCGCGTTGTGGAACTCCGCTTTCTGCACAGGAGGTTTCCCAGGGATACAAGACTGTTAAAGAGCGTTCTGCTATCGTTCGTTTCAAGGTTGTCGGTGAGGATGCATACTTCCTGGCATGGACAACAACACCGTGGACACTTCCATCCAACGTTGCACTTTGTGTAAACCCGGATGAGATCTACTGTAAGGTAAAAGCAGCAGATGGCTATACCTACTACATGGCAGAAGCACTTCTGGACAAGGTTCTCGGCAAGCTTGCAAAGGATGATGAGCCTGCATATGAGATTCTTGAGAAATATAAAGGAACAGACCTTGAGCGTAAGGAATATGAGCCGCTTTTTGCATGCACAGGCGAGGCAGCAGCAAAACAGCGCAAAAAAGCTCATTTCGTAACCTGTGACAACTACGTTACCATGAGCGATGGTACCGGTATCGTTCATATCGCACCTGCATTTGGTGAGGATGACAGCCGTGTCGGACGTGAGTATGACCTTCCGTTCGTACAGTTCGTAGACGGACAGGGTAACATGACCAAAGAGACACCATATGCCGGTGTATTCGTAAAGAAAGCGGATCCGATGGTTCTCACAGACCTTGACAAAGAGGGCAAGCTTTTTGACGCACCGAAATTCGAGCATGATTATCCGCACTGCTGGAGATGTGACACACCGCTTATCTACTATGCACGTGAGTCCTGGTTCATCAAGATGACAGCAGTAAAGGATGATCTGATCCGTAACAACAATACTATCAACTGGATTCCGGAGAGCATCGGTAAGGGACGTTTCGGTGACTGGCTTGAGAACGTTCAGGACTGGGGTATTTCCAGAAACCGTTACTGGGGAACACCACTGAACATCTGGCAGTGTGAGTGCGGACATATGGAATCCGTAGGAAGCCGTCAGGATCTCTATGAGAAGAGTGGTGATGAGCGTGCGAAGACCATCGAGCTTCACCGCCCATACATTGATGATATCACCATGAAGTGCCCGGACTGCGGTAAGACCATGCATCGTGTACCGGAGGTAATTGACTGCTGGTTTGATTCCGGAGCAATGCCTTTTGCACAGCATCATTATCCGTTTGAGAATAAAGACCTGTTTGAGCAGCAGTTCCCGGCAGACTTCATCTCCGAGGCTGTTGACCAGACAAGAGGATGGTTCTACTCCCTTCTTGCTGAGTCCACACTGCTTTTCAATAAGGCTCCGTATAAGAATGTAATCGTTCTGGGACATGTACAGGATGAGAACGGACAGAAGATGAGTAAGTCCAAGGGAAATGCCGTAGATCCGTTTGACGCACTGAACAAATACGGCGCAGATGCTATCCGCTGGTACTTCTACATCAACAGTGCTCCATGGCTTCCGAACCGTTTCCACGGCAAAGCAGTTGTAGAGGGACAGAGAAAGTTCATGAGCACTCTGTGGAACACTTACGCATTCTTCGTATTGTATGCGAACATTGACAATTTTGATGCGACTAAATATACTTTAAATTACGATAAGCTTCCGGTTATGGATAAATGGCTGCTCAGCAAGCTGAATACCATGGTGAAGACTGTCGATGCAGATCTTGATTCCTACAAGATTCCGGAGGCTGCAAGAGCACTTCAGGAATTTGTTGACGATATGAGTAACTGGTATGTAAGAAGAAGTCGTGAACGTTTCTGGGCTAAGGGCATGGAGCAGGATAAGATCAATGCTTACATGACACTTTACACAGCACTGGTAACAGTTGCCAAGGCTGCAGCTCCGATGATCCCGTTTATGACTGAGGATATCTACCAGAACCTTGTAAGAAGCATTGACACAGACGCTCCGGAGAGTATCCATCTCTGCGATTACCCGGAGGTAAACGAGGCATGGATCGACAAGGATCTTGAGGCAAACATGGAAGAGCTTCTTGAGATCGTTGTTCTCGGACGTGCATGCAGAAATACCGCAAACATCAAGAACCGTCAGCCGATCGGAACCATGTATGTAAAAGCTGAGAAAGCTATGGATAAATTCTACACAGATATCATCGCAGATGAGCTTAACGTAAAAGAAGTGAAATTCGCAGATGATGTAGAGTCCTTCATTTCCTACAGCTTCAAGCCGCAGCTCCGTACAGTAGGACCGAAATACGGCAAGCTTCTGAACGGCATCCGTACCGCACTCTCCGAGATCGACGGAACCGCAGCAATGAAAGAGCTGAGAGATAATGGTGTTCTCGTTCTTGACATTGCCGGAAACAGAGTCGAGCTTGCAGAGGAAGACTTATTGATCGAAACAGCCCAGAGCGAGGGCTATGTGACAGAGACAGACGGTGAAACATCCGTTGTCCTTGATACAAACCTTACACCTGAACTGATCCAGGAGGGCTTTGTCCGCGAGATCATCAGCAAGGTTCAGACCATGCGTAAAGAGGCTGGTTTCGAAGTCATGGACAAGATCATTGTCTATGCAAAAGATAACGATAAGATCATGGATATCATGAAAGCAAACCAGGATGAGATCAAACGTGAAGTACTGGCAGAAAACATTGTTCTGGGAGAAGCAGAGGGTTACACCAAAGAATGGAACATCAACAAAGAGGCTGTAACACTGGGAGTATCCAAAGTACAGGAGGAAAACTAATGATTGACAAGCAGTTTGAGAAAGAGGAGTTCAAAAAAAGCGTAAAAGAAAACGTAAAATTCCTTTATCGAAAAACACTGGAAGAGGCTACACAGGAGCAGATCTTTCAGGCTGTAAGCTACACTGTGAAGGACGTGATCATTGACAACTGGCTCAAGAGCCAGAAGGCGTATGAAAAACAGGACCCGAAGATCGTATATTATATGTCCATGGAGTTCCTTATGGGCCGTGCCCTTGGAAACAACCTGATCAACCTTGGCGCATACGGCGAGGTTAAGGAGGCTCTTGAGGAGCTTGGACTTGACATTAACTGCATCGAAGACCAGGAGCCGGATCCGGCTCTTGGAAACGGTGGACTCGGAAGACTGGCAGCATGCTTCCTGGATTCCCTTGCAACTCTGAATTACTGTGCATACGGATGCGGAATCCGTTACCGTTACGGTATGTTCAAGCAGGAAATCCGTGACGGTTATCAGGTAGAGGCACCGGATAACTGGCTGAAGAACGGCTATCCTTTCGAACTCCGTCGTCCGGAGTATGCAAAAGAGGTTCATTTCGGCGGATATGTACGCGTTGAGTGGGATCCGGTGAAGAACGAGAATAAATTCATCCATGAAGGATATCAGGCAGTTAAGGCTGTTCCTTACGATATGCCGATCACAGGTTATAACAACGATGTTGTAAACACACTTCGTATCTGGGATGCAGAGCCGATCGTAGACTTCAACCTTGACTCTTTCGACAAGGGTGATTATCACAACGCAGTAGAGCAGGAGAACCTTGCACGTACTATCGTAGAGGTGCTTTATCCGAATGATAACCATATGGCAGGTAAAGAGCTTCGTCTGAAACAGCAGTACTTCTTTGTATCTGCCAGCCTTCAGGCAGCCATTGCCAAATATAAGAAAACTCATGATGATATCACAAAACTTCATGAGAAGGTTGTATTCCAGATGAACGATACTCATCCGACTGTTGCAGTAGCAGAGCTGATGCGTATCCTCATTGATGAGGAAGGTCTTGGCTGGGATCAGGCATGGGATATCACAACAAAATGCTGTGCTTACACTAACCACACTATCATGTCCGAGGCACTTGAGAAATGGCCAATCGAGCTGTTCTCCAGACTGCTTCCGCGTGTATACCAGATCATCGAGGAGATCAACCGTCGTTTCATTCTTGAGATCCAGCAGAAATATCCTGGAAATTTCGAGAAGATCAAGAAGATGGCGATCATCTATGACGGACAGGTTAAGATGGCTCACCTCGCGATCGTTGCAGGCTACTCTGTAAACGGTGTTGCACGCCTTCATACTGAGATTCTCAAGAATCAGGAGCTGAAGGATTTCTATGAGATGATGCCTGAGAAGTTCAACAACAAAACAAACGGTATCACACAGAGACGTTTCCTTGCTCATGGAAACCCGCTTCTGGCTGACTGGGTAACGGACAAGATCGGACCGGACTGGATCACAGATCTTTCCCAGCTTTCCAAGCTTAAGGTTTATGCAGACGATGAGAAGGCTCTTCAGGAGTTCATGACCATCAAGTTCAAGAACAAAGAGCGTCTTGCAAAATATATCCTGGAGCACAATGGTGTTGAGGTTGACCCGCACTCCATCTTCGATATCCAGGTTAAGAGACTTCATGAGTACAAACGTCAGCTTCTCAACATCCTGCATGTGATCTATCTGTACAACCAGATCAAGGCACATCCGGAGATGGATTTCTATCCGAGAACATTTATCTTTGGTGCAAAAGCTTCCGCAGCTTATGCACGTGCAAAGAAGATCATCAAGCTGATCAACTGTGTGGCAGATGTTGTAAACAATGATGCATCCATCAACGGTAAGCTGAAGGTTGTATTCATCGAGAACTACCGTGTATCCAACGCCGAGATCATTTTTGCGGCAGCAGATGTTTCAGAGCAGATCTCCACAGCAAGTAAAGAGGCTTCCGGTACAGGTAACATGAAATTCATGCTGAACGGTGCTCCGACACTTGGAACCATGGATGGTGCCAACGTCGAGATCGTACAGGAGGTTGGCGAGGAGAACGCATTTATCTTCGGTATGAGCTCTGACCAGATCATCAACTATGAGAATAACGGCGGTTACGATCCGGACTTCATCTACAACACAGATCCGGAGATCCGTCAGGTACTGATGCAGCTGATCAACGGAACCTTCTCCAGCGATACAGAGATGTTCCGTGACATCTACAATTCACTTCTCGACAAACGCAACATGCCGAGACCTGACCAGTACTTTATCCTTGGCGACTTCCGTTCCTATGCAGAAGCACAGAAACGTGTTGAGGAAGCATACAAAGATGAGAAACGCTGGGCTAAGATGGCACTTCTTAATACAGCATGCAGCGGTAAGTTCACATCCGACAGAACTATCCAGGAGTATGTAGATGATATCTGGCACCTGGATAAGGTTGTTGTGAAAGAGAACTAAGATATATAAAGTAATCTGCAAAGTATTACCATAAAATAAATTTTCACACAAAAACAGGGCTCGTCAGAAGTGGCGACGGCCCTGTTTTTGTGTGGAAATTATGCCGGATTGATGACGATCCGGTTCCGCCTGGCCAATGCAATGGCGATATGGCAGCCTTCCGCGATGGCGCAGGCTTTATCGGCAAAGCTGATGATCCAGGCTTCTTTGTTGCGTGGAAGAGGTCCCAGAGGGAACATATGTGAGAGTATCGCATCCAGCTCTCTGTCTGTGACATCAAAGTGTGCGGCACTGTTGTCTGCGGCAGCCTTCGGGTGATAAAACGCCTGATGCTCACCGGTCGGAGTCTCCGCCTTGAAGTCATAGGGACAGAAATCGTGGAGAAGCCCTGCCCTTGCGGCAGCTTTCTCGTCACATCCCAGCTTCCTGGCAATGAACCAGGAGAGGTAAGAAACATTGATACTGTGCATGAGCCGTGTGGTCCACTGGTGGTGGGTGTACAGGCTCAGCTTCAGGAACTCTCTGTTACAGAGGATGTTCTTCACAAGCTCATGATATTCCTGTGAGACCTCATCCGACACCGTGATATCCATCGGCAATCACCTTCTTTCTTTTGTTTATAATTTCATTATGACGATTATGGAGAAAAATGCAATAAAGTTTATATTTTTTTTATAAATTAGTTGAGACAAATTTTTTTCAGAATGGAATCTTCTGTTTTTTCATCTGTTTTCCATGACCGGAGATATGGTATAGTAATGAACAGAATTGGTGTCAGTGAAAATATTATGAAAAGACGGAGGAGAGAGAACGAATATGAAACCAGAAAAACTGATTGAAGTACTTTCTGTTGCAGAACGATTAAAAGATGCAGTGCGTCATTGCTATACATCCGGAGGCAGGCGGGAGAGTGTTGCGGAGCATTCCTGGAGAATTTCTCTGATGGCATATTTTGTCAGCGACGAGTTTCCGGAGGCAGATCTTCTGAAGATCATGAAAATGTGTCTGATCCATGATATGGGAGAAGCTTTTACCGGGGATATCCCAGCTTTTGAAAAAACAGTAAAAGATTCAGAAAAAGAAGCCGATGTGCTGGGTGAATGGGTGAAAACTCTGCCGGAACCATTTGATAAAGAGATGGCAGAACTGTATCAGGAAATGGAAGCACAGCAGACTCTGGAATCCAAGAATCTACAAGCTTTGGACAAACTGGAAACGCTGATCCAGCACAATGAATCCGACATCAAAACCTGGATCCCACTGGAATATAACCTGCAGATGACCTACGGAAATGAACAGGTGAAATTCTCAGATTATCTGACGGAGCTTCGGGAGCAGGTAAGAGCAGATAGTGTGCGGAAGATTGAAAAATCTGTACACTAATTTGCACATCTCCAGAGAGTATGAAACTTTTTCTGTAAAATAATGTTTAGAAGGTTCTTCTATGATAAAATAAATATCATTAGGAGGGCCTTTTATTATGGCAAGACAAAAGAAACCTGTACATCGAGTACAAATGACAGA
>ENA-OQCS01000295-OQCS01000295.1-human-gut-metagenome-genome-assembly--contig:-NODE-295-length-27452-cov-5.337932_pt1 | contig 27452 bp, 36 predicted proteins | sample MGYA00242757_ERZ504575 | MGnify/ENA primary metagenome ERZ504575 (study PRJEB26092, sample SAMD00036297) | human gut metagenome | host: Homo sapiens | study: EMG produced TPA metagenomics assembly of... | reverse complement strand
GAAGTGATAATAGGCCACACATTTCAATCTGTATGTCAACAAAAAAATTCAAATTTTCTACAAAAAAAAGAGGAGCACATTTTTTGTGTTCCCCTCAAAGATGCCATTTCTTAACTTAATGACATTGAGTCGACGACTTCTTTATTTTAGTTTATTCATTAATTCTTCAAAATCAGGTTTTTCGATTTCATGAAATTCAATCGTAACATGATCATTATCTTTATAGCGTGGAATTAAATGAACATGGAAATGATTTACGCTTTGTCCAGCCGCTTCATGTACATTACTTAAGATGTTAATGCCATCACAATGTAAAGTTTGTTCTAATTTATTGGCAAGTTTACTTGCAACTTCAAAAACATGATTTCTTGTTTCATCTGGACAATCTAGAAATGAATCGCAATGTTCTTTTGGAACAACAAGGGTGTGTCCATAAGAAGTTGGATTGATATCTAGAAAGGCGATGACACTTTCATCTTCATAAATTTTATTGCTTGGAATTTCGCCATTAGCAATCATACAAAAAATACACATAGGTTTAAGTCCTCCTTATTAAAAATAATACATCGTTTTAGATAAAATGAAAAGCCAGACTAAGGGGGTGTCTGGCTTTTCAATAAGGGGATAGAAAATAGTATGAATACCATAGACTGATTTCATACCGGCAAGGTCTTCAAACTCCTTGCTTGTAAAGGAGTATACCATAAGTTGTGTCAAATAAAATGTGAAAAGTGTGGGAAAATATGTGATATTTCAAAAATATAGTGTTTCGGCCCCACTTTTGATGATTTTTTGTCTCAATTCATGAAAATGTATGAGTTTGCAAGAGTTAAAAATGGGAAAATTTGGTTTTTTATTGAAATATAAATATTGACAACTAGTTTTATGCTATAATGTAAACTAAGCGGAGGTTTTGAGATGATTGTAAAAACCATTCATGAAATAACAAATATGATGCATGCAACTTTGCATGGTGATATTGATGATACAAAAAAATTCATGGTGTTGTGATTGATTCACGACAAGTGACAAAAGACGTTTTATACGTACCTATTATTGGTCAAAGAGTGGATGGACATACATTTGCCAAACAAACAATTGAAGATGGTGCTTTGATTAGTTTGTGGCAAAAAGACCATGTCCCATATCCTGATTTTCCTGTAATTTTAGTAGATGATACACTTCAAGCTATGCAGGATCTTTCAAAAGCATATCTGGATGAGTTACATCCTTTAGTTATTGGTGTAACGGGTTCAAATGGTAAAACAAGTTGTAAAGATATGTTATATAGCATTTTTCGCAAGAGAAAAAAGACACAGAAGACACAAGGAAACCGCAATAGTGAGATTGGACTTCCTTTAACGATATTTGATTTTGATGAAGATATTGAAGTGGCCATTTTAGAAATGGGTATGGAAAATAAAGGTGAAATTACACAATTAACTTCCATTGCACAACCGGATATTTCTGTCATCACTTCAATTGGCTCGGCTCATATGGAAAATTTGGGTGGAAAATTACAGATTGCCCAAGCTAAATGTGAAATTTTAGAGGGTACAAAAGAAAATGGATTGTTCCTTTATAATTATGAAAGTAAAGAAATCCAAGAAGTGCTTTGTACTTTAGATACAGAAAATAAAAATGTTGTATCTTTTGGTCAAGGTGGAGATGTTTCAATCACAAGTGATATTGAATATGATAAAGAAGGAATTGTATTTAAATGTAATATTTTAGATGCACCTGTACATTTGCGTGCATTTGGTGATTTTCAGGCAATGAACGCATTGCCGTGTATCTATATCGCAAAAGCTTGTCATTTAAAAGAAGAATCGATTTTAAATGGATTGAAAAATCTAGAAATGACAAAGATGCGTACGCAGTTAATTTCAGTAAAAAATGCATATATTCTAGATGATACATATAAATCAAATCCAGAAAGTGCTAAGGCAGCCATTGATACATTGATGGAACTTCCGGCCAATAAACATATTGCCATTTTATCGGATATGTTAGATCTTGGTAGTGAAGAAAAACAGTTGCATTATGATGTGGGTGTTTATGCCAAAGAAAAAGGTGTGGACGAATTATATTGTACAGGTCCTCTTTCAAAAGAAACGGCCGATGGTTTTAATGGGAAATGGTATGAAACTAAAGATGAGATATATGAAGCTTGCAAACCTTTGTTAGACAAAGATTGCATTATTATGATCAAAGGTTCAAGAGCGATGAAGATGGATACATTAGTAGATGCTTTTAGGGGGAAAAACAATGAGTAAATTACGTTTAGGTGTCGTATTTGGGGGACAAAGTAGTGAATATTCTGTTTCATTACATTCTGTCACTTCCTTTTTACGTCAAATTCATGCAGACAACTATGAAATGACTTTAATTGGTATTAATAAAAATGGACATTTCTATTTATATAATGGAGATGTGGATTCTATTGAACATGATACATGGGAAAATGAAGAAACTTGTGTATCTTGTGCATGGGTAAACGGGGGAATCATGCCATTAGATGGTTCAAATAAAGTGATTGAACTAGACTGTGTATTCCCGGTACTACATGGTAAAAATGGTGAGGATGGATTGATTCAAGGTTTACTTGAATTGATGAATATTCATTATGTAGGTTGTGATGTTATGTCAAGTGCTATGTCAATGGATAAAGAAATTATGCATATTTTGTGTAAAGAAGCAAAAATTCCTTGCGCTGACTACATTTGTTTATATGCCAATCGAGAAAATCCTACATTTGAGCAAATTCAAGAAAAGATTGAATTGCCATGGATCATTAAACCATGTAATGCAGGAAGTAGCTATGGTGTGCATTTTGTCAACAACAAAGAAGAATTTGAAAGTGCATGTAAAGATGCATTCTTCTATGATGGTAGAGGTAAGATCTTAGTCGAAAAAGTAATTAAGGCTTTGAGATTGGTTGTGCCGTTATGGGAAATGAAGAAATCTTTACAGGATCCATTGATGAAATTGAAATTACAGGTGGATTCTTCGATTTTGAAGGAAAATATGAAATGAAAGGAGCCGCTATTTATTGTCCGGCTCGTATTGATGAAAAAACATTTAAAGAAGCGCAAGAATTAGCTCGCAAAACATATATTGCGATGAATTGCTGCGGAATGGCACGTGTAGATATGTTTGTGACAGAAGATAAAGAAGTAATCTTGAATGAATTGAATACAATTCCTGGATTAACAGCGACTTCTCGTTATCCTTCTATGATGAAAGAAGCCGGTATTGAATTTGCGGATTTAATTGATAAGCTAATTGAACTAGCTATGCAAAGGACAATTGGAGCATGCTAGAAGCTTATAGTCGAGCTTGGACTGAAATTGATTATGATGCGATCCGTCATAATGTAAAAGAAGTTAAAAAGCTTGTAAAAAACACAAAAATCATGGGTATTGTGAAAGCCAATGCGTATGGCTTAGGTGATGTCGCATGTGCTAAGGCTCTACAAAAATGTGGTGTGGACTATTTTGGCGTTTCCAGTATTGATGAAGCATTAAATCTTAGAAATGCAGGAATCCAAGATAACATCTTGATTTTAGGATATACACCAAGCATGCATTTTCATTATCTTCATGAACAGAATATTGTTCAATCTTTAGTGTCGATTGAATATGCTAGAGAATTAAATGCCTATGCCAAAGAAATGATGTAAAGATTCGTTGTCATTGTAAAGTAGATACAGGTATGTGTAGAACTGGTATTGTATATCAAGAACAAGATAAACATATTGAGGATATTTATGAAGAGTATCGCTTAGAAAACTTATGTGTAGAAGGAATCTTTTCACATTTTCCAGTGAGTGATTGTTTAGATGAAGATTGCACTGAATTTACAAAAAACAAATTCAATTGTTTGATGAAGTGATTGATTTATTAAAATCGCAAGGTATTGATCCGGGTATTCGTCATCTTCAAAATAGCTATGGAATCTTGAATTATCCAGAACTTGAATATGAATATTGTAGACCTGGCCTATTATATATGGGTGTTACGAGTGATGATCATATTAAAATCAAGACGAATCCTGATTTTATTCCCATCATGTCTATGTATGCCAATGTAAGTTTAGTGAAATGGATCTATCCAGGACAAAGTGTAAGTTATGGTCGTCATTTTATAGCTGAAAAACCAACAAAAGTTGCGACTATGAGCATTGGTTATGCGGATGGATTGCCTCGTTTATTATCCAATCAAGGATTCGAAGTATTAGTACATGGTCAAAGATGTAAATTGATTGGAAACTTATGTATGGATCAATGTATGATCGATGTTACAGAAGTAGAAGATGTTAAAGAAGGCGATGAGGTATGCATCGTTGGTCATCAAGGAAATGAAGTGGTAACTGTAGATCAAATCAGTCGTATGGCTAAGACTATCAACAATGAGACATTAACTTCAATTTCTTCACGTGTACCTAGATTAAAGGTGCGCTCATGAAAAGACAGTATGCATCGATAGATATTGCGCGTTATGTTTCGGCATTGTTGGTTGTATGTATTCATACATTTCCATTTTTAGAAATATCAGAAACATTTAATACGTACTTTATTCATACTGTTTGTCGTTTGGCCGTTCCATTTTTCTTTACAACAAGCGGGTTTTTCTTCTTTAGAAATTATGACTTGGAAAATGAAGATGTGAATGACGCTCGTTTAAAGAAAGCATTACTTCGTCTTTTTAGAATCTATTTGATATGGACAATTATTTATTTGCCATATACGATTTTTGATTATACACACAATGGCTTTCGCATATCGTATTTATTCACATACGTTCGAGATTTTATCTTTAATGGAAGTTATTATCACTTGTGGTTTTTACCAGCCTTAATGTTGGCGGATGTGATCGTGTATTATTTGTATAAGAAAAAAGGCTTGAAGTTTACATTGATTATTACATTCGCATTCTATGTTGTGGGTTATTTAATTAATGTGTATACACCAGTATGGGAAAGTTTACCTTATATTTCTTTCTTATTTGGATTCTTTACGAAAGCATTATCAACCGCAAGAAATGGAATCTTCTTTGGTCCTATGTTTATTGCGATTGGTTTGTTACTTTCAAGAACGCGTCGCTTACCTAAAAAGTAAGCTTACTTGCTTTCTTGATTAGTTTTGTATTATTGTTTTGTGAAGTAGCTCTATATCGTCATTTTAATATTTTGCGCGATCTAACAAGTATGTATATTTGTTTAGTTCCAGCTGTATATTTCTTAGTGAATTATTTATTGAAGGTCAATATTCCATATCTAAAATGTTTACAATTTTACGCCACGATTCATTGATGATTTATACTTCACATATTTTGTTTGCCAAAATCTTCTTAGCTTTGATGCCACATGCACATTTAGTTGTATATTTCTTAACTTTGGCATGTGCACAATGTTTAGCTGGTTTTGTGACTCGTTATCAGGATCAATATCCGATATTAAAAAAATTACTGTAAGCTTATGATTCGATTATTTCAAGTGAAATGTGCGAGTGAAAATGAAATTGAAGCACAGATCTTAAAAAAACTGCGAATCCGTAAAGAAGACCTTTTGCAGTGGCACGTACATAGAAAAAGTGTGGACGCACGCCACCAGAAGGTCTTGTTTTCGTATGTCGTAGATTGTAAAGTAAAAAATGAAAAGAAACTTTTAAAATTAAAAGATGTTTCATTAACACCCGATGAAACATATCATCCAGTAATGAGTGGAGAACACGCTTTATCTGCAAGACCTATCGTTGTTGGATTTGGCCCGGCAGGCATGTTTGCAGCCTTGATTCTTGCGCAATATGGGTATAAACCTATTGTTTTAGAAAGAGGATCGAATGTGGATGTTCGTAAACAAAAGGTAGAAACCTTCTGGGAAAATGGAGTGTTGGATGAAGAGTGTAATGTTCAATTTGGTGAAGGTGGAGCTGGTGCCTTTAGTGATGGAAAACTAACGACAAGATCAAAGGATTCTTTGTGTCGTAAAGTTTTAGAGGAACTTGTTTCTTTTGGGGCAAAACCAGATATATTGATGGATCAGCACCCTCATATTGGTACAGATGCTTTTTTGTCCATTATTAGAAATTGTCGGAAAGAAATTGAAAGATTGGGTGGAACTTTCTATTTTGATACGAAATTAGAAGATATCAAAGTAGAATGGTATCTTAAAACAAATTTATTTCAATCATCAATGGATGGATTGTAATGCGTTGATTTTAGCAACTGGACATAGTGCAAGTGATACAATTTTAATGCTTCATAAACATGGTATGCACATTGAAAATAAACCATTTGCGGTAGGTGTTCGTATTGAACATAAACAAAAATATATTAATGAAGCTATGCTTCATGAGTATAGTCAAGATGAAAGATTGATTCCTGCACGTTATCAATTGACATATACAGCTTCCAACTCGAAAGGTGTATATACATTTTGTATGTGTCCAGGTGGCTATGTGATTCCAAGCTCATGCCAAAAAGGACAATTGGTTGTGAACGGCATGTCGTATGCGAGTCGTAGTGGTGAAAATGCCAATAGTGCTTTACTTGTGCAAATCAATGACTCGGATTATGGCAATGAGTTGTTTGCCGGTTTAAAATATCAGGAAGAGTTAGAAAGAAAAGCTTTCTTGATGGGACAAGACTATAAAGCTTGTGTGCAGCTAGCCAAGGATTATTTAGCGCATAGAGTGTCTAAACAATTTGAATCGGTAGTACCAACCTATTCGATAGGTACAACATTCTGTGATTTGAATGATTTATTCTCAAAAGAAGTCAATTTAGCCTTACATGAAGCTTTAGAACATTTCGAAAAGAAGGTGCCTGGCTTTGTTTCGAGTGGAGCAATACTAAGTGCTGTGGAATCAAGAAGCAGCAGCAGTGTGCGTTTGGTACGTGATAAAGAAAATTATGTATCCAATATTCAAGGTCTATATCCGAGTGGAGAAGGTAGTGGCTATGCAGGTGGCATTATGACAAGTGCAATTGATGGTATTCGTAGTGCTGAGCATTTGATTGAATACTTTGCCAAAGGGGATTTCTAATGAATATTTTTGCACCGAATTATTATGTTCAGAGTTTTAAAACTTTGAATATTAGAAAGCTTCATGATCATGGAATTCAATTATTACTTTGTGATATTGACAATACATTAGTGGCGTATGATGAAGAAGTTCCAAGTCAAGATGTGATTGATTTTATTCATAAGCTAAAAAGGAATGGAATTGAGGTTGCGCTTTGTTCAAATTCTCCAAATTCAAGGGGAAAGAATTTTGGTAAGCATCTTCCAGTGTCTAAGACGTATCCATTTTCGTGTAAACCGTTTCCTTTTTGTTTTAAAAAGGCAATGAAAGATCATGGCTTAAAAGCTTGTCAGATTGCGATTTTAGGCGATCAGATGTATACAGATATATTGGGTGGAAATGTTTGGGGGTTGTATACAATATTAACAGCTCCAATTGCGATAAAGGATCGAAATATCACAAAGGTGTTTCGTTTCTTTGAAGAATTAATATATGGTTATTTAGAAAAGAAAAAAATATTGAAGCGAGGTGAATTTGATGACTAAATATTGTAAGGGTTGTGGTGTTTTACTACAAAACGAAGATGAAAAAGCACTTGGGTATGTACCTACTTTAGATGCTTCTTATTGTCAAAGATGTTATCGTATTCGTCACTATGGGGATGTTACGATCAATATGCAGCAAGGGATTGAATCTAACGCAACATTGGAAAAAATCAACAAGATTGATGGGGTTGTATTCTGGGTCGTAGATTTATTTGCGTTTGAGGCGAACTTGATTTCGCGCTTGAATCAGAAACTTCCTGGTAAAGATATTGTCATGGTATTAACGAAGCGTGATGTTTTGCCGACAACTTTAACGGATGAAAAAATCATCAACTTTGTGAAGCATCGTCTTCATGAAGAAAATATTATTGTGAAGGATATTGTGATTTGTGGTTATCTGTTAAAGGAAAATGATAAATCTAGAGAATATTCATCGCGTATTGTGAATGCAATCTTAAAATATCGTAAAAATCGAAATGTGATTTTTATGGGTGTTGCCAATGCTGGTAAATCGACTGTATTGAATCATTTATTGGCAACAAAAGATCTAACAACATCTCAAAATCCTGGAACTACATTGGATTTAGTTCCAATTCCTTTTGAGGATTATACGATTTATGATACACCAGGCATTGAGAATACGCACTCTTTATTAACGTATCTTCAACCGAAAGATTTAAAGACAGTGATTCCGACAAAGCCAATTCGACCATTTGTTTCACAAATCTTTGAAGATCAGTCATTTGCGGCTGCAGGTTTGGCAAGACTAGATGTAGTGGTGAGTGGTAAGGCCACAGTAGTTGGATATTTCTCTCGTTCTTTATCGATTCATAGAGGAAAATTAAATAATGCGGATGCCTTGTGGCAAAAACATTTAAATGGCATGTTAGTGCCATGTGTAGACACTTCCTTATTAACGATGCATACGTTCCATGCACCTAAACTTGAGGATGAAAAGATGGATGTTTGTATTCATGGTATTGGATGGTTCTGTATTAGTGGACAAGTAAAAGATGTATATGTAAAAGTACATAAGGGAATTCAAGTAACGTTTAGAAAGGCGATGATTTAATGTTAACGAGTCAAAATAAAAAATATTTAAGAAAATTAGGAATGGATTATAAATCATTATTCCAGATTGGAAAAGATGGTTTGAGTGATAACTTAATGGATACTTTATCCGATTCATTAGAGGCACATGAATTAGTAAAATGTAATTTATTAAAGACATGTCCAGTGGATGTGCGTGAGGCAGCTATTGAATGTGCAAGGGCAACAGGTAGTGAAGTGGTTCATATTGTTGGACATACTTTCTTATTGTATAGAAGAAGTAAAGAAAATAAATTGGGGCTTAAAAAATGAGAATTGCCATTGTAGGCGGGTCTTTTGATCCAATCCATAATGGGCATATTCAAATGGCCAATCAGTCTTTACAAGCTTTACAAGTCGATGAAGTGTGGTTTATGCCAACGTCAAGTACGCCTTTAAAAGATCGTGAACTGACATTGGATCAAGAGCGTTTGGCTATGATTGATTTGGTGGTTCAGAAAGACTCAAGATTTAAGGTATGTACACTTGAACTTGAACGAGCAGGAAAAAGCTATACGTATGATACGCTAAAAAAATTGATTGAAACCTATCCGGAACATGAGTTTTATTGGATCATAGGAAACGATCAATTGGAGCAGTTTGATAAGTGGTATCATGCCGAAAAACTTGTTAAGATGGCTCATTTTGTGTGTTTTGATAGGAATGGCAAGCTTGCAGATTCAAAATATGACATTATGTGTATGACAATGCCTTCGGTTCCTGTTTCAAGTTCAGAAATTCGTATGGGAAATAAATTGAATTATTTGCCAAAAGAAGTTTTACGTTATATCTATCGAAATCGATTGTATGTGAAGGATTTTGTGGCTTCTAGATTAACGGAAAAAAGATATAAACATTCTTTATCGGTTGCTAAACTTTGTGAAGAGTTTGCGTTGAACAATGGGTATGATATGCATATTGCGTATTATATTGGTTTGTTTCATGATATAGCTAAATATATGCCAAAGGATGAGATGGTAAAATGGATGAATAGTATTTGTCCTGAAAACATGGAATATCCTGTAGCTGTATGGCATGGTTTTGTGGGGGCTGCTGTTACGAAAGATATCTTTTTGATTGATGATCCAATCGTATATAATGCAATCTATCATCATGTACTTGGAACAAGTCAAGATCCTTATGCGATGATGGTATTTTGTGCAGATAAATTAGATCCTTTGCGTGGATATGATTCTAGTAAGTTGATTGAAATTTGTAACAAAGATATTAAAAAAGGATTTGATTTGGTGGTTCAACAAAACCGTGAGTATTTAAAGAGAGGTTAGACATGGAGATTTTAGATATTGTAGTTCATGCGATCTGTGAAAAGAAAGCACAAGATGTACGTGTATATGATGTAACGAGTTTGACTCCTTTTATGGATTCAATGATTGTTTGTTCGACTACGAATATTCGTCAGAATAATGCGATTGCGCAAAATATTAAGGATCGTTTAAGAGAAGCTGGATATATGGGGGATATGCATATTGAGGGGGACTCTGGTTCAAAATGGCTTTTGATTGATTTAAAAGAAGTTGTAGTCCATTTATTTGTGAATGAGGAAAGGCAGGTTTATAATCTGGACCGTTTATATTCGGATGTTCCAGTAAAAACGTATGATTTATAATACATTGGCACATTATTATGATGCTTTAGTAAAAGATGAAGAAGCTTCTAGAGAATGGGTTTCTTGGATTGAGAGTGAACTTGCACCTTGCGATTGTTTAGAACTTGCGTGTGGTAGTGGTGAGATTACTGAAATGCTTGCGCAAAAAGGCTATACTATGACAGCTCTTGATTTAAGTGAGGAAATGGTGAAACAGGCAAAAAGTAAAAACTTAGAGGGTTCGATTGAGTTTTTATGTCAGGATATGCGTCATTTAAATAATTTAGGATCTTATTCGGGTATTTTTTGTTTGTGTGATAGTTTTAACTATATTTTAGAAAAAGAAGAAATTGATGCATTTTTTCATGAAGTCAGTCAACATTTAAAAGCAAATGGACTTTTCTTCTTTGATACACATTCTTTGGATCGTTTAGAAGAGTTTAATTCTGAATATAATGAGACAGGTGCTTTTGAAGATGGTTGTCAATACCAATGGTCAATCATGGCAGAGGATGATTATGTATATCAAGATTTTGCGTTTTATATGAAAGACAAAGTAATTCAGGAGCATCATATTCAAAGGGTATATGATCCACAATGGTTGGCTAAGACTTTATCAAAGTATTTTGATATTTTAAAAGTCACAACCGACTTTGATATTGAGGGTATTGCGCCTGGTGAAAAGTATTTTTATGTATGTAGAAAGAAGGTACAAGAATGATTGGTATTGTAGCGGCAATGGATGCTGAAATCCATGAATTTGAAAAGCGTATGGATGTAGTCGATCATACAAAGACAATTGCAGGATGTGCATTAACTTATGGAAAATGGCAAGGTAAAGATGTAGTTTTATGCAAGAGTGGAGTAGGTAAGGCTTATGCGGCTATGTCTTGTACAATTTTGTGTATGCAAGGAAATATCGACAGCATTATCAATGTAGGTACAGCTGGTGGATTAACACAGGATGAACAAGTGTTAGATGTTGTGATTAGTGATAAGGTTGTGCAAGCCGATTATGATACAAGTCCATTAGATGGTCCTTCAGGTGTTGGATTGGTGTATAATAGTCATGAAAAATTATCTCAAAGTTGTATTGAAGCGGCAAAGGCTATGCAGATTCGTTATCATGTAGGTACGATTGCTTCTCAAGACTTATTTATGTCTAGAGATGAGGATTTTGAAAAGTTGATGAATAATTTTGCAGATTCGATTTGTTCAGAAATGGAAGCAGGAGCGATTGGTGCGGTAGCCACAAAATTTAATATTCCATTTGTGATTGTGCGTTGTCTAAGTGATGTTGTGCATCATAATGAAAATCCAATGGAATTTTCTACATATGTTTCTAAGGCAAGTGCACAATCGGCTAAATTAATTGAAAACTGGTTGATGCGTATATAGTAAAAAAGGAGGGATAAGGATGAAACTAAGGCGTAGACATAAAAAACAACATGGAACAAAAACGACACTTGGATTAGTTATCATTCTTGTTCTTATATTACTTGTGATTTGGTCTGAGTTTATCAGTGGACCGAATCGTGTTAAGGAACAGATTTATACGCAAAGAGTTGAGAAAATAGAGAAACAAAATAAACATATAAAAGGAATTAGTGAGCATGTCTTTGATTATACAACGTATCAAGGATATGATGATACGACTTTATATTGGTATAATGCGAAGTCTGAATTGATAACATCAAGAGATATTGAGACTTTGAATTATAAAAAGGCAAAGCGTATTGCGAAAAAGAATTATAAGATCAAATGTGAATCCGTTGTACTTGGGTATGGCTACAACAACCCGGTATATGAGATTCGTGGTTCGAATAAAATGATTTTATTAGATTATGATAGTTTTGAACGTGTTTATGAAAGGAAGATACAATAATGGCTGATTTTGATTTTAATGCACCTTATGTGGATCGTAGAACCTGGATCATTGATCATCTACAAGATTTAATTCTAGAACCAAAAGAGATATTAGTCGTATTGTTGATTGATTTTTTCAACCAGCAGCATATTTCAATTGATCACGAATTGATTAGTGAAAAACTAAAGATTAGTGTGGATGAAGTGGAAGATATCTTTACGGAATTATCAGATAAAGGGTATTTGACATTAGATTATGCGGATGGATCTTTGATTTTTAATATTGAAGGAATCTTTGAACTTTCAAATACAAACAATACAGCCATTGATCGTTCTTTATTAGAACAATTTGAGATGGAATTTGCACGTCCACTATCTTCAACGGAAATGCAAAGAATCATTGATATGGCAAGTATGTATGATGAGCGTCGTGTGATTTGTGCATTAAATGAAGCTGTATGTAATGAGGCTTGTGATTTAAATTATATTGAAAGAATTCTACAGAATTGGCAACAAAAAGGTTTGTCAACTGAGGATATAGAGAATGGTAAACGATGAATGCGAATGAAATTTTGGATGAAATGGAAAAATCTTTCCGAATGCCAAGTGTGAATTGTATCATGAATCTGCATTTCAATTGATTGTTGCTGTGGTACTCAGTGCACAAACAACGGATGCGATGGTGAATAAAGTAACGCCTGCATTATTCAAGGCGTATCCTACGGCAGAAAAGATGGCAGAGGCTACAGTTTCTGAATTAGAGCCATACATTAAAAGAATTGGTTTGTATCGTAATAAGGCTCGCTCCATTTCAAATCTAAGTAAAGATTTAGTTGAAAGATATCATGGCCAAGTACCCTACACATATAAGGATTTAATGTCTTTAGCAGGTGTTGGAAGAAAGACAGCGAATGTCGTTCGTAGTGTAGCTTTCGATATTCCTAGCTTTGCGGTAGATACCCATGTCAATCGTGTCAGTAAGCGTTTGGGTTTAGCCAAATATAATGATTCGGTTGAAAAGGTTGAGGGAAAACTAAAGCGAAAAATCGATCGTTCAAGATGGAATCAAGGTCATCATGACTTATATTTTTTGGTCGCTATCTTTGTCATTCAAGAAATCCAGAATGTGAAAGATGTCCTTTTAAAAGCTTTTGTAAGAAAGATAAATATGAGAAATAATAGCACTACACTTGTAGTGTTTTTCTTTTTGTATTGTGATAAAAGATAAAATAATAAAGTTGACAAATAGTTGGTAGAGCAACCACAATAAAATCAATATAATGATGGTGAAAAGGAGGAAATATGTATGATGAAGGCAACTGTATTTATAGCTTATATTTTTTTGTTGATGTATTTTGTAGTTGGTGTCGCATTCATATACTTATTTGTATTGCTTGTTAGGGCTTTAAGAAAATATATTAAATCTGAACCTGTTAGAAAAGAGAAAGCAGAAAGTGCCAAATCACTTGGAGAAGTGATTAAAAGATATCGTACGCAACGCAAAATGACGCAAGAATTTGTGGCAGAGTCTTTAGGTGTTACAAGACAGGCTGTATCAAAATGGGAAAGTGGTGCATCGGATCCAAGTACAACGAATCTAATGGCTTTAGCTAAGCTATTTGGAGTCACTGCTGAAGAAATTTTAAAGGAAGTTAAATAAATTCATTGTATAGTCGATGATGAAAAAGAAATATTACAACAATCGTTTAACGATGAGTAAAGGAAGTATGAATATGAAGATTATTAAAGTTATAAATGATGAAGAAAAAAAGAAAATCACAAGAGCTATTTTAGAAGCGTTGCCTGAGTGGTTTGGGATTGTAGAAGCAAGAGAAGAATATATTCTTGATAGTGTAGGAAAAGATTTCTTTTGTGCTATGGAAAAGGATAAGGTCGTTGGATTTTTGTATCTTAAACAAACGGGTAAAGATACGGTTGAACTTGCTGTAATGGGTGTATTAAAAGAATATCATCGTAAAGGTATTGGAAGAGCACTATTCGAATATGCAAAGGAAAGTATAAAAGAAAGTGGATATTCGTTTATTCAGGTAAAAACGGTGAAGATGGGAATGTATGAAGATTATGATCGTACAAATCAATTTTATATTTCACTTGGATTTAAAGAATTTGAAGTCCTGAATTCGTTATGGGATGAAAATAATCCTTGTCAAATCTATGTTATGGCAATATGAGGTGACAAAATGGCATCAACTAAAGAATATTTAGATTTTATAATGGGGCAATTATCCAATTTAGAAGAAATTACGTATCGAGCTATGATGAAAGAATATATCCTCTATTATCGAGGAAAAATTGTTGGTGGTATATATGATGATCGATTACTTGTTAAGCCTGTAGAAACCGCAATTCGTTATATGCCAAAAGTTCGATATGAATTACCGTATGATGGGGCTAAAGAAATGTTGTTGGTAGATGAAGTGGATAACCGGGAATTTTTGGAAGGCTTGTTTCAAGTGATGTATGATGAGCTTCCAAATCCAAAAAAGAAGAAATAAACTATGAATGAGTTACTATTTTCTAAGAAATATTATGTTAGAAAACTACAAAAGAATGATATTGATCAAATATATGGTCTTTGTAGTAAAAATCACTTATATTATCAATATTGTCCTCCTTATGTGACAAGAAAGAGTATTGAATCGGATATGATGATTCTTCCAGGCAATATTGATATTAAAGATAAGTATTATGTGGGATATTTTAAGAACGAGAAGTTAATCGCAGTCCTTGATTTAATTGATGGATATCCCAAAAAGGAGATTGTATTCATTGGATTCTTTATGATGGATATCAATGTACAAAAGAATGGGATTGGAAGCGCAATAGTCAATGAACTTATTGAATATTTAACAACACTTAAATATAAGGAAGTTCGCTTAGGTTGGATAAATGGAAATCTTCAAGCTGAACATTTTTGGATTAAGAATGGTTTTTGTCCTATAAAAGAAGATCGTGTAGTACTTGCGAATCGAACTATTAAATAAATTCTTTACTGATTGAAAGATATTTATTGGCATAGATACTTTCTTTTTGCCAGATGATATCAAAGTCATGTTGGAGTTTAAAATCATCTAAAGTAATTTCTTTGAGTTCTTTTGATTTTAATTCTTTTTCTACAGCTATCTTATATAGGAAAGAAATTCCACAATCTTTTTTCAATAGATTCATGATGGTATGCATATTTTCAACTTGTGTATAATGTGTGAAATTTGAAATATGTAGACCATGGGCAATTAAGCTTTGTTCAAGAATATTTCTTGTTCCAGAACCTTTTTCGCGAACTAAAAGATGTTCAGATATTAGATCATGAATCGTATGAGGTTCTTTAATAAATTGGTGGGATGTAGCACAGACGGCAATATAGTCTTCTGTGCTATATTTTATGTGGGAATAGTTTTCTTTTGGATAATTTCCTTCGACAATGGCCATGCTGATTTGACCTTGATCGAGTAATTCGAGTAGTTTAGATGTGTTGCCATAGTGAAGGTGGATGTTAATTTCAGGGTGGTTTTGAATAAAGTTTGCCAATTTATCAATAATCGCATATTCACCAATAGTCATAGTGACTCCAATGGAGAGTGTTTCAATGTAGGATGTGATATTGTTGATTTCATTCATTATGGCTTGTTCATTATTTTCATAGCTAATAGATGCTATATAGTATTTCACCAGAAGGAGTTAGTGATAACTCTTTATTTTTGTATGCAAATAATGTGGTATTGTATTGTTTTTCTAAGAAATGGATGTGTTGCGATACGGCAGGTTGAGTGATATTTAATTGTTTGGCGGCTGTTGTAAAATTTAAAGTCTTACATACAGTAAGAAATGTTTTTGTTCGATAATCTAGCATAGGTACCTCTATTGATAAGAATAATTATTGTTCGATAGAATTATATAATTTTACCTTATTGTTGTATAGTGATACAATTCTTCGCATGGAGGAAATTTTAAATGAATTTTGTAAATAAATATGGAAAAGGTATTTTAATTTGTCTTTTAATTGCGATTCCATCATGGATCATTGGAAAGATGTTTCCAGTCATTGGTGGTGCTGTCATTGCGATTCTTGCAGGAATGATTATCGCGATGTTTTGGAATGATAAACAAAAAGCAGAAGCTGGTATTAAATGGACTTCTAAGATAGTTTTACAGACGGCTGTTGTATTACTTGGATTTGGAATGAATTTAGGTGTAATTTTTGAAACGGGTAAACAATCTTTACCGATTATTCTTTGTACGATTACGACATCGCTTGTTCTTGCGTGGGTCATGAAAAAAATCTTGAAAGTACCTACAAATACTTCGATTCTTGTTGGTGTTGGTTCTTCGATTTGTGGAGGTTCTGCCATTGCGGCAACAGCCCCTGTGATTGATGCGGATGATGATGAGATTGCTCAATCCATTGCGGTCATTTTCTTCTTTAATGTATTAGCCGCTATTTTCTTTCCAATGTTAGGAAAAGCACTTGGCTTTGATACAATGCATGGCGATGCCTTTGGTATTTTTGCAGGAACAGCTATTAATGATACATCAAGTGTAACGGCTGCAGCTTCTACTTGGGATAGTATGTGGGGTCTTGGTAGTGCCACATTAAATAAGGCGGTAACAGTAAAATTAACTCGTACACTTGCGATTATTCCAATTACACTTGGACTATCTTTTATTCGTGCTAAAAAAGAAAGACAAGCATCAAACTTTAGTTTGAAACGTGCCTTCCCAATGTTTATACTTTATTTTATTTTGGCAGCAATCTTTACAACGATTTGTGTAAATTTAGGAGTAGACTCTAGTGTATTTGCACCACTTAAAGAATTATCTAAGTTTTGATCATTATGGCTATGGCAGCCATTGGACTTAACAGCAATGTGATTCAGTTGATCAAAACGGGTGGAAAGCCAATTGCGGTTGGTGCAACATGTTGGTGTGGAATCACGATTGTGAGTCTTATCATGCAGCATGTGATGCATATTTGGTAAATTTTGAATTATAAAGAAAGCGTATCAATAAATTTTTGTGTGGCAATATTGGTTGCACGACTTGCATCCTGGACAAGAAGAATTTCTCGTTCAGGATTTTTATATTTGTTTGAATTTCAAAAATATCAGAATCCTTAGAAATTAATTCTTTAGGATAGAATCCAATGCCTAGGTTATGCTTGACTAATGGAAATATTTGATCGGCAGTAGCCACTTCTAAATCGGTATGAAAAGGAATTTTTTGATTTAAGAACAAGTTTGAATAATAGGTATATGTACTTGTGTTTTTGCCTAAGGTAATAAATGGATAATGCGAGATTTGTTGGATGTCTAGAATTTCATTGCTTAAGCTTTCATATTCTTTTCCACCAATTAATATTTCTTCAAAGCAGTAGAGTGAAGTGGTATGTAATGGCTTTTTGATGTTGATCGGACTTGTGACTACGGCAATATCGACAATGCCTTTTTCTAAGGCGTCAACAGCTTGAATAGAGGAGTGGTTGGATAATTTGATTTTAACGTGGGGATAGGCTTTGTGGAAATGTTCAAGTTTGGATAATAAAAAGATATTTAGAGCTGTTTCACTAACGCCAATTGATATATGGCCATGTTCTAAGGTTTTATTTGAAAGGATTTCACTTTCTCCTTGATAAAGTTGTTCAATCGCTATCGCAACATGTTCATAGAGTTGTTCACCTTCGGGTGTTAGGGTAATACCGGAATGGGAGCGTACCAAAAGCTACATCCAAATTCACTTTCTATGTTGTTCATAGTTCGTGAGATGTTAGGCTGGTTGTTGTGTAGGATTTTTGCGGCTTTTGAAAAGCTTTTGTATTTAGCTACATAGTAAAAGATGCGGTAATAGTCTAGTGTCATTGTATAACCTCCATATAATTTTTATATAATGCATATTTAAAATATACATTTCACATATTTTATAGGTGTTAGTATAATACTTTTAGTCTGAGTAGGCAAGCCATCAAAAACAGATACAAAAAGTGTGTTAAAGGAAGACTTCTTGTATCTGTTTGCCCAAAGGACTAGAAAAGAAGTGAGAATCATGCCAACAATTTTTCCTAGGGAAGAAAAGGCAGAGGCTTTGTTTGATAAAATTGCCAAGATCCTAGAGCCTGTAAACGATTAATGGATGCCTTTTATGAAGGTGTTGCCTGTGATGAGGATTCAGGTGTAGAAGAAGAAAGGGTACTTGTAGATAAACAAGTATTTACCAATGCCTTATTTACTGCATATAAGAACAAAGATCTATCGGCATTTTTAATGGCTGTATGCGGCAATAGTATGTTTGACTTATTGAGAAATGCATTTTTGATTCCATTGCGATTTAACGATAAGGGAAAAGAGAATCCTATTCTTTTAAGTGACGAAAATGGAAATTTTATAGAAAGTGATGTTCATATTCCTGAATCAAAGAAGCATATGTTTAAAAAGCTTGTAGAAAAAAATCGATACTTAGCTTATGGCTTTTTAGAACAGCATAGCTTTAAAGAGGATATGTCCATTCAAACTATTAAAAATGAATCGCATTTAGGTATCTTAGTTGTCCAAGAAATGCCTGAAGAGGTTCATGAAAAGTTAAGTGATGCACAAATTTATTCTGGCTTATGGGATTCTATGATGAAGCTTGAAGATTTGTTGTATAATGCCTTCTTCTATTGTGGGGATTTTAAAGGAAAGTATTGTGTAGGGGTGTTCTTACCATTTACACATTTTGAACATAATTTAGAGAAGAATATTGAAGTTTCAAATAGTATTTTATATGAATGTATACAAAAAATGCTGAACGATTAAGTTCAGCATTTTATGTACAATATCGAAATGAGGGATCGGTTAAGATACGGGCAAATATAAGTCCCATTGGAAGGGCCAAAACAATCAATAAAGATTGAATGAGCCAGTTAGCTCCAATTGACATGGTAGATGCAAGTTCGAGATTATAAATAGCTCGATACATGTATAGGCCTGGGACCATAATCACAATGGATGGTACGGTTATAGCAATTCTAGGATATCCTGTATTTCCTTTGATCATAGAGGCAAGTAGTCCGCTGTTAATGCGCCAATAAAGGCTGCGGCTGCAGCAGGTAAAGATAAATCGACAAGTGTTAGTCGCAATGTGTTTGCGATAGCTCCAATGCATCCGGCACTGGCGGCTATTTTTTTGAACTGTTAAACATAATGGAGAATCCGAATACGCCTCCAAAACTGGTTAATAGTCTTAAAAGTAATTTGGTAGATGTTGAAATGTGTAGTTTCACAAAGTCTACAGGTTGAAGATGTAAGACTAAAGCGCAGATCCATGCAGTAAGTGTAGCAGCTAAAATAATGATAATGGCATAGGCAAGTCTTTCAATACCAGAACGAAGATCTAATTTAGCTAAGTCAATACCGCTTGTAATGAAGGGAAAGCCTGGAATGATGAAAAGCATAGAACAGATGTATCCGGCTTCATGTTGTGTGGCTATGCCAAAACAGGTTTCTAAAAAGTTAAATAACAAGGCATAGGCTAGGCAGGCCAAAGAAACACTGGCAGCGACATTTAAGAATAGAGTGTAGTTATGTTTAATCAGTTTCATTCGAAGTGTATTGCCAAGTCCTGCACCTACAAAGGCACAAAGCATTTCAATGGGGCCTCCACCAAGTAGAAAGGTAAAACAACTACAGGCAAGGGCTGCAGCTAATCCTAGAATAATGGGGGAGTAACTAGAGTGAATATTTTCAATTTGATCAAGTTGATCATGGATTTCATTGCATGTGCATGTTTTACATTCGTCTTTAAAGTGATAGACAAAGTCTTCCATACGAGCAAGCTTGGATGTATTGACACTTGTATTATGTAAAGACAAGGATTGGGCGTGAGAGTCAATTCCATCAATGCATGTGTAGGAAATATTTGTAAGTCCAATGTCGGCAATACATGTAATATTTAATTCACTAGCAATGGTGTTCATTGAACTTCTAACTCGCCAGGCACCTGTACCACAGGCTAGAAGCATCAATCCAATTCTTCCGATAACGGAAGATTTTTCTGTAAGACTTGCATTTTCAATCTTAACTTTGGAATCTTTGTTCGTATATTCATGCCATGGAATGTCCATGTGGTTGTTCATAAGATCATCTCCTATATCATTTATATATAATACACATAGTATAAATATATAATTCGATATTTAATTCCATGAATAGTATAGTCAAGAAAAAAGAAGTCAATTTCTTAATCAACTTCTTTATGAATCCATGTCATTAATACTTTAACGATATAGGCCTTTTGTTTGGGGCCTAGTGGCTGATTGGGTTTGATCTTATGCCATTTATATAAACATTGTCTGCAACAACAGCCAGTAGCATGTTGGGCAATGAATATAGGGTGTCCTTTAAATGGAGTTTGTTTACCGTCGTTGGGTATATAGGCTGGAGCCAATCGTTTTTCAATAAAATCGATGGCATGTTTTTCAATGGTATCCATTCCTTTGGCTTGTATATACTCTTTCTCTTTTTGTTTCAGATGAAAACTACTCCTAAATTTGGAGTGGGATAAGCGATTAAAAAGTTGTTCAAACCATTCGGATTCTGTCATAACTGCTCCTTATATATAATAAAAAAACCAGCTAGGCTGGTTTTATAATCAAGTGGCGCCTGAAACAAGACTCGAACTTGTGACCTGCCGGTTAACAGCCGGATGCTCTACCGACTGAGCTATTCAGGCATTTGTTTTTCACTTGACTGCCTGTATATAATACCAAAAGATGTTGTGTTATGCAAGTACTTTTTATAAAATTGTGATATATTATTTTCTATATGGAGGGATGGACTATGTTAGATGCGATTGTAATGGATATGATGGTACTTTATTGGATCCAAATAATAAGATTTTACCGGAAACAAAAGAGGCTTTGATTGCTTGTCAAAAGCAGGGAACTAAGCTTGTGCTTGCGAGTGGAAGAAGTTATACAAGATTACTTTCATATGCTAAAGAATTAGAGATGGATGTATATGGTGGCTATTTGTTAGAGGTAGATGGTATTGCATATTATGATGTTCAAAGGATGAGCGTCATGTTTTAAAACAGATGTATAAGGAAGATGTTGAGCCTGTCTTTGCGTATTTGATGCATAAAAACTGTGAGACAATGGCAGTATTTAATGATGGATTGTTTGATTATATTCCAGATCATATAATGGAAAAGAAAAAAGCATTAAGAAATTCACAAGAATATCCAGAGGATTTTCCTTGGACGGGTGGTCCTTGGTCTTGGCTTGCGGATATGCGTGATGGCTATCCTAAGATTACTTATATTAAGGATCTTAGTGAAATTCAATATCCTGTAAATAAGATTCAGACAATTGAGGATGAAGAGGTAACTACACAATTGGCTTTGGATATTCAAAATGAATTTAAAGATCAATATGAAGTATTCCGTACTTGTCCTAGAGAACTTGAAGTATTGCCTAAAGGATATAGTAAGGGAGCTACTTTAGTTCGTATGATGGATATGTTTGGTTGGGATAAGGATAAAGTCTTCACATTTGGTGATGGTGAAAATGATGTGAGTATGTTTGGTGTTGTAACTCATAGTTTTGCGATGGGTCAGGCTTTGGATTATGTAAAAGAAAAAGCAGCTCATGTGACCAAGTCCAATGTGGAACAGGGAATTGTAGCTGCTTTAAAGGATTTTAATATTTTGTGATATAGCTAACAACAAGCTTCATTGTGCTTTCTACACCGTCATAGTGTGTTCTTTCCATTCCGTGGCTAGCATGAACACCAGGGCCGATCAAGGCTCCTTTGATGTCGTTACTACCGCGTAATGCGGCACTGACATCTGAACCATATTGTGGGTAGATATCAACGGCATAATTAAGCTTGTTTTCTTTTGATAGTTCAACTAGACGTGTAATCATTTCGTAGTCGTATGGTCCGCTTGAATCTTTTGCACAGATTGAAACGTCTTGTTCAGTACAAGCAAGATCTGTACCGATGCATCCCATGTCTACGGCTAATAATTCTTCGACTTCTTCTGGTAAACAACTTGCTCCATGACCCACTTCTTCATATGTACTAAACATAATGACTAAGTCTCTTTGAGGTGTAATGTTGTTGTCTTTTAAGTATTTTAGTACGCCCATTAAAGCGGTAGCTGAAATCTTATCGTCTAAGAATCTAGATTTAATGAATCCACTTTCTGTAATTTGTGTTTTTGTATCAATACAAATGAAGTCTCCGTTGTTGATACCTAATTTTTCAACATCTGCTTTTGAGTGAACAACTTCATCAATTCGAACTTCCATTGTATCTTCTTTTCTTTCTAATGTTGAAGCATCTGGATATACGTGTACGCTTGGTGAACATGAAAGAATCGTTCCTGTATATACCTTTCCATCACGAGTATAAATCTTACAATATTCTCCGTCTAATGTTGGTAAGCATGGGCCTCCGACTTTAGTAATGGCAAGTTTTCCATTGTCTTTGATGGAACGAACCATAAGTCCTAATGTATCTAGGTGAGCACTCAATCCTAATGTGTGTTCAGAATCTTTTCCGTCTACATAGATCAACAAGTTTCCTTTTTGGTTACGTCCTGTTGTATAGCCTAATTTTTTGGCTTCTTCGTCCATGAAATCAATGGCTCTTTTTGTATAGCCTGTTGGTGAATCAATATTCAAAATTTGTTTGGCGATGTCACAGACATATTCTTTATCAAATGGTTGCATATTTTAAAACTCCTCCTGTATGTATTATACGCTTTTATACAAATTCTAAACAATGTATTCAAATTTTTTTTCATTTTGTGCTATTGTACAAGAAAAGGAGGCTAATTGTATGGAATTAAATGTAAGAGAAGAAAAGTTAAAAGGTTTATTTAAACAGTTTCAAGTGGAACATAATGAGAATTGTAAAACAGTATTTATTGATAATAATGATGAAAATTTAGAAAACTATTTAAATGAATCGAATATGGTATATTTACATATGGTGGATAAAGAAGTTAGAAATCTTGATTTGACTAAAGTAAATACAATATTTGTGAATAAAGAATATGCGAGTAAATTAGAAAATGGAATTCAGGATGAACAAAGAATTCTAGAACTACTATTAAATAAATATCCAAATCTTAGAGTTGTATTAATTACTGATAAAAAGGGTGCTTATTATAAAGATAAGGACATGATGATTTATCAGAAAGAATTGGCTTCAAACTTTGATAAGAATCTATTCTTAGTTAAATATATGGCTTCAGAATTAAAGGGGAATTCAGAAATGACATCTTTATATCGAGGTGTAAATCAGTAAAGACTACTAGATATGTTAGAGTGCCTAAGACAAAAACTTGAATTCGCGTACGCTTTTGGAATTAAAAGACTTTGGAGGTAGATTAATCCATGAAAACTACCCTACATATCTAGTAGTCATTTCCATTATAAAGGTCCAATGTGAAAAGATTATTAAAAGTCAAAAGTTTTTCAAAATATTTTAAAATACATGTGTAATCGGTAAGTTGATATTTATCATCTTTCTCGTTATAATACAAGTGCAGAAAAGACTACTAGATATGGTGGTCACTCTGGATTAGGTTATAGCGCTAATCCCGTTACGAGTGGGTGGTTAGCGCTTTTTGTTTTCTTCATGAATAATAATGATCACTCGCACGAGTTGTAAAATAGCTATTAAGACAATAGTTACATCAATATTAATTTGAATTTGCATACGCCTATTCCTCCATCCCGGGGATCGAAAGTCTCAAGGATTTATCCAGAGGAAACCACCTGCCATATCTAGTAGCAATTTCAATTATAAATACCCAATGTGAAAAGATTGTTAAAAGTCAAAAGTTTTTCAAAATATTTTAAAATACATGTGAAAATCGGTAAGTTGATATTTATTTTTATTCTCATTATAATACAAATACAGAAAAGACTACTAGATATGGTGGTCACTCTGTATTAGGTAGAAGCGCTAATCCCGTTATGAGTGGGTGGTTAGCGCTTTTTGTTTTGCCTTTTTAGTTATCATTGTATTGGTTTGCGGCATTTAAATAGGAATTTTTAAATTCTGTTGCCAAAACCTTTGGACTGATGATTTTTATGTCTTCTGCAAAAATATAGAAAAAGGTTTTTGCCTGGAAATAGGAACAGTCAAACTCTAATAGATATTGGTTGTTTTCTAATTGTGTTGTTTTTATTGGCATAGGTTTATTTAAATATCTAATTTTAAATAGTTCATATGCTTTTTGATTAAATTGAATAATAATATGTTCTTCATTATCTCCATATTTGAATTGAACACCATTTTTAATCATTTTATGAAAAGTTTTGAAATCTGTATCGGAAAATGTAATGTCAGATTCACTATTGAAGTGAACAGATACTTCGGTAATATTCATTAATTTTCTTGTTGCGATTTCATAACAACCATTTTGATTGTTTTTAACTTTTCCAATCACGTAATTATATATTTTTTCTTTATGTTCCATAATTAAATAAGGATTCATTCAAAAATACTATTATCCTTTGTTTTGATGGAAATTGATTTTTGTTTATCAATCGCATTTTGTATTTTTGAATAGTTTTCTTTAAATAAGTAGATTTCTCTTTTATATATGGGCAATTGAAAAAATGAATCCATCAACATTCGAATGTATATAGGAAAGCTTAAGTTGAGCGGAGTAATAAAATTAGATTGAATGTTATCGAGTAATACGGAGATATCTTTTTGTGGTTTAAATGATATAGTTTTATTTTTCTTTTCGTTACTTGAATCTAGAGATAGATCATAAAACATTGTTTTTAATTTGGTCTGTATAGTTTGATCATAAACGGTATCGATTACGGAAATATAATCCTTTATAGGATTTAGTTTTGTGCATTCAAAATCAGAATGATAATTTCGAATCAATATATTAATAAATCGATTTATGTTTGGTTTGTTTCTATTACAGATTTGAAACCGGTTCGCATCCTCTAAAATAGAATTGTATTGAGAGTTTGTGAAATATAAGCGTATAGGGTCAATGAAATCCATGATAATTTCCTCCTTTTTTTCAAATAAATTATAACATATACTATTTAAGGTAGTACATAATTATATAATATAATCTGTAATATAAGGCTATAAATAATAAATGAGTAGTATATAAAATGAAAAAAGTATCCATATTAAAACTACTATTGTTTTGTTAAGATACATGTGTAAACAGGGAAAACCTGTAGGAGGAAAAATAGTATGAATAAAGATCAAAAAAATAATGAATCAAATGTATCTACAGGATTGAATTCTGTACAAACAATTTATGAAGGAAGTGTGAATGCACGTGTTGTGGAAAGAGCAGGAAATCTAGCTTCTTCACAAAGTAAGGGAATTGCCCATGAAATCATGTATGCGGATAAATTGAATGTTACTCGTCCAAAGCTTGGCGTGACAAAATTATCTACAAAGAGCAATGCGGTGCGTGATGATTTAGTCAGTGTAAAGGATGGAGTTGTAAAATATCGCGCTCAATTAAAAGATACAGTATCTTCTTCTGGAGTGAAAAAAGCAGTAACTCAGGGAACGAATGGGAAGTATCAAGGTACTAATTTTATGGGGACAAAAGAAACTACAGAACTCTACAATCAAGCAACAAAGAATATGCCTGCTCAAAAAATGAGCTCAACTGGAATTTCATCGAAAGATACTACAAGAATCACAGAGGCTTTTTCAGGGAAAATGACAAGTCTTGACAATATTGCACACAACTCATCTCGAGCTGGATCATTTGGTGCTGTTGCAAGTGTTGCGGTTGGAGCCGTTGAAGACATTGTCAATAGTGAATCAGGTGAGGAAGTGTTGGCACATGCAACAGCTAATGGTGCTAGAGGCTTTGCCTCAGGATATGTAGGCTCTGCAGCAGCTACAGTAGCAACAACAGCAACAGCGGCTGGAATTGCATCTGTACCTGCATTAGCTGCAGCACCAATAGTTGCGGCAGCAGCACCCGTAGCAGCAGGAATTGCAGCTGCAACCATTGCAGGAAAGGTTGTGATGGATGCTACAGATGGAGAAGTCAAAGAAGTGTTAGAAGATATTGGTCGAGGCGTTGGAGACTTTATTTCGGATGCAGCTGACGAAGTCGCTTATAGGGTTGTCGATAGTATTGGTGAAGGACTAGATAGAGTTGGTGACAAGGTTGATGACTTATCGACAGTGTCAGTCTGTTCTTCGATTTATTTTAAGGTAAAGGTAGGTGAGTATTATGGATAACCAAACAGTTGGAGTTGAACATTAAGATAATGTTTTAAAATATAACTCAAATTAGTAAAAAACGCTTTATATAAAGTGTATGCCAAGAGCATACATTTCAATTTTTATATATAAATTAATAGGAAACGGCTTACATAAGTGATATAATGCATATAACATAATCACTTTATGGAGGGCATAAAATGAATAATAAGTATGTATTAGGGCTGGATATTGGAATTACATCAATAGGCTGGTCAATAATTGATGAAGTTAAGGGAAAACTTTTGGATATGGGAGTTCATATGTTTGAACAGGCAACTCCTGCACAAGAAGTTAGATTGAATCGTTCGGCAAGAAGAACATTGAGAAGAAGAAATTGGAGAAAGAAGCAATTAAAAAATGCGTTTGTTGAGTTTGGATTGATTTCAAAAGAGGAAATGAATCAAAGAGATTATTTGAGTTATACTGCAAATTCAAATACATTTTTTCGTCCTAAAGAAGATACGGTTTACCATTTAAGATTGAAAGCGTTGAATGATAAAGTATCTTTAAGAGAATTATTACTATGTCTATATAATATTTGTGGTACTCGCGGTCATTTCTTGATGGAAAATATTAATTTTGCGTCTAGTGAACCAATTACTTTTGATTTCTTTGTTGAACAGTTTTATGAGTTTACTCATGCATATGTTAATTTTGAAGAAGATACAAAAGAATTTGAGCAAACAATACTAAAACCTCTCTTTGAAAAGGGAAAAGTGAAGTCTAATGAATTAAAGTCTTTGTTAAAGGATGAATATACAGTAGAAGCTGAGGATAATGATGCATTATTGGAAATTTTAAAATTGATTTGTGGCTTTAAATGTGATTTGAAAAAAATTAGTGAGTCTGTTGTACTTGTTCAAGAGGACAAAACTAAAGAATCTGTAAAATTAGATGAATTATTGAAGATGGATAGCTTAAATGAATTTTTGAACAATGCAGTAGAACTTCATGATGTAATTGCAGTTTCTCAGATTTTAAAAGATCATAATTATATTTGTGAAGTGGCTGTAGAAAAATTAAATGAGGTTCTTAAAATTCAA
>ENA-OQCS01000294-OQCS01000294.1-human-gut-metagenome-genome-assembly--contig:-NODE-294-length-27523-cov-4.750913_pt1 | contig 27523 bp, 28 predicted proteins | sample MGYA00242757_ERZ504575 | MGnify/ENA primary metagenome ERZ504575 (study PRJEB26092, sample SAMD00036297) | human gut metagenome | host: Homo sapiens | study: EMG produced TPA metagenomics assembly of... | reverse complement strand
ACACTACTCTCAAACCATACACCCAGGAGCAGGATCATGGCGGAGAGTTTGATTACCATATGAAATTACACTACTCTCAAACACAAATAGGATCGCTTGCTCTTGATCGATGGTTTGATTACCATATGAAATTACACTACTCTCAAACTCAAGTACCGTGAGGGCAGGAGTTAGATGCGTTTGATTACCATATGAAATTACACTACTCTCAAACCAGTTTACAATTATATAAAATCCGGACTAAGTTTGATTACCATATGAAATTACACTACTCTCAAACCTCAATTTTCAAGTCATGCCACTACATCACATGTTGTATTCTCATATGGAATTAATGTATAACACATTTATCCCTATCAATTATATACTTATTCATCCCCAATGGCAACCGATCTTCATCACATTCTATCAATACTAGTGTAATTTGCTGATATCTTGTCCATTCCTGCAAATATTCATAATCTTTTTCTTTCAGATATCCTTTGCAACCTACTACAAAAAACACATCTATTTTCAAAAAATCATAACTGATTTTCATATAATCGATTAATTTTTCACAAAAACTTCCCTCTGTTTCTGATAATTTCACTCCAACGTATTTCAAAATATCTGCTATATTATAGTCTTCATTTAGACAGATTGGATACTCTGAAAGATTTTTTATTTCTTCCATAATCTGTAATAATTCCGCCTGATTTTCAACCATCTTGTCATATAATTCACTCATTTGGATTTCTTCTGCCAAATATGTGATCAATTTTTTCTGAATTCTGGAATTTTGTAAACTTAAGTCTCTAATCGAAAATAATAAATCGCATTGTTTGCTCATATCTAATAATTCATTTTCCGCTCCATACAGAAACAATGTTTCTTCAACTTTATGAATCTGATTCCATAATTTTTGAATCAATCCTGTATATTGTTCTGAATCTTCCAATATGATTGCATTTATCCTTTCTGTTTCCAACCTGCTTTCTATTCCATTTCCATGGCTTATAAATTTCATAATATAACCGTCCTTTGATCCGAATCAATAATTGTTGAACCTTTTTTCCCAATAACATATTCCATTTTAGAATATTGTTTTTCTGTGATAACAAGCATCTGCACCAATCCATCTTTAGGTTTATGCTCTTTCACACTCGAAACAACCCCATTAGCTACCGTTGTATTTAACGCTAATTTGCTGTACACACTTCCTGCATCATGGCAAATCCCTTCTTCAGCAAAATTCGAAAATTCCGATACTCTCTTTTATCCTCTACTAATCGTTGGTAAATCAAAAATACAATCACTCTCATAAATCTATAACTCATATCATCCTATAAAATTGATCAATGATACATCATTTTCATTTAACGCATCAAAAATACTCCTGCAGTATATTTTTATTGCATTGCTGACATATTGATATTTCCCATCGATCAATACTTCATCCTCCAGCATATATATAATCTAATTTTTCTTCCCTCTCAAATTTCTCTGGTTTATTTTTTACAACAATACGATCTACAAGAATTCGAAATGGTTCCATCAAATCTGAAGCTAAATTAAACTGGTTAAACATATTATTATGAAATAATCCTAGTTGTGTAATATACCCATTCGCAATCACTTCTCGGTTAAAGCAAGACAATAAAATACCATACCCATAATTTAAAGCCGCATTAATTGCACATTCCTTGCTTCTCGAAAATCTAATCCAAACAACGCATTAAAATAAACTTTTGCAGCATGTCCTTCTCTGTTTGTTTTATCTCCTAATTCTATTTCTTTCACATATTGCTTCAACATATCTGCTTGAACTTCATGATCATATTCTTTTAAATGATCACTTTGTTTTCTTATCTTTTCTGATACAATTTCTGTCCATATATTTTCTTTTACTTCTTTTGACCATTGGGTCTGCATTCTAACTTTAGCACTTGTATCATGACTTCCATAATATGGAATCAATTCTGATTGTGGATTATGTTTTTCGTCACAAAATACTATTTTAATTTTATGTTTTGTTAATTCACATAGTAGCATTGTTGTTAGAGAAATGGCTGTTGATTCAATGATCAACATGCCAATTTCTCCAATATAGATTCGACTTGTCATATCTGATTTGCGAACTACCATATAATCCATTTTATAATCCAACTTAGCATTTCCTGTAATTACTACAGTTCTCCAACTCATACTAATTCCTCTTCCGTTTCAAATAGTCCTGTAATTGATTGATGAACTACTTTCAATGATTTCGATGTTAACGTATTTTTCTTAACTTTCATACTTCCAGCATTCTGTGACCCATTGATTGCTTTAAGATTAGCCACAGTTGTAGCATCGCACCGAAACATTGTAATTATCTCATTGATTACTTTTGCTTTTTCCCCTAAATTATCTATAGATATAAATGCTTCCTTTCCTTTTTCTAATGTTTTCATTTGCTGCGCTGGGCGCTTTTGAAAAATACTTCTTTTAATTTTAAATATAATTCTTCATATATCATATTTAAATCTTTCATTGTAAATCCTTCAAATTTAGCATCAGCTTGATATTGTGAATTATATTCCAAATACTTTTCAATTTTTCGTACTATCTCGTACAAGTCTTTATTTAAAATTAATTGAACTGCATTCTTTAATATAATATCTGTTTCATTTGCTCCCCTCAATCTTGCCAAATATCCATCCATCTTTATCAAACTATTCTTCTTGATCGGATATTTCTTAATAACCACATTACTATATCCTTTTCTCTCTTCCAGATATTTTTTAACTGCATCTGGTTCTCTCTTCGCAATATTTACAACATATACTGGAATTTCCACAATATGATTTTTCCGTTCTTTTTTCTTTCCATCAAATTCAACAAATGCAAATGCTGATGTCTTCGGAGTGGTGTACCCTCCATATTTTACCGGATCAAGATTTTTCTTTAAAGCTATCGCTTTTTCATTCCCTTTCTTCGCTAAAGTTTCATTAAACAACTGACCTTTTTCGCAATATGTGTATTCTGTATATAAAATATCATTTCGACTCATTATCTTCTTTATCTGATCAATACTGTGTCCACCATTTTCACTTCCATGCCATACGATCTTATCGCCTTGTTTTACATCATAATTAAATACTCTACGAATGCTGTAATTGCTATCTCTATTGTCTTTCATCCATTTTCTAGGATTCGATGTAAATCTTGCATGATAAACATTTCCAACTACTATATTCAAAAATGCATCTTTTGCATGATGGTAATCATTCACTCTTCTGGATTTCAGCAGATCATTATCATGTCGGAAATCTGAAACTAATCCAGCTTTTACATAAACAACTTCTGAATCTTTATACAATCGATTCAACAACTCTGCTACTGCTTTTGATGACTGTCTTGTTTCTACCAATTGTCTCTCAATAAATCCTGACAATTCTTCGTCCGTAAAATCTGTTGTCCTTGTCAATCGGTCGTATTTCCTTTTTGAAATCAAGCCCTTCTGACATAGCATTGTCCAGTATCCTTTCATATCTTCTCGAATCTTTGGAGACAGAATTTTATTTCGCTTTTTATTATTTACATCTTTTCGAACCAAAACCATATTATCTAAACTATCATCCTTAATTCTTGACTGTGGGTAAATGTGATCAATATCCCAGTTAGAATTTCCTTTCATCAATGCATCCACATCTATTTCATCTCCTGTATACATACATTTTCCCATCTGTGTATAATACAAATAGAGTTTTCGGCTATTGAATTCTCGTTCCTCCCTATCGCCAATTTCTTTCATCCAATTGCGTGTATCATCTTTGCACCCAGCATATAATTCCTGCAATCTTGTCTTTCTTGAAACAGTTCTTTTTTTCTCTTTTTCTCCTCCTCGTGCCATTTCAATAAAGATTCTTTCTGGCTCACATTTCATTACTTTTTTTATTTCTTCTGCAATCTGTATCGTCTGCCATATTGCACGTTTATTAGATGGCGACACGATTAAATCTTTGACTGTATTTTCATAATTGATTTTCCCTACATCACCTGCTTTTTCCGCATTTATCTGATCAATTTCCTCTTTAAAACTAAATTGTTTGCTTAGAAGCTGCATCAGATTATAATTTGTTTTCCATAATGCTTCTATGATCGTATAACTTTCCCCAGTCTCTTTATCTGCACCTCTGACACCATTCAAAAATCTGTCAGAGAAATTTCCCCATCCACTATATTTCAACTGACAGATTTTCTTTATCTGTTCTTTATCAAATACCTCTGGATATTCTCGTTCTATCATTCTTCTCATCATTTTGGAATCATCATCATAGATTGTTTTCCATTTAATGATTTCTTCTATAATTTCTTTATAATGATCTTTTTCTATTTCATTTCCTACTACTTGTTTTTTGAAATCTAAATAAGATGTAAGAGCCGATTTAAAATCAATATCAAATCCACTAATATCTTCCTGTACAATTTCTGGATCTTCCATCTTTAGGTATTCTAAAATTCTCTTTCCTGTCACTTTTGCCATTGTACAGAATAGATCTTTATAAATTCTCTGTTTTAGTTCCACAGATATTTTATTTCCTCTTATTTTTAGGTTATTCAGTTCATTTAGTACCATATATTTTGAATATAACAAAGAGTTTTTCGGTAAAACATCTTCTCCGATTAAATAAGTACATTTATTTGTCATACGCTCAATAAATTCCTTATTTGATTGTTCTACATCCACTTTATCTCCAAAATTCCATGGATAAATTCTTCCTTCTTCTTTTCTTATCATCCATGAATTGGAACCTTCTCCTTTATGTCTTCTGCTTAATGGTCCTACATAATATGGAATCCTAAATTTTGCAATAGATATAATCTTCTCAGCTATTGTTCCATACTCATCTTCTTTCTTCAAAAAATCTAAATATCCTTTTGCGTTATCCAATATTTTCATTAATTCTTGAAGATGGACCTGATTAGGAATTGTTCCATTTTCCTTTGATCTTGCTAATGGTAACAATGTTTGATTCTCTACTTCTGTCTTTAATTTTTCTAATAATTCTTCATCTTCTTGGTCTGGAACAATCATAGATAAAATCTTTTGTAAACCTTTATAAAAATCTTCCTCTGATTTACATCGATCCATTTTATATGTATGACCATTCTTCCGAATTGCTCCAATATAATTTCCATAACCATTTTTTTCGTTGATTCCATTAAAAAAAGCTTGATACACTTCATCTTTGCAATATTTTTTCATAACATTTTTTAATATATGTAGATTTTTCCCATGTTTTTCATACGCTTTTACCTTTGCAAATGATAAATAATCTTCTCCATCTAAGATTTCAACTAATACACTCCAATCATATACACCTTTGATTCTATCAATTACACTTGCATAATCTGGATAATTTTCTTCAATTGCAGGCATGATCTCATCTTCATATTTCGCTTCTGTAAATTTAAAACTTTTTGTACTGATTTCTTCCAATGGCTGATGAAACATTTTGCTGATATCACCCTTTAACCCTACAATTAATTTACTTAAATTGGTAATAATTTCCTTAGCACATTTTTGTTGTTCTTTATCCTCTGCCGGAGTACATTCAAATAGTTGTGCGACTTGTTTTGCTTTTACTGATTTTGCAGTCTTTTTATCACTTAATATTCGTTCTAATTCTCTTATATCTGTTAAACTTATTTCATATTCTGACACAGAATTAAATTCCTTTATCATTTCTCCGCAAACAAATGATAATTCTTTACATCACTGATACTTCCATTAATCAAAAAATGCCCTCTATTTTTCAAAATATGATGGCATGCTAAATATACCAGACGAATATCATGCGGTTCTGGATTCTCAATTAATTCTTTTCTTAAATGGTACATCGTTGGATATTGTTTATGATAATCAATATCTGTATATTCTTTATCTACAAATAATGGATACTTCTCACCTGTTGATTTATCTTCTAAATGCAATCCGCTTTCATTTAATCTTATAAAAAATGTAGGATCTTTCTTGGCAATTTCTTTTGAAAATAATTCTTGCAATAAATCTATTCTTTGTTTCTTTCTTGATAATCTTCTCCGATTTGAGCGTTTCGTTCTTCGTTCTGCTGCTGTATCTGCTGCTTCAAACAAACGAATTCCCCACATTCTTTTTCCAGCATATTTGTAAAGATTATAATTTTCATCTGTTACTGCCCATCCTACAGAATTTGTCCCTATATCTAATCCTAAATAATACTTTTTATTCATTTTCGTCCCTCTCCATTCTTGACAAAAGAAATCAATCTGCTTATAATAAAAATATCTCAATTGATTACCATATGAGATTACACTACACGGTTCAAATAACGAATTTTCGTAGTCGCCCTTTTTAGGTTCCACATGGTGGTGGATTTAAACTCGCTTCGGCGAGTTTTTATTTTATTATAAACAAATATTACTGTACTGTTAATCTGTTTCTATTATATCTCTTTTTATATATATTACTCAACATAATTCTTATGTTTTTATCATTTTTGCATAATTTTTTCTTGTTTTATTTTATAAAATCATAATTTTTAGACAAAAATAAGGAGATATTTTCTTATCTCGCGAAAATATCTCCTTATTTTTAAATCTTATAATCTCTAATTAATCTCTAACCTTAATATGCACTTCACGAAGCTGCTGTTCTGTAATCTCGTTTGGTGCTCCGCACATCAGATCCTGTGCTGTTCCGCTCATTGGGAAAGCGATGATCTCTCGGATGTTTTCTTCGTTGCGAAGTAACATGATCATACGGTCTACTCCTGGTGCCATTCCTGCATGTGGTGGTGCACCGAACTGGAATGCATTGTATAATGCTCCGAATTTGTCTTTTAATGTTTCTTTGTCATATCCTGCGATGTCGAATGCTTTTTCCATGATTTCCATGTCATGGTTACGAACGGCTCCTGATGATAATTCTACTCCGTTACATACGATATCATACTGGTATGCTAAGATATCTAATGGATCTTTTTCATTTAATGCTTCTAATCCACCCTGTGGCATAGAGAATGGGTTATGTGTAAATCCTAATTTACCCGTTTCTTCATCAATTTCATACATTGGGAAATCATTGATGTAGCAGAAACGGTATGCGTCTTTTTCTAACAGGTCTAATCTGCTTCCTAATTCGTTACGGATCTGTCCTGCATAGATGCAAGCAGCTTTTTCTGGTGCTGCGATGAAGAAGATTGTATCTCCTTCCTGTAATCCAGCCATTTCAGCTAATTCCATCTTCATATCATCTGGAATAAATTTGTCGATCGGTCCTTTGTATTTCAGTTCTTCTTTGACTTCTAAGTATCCAAGTCCACCCATACCGATTGACTGTGCGAATTTTAACAGTTTTTCATGCTGTCCTTTGGAAAGTTTTGCATGAACATTGATCGCACGTACTGTCTGTCCATGGAATGGTTTGAATGTACATCTCTGGAAGAAATCTGTCACGTCGATGATTCTTAATGGGTTACGAAGGTCTGGTTTGTCACTACCAAACTGTAGCATTGCTTCTTTGTAGCTGAAGATTGGGTATGGTGCTTCTGTGATCACACTTCCTTCTGGTGCAATTTCTTAAATGTCTCTGTTAATACTTCTTCTCCGATCTTGAAGACATCTTCCTGTGTTGCAAATGCCATCTCGAAGTCTAACTGATAGAATTCTCCTGGAGAACGGTCTGCACGAGCATCTTCATCTCTAAAGCATGGTGCAATCTGATAGTATTTGTCGATTCCAGATACCATCAGTAACTGTTTATACTGCTGTGGTGCCTGTGGTAATGCGTAAAATTTACCTTTGTATTTTCTTGAAGGTACTACGTAGTCACGAGCTCCTTCTGGTGATGATGCACAAAGGATCGGTGTCTGAACTTCTACGAATCCCATGTCTTCCATCTTTTCTCTTAAGAAACGGATGACTTTGGAACGGAATAAAATGTTATCTTTTACCTTTCTGTTTCTCATATCAAGGTAACGATATTTTAAACGAACATCTTCACGGATCTCTTTACTTGTTGCGATCTCGAATGGAAGATCTCTGTATACTTTTCCTAAGATATCGATTTTGTGTGCTTCTAATTCAATCGTTCCTGTAGGATCTTAGGGTTAAATGTTTCTTCGTCTCTGTGTTGGATCACACCTTCTACAGATAAACATTCTTCTTTTCTTACATGGTCTAATAAACTTGTATCTCTTAATACGACCTGCATCACTCCATACATATCGCGTAAGTCGATAAATGATACTCCACCGTGGTCACGGATATTCTCTACCCATCCGGCGATCTTTAATTGTGCTCCGATGTCACCTTCAGAAATCTGGTCCATGGTTCTGGTACGGTACATGTCTGACATTTTCTTTTCTCCTTTTTCTTGTATTCTCTATCTTGCGTTCAGGCGGTTTTCTTAGTTCCCTGTCACCTTAAAATCAGGTACAAAAAAAAGCCCGTCCTGAAATTGTTACTTCAGGACGAACTGTATATCTCTAGTCCGCGGTACCACCTGATTTACTGTCTTGCAGTCTCTCTTGTGTGCCGGTTACGCCCAGCTTACGTCGCACCTACTGACAGGGTTTGAATCTTGTTCTATTCATGTTCTGCGTTCAGATTGATGCTCGGGAGTGTTCTTCGCATAAATTCACTTTGCAGGATTCTCACTATCGCCTGCTCACTGGGAACGATAATTTATGGTACTTTTCTCCGTCTTTGCCTATTGAGTGATTATATTATATTGGGGCTTGTGTTGTCAATAGGCTTTCTATATGTATATTTAGATTTTTATTTTTATTGATCAGTTCCTGATCATTAAATAACGCATTCACTGCCTGTTCGTAATTCTTTAACGTCTGAACTTACGGATCTTCTTTGCGTATTTTTCGTGGTTTGTAAACATGACCGCTGCATTGTTCCAGAATTCTTTCATCTTATAGAGAACATTTTTATCGCCGCTTAGGTAATCCTGATATGCTTCATAAAGTGTATCATGCATTTTCAGGAGTTCTCTTTTGGTCAGTTTCTGTCCATATTTGATTTCTCGTACAAGGGCTGGATTTCTTAACAGACCTCTTCCGATCATCACTGCATCTACATCTGGAAACCTTGTTGTGATATTGTCGTAGTCTTCTTTTGTTACGATATCTCCATTGTAGCAGAGTGGATTCTCACTGTGGTTTACTGCATATTCAAAGACATCAATGTGTGGTTTTCCTTTATAGAATTCCTGCTGTAGTCTTGGATGGATCGTTAGTTCATAGACTGGATGGCGGTTGTAGATGCTTAAGATTTCTTCGAATTCTTCTGTGTCTCTTAATCCGATTCTTGTTTTAATCGAGATCTTCATATCTAATGCTTCGAAGATCTCCGTAAGGAAATCATCTAATACTTCTGGTTCTCGCAGGAATCCTGAGCCTTTTTGTTTGGCTACAACGGTTCTTGACGGGCAGCCAAGATTTAAATTGACTTCATCGTATCCCAGTTCTTTTAATTCTTTTGCTGTTCTGATAAAATCTTCAGAACTTTTCGTTAAAATCTGTGGTACGATATGTAATCCTTCATTATGTTCCGGCAATACATCCTGAAATTCTCTTGTTTTGAATGTTCTTTTTCCATTTGGCATGATAAATGGTGTGTAGTATTTATCGATTTCTCCAAATAGTTGTTCGTAAATGTTTCGGTATAAGTAAATCGTGATACTTTCCATTGGGGCATAATAAAATTTCATAATAACGATCAGTTCCTCCATTTAAATTATACTTCTTGACACTCATACCATTATATATGATTTACGAACCGAGGGCAAAATATATTACAAATACTGAAATCGCCAATCCAGACTTTATTTTTTCAACAATTGATGTTATATTAGTAAACAACGAGTGAAAATTTGAGAAACATTGATACAATTTATCAGCGAGGTATGAATAATGAAAGAAATGAAACCGATCAAAGAAGGTAAAGTTCGTGAGATTTATGACAATGGTGACAGCCTGATCATGGTTGCAACTGACCGTATCAGCTGCTTTGATGTCATCTTAAAGAATGATGTCACAAAGAAAGGAACTGTTTTAACACAGATGTCCAAATTCTGGTTTGACCTTACAAAAGACATCGTTCCTAACCATATGATCTCTGTTGATGTCAAAGATATGCCTGAATTCTTCCAACAGGAAAAATATGATGGAAACAGCATGATGTGTAAGAAACTTACTATGCTTCCAATCGAATGTATCGTTCGTGGATATATCACAGGAAGCGGTTGGGTAAGCTATCAGGAGAATGGTACAGTCTGCGGAATCAAACTTCCTGAAGGATTAAAAGAATCTGATAAACTTCCTGAACCAATCTACACACCATCTACAAAAGCAGAGATTGGTGATCATGATGAGAACATTTCTTTTGAAAGAAGTATTGAAGTTCTTGAGAAAGATTCCCAGGTAAAGGACAAGAATACGCTGAACAGTTACGCGATAAGACGATCGCGCTTTATAAGAAATGTGCTGATTATGCATTAGAACACGGAATCATCATCGCAGATACAAAATTTGAATTTGGTCTTGACGAAGACGGTAACATTGTCATCGGAGATGAAATGTTAACACCAGACAGCTCTCGTTTCTGGCCAGCAGACGAATACGAACCAGGTCATGGACAGCCATCCTTCGACAAGCAGTTCGCCCGCGACTGGTTAAAGAGCAACGAACATGACTGGAAACTGCCTCAGGACATTGTTGATAAGACAATTGATAAATATTTCCAGGCTTATGAGATGCTTACTGGGAAAGATTTGTAAGTAGTATTTTGTTGTATGGAATATAAATAAAGAAAAAGAAAGATCATGAATAAGCAAAGTGGCACTCCGCATTTTTGAAAGCGTTTTACAAATCGCTGGTCCGCGCCTGTTCCTTCGATAACTCACTGGCTGCGAGCCAAAATGCCCGCAGCTACGTTCAAACAATCGACCACAGGGCGCTGCGAATTTGTAAAAACGCATTCAAAAAGTGCTCATGTTGTCACCCTTTTTTCTTATAAATATTTCTTCTTATCTTCTTTCTGACTCATACAACGGAACACTATTCAAATCACTACACAGTGTGTATGTTATACGATACTGGTTAATAATTTTTGTGTTTATTAACAGAAGGTAAAAGAACTTCTACAACACCGATTTATTGGAATGTTTATGAAGCATAATAACATTACCTTCTGTCTAAAAATCCCTATTTTGCAATCAATGCTGTCCTCCATACACACCCACTTAAGTTTTCCAATCTTGTAATTGTCCACACTTTAGACTTCTGGTATATGATAAAAAATAAATAACGATCGAAAGCGATGCATTGGAATTGCCATATTGAATAAATTCGCAGCCCAATTGGACGAATGTCTGAGCTTCAAAGACTTGGTCTTAGACCAAACTTCAGAGCGAGTTTTCGTAGGAAATTGGGCGAATCAGCGATTTGTTCAAAATATGAGCAAAATTCCACCGCATCGCTTTCGGTTGCTTATTTATTTTTTATCATATACTCAAAATCTACAGTTGGCCAACACACAAATTAAAACTTTTTAAAATGATCAAGCAGTATCTTCTCTGCTTCTGGATTCCACAATCCACCATGTCGTTTACAAGATTCATCTAATTCTCCAAAGACTGGATCTTTCTCAGCTAATTTCCCAAAGTCCTCTATTGCTGTCAATGGCAGGTTGATCTGTGGTATGTAATCTTCTTTGATCCTGGTATCTTCTTTAAATATAATGTGGTATCGACAATCGCATTGATTCCTCCAATGTGTGTGATTCCAACTGCTGGATTGATCTTGCCTGTTGTGATCAGGTCTAAGGCTTCGATCAGGTCTGAACGAAGTCCTCCAGATGAACCGATCAGTTTAGTTTTTAAATAATGGCTTCCGTATATATTCATTCCAGCACGATAATTTTTATCTGCTGTTGATGCATAAATATTCATGCAGCCATCCATTGCCATAATACGATTCCCTATTTCAGCTACACATTTGGGTGGTGCATAGACAAACACATCATCGTATCCTTTTTCATTGGTTATTGCCAGTAACACTGGAACGGAGTCTGTAAACATCGATGGATTGATATAATAAAGCTCTATTCCATGCCTGGTTCCTTCCTGCATCGGTATCATTTTCCTTACTTTTTCCAAACGCTCTTGATTCGTATCTGTGATCACGAGTCTTCTTGGCTTTTTCTTCATTCCAAGGACATAACGGATTGCCATTAGTCCCATGGGACCGGCTCCTCCAAGGATGATGGTATTCCCACCTTCTTTAATTCCAGATATATGATCGTGGGTTCCCTCTTTACTGTGATAGTTTGAATGAAAACTTCCCACTATACTATATAAAGCCTGAGCCTGTGCAAGTTCATAGAATGAATCTGCTTCATATTGCAACAAACATCCTTTCTCAATTACATCTGCTGGTATGATACAGTATGTTGCTGCACCTCCAAAATAAGGGTAAGAATATCCTGGTGATTCGATCTGGTGAGGAATCTCTGGTACTAATACAAATTGTTTTCCTTCCTGATAATCCTCTTTCCATCTTGTTCCGACTTTTGCTATCGTTCCAGAAAATTCATGTCCGATCAGTACAGGATTCCTTTTAATATTCTTTGGTACTCTTAAATGTCTCTGTGCCAATGTGATCTCTTTTAAAGTTGACACTGCAATTCCGTTACATTCTATCTTCAAGAGAATCTCATCTTCAGCTATCTCAGGGATCTCAAATTCTTCCAGACGTATATCTTTGACTCCATAAAGTCTGACTCCTTTAACTTTCATAACCTTCGCCCCCTAAACTTAGTCAAATATTTATGTCTTGTTAAATTTAATTAATCTTTTTTATTATAACATATTCTCAAACTTCTGTCTGCGAATTCATAAAGATCTGAATTCTAATTGTATTGAATTGTAAATAATACGTAAAAAGATTCTGAGATATTAAGCTATCTCAGAATCTTTTTGATGATGTTATATTAACTTTTTGTGTTATTTACCTTGATGTTCTAAGGCTGCTTCTACAAATCCTTTAAATAATGGATGTGCTTTATTAGGTCTTGATTTAAACTCAGGATGTGCCTGTGTTGCCACAAACCATGGATGTTCTGGAATCTCTACCATCTCTACGATTCTTCCGTCTGGTGAGCATCCGGATAACATCATTCCATTCTCCTGAAGGATGTCACGATATTCGTTATTTACTTCATATCTATGACGATGTCTTTCGTGAATCTCTTTCTCTCCATATAATTCATATGCTTTGGATCCTTCTGTTAATACACATGGGTAAGATCCTAAACGTAATGTTCCACCAAGATCTGTGACTCCATCCTGATCTGGCATGATATGAACCATTGGATGTGTTGTGTCTGGATTAAATTCCTGACTGTGTGCATCAGAGAATCCTAAGACATGTCTTCCGAATTCTACTAATGTAAGCTGCATTCCTAAGCACAGTCCAAGATATGGGATCTTGTTCTCTCTTGCGTATTTGATCGCACAGATCATTCCTTCGATTCCACGATCTCCGAATCCACCTGGAACTAAGATTCCGTGAACTCCACCTAACATCTCATCGACATTGTAAGAGCTGATTCTCTCTGAATCTACCCAGCGGATCTTCACATCTGCTGAATTTGCGACTCCAGCATGCTCTAAGGATTCTACGACACTGATGTAAGCATCATGTAAAGATACGTATTTACCAACTAATGCGATCTCTACTTTATGTTCTGGATGTTTCCATGCATCGATCATCTTCTTCCAGTCATCAAGATCTGGATCTGGCATGGCATGTTCAGACATTCACATACTTCATGTGCCAAATGTTCTTTCTCCATCATCAAAGGTACTTCGTATAATACTTCTGCATCTAAGTTCTGAATAACTCTTGAACGTTCAACGTTACAGAACTGTGCGATCTTTCTCTTGATTCCGTCATCTAATGGATAATCAGAACGGCAGACAAGGATATCTGGCTGGATTCCCATTCCCTGTAAGTCTTTGACACTTGCCTGTGTTGGTTTTGTCTTTAATTCTCCTGAACTCTTTAAGTATGGAATTAATGTTACATGAATTAAAATACAGTTTTCATGTCCTACTTCATGCTGGAACTGTCTTAATGCTTCTAAGAATGGCTGGCTTTCGATATCTCCTACAGTTCCTCCGATCTCAATGATCGCTACTTCCTGATCGCTTGGATCTTCACTTCTGTAAAAACGGCTCTTGATCTCGTTTGTTACGTGTGGGATTACCTGTACTGTGTTACCACCATAATCTCCACGACGTTCTTTGGATAAGATACTCCAATATACTTTACCTGTTGTAACGTTTGATTTCTTATTCAGTCCTTCATCGATAAATCTTTCATAATGTCCAAGGTCTAAGTCAGTCTCTGCTCCGTCATCTGTTACGAAAACTTCTCCGTGCTGGATTGGGTTCATTGTTCCTGGGTCAATGTTGATATACGGATCAAACTTCTGGCTTGTGACATGATAGCCTCTGGCTTTTAGTAATCGTCCCAGAGAAGCTGCTGTGATTCCTTTACCTAATCCAGATACAACTCCTCCTGTAACAAATACATACTTTACTGGCATGTTTCTTCCTCCTATATGTGAATTTCTACTACTTTCTTATATTATCCCATTCAAAATAATATCATATCATATTATTTTTGATTTGTCATTGTGATTTGTTAAAAATAATGAAAAGGATTCTTATGTTTCTATATCATAGAATCATAGGAATCCTTATTTTCATATTTTAAAAATCGAAAGTGCTCACATCACAACTTAGATAGAGGATTGCAGATAAATATAAAATGATTGTTGATGATGATAATCTAAAATACAATTCTTTCGAGATTCTATGGGGTATGGGCGATGAACAATCGCAGGAAAACCGTAGTTCTCGAACTGTTTATTAAGGGGAGTTTGTGCTGTAAGCACTTTCTACCCATAATTTACCATATCATTTTGTATTTGTCAATTATTTCCTTTACTTTTTTTGTAAAAATTTACATAATTATTATTTTCATTATGATTGATCAATGATATTACCTGATTTTTACTATTTCCTTTGCTGTATGTCCAGCTTCCTAACTTACCGCTCTGTGGCGTTTTCTTGATCATAAATGTATTTAACCATTCTTGTGCATCCTTGGATGAGATACCCATTTTTTCGAAACAGCCTTTTAAGAATATCTTTTCTTCTTTTGTGAATCCTTTGAATGCCTCTGTTTCATCCCAGTAGATCAACATCTGTTTGATCTTGTGATCTTGCAAAAAGATCTGAACATTTTTCCTTGCATATAATTCTTCATCATTATAAGAACGAAGAATAACTTCATTCGCAGCTGATCCACTATGATCCGATATAGCTGTCCACATTTCTCTGCCACTTTGTGGAAGGTCAGATAGATTACTCCTAAGCCCAATCACTTTGTTAAAATCAAATCGAATGATAAAACGTTTGTAATTATACAGACATGTTAATCCATTTTTCTTGAATGTATGCCATTTGTCTGTATTATGGAACAAGTATGTTTTATCTCCAGCTTTTACTTTAATCCCTGCTGTATCTTTTTCGCATTGTTCCATCCATTTTTTGATTCCTTTGTATCCTGAATTCTCCATCGTATTGATCAATTTGGAGTTTTTCATATAATACTGGGATGTTCCATTGATACATCTCTTATGATTTTCATTTGTTGCATACAAAAGACCGTCTTTGTAATTCCAATTAAGATTCTGAATTTCTTGTTTTTCTGAATCTGTAAGCTTTTGATAATTTTCTTCGAATGTATTGTCTGGTCTTTGAATGATATCATAAAATCCGTCAGTATTGTAACTGTCGAAATCTACGTCAGAATCAATATCTTCATCCGATTGCTGTATTGAAAATCTACGAAGAACGGTGTCTTCTGCTCTTAAACGCAGCTCATACTCACCCGTTTTATCTTCCAGGATACTCGTCTTCCATACTTCATAACTTCCTATGTCATTTAAAAGAGTCGAACTTTCATCGTCTGATTTCATCATCTTATAAAATTTTTTCAGCCATTGCTCATTTTTTATTTCTCTTCTGTCTTCTGAAATCTGATCGATCTTATCTTCTGTGATAAAATTGTTTTCATTTGCTGACAGACTGATCGTTGATACGAACTGTTTTTTGCTTGTCAAAGGATAGATAAGTAGTCCTGCTGCCATACAAATCCAAGAAGAATCGCTATTTGTTTAATTCTTTTCTTTCTTAAATGATACGCTATACCATTTTCTCTGTAATTTTGACGGATGACGGTAAAGTACGATTCCGATCGTTGCCAATAAAGCTAGAAGGATCAGTGGTGATAATATGATAATATAACCAGTTGCAGTTGAATAATACATTATACTGCCCTCCTTTTCTTACGCTTTTCTACTATATAATATATGATCGTTGCGATCACTGCTGCCAGAATGCCGCCTGTGTATGACTGAATCTTGAACCCTGTCACTACAATGAATAATGAAACACAGAATGAAGATCCATACAAACAGATGCTCCATCCATGGAAAATACATAAAATTATTCCTCTTTGCCATATCCGACTTTTGAAATACATAAAATGCAACTCCAAAAAATACTGCGATCAATACGATCTGAATCAGAAGGATCTGTGCAAAATGATCAAACGAAGCCATCGTCACCAGCTGGTTCACACCTTTATCCCATATAAACTGTTTTGTGATCGGTCCATTTTCAAAAATTGCAGCCATCCACCAGCCATGATATATTGTATCTGGGAATGATAATACTTTTGGCATCATATAATCCATAAAGTTTGGAAATAACATTGCTCCGATTCCGATCGCTCCTGCGATCCATGGTCTTTTGCAGATATTCTGAAAAAATATAGCAATGGCATAGATGAGTGTCAATGATACCCATATAAATAGAAGATACGCACACAAATGTATGATGTTATCATTTCCAAGAAGTACTGCTCCGTTTTTACATACGGATAGATTCATCTCATACCATGACTGTGCTTTTGTTCTCATCATGATCATTCCGAATGAAAGAAAAAGCCATGGAATCGTATATGTCATCATTCCTGTGATCGTCCTTGTCAGAAAAATCTGACCTCTTTTGATCGGAAGCTGCATTAAAAATTCTCCACATTTTGATGTACTGCTTTCCCGATACTGTATTACCGCTACAAAACTAACCGGTATCATAAGAACGATAATGAACATTTCATAGTATTGATCTAATGTTCCTAAAAACAGATTGCCATAATTATTATAAATGCCTCCATAAAAATTATTGATCTGATCTGCAGTTCCTGAAATATCGTTTGCGATCACATATTGTAATATGAAACATATCACTATGGTATACACTAATGTTATGGCTAGCAGATTTCGTTTTTCATGATTAACAAGCCCTCTCATAACATTTCCTCCTTATTGTCTGAATAATCGATACAGCAAAATATGTGATCACTAATATCACTACCAAATATATAAACCAATGTACTGCATTTAATTTCTGTATGATCAGTTTATAACTATCTGATGAACACATAAATTCTTTTCCCCATGCGATCAATCCATAAATTCTGGTTCGAAGTGTCTTGTCATACTTAAATATATAAACATATATCTCATGATTACTTAATGCATTAAAACACAGGATCGTGATCACTATCGTCGTGATGACTTTATTCTGCATCCCTGATAACCTTGTTAACATTCGGTTCTGTGCCTGCTCCTGCTTGATAAACTGTCGTTTTGCAAACCAGATACTAAAGACTCCTGCTGCAAATAAAACGGCAATACAGATGATCGCAGAATTTACATATTGTGCTTTCCAGATCGGATTGCTCTCCAAGCTATTTGTATCAAGCTGAAAATTTAATGGATATAAAAATGTTCTGCCGAATCTTCCATAGATAACCCACTCGAGTATCGCAAATCTAGAAGATCTTACCTTAAACAGCAACTGGAGTAAAAATGCCAGATTCTGAAGGATCATCGGCAATATCACATAAAATGTAACGACTGCTATGACAAGTCCTTGCCAGATATATGCTGTCACGATCAATGAAACCTGTATCAGTGCACAAAATACAAAACAAATTACTGCATTCCATAATGTGCATATGATCACATTCGTGATTGATTCCGCATTCGGAATCGTTGCGATCTTCATTGCAAAGAAAATTCCATAGATGATCTCTGCGAACAAAAGTGATATATGCAGTTTTGTAAGACTCTTTTGGTAAATGTCTTTCTTTGTCCATGGAAGGCTGTAGATATATTGCTGTTTTTTATTTTGCTGCAGTTGATATACAATTCCTGCTGATAATGCTGCAAATAAATTATGATCAAAAGCCATCCATTGACAAGATCATCCATCATCGTCTGTGGCAGTCCATCCTCCGGATATTTGATATTCCATGCGGAAATCCCATATAACAATGCTGCTGGTGGAAGTACCAGATTATATTTTCTAAAAAATTTCATCTCCAAGTTCCTCCTCTTAGCGGTTGCTGTAGACGAATACTTCTTCTAAACTTAATGGAATTTCCTCTACTACAATCGCTCCTGCTTGTTTTAATGCCTCATGAATTGGCTCTCCATACCCTTCTAATATTACTGTGTATACACTTCCAAGATTGGAATATGTGATCACTCCCGAAAGTTCTTTGAAGATCTCGCTTCTTGATTCTCCAAATACAACCTGTAATTTTGTAAATCGTTCTTTCATCTGATCCATTGTTCCATGATAAAGGATCTTTCCGTCCTTCATCATACTTGCGGAATCGCAGAAACTTCTAAATCCTTTAAATCATGTGATGAGATCAGAACACTCATCCCATTCATATCGACTTCATTGACAATAAAATCTTTGATCTGTTTCTGTGCGATCACATCCAGTCCTGACATTGGTTCATCCATGATCATCACTTTTGGATGGATGGACAGATTCAACATCGAAGCTAATGACATTGCCTGTCCTTTAGATAATTCTTTGATTCTTTTACTTACATCTAATCCGATACTCTGATTGTAGTCCCTAAATACTTTCTCATCGAATGTTGTAGATCTGTTTATAAAATTCTACCATCTCATCGATATGATACCCTTCAAAATACTGGTTGCTGTCCGCAACATATCCTACCTGTGCTTTTACTTTTGGATTCTCGAAATTTCTTCTCCACAGACCAGAATCTGTCCTTGATCCTGTTCATAAATTCCTGTTAGACATTTGATCAGTGTTGTCTTTCCACATCCATTGCGTCCTACCAGCATGAATGCTTCCCTCTTCTATATCCAGGCTGATTCCATGAAGAATCTCATTCTTTCCATATGATTTTTTCACGTCCTTTAGTTCGATCACTTTCATATCCTATCCCTCCAAATCCTGATAGATCTCATGTATCAGGCTTGCTATCTTCTCTTCATCATACCCTTCATAACGAAGCTCACTTAATATCTCTTTTAAACTTGTCTTGATCTCCTGCATCTTTTCTTTGTCTACCTCTTGTGAAGCATTCTCTGCCAAAAATGCTCCCTTTCCTCGTATTGTTATAATTACTTTCTCTTTCTCCAACAACTGATATGCTTTCGCTACGGTGTTGGGTGTTACACTGAGACTTAATGCTAATTTACGAACGGACGGCAAAGCATCTCCAGGTTTTAGATATCCTTTCCACGCTGCTTCTTTTACTTGTTCCATGATCTGTTCATAAATTGCCTTGCCACTGGCAGGGTTGATTCGAAACACATCTGTACCTCCTTATTGTTTTTGTCATACTGTATGCCATACTGTATTAGCTGTACTAACTGTACCATTTCATATGATACAGTTAGTTTATATACTTTTTTCTTATTTGTCAATAACTTTTTTAAAAATGTCAAGAAAATTTCCTATGAAATGAAAAAACCTCAAAGCTTCTTTCCGAAACTTTGAGGTTCTTCCTAAACAAATTGTATGAATATATAGAGGGTTCATTGCTTTCGCAATATAAATCATTCTTATAACAGGCTCTTTGCTGTGCTTCCAATAGTTGTGATGATAAAATAACAGCTAGTTGCTCCTGCATCAAGAACTCCTCGGGAACGTTCTCCAAGGCGGCTTGCTCGTCCAATCTTGGCTACAAGATCTTTTGTAGACTGCCATCCTTTTTTGCTGCGGCATTCATAGCATCCAAACATTCTGCAAAGTCTTTTCCTGCTTCTTTTGCTTCTACAAATGCTTCTTTTGCTGGAATCAATGTATCTAGCAGTGATTTGTCTCCTACCTGTGCAGGCTGATATCCTGAATTCCTTCTACAGAGGCTATGATCATTTCTGCGAATACATCTGCTGTGATCTCTTCTTCATCTTCACATGCCTGAGCCATCTCATCAAATAACATTCCATACAGAGGTCCCATTGATCCACCGATATCTTCTAACAGTGTCTCACCTAATGTTGTCAGTCCTTCTGACAAATTATATGTAGTTCCTTCTAATTTCTTCTCGCACATCGTAAAACCTTTGTTCATGTTGATCCCATGATCTCCGTCTCCGATCTTACCATCAATCTCACTTAAGTAATCTCTTTCTTTCTGAATTGTCTTAATCAGCTGGTCTACGATAACTCCTGCATCGGCATTTTTAAAACTTGACATAATTTCCACCTCTTTGAATTAATGTTGTACTTTTCTTATCTATGTTTATTTTAACATACAATCTTTTTTACCTAAAATGATTTTCAGTTCAAATATGGCACTCATTATGGTGCTATGTTTCACTCTGGATTCAACTCTTATTAGAACTGTTTTAATCCTACAGAGTTTGCTGGCATATCGATGCATTCTTTTAATTCATCATCCAGCTTCATCACTGTTAATGTAACACCCATCATCTCTAAAGATGTAAAGTAGTTTCCTACATAAGAACGATGTACTTTGATTCCTTTTTCTGTTAAGATCTCTTCGACTCTATTATATACAATGTACTGTTCCATGACTGGTGTAGCACCTAATCCGGATAATAATACAACAACTTCATCTCCACTTTCAAACGGAAGGTCTGGAATGATAATATCTAACATTTCTTCTGCTATATCATCAGCTGTCTTTAATGGCTGCACATTGATTCCAGGTTCTCCATGATGCCCGATTCCTACTTCCATCGTTCCATCTTCAATCTGGAAATTTGGATGTCCAACTGCAGGGATCGTACATGGTGCTGTACCGATTCCTACGGAACGTGTATTGTCAATTGCTTTCTGTACTACAGCGATAACTTCATCAAGACTTCCGCCCATGGAAGCTTTTGCTCCACCAACTTTCCACATCAGAACTTCACCGGCAACCCCACGTCTTTTTCTAATTCTGTTTTTGGTGCTGAAGCACAGTCATCATTTGCTACAACTGTTTTTACTTCAATTCCAAGTTTCTTTGCTTTACGCATTGCCATCTTTACATTCATATTGTCTCCAGCATAGTTTCCATAAAGACATGCAACACCTTTTCCAGAGTCTGCTTCTTTGATTGCATCTAAGAATGCTTTAGCTGTTGGTGAAGAAAAGATTTCTCCGACTGCAACGGCATCACAAAGATTTTCTCCGATATATCCAATAAATGCTGGTTTATGCCCAGAACCTCCTCCAGTTACGATACCAACTTTTCCTTCACTGGTGCATTTTTATATTTTAATACCCTTGCATCTTCTGTTGTAGACACGATATCTTTGTGTGTCTTTACAAAACCTTTTAACATATCTTCCACAACAAAATCCGGATTATTTACAATTCGATTCATTTTTGATTTCCTCCTAAATTACATTGCATCTGCGATTGCTTTTAAATTTTTGAGTCCTTCAATTGCTAATTCTTCTCCTGTATCAGCAAAGTTTCTCCAGATTGCACAGTTTCCTGCTAATTCTTCAAAACTTGGGTCAAAGGATTCAATAACAAGTGGTCCATCGTATCCGATCTCATCTAATGCCTGGAAGAATTCTTTAAATGGTACAAGTCCTGTTCCTGGAATTCCTCGGTCATTTTCATTGACATGTACATATCCAAGGTATTCTTTTCCGCAAGTTTTAACTGCTCCTGAGAAGCTCTTTTCTTCACGGATCATATGGAAGCAGTCAAGATGTACTTTGACATTTCCTGTTCCAACATCTTTGCAGAACTTCACTGCATCTTCTGCAATATTTAAGAAGTGTGTTTCGAAACGGTTGACACATTCGACACAGATGGTCACATCTCCTGTCTCTTTTGCATATTCAGCAACTTCTCTCATACATGCAACACCCCAGTCCCATTCCTGGTCAGTTCTTGGCTTCTTTGTAAGATATCCCCATCCAGCATAGTTTACTCCGCCAAGGATTGGTGCTCCCAATGTATTACAGATGTCAACGCATTTCTTCATCGCTGCAACTGCTGCCTTGCGAATCTCTCCATCCGGTGAAATTGGGTTAGTTTCCAAAGTTAATGTTGTTGTGCAAACACAATCCATTCCAACTCTTGCTAATTCAGCTTTTACCTGCTCCGTTGGAAATGTATATGGATTTGCGATTGCGAAGTCTACAACTTCAAATCCTATTTCTTTTGCTTTTTCAATGATCCAGAGATCTTTTTCTTTAAAATCTTCTGCCCAGATAAAGCTGTCTACTCCAAATTTAAATTTCATAACAACACCCTCCTATTTTCCACAAAATTCTTTCTGATATTCCATGATTCTTTCTACTTTTGGTGTGGATGGTCCATTTTTGAATGTAAGTCTCATCCAGATATCTAATAAATAAAGTGCCAACTGTGGTGCAATGACTCTTGCTCCCATACACATGACATTTGCATCATTACTCAAAACCGAACGTTCTGTTGAAAATGGATCATGGCAAACTGCTGCTCGGATTCCCGGCACTTTATTGGCTGTCATTGCCATTCCGATTCCTGTTCCACATACAAGAATTCCTCGATCACAAGTACCGTCTGTTACTTTCTTACAGGTTCTTACTGCAACATCCGGGTATAATTCAACTTCCCCTTCTCCTACTCCATTATCAATGACTTCATGTCCTGCTTTCTGAAGGTGTTGTTTGATTGTTTCTTTTAACTGATAAGCTGCTTCGTCACATCCCAATGATATTTTCATGATCTTTTCCCTCCAATATCTAACGGAAATTACCGTAATAAGTTATATCAAATCCATCCAAAATGCTCACATGCATTTTTAATTCCATCATCTACATTGCTGTCTGTTACATAATTTGCGATATCTTTTAAATCCTGGCATGCATTTCCCATCGCAATGGAGAACCATTCTGGGCAAAACATATCCATGTCATTGTAGTCGTCTCCAAAGACTACAACATCTTTGATATCTGCATTTAAATGTTCCATCATTTTTATGATTCCGCCACGTTTGTTATCTGGCTGGAACATTAAATATTCTGGTTCAAATCTTAAATGTCCAACAAGTTCCTTTGTTGTCAGCTTCTCTTCATCTTCTTTTGGAATTGCTACGTATACTTTATAAATGGCATCTGCTTTTTCTACTTCCAACATGTCATCAATGATATAACGTGTTGGTTCTTTTCTTTTTCCGACCTGGCGTAAGAATTTATCATCCGTCATGTACACATCTTTCGTATCATCTAATGCCACACACCATCCATAACCAAGTTCTTCTGCCTGATGAATGATCTTAATGCATCCGTCTTTATCTAATGGAATATTTTCTACTAACTCATTATCTATGACACAGCCATTTCCTCCACAACATACCATGTTCTTAAATCCATTGGCATCTGTGAATTTTCTTGCTTTGTAGTGAGCGCGTCCAGTTGCGATCGCAACGAAATGTCCATTTTCTTCTAATCTTGTCAATGCTTCTCTTGCACTTGGGACGATCTCGCCTGTTGATCTGTCTGTCAAAGTTCCATCAATGTCGAAAAAAAGGTATTTTTTCTCCATATTCTTATCCTTTCTTCTGCACCCACTTGTCTGTCTTTCTTCGATCAGATAAATTTCAAGATATCTTCCGGATGATCAACCACATAGGATGCATGATTTTCTTCCAGTTCTTTTCTTCCTCGAAATCCCCATGAAACACCGATGGTATCCATACCTGCATTCTGCCCTGTCTGCATATCTGTTTTTGAATCTCCAATATATAAAATTTCTTCTTTTGAAGTTTCATCAAATCTGCGATTTCTAATGCTGCGCTTGGATCTGGTTTCTTAGGAATCCCTTCACTTTCACGTTCTCCATACACTGCGGTCCATGGGAACTGTGAAAAATATTTATTTACCAGTGCACTGGTATAATCTCCTCGTTTATTGGAATTAACTGCAATTTTAATTCCTTTTTCTTCTAAGCTCTCAAGCAATTTAAGAATTCCTTCATAAGGAATTGTTTTGTTTAAATATCTCTTCTGATACGCTTTTGAAAATTGATTCACTGCCTCATCAATAAACAATTCATTTTTTTGTTTATCCTCTGGCAACGCCCTTTTGATCAATTTACGAAAGCCATTCCCTACCATCTGTTTGCATGCTTTCGTATCATGTTCTTTCCATCCATAGATCTTCATAACATCATTGACGCTGTCTCTTAAATCTTCGATCGTATCTAATAAAGTTCCATCTAAATCAAAAATAATTCCTTTGTATGTTTTCATCTTTGTTTTCCTTTCTGGCTTTAGTTAATATGGGATGATAAAGCTGCCTTTATCATCCCATATTATACAATTACAGCTCAGTAATGGCAAAGACTACTTTTACTGGTTTATTCTCAAAATTTACTAACTGATATTTTGTTCCTGCTGGTAAGAAAAATGTATCTTCTGGTTCCAGTACAAAACTTTCTTCAGCGTCAACTAGGTTTACAGTCACTGGTCCATCTACGCAATATAATGCTCCGTCACCTTTGTGAACATCTGGATCTGAACATCTTGGTCCGTATCCTCCTGCTGGAAGTACCATTTCTCCAAAGTGTCCGTAATCATTACTTGTAATGAAACGAAGTAACATTGGATGAGTTGTTCCATGAACATTATTTAACTTTTCGAAGTCACGTACTGCGTATACAGCTCCTGTTTTTCTAGCTTCTGCTGGATCTACTGGCCAGCATCCGATGTCATCTGTACATCCCTGACGAGAGATATCTTTGATCGCTCCTCTCATATCTGGCAGATTATCATTGTTTGGTCCTTTGTAGAATTTTGTTTCTTCTTCTGTTGGAATGACTGCTGGTGGAATATGCTCATCCCATGCTTTTGGTGTGATGAAATAAAGGATTCTTGTTTTCTGGTCTGAGAAGTTATGACAGCAGTGCCAAGCACCTTCTGGCATGAATAATCCTTCTCCAGTTTCCAGATAAGCAAACTGTCCGTTTCCACTTCTCTGTACTACAGGTCCGTTTAGGATGTAGTAAGATTCATCACCAGGATGGATATCTAATGGTGCGAATACTCCTCCAGGCCCTAACTCGTAAATTCCTAACATAAATGTATCAGTTGTTACTAATGTAAAAGTATTGTCAGAAGTAAATGCATTGTTTGGTGGATATAATGCTGTTGAATACTCCCATTTTTTGATCAATGTAGGTTTCTTGTTATCAGGTTCACAAGGAAAACGTCCCTGAATATCAACTAATTTTGCCATTTTAACTCTCCTGTCTGTTCTTTCTATTAACTGTTTTTTATGCTTCTTCCTGAGGTTTTGTAACTAATACAATTAAAGCTGCTGAAATTGCTCCGGCAATTAATAATGTGATGAAGAATGGAAGTACTTTATTCATAGCGAATACTACGAATACACCACCATGAGGTGCACGGATCGTAATTCCCCATAAGTAAGAGATTACTGCTCCAGCTGCTGATCCAACCATGAAACATGGAATATATTTAATATTTTTGGCAGCATATGGGATCGCAAATTCTGTGATCATACATAATGCTCCAGCGAAACATCCTGGGATTCCGGATCTATCTTCATCTGTAAATTTCTTAGGTGCAATCAGCATTGCTAATGCCACTGCTAATGGAGGTGCACAGCAAGCTACGAAGTTTGCGGCCATTGGTGCATAGTTTCCTGTTTCCATACAAGCTAATGCAAAAGCATAAGCAACTTTGTTACATGGACCACCCATATCAAAGGCAAGCATACATCCTTGTACGATTCCGAGAAGGATTAAGTTTCCAGTTCCTAAGTCATTTAATAATTTTGTTAATGCCTGTGTTAATGCTCCTAAAGGTCCTCCAATAACATAGTGCATTAATAAACAGATAGCTGCACATCCGACAACTGGAATGATCAATGTAGGAAGTAATGATCTTATTGCATTTGGTAATGGAATTTTCTTTAATGCGTTTACTAAATATCCAGCAATAATACCTGCGATCAGTGCTCCGATAAATCCTGACTGGTATCCAAGCCCCCAAGGGTCCGTAGCCATCCAGCCACCGAACATACCTACACAGATACCTGGTTTATCAGCGATTGAATACGCTACATATGCACCTAATACTGGTACCATGAATGTTCCTAAACCAATTTTACCAATCCAGAAGATTGTGGATGCGAATGTGGAACCATAAGGTTCTACGCTAGGGATATTATATCCTCCTAATAAGAATCCTAATGCTACTAAGATTCCTCCTGCAACTACGAATGGCAGCATGTATGAAACACCTGTCAAAAACGCTTCTTTGATATCATCAATTACATCTCTCATTTGTTTCCCGTCCTTTCATAAAATATTTTTAAGGTTTCTCTTTTCTTATTTTCCGCTAAAAATAATATTCGGGTCTTTGATCACTTCGTGTGGTTTTGTCTGGAAGATCTTGTCTTTGTATGGTTCGAATCTTTCTGCTTTTGTAAGCCCTACGTCATTTGCAAAAACGATCAGATCCGCTTCTTTAATATCACGATCTCTTAACTTGTCTTCCAGTCCGAGAGCCCCCTGCTTCTCGACCTTACACTTGTAACCTCTCTCTTACATACTTCATAATAGCTTCCGCTGCCATATAAGTATGAGCGATTCCAGTTGCGCATGATGTTACTGCTACTACTTCATAGTTTCCACCTCCTGTAGCTTTTATAGTTGTAATTGTTTTATGCCATGAATCAGATCATCATAGCTTTCTGCCTTCTCTAACAGTTCTAAAAACTCTTCGTGTGCTAACATTCCTGCTAATGTTGCTAATACCCTTAAATGGTAATCATTCTCTTGATTTTCAGATATTGCCAATACAAAGATGTATTTAACTTCACCAGATTCCCCTGAGGACTCATAAATGAATGGCTTCTTACATCTACAAAATCCAATTCCTGGTTTCAGAACTTCTTTGCATTTTCCATGAGGTATTGCAACGAAGTTTCCCATATATGTTGGCCCTAGGGATTCTCTGTATTCCAGAGCATCTTTGTAGGCCTTTGCGTCTGACACGAATCCTGCTTCTTCGAATTTTGCAGTCATCACATCAAACATATTTCTTTATCCT
>ENA-OQCS01000293-OQCS01000293.1-human-gut-metagenome-genome-assembly--contig:-NODE-293-length-27530-cov-3.470167_pt1 | contig 27530 bp, 31 predicted proteins | sample MGYA00242757_ERZ504575 | MGnify/ENA primary metagenome ERZ504575 (study PRJEB26092, sample SAMD00036297) | human gut metagenome | host: Homo sapiens | study: EMG produced TPA metagenomics assembly of... | reverse complement strand
ATGAATTCAATAAGGTGGCTAAATCACCATTGGAAGAATGGGTTGAATACCTGAAAAATGGAGTCATCTCTCCAGACACCCAGGCACCAGGTCTGCAGGAAGCTCGTGAGAAACTGAAATACTATTCTATGTCGGATGCAGAACGTTATGCATACGATGAACATATCAATGCCATCATGATTCAAAATGACGTTTTGGGAAATGCAAGATTGGAAGGTATGGAAGAAGGCAAAGCTGAAGGTCGTGCTGAAGGTCGTGCTGAAGGCCGTGCTGAAGGCCGTGCAGAAGGCAAAGCTGAAGGTCGTGCCGAAGAAAAAAATGACATTGCCCGCAAAATGCTGGCTAATGGATTGAGCATAGAGCAGATTGCTTTAATTACTGGTTTGACAGAGCAGGAAATTAAAGGACTATAATATAAGGTGTATCCTTCTTGCCCAACATATCGGGCAAGCGAGGATACACCTTTTTTATTTTGATAGTATTTTGTTTTTGCTGATAGATATTCGATATTCCTTGTTTCCGCTTTTATTGGATATCCATCGTTGAGAAGGTCTGGAAGTATTTCAGACAGGTTTCGCGCCATTCCTTGGCGTTTTCCAACTGCACATTTAGTAATGAATCGGTATGTTGCCATTCCTGTTCATGCCCCTTCATATACTGTTTGGCTGAGGTGTGCCAGAAGTCGCGATATACTTCAACCATCGCTACACCCATGTTGTACTTCATGCAGAGTTCCTGCCAGAGGGTGCTGCCTGATTTCATTTTGTAATTCCAAGCTACATGATGGAACCATAGGAGATATTCTTCTGGGCAAGTCTCGATGTTGTCATACTGACTGCGATATGGTTCCGGATACTGACCTACGGCATCTGTACCTTTGGATGAGCGGTCGAAACCGATACCCTTGGCATCTGCCTTGTGATAGTAAACAGGGCACCATTCCAGAGGATAACTTGCAATGAAACCATCTGGTTCCGGACCGTAGTGGTGATCGAACTTGAAGATATGATGTAAGCCCAATGGCATCATATAGTTGACGCAAGCTTCACGTGAGGTCATCATCATCATCTCTACAGGTTTGGTGAACTTCTCGTCCAGGTTCTCATAGGTCTGTACGAGCCATTCATGAGCAATCTCTTCTGCGCTGAGCGAAGGATTCCAGGCCAGGCGACCGAAGGCATACCAGTTGCCTGTGAGAAAGGATGACCGCACCAGTGGCATCATCACCGATATTGCTACGCCAGAGATACCTACCAGTTGCTTGGATTGACGAATCCGAAGAATTCCTTCCACATTGGGGCGAGATAGGTGAGGTGTTTAGACTGTCCGAGATATTCCTGGGTAATCTGAAGTTCTGCTATCTGAGGTGTCTGTCTGATGTTGTCGAAGATAGGAGCGTATGGTTCACGAGGCTGGAAGTCGAGCGGGACCGTTCTTTGACTGGAGAATTACATTGTCACGGAACTTTCCATCCATGCCTTTGAATTCGCTGACAGCTTGCTTTACACGGTCTTCGCCTTTATGATTAGCACCATATACAAAGCTTCTCCACATGATAATGCCACCGTATGGTTTCACGGCATCGGCAAGCATGTTGGCTCCCTCGGCATGAGTGCGGTGGTAATCGCCAGGACCAGGTTGTCCTTCAGAATTAGCTTTTACCAGGAATCCGCCAAAGTCTGGAATGGCAGCATAAATCTCCTTTGCTTTCTTCTTCCACCACTGTTGTACCTTTTTATCCAATGGGTCTGCAGTCTTGGTATAGCCCAATGCCATAGGAGAAGCAAAGTTGATGCTGAGATATACTCGGATGCCGTAAGGACGCAGGATGTTGGCGATGACCTTCACCTTATTAATATATTCAGCAGTCATCATTTTTGGTGATGCATTTACATTGTTCAGTACGCTTCCGTTGATTCCGAGCGATGCGTTGGCACGGGCATAGGTGATGAGACGGTCGTGAAGACTCTTGCTGATGCTGCCACCCTTGCCGTTTTTGCCGAGTTTGATTTCTTCCCATTTGAAGATACTCTTTCCGGCATAGCCACGTTCGATGCTGCCATCGAGATTATCCCAATGGTTGAGAATGCGAAGACCCACTTGTGGTTTCTCGGTCTCATCGATAGCTTTGCTGAAGTTCTGCTGATTGCCGCTACCAGTGTTGTAGGCATCGGTGTTCTGAAGTCGAATCAACTCGTAGGCACCGTAGAGCAAACCGATAGGATTGCTGGCGGTGATAGTTGCTTCGTACTGAATGTTGTCGCCTTGCTGTGCAGGACGGGCGTAGATGTTATAGCCTCGCCAAGATTCAGAGCTTTGTCTATCTTGAGCTCAACATTCTTGCCACGCCAGTTGTTTTCCAACTCCTGCTTGGCAATCTTGGCTGTTGCATCATCAGGCAACTGTGAGATGACTTGGCATGAGTTAGCATACTGCTTTCCGAGCCATAACTGTGAACCGTCACTCTGTGCAGAAACATGGAGTGATGTAAGTACCGTAAATAATAAAATGAGGTATTTCTTCATATCTTTGCAGATCGTTAGTTTGTATTGTTATTGTTTCTGCTGCAAAGATACGAAAAAACACCTTATTCTCTTCTATTTGTTGTTTATTTCTTATTTCTCTTTGTTTCAGCATATTCACTTGGTGACATGCCATAGTGTTTCTTGAACACTGTAGAGAAATGGGTCTGGTTGTTAAATCCCACAGAGTAAGCTACTTGCGTGATATTAATCTGTCCTTCTTCGATAAGACGTGCAGCTTGCTCCAATCGTAAGTTACGGATGAATTCACCGGCAGAGACACCTGCTATTTCTTTCAGCTTACGGTGCAGTTGGGCACGGCTGATGCCTACATCTTCTGTCAGTTTCTCAACGTTGAGGTCTGGGTCGGCGAGGTGCTCGTTCATATATTTCATCACTCTTTCCATAAGAGCGTCGTTATTGCCCTTTACCTGTATCTGCTCAATCTTAGCCTTCTGTCCCTGCGCACCGCTGTATTTGCCACGGATGCGTCGGACATTATCTACCAGATTGTCGATGAGAATATGAAGTTCTTCCATATTGAAAGGCTTCGCCAGGAAGGCATCAGCACCCTTACGCAATCCCTCTAGTCGGTTTTCTACTTCGCTCTTGGAGGTGAGCAGGATGACTGGAATATCGCTTACGTTAGTGTTACTCTTTATCTTCTTGAGCATGGTAACACCATCCATTTCCGGCATCATCACATCGCTTATCACGAGATCATATTTGCTGGTGAGCAACATCTTGAGACCTCCTTTCCGTTGCAGGCATGTTCAAATCGATACCAGTCGCTCAGTTCGGTCTTGATATAATGTGCAATCTCTGCATCGTCATCTACTATCAGGATGTTGAAATTGCGGTTGGCTTGCGTTCTTTTACCGGTGGATTCGGCAGTTTTTGTGCCATCCTCCTGCAGGATCTCCTCTGGCTTGAGGTGTTCCTTGCCCAATGGAATGTTTACCTCGAAGCAGGAACCTTTGATTCCATCGGTGCGGTTGTATGCCTTGATCTTGCCTCCGTGCATCTCTACGAATGCCTTGCAGAGGTTCAGTCCTATGCCGGTGCCTTCGATGTGAAGGTCGCTGCTGTTGTTGCCCTGGTAGAACCGGTCAAAGAGTCGGTCGGTCTTCTCTTCCTTCAGTCCGATGCCGGTATCCTGTACCTTGATGATGGCATTCTTCTCGTCCTTGCCCATGATGAGGGTGATGGTGCCGCCATTGAAAGTATACTTCATGGCGTTGGAGAGCAGGTTGGAAATCACCTTGTCGAAGTTGATGCGGTCTATCCATACAGGCAACTTGCCATTGGCATCGTTGAGGCTCGCATCTTCCTGGAGCGAGAGTGTGATGTTGCGCTCTTCAGCATTGAAACGGTAGAGCGATATGATGCCGTTCAGGAATTCCCTGAGCTGGGTTTTCTGACAGTGCAGATGCATCTGGTTTTTGTCTATCTTTCGCTCGTCGAGTATCTGGTTTACCAGAAGCAGCAGGCGCTGGGCGTTGCGGTCGATGGTGTCGATTTCCTGTTTGCTTTCGGCATCCGTGATTCTTGTCTTCAGCTTGTTGAGCGGTCCCATAATCAATGTCAGCGGTGAACGGATATCGTGGGTGGCGTTGATGAGGAACTGCATCTTGGTTTCCTCCAGGTCTTCCTTGCGATGGCGCTCATATCGGTAGATGATATACAGGACGATGCCTGCTGCTGTCAGGAAATAGAGGAGAAATGCCCAGGTGGAAGCATACCAAGGGTCGCACACCTTGATGTGGATGATGGTTGACTTCTTGGAGAAGTTGCCATTGCTCATGGCTCTTACCTCCAGGGTGTAGCTGCCCGGTTTCAACTTGTTGAATGATACTGCGTTGGAGCCTTCGTTGGTGCTGTTCCATTTTCCCTCGTTGATACGATATTGGAAGCTGATGTTGTCGGTGTTCCTGTAGTTGAGCAGCGAGAACTCCAGCGTGAACGAATTCTCCTCGTATGGTATAGTGAACTCATCCGTCAGACAGTTGATTGGCTTGCCGTCGATGATAAGTTGGTGAGGTGTACATCTCCCAGTTCCATCTTCTTGGCTCTCACTCTTTCCGGGTAGAAGGTGGTGATGCCGTCACTTGTTCCGAGGCGATGAGGTCGCTGGCGGTATGCATGGAGGACCCCAGCACGTATTCACGGGTGGTGAGTCCGTTGCCATTGATGTGCCCGATAAACTGTCTGTTCTTCTGTCATACTGCCAGATGCCCATGGTGGTGCTTATCCACAAGTCGCCCTGATGGTCTTTGATGATGCTGCACACCTGCTTTCCCTTCAGAACTTCGGCGTGAGGGAGAGCAAGGGTCTTGTTGTTCTTTCGGTCGAAAAGATAGAGTCCTTCTTCCGTTCCGATAATCATATTGCCGTTCTTTCCTTCGCAGATGCCATTCGCCTGTCTGTCTTTCAGAATGTTATTCCATCCGAAGTCCTTGAAGCTGAGTGTCTTCGTGTTGAGGCAGGAAACGCCATTTGAAGTACCTATCCACAGATGACCGGTATGGTCGAATGCCATGCTGCGCACCCAGTCGTTGCAGAGGAATCCCTTGTTTCCTCTCTGTCGCATATTGAGTACGGTAACCTTTCCGCTTTCCACATTATATATATATAGGCCCTTGCTATATACAGAGATATAGAGATTGCCTGGTTGTCATCTGTCATGCAGTAGATACCTGCGCTGGTAAAGGTGAGCTTTTCCTGATAGGCTCCCGTATGCGGATTGCAGCTGTAGAGCGCACTTCCGTTGCTGATCCAGTATGCACCCCGGCGGTCTTTGTAGATGATGCAGGTGCCTGCTGGCGAGGTAGGGTGGGCGATAATCTTTCCTGAAGCATCGAAACAGAATACGCCACTGTTTTGCACCGTACACCATGTTTCGCCATTCTCGCCAGGGGCAATGGAAGAAACGCTGCTGCCGATGATGTAGTTCTGTGCCGAGAAACTCCAGCTGCTGAAGGCTTGCTGGCGCTGGTTGAGCAGATAGAGACCTTTCTTGTAACAGCCTATCCAGAGGTTGTTGTCCTTGTCTTCGATGATATCGTTGACGAAGGCGGTGGAAAGATTGAAATTGCTGTTGCTGTTTTCCAGCTGTTCCACCTTGTTGCTTCCCTTCTTGATAATCAGGGCTCCATGTTCAGAGGTGCTGATATAGAGGTTGCATCGTGGTCGAAGGTGGCATTGTTGATGGTTACATGATTCTTGAAAGTACCCAGGTCGTAACCGGCATCGGCTATACGCCCCGTTCGATAGTCATAGTAGATGATGCCATACATGCAGACGATGAGCATGGCTTGCGGGCGATGCTGGATGAATGCCACAGGGGCTCCGTATGGCGATTTGAAGTCTTTGCGCTGCACCTTGCCTTGCTTCTCGATGAATCGGGTGAAGGTTAACAGGTGACTGCTCTGCCAGAGATAGTGGTGCTTGTCTTCGTAGATATGGGTGAAGAATACATCCGAGTCGCGCTCGGCGTATGCTCTTTCCCATCTGATGGTGAATCTGTTGTTTGCCGTTTTCTCTATGCCGTTGTTCTTCACGGAGTAGAGACCGTAACCTGCAGTGCCCAGCAGGATATCGCCGCGATGGCTTTCTACCATCGAATAGATGCGTGGCTTTCTGCCATCAGGAAACTGGAGACGGGAGAAATTGTTCGTCTCATAATTATAGCGCATCAACCCTTGGCGCAACCAATCCAGAGGTTACCTTTCTTATCTACCAGAAGGTCGGAGATAATATTATCGGTGATAGAGGTTGTGTCTTCTTCGTTGTGCAGATAGTTGGTAAAGCGGTAGCCGTCGAACTTGCTGAGTCCGTATTCCGTGCCCACCCAGATATAGCCATACTTGTCTTGCACAATACAGTTGATAAGCGAACTGGATAGCTTGCCCGAAGTGAAGAGTTCACCACTGTCGGCCCATACCATAAGCGATAAGGCGATAGCGAAGAGTGCTGTGAGGCAATGTCTGATATGCTTCATATTTTTTGTCCGTTTCTTATTTAAATAGGTTATTACGGCTGCAAAAGTAACAAAAAACAATGAAAGAAACAAATTCTAATGCAACAATTATGTTTCGTTTCTTTTTGTTTCTTTATCTTTTTGTGCCATTTTTGTGAGTATGAAACAAATAGAAAAGTAATGGTAACTATAAAATACCTGTTCTTTCATAATTTATTAGTAAATTTGCATCGTCAACAACAATAGAAACATTAAAGGCATCATAATAACGATGAATAAACAAGCAATAAAAATCTTATCTTTGGCACTCGTGTTGGCTGCGTCAAGTTCTGTAGCTTTTGCCCAGAAGGTATGGAAAGGATCTTGGGCTACTGCAGTGGAATGGACTGGCAAAGGAGATATGCCTAAGAAAAGCTTGAGCAACCGCTCTTGCCGACAGGTGGTTCATGTTCCTTTGGCGGAGAGGAACTCAGGGTGAAGCTCAGTAATGAGCAGAGCAAGGAACCGGTGGAAATCAAATCGGTGTATATTGCAGATACAGATGTTCCTAGTAACTGGGGAATTCAGACCAAGACGGTGAAGTATCTTAAATTCAGAGGTAAGAAGAATGTGACCATTGCTCCTGGAAAGGCTATCTTCTCTGATGATTTGAAGTATGCCTTGAAGAGTGGTCAGCGCCTTACGATTACCATCGATTATGGCACGCAGACTCCTGTGAATGCAACATCTCATCGCGGATCACGTACCACATCTTATATTGTTAGTAATGTGAAGGGCAAGGCGGTGAAGCCAACGGATGTTGCTTTCGATAAGCAGGAGAAGGCTGACCACTGGTATAATCTTTCAGCCATTGATGTGAAGACCGATAAGACTACCCCTGTGGTGGCTATCCTCGGAAACTCTATTACCGATGGCCGTGGAAGTACCACCAACCATCAGAACCGATGGACCGATTTCCTCTCGGATGCCCTGAATGCAGAGAGACCATACGGTGTATTGAATCTCGGTATCGGTGGCAACTGCGTGGTGCAAGGCGGATTGAGCGAACCAGCTATGAAGCGTTTCGACCGTGACATCCTGGGACAGACAGGTGTGGATAAGCTCATTATCTTCGAAGGAACCAACGATATCGGTTGCTGCGGAGGAAATTATGAACATGTAACAGATACCCTGATAGCTTGCTACAAGGTGCTGATAGCAAAAGCCAAGGCTAAAGGCATCAAGGTATATGGCGGAACGATCACTCCAACCAAGGGCAACGGATGGTATTCTTTCTGGCATGAGGCGATGCGCCAAACCGTGAACGAATGGATCAGAAAGAGCGGTGCCTTTGATGAGGTCATCGATTTCGATGAATTAACCCGTGACCCGAAAGACCCTCAGCGCCTGAAGGCTGAATATTCAGACGACTGGTTGCATCTCAACCCTAAGGGATATGAAGCTATGGGCAAGTTTGCCGCAGAAAAATTGAAATAAAAGAATAAAGATATGGAAAAGAATTCACAGGAATCCCAGGGATTCTACAAATTGAGTTGGTTACAGCGCATCGGATTCGGTTCTGGTGACTTGGCACAAAACCTCATCTTCCAGACAACATGTATGTACTTGTTGTTCTTCTATACCGATATCTATGGACTCGATGCAGTTGACGTTTCCGTGATGTTTACGGTAGGAAATGTTGCAAATGTGATTTGGGACCTATTGTAGGTGCCTTATAGATAAGCACAATCCTAAGTTGGGTAAGTATCGCTCTTATCTGGTATTCGTAGGAATCCCACTTTCGGGCTTTGCCATCCTCTGCTTCTGGAATGGCTTTGCACCATCTCTGCTCTATGCCTATATCACTTACATTGCCATGACATTGCTCTATACATTTATCAATGTACCTTATGGAGCCTTGAACTCATCGCTGACTCGTGATACCGATGAAATCACGGTGTTGACGTCAGTTCGTATGTTTATGGCAAACTGTGGCGGTTTGGCTGTAGGCTCAGGCCTTCCGTTGCTCATCGCATACTTTACCGACCAGCAGTCGGATGGTTTGCCTAAGGATCCGGTGGCTTGGTTTACCACCATGACCATCTATGCCGTCATTGGTTTGTTGTTGCTCCTCTTCTGTTTCTCACAGTGTAAGGAGCGTGTGGTAATGAATGCCGAGGAGAGTGCGAATGTGAAGATAAGCGACCTTTGGATGGAATTTTTCCACAACCGTCCTTTGCGTATCATAGCCTTCTTCTTCATCACCGCCTTCGCCATGATGTCTATCGGCAATGCGGCAGGAGCTTACTTCATGAACAGCAACCTTCACGGAACCTCCGAGCAGCTTTCCATCTTCATGGGTTTGGGTTCGGCACCATCGTTCATCTTCATGCCACTGGTGCCTATGATTAAGAAGGCAATCGGCAAGAAGAACATGTTCTATGTGTTCCTGGGCATCGCATCGTGGGTATGGCATTCCTTTATCTGGTAGCAAAGATGGAGCAGCCAAGTATGATGCTCGTCTATATCGCCCAGTTTGTTAAGTCAACGGGTGTTATTGTAGCTACGGGTTATATGTGGGCTCTGGTTCCTGAGGTTATCTCTTATGGAGAGTATAAGAGTGGCAAGCGTATTGCAGGTATCGTGAATGCCTTGACGGGCATCTTCTTCAAGGCGGGTATGACCTTGGGTAGTGTGGTGGCTCCAGCCATCCTTGCTTACGTGGCTTACAATCCGAAGACCGTGGAGCAGACTCCTGAGGCTCAGGAGGGTATTCTCTGGTTGGTATGTGTCATTCCTGCTGCCTTGTTGCTGCTCGCCATCTTCATTATCTCGAAGTATGAGTTGACAGATGCGGTTATCGATGATATCAACAAGAAGATTGAGGATCGGCACAAACAGAAAAAGTAACATTTAAAAATTGAGAAAAATATAAAATTAGACATGAAGAAAATATCGACTTTTGCATTGGGCTTGATGCTTGCTTCTGCAGCTTTTGCCCAGAAAGGCAATAATAATACGACAATCCCAACATTCCAGGAGGCCATGGGCAAATATTTCCTGGTTGGTGCAGCCGTTAATACTTCTCTGACAGACGGACAAGACCCGGCAGGTGAGGAAGTAGTGAAGAAGCAGTTTAACCAGGTGGTTGCCGAGAATTGTATGAAGGGCGAGGAAAATCATCCGGAGGTGAATCGCTTTGATTTCACCGATGGCGATAAGCTGGCTGACTGGGCTGAGAAGAACGGCAAGACCTTGATAGGTCATTGTCTGGTATGCACTCTCAGCCACCTAAGTGGATGTTTACCGATGATAAGGGTAATCTGGTAAGCCGTGAAGTGCTCATCGGCAGAATGTATAATCACATCATGAATGTGGTTACTCATTATAAAGGTAGAGTAAAGGATGGGACGTTGTGAACGAAGCTTTCGAGGATGATGGCTCTTACCGCAAGTCTCTATATTATAAGATTATCGGTCCGGAGTTCATCGAACTGGCTTTCCGCTTTGCGCATGAGGCTGATCCTAACGTAGAGCTTTACTATAATGATTATTCTACTTCGAAGCCAGCCAAGCGAGAGGCTATCTGCAAGCTGGTTCGCGATTTGAAGGCGAAGGGTCTCCGTATCGATGCTGTAGGTATGCAGAGCCACAATGGTTTTGATTATCCTGATTATGCTGAGTATGAGAAGAGCATCGAGGCTTTTGCAGGTGAAGGCGTCAAGGTGATGCTGACTGAGCTGGATATGAACATGCTTCCTAATCCGGAAGGATTCGGCGGTGCGGAAATCAGCCAGAAGTTTGAACTTCAGAAGAAGTACAATCCATACGTGAAGGGTCTTGACAAGAAGGCGCAGAAGCTCTTCAACCAGCGTTATCTCGATCTCTTCAAGATTGTAGAGCGTCACAAGGATGTCATCAGTCGTGTTACCTTCTGGGGTGTCAACGATGGTCACTCTTGGTTGAATGGCTGGCTATCCCTGGCAGAACCAACTATCCACTGCTCATCGACCGCAACAACGAGGTGAAGCCAGTGGTGAAGGAAATCGTCAATCTCTTTAAATAAGATCTCTTCAAATAGAATCTCTTAAGATAATATCATCAATCTCTTTAAATATAAGATAACAATGAAAGCAAGATATTTGTTCCCTAAGGATTATATGGCAGATCCATCTGCCAATGTGTTTAACGGTCGTCTGTATGTTTACCCATCCCATGACTGGGACAGCGGCGAAAGCTTCGACGATGATGGCGGTCACTTCCAGATGAAAGACTATCACGTTCTCTCTATGGACGACGTGATGGAGGGTGAAGTAACCGATCATGGTGTGATTCTCGATGTAAAGGATGTGCCATGGGCTGAGAAGCAGATGTGGGACAACGATGTAGTAGAGAAGGGTGGCAAGTACTATCTCATCTTCTCTGCCAAGGATTATAATGGCGTGTTCCATCTCGGTGTGGCTGTGCTGATAAGCCGGAAGGTCCTTTCATTCCGAATGCCGACCCAATCCGCAAGTCATACAGCATCGACCTTGCGTGTTCAAGGATGATGATGGCAAGATTTACTGCTACTTCGGTGGTATCTGGGGCGGTCAGCTTCAGTGGTACAAGGACAACAAGGCACTGAAGGATGAGCATCTTCCAGAAGGCAAGGAGAATCCGTTGCCATCCGTGTAGCCATGATGACTGATGATGTGCAGCAGTTTGCTGAAATGCCAAAGCCTGTTGTCATTGTTGACGAGGAGGGTAAGGTATTGCCAGCCGATGATCCTCATCGCTTCTTCGAGGCTAGCTGGATGCACAAGTATAAGGCAAGTATTACTTCAGCTACTCTACCGGTGATACTCATTATCTCTGCTATGCTGTGGGTGATAATCCTTATGGTCCGTTCACTTACAAGGGCGTCATCCTGGAGCCTGTAGTAGGTTGGACAACCCATCATAGTATCTGTGAGTATAAGGGCAGTGGTATCTGTTCCATCACGACTGTGTGCCATCTAATGATACAACCTGGCTTCGCAGCGTAAAGGTGGCTCCTCTCTTCTATGATGAGGAGGGTAACATCTTGCCGGTAAAATAGAATTGTTTTTTAGGTTTTAATAGTTTTGGAGAATAGTTGATACATGAGTTAGTTTTAGTTAGAAACGAGCAGCATCTTCGGGATGAAGATGCTGCTTTTTTATTTTTTCTTATAACTTTTTGTTTCTTCTTGTAAATTGTTTCTTATCTAATGTTATTTTTAAGTTATTTCTTTCGTTTTGTTATAGATTTCTAAGTTTTTTGTTTACCTTTGTGCCCGTAAACCATTGAAAAGAATGAATTATGTTGAAATTACTGTTAAGGTTGTGGTGGCTGCAACAGCGCCGTAACTTCCGCAAGAGAGATGCCTTCGTGGCGTGCTACATCATCTTCTTGTATGTGATGGTGGGCGTGGGCTTCTACCAGGCTTCACCGAGAGTGGAGGAGAACTGAAGGGGGAAGAATGCCGGCATTGTTGGGTGCGGGCGACGTAATCGGCATGCTGATTCCAGACATCATCATGAAGATGGTGATGAAGAGGGATATTACGGCAATGGATGATTATGTGAAGTCGCGCCCTGTGCCAGAGAAAATCTGGAACAAGTTCCTGCTCACTACCAATCTCGTGAGCTTCTGGAACTATGTGCTTCCGGTGCTTACGCTTCCGGTGTTCATCTATCTCCTGCCGGCAAGTGAGGCTGTAGCCAGCTTTTTCCTGTTCCTGGAGTTCTCTTTCATCAACGGCATCTACATCACCTGTTACCGCAAGGCTACGGAGTGGATTTTGAAATGGCCCTTGATATTGGGATGGATGGGAATGTTTGCCGTGCTCATAGGGTATATGTTTGTGGCTTCCTTCTTCCCGGTATATATGGGATGGATAGGTCTCTTCTTCCTTGCTGGAGCGGTATTCACCGGACTTACCGCCTATCTCTATCACGAAAAGATTTATAACGAGCAGAAACAGAAGGTTTCCAGGTTCCGTGGATTCAGCATGTCAACCTCTTCAGTCTGCAATATATCGGCACATTGAGAGCAAAGCGTGTCCGTACGATGGTGATTATGATTACCGCCATCTTCCTCTTCGATGCCTATCTCTTCGCCCTGATGCCTTTAGAGCCGGGACAGGAAATGGGGGATAAGGTGGCTATGACTACCCTCTATGTGCAGGTGCCATCCTGCTGCCATCGGTGGTATTGTCGCAATGGACCTTTGGTATTGAGGCAAACTTTTCCATGGTTTGATGACTAAGCCGGTAAAGGTGAAGCAGATGCTGCAGAATTGCTTCTATTATTATATGGTAGTGAGTGCTGTCGCCTTGTTGCTCACCCTTCCGTTCCTTTTCCTGCAGGCAGGAATCGGAATCCAGGTGCTTATCAGCGGTTTCTGTCTGGCAGTATTCATCAATCTCTTCAATCTGCCTACGGCACTCTTCTCTTCCCGTCTGGAGATATTTCAGACTTCCATGTTCAGCATGCAGGGAGCGAATCTGAAGATCAATCTTTATGCCATCGCCTTCCTCTTCCCGCTGGCAGGTGTCTGTGCCATCTATCATTCTTCGGTGAGACGGCATGGTTTATCACCTGCGTAGCGCTGGCAGTCATCAGCATCGCCATCCACAAATGGTTCATCGCCAAGATTGCTGCCATCTTCGAGAAGAACAAGTACAAGCGCATGGAGAAGTTCATGAGTTAAGTGAAGAGTGAAGAACGAAGAGTGAAGAAACAACGTTCGGCGGCCGAAGGGAAAGCAATTCAATAGCTTTACTAATCATAAAGTTCAAAATTCAAAGTAATCATAAAGTTCAATGTTCAAAGCTCAAAGTTCAAAGTAACAATAAAGTTCAATGTTCAAAGCTCAAAGTTCAAAGTAACAATAAAGTTCAAAGTAATATGATTAAGATTCAGAATCTCAAAAAGATATATAATGGCAATACCGTACTCGATATTGATAATCTGGGTGTTGCAAAGGGCGAGCTGATAGGACTCGTAGGTAATAATGGTGCGGGCAAGACTACCTTGCTCCGCCTGATTCTCGACCTGATTCAGGCAGATGATGGTTTCGTGGAAAGCAATGGACAAAAGGTGAACGAGAGTGAAACCTGGAAGGAATATACCGGCAGTTACATCGACGGCAGATTCCTCATCGACTTCCTCACCCCTGAGGAATACTTCGATTTCATCGCTGATGTCTATAATATCGACGATGAAACCCTGCAGGAGCGACTGGCTCAGTTTGAGGGCTTTATGCACGATGAAATCATGGGAACCAAGAAGTATCTCCGTGATTTCTCTCAGGCAACCGACAGAAGATTGGCATCATTGGAGCGATGATCATCAATCCGAAGGTTCTTCTCCTGGATGAGCCATTCAACTATCTCGACCCATCTTCTCAGATGACTATCGCCCACATGATTCAGCGCATCTGCAAGGAGCAGGGCACTACGGTCATCATCTCCAGCCATAACCTCAACTTCGTTGCCGACATCTCCTCTCGTATCCTGCTGCTGGAGAAAGGCAAGCTGGTGAAGGATCTTCCGAATGCTGATGGCGCTGCCATCGCCGAACTCAACGAGTACTTCGGTATTCAGGCAGAATAGCAAACATAATTTACACATAGATAAATCTCTCTCTCTGAATCGCCAGCGAAGCAACAGAATTGCTTCCTGGCGATTCTTTTTTTTAAAATCCAGTTCTTTCACTCTGTCTGTAAAGTATGGAGCATCAACGAATGAGCCTTATTTAAATTCGAAAGAAGGCTTATTCTACTTTTTGCCTGGCTATGGCACAAAGTTGCCCTTAACTGGGGCAATATTGTGCCATTGCCAGGCATAAAATAATACGTCGGGAGATAAATTTCAATAGGACTGTTACTACGATTCGGCAGAAGCTTTCTGGTTGCAGGTGGAGTCGGTTTGCGTGAGAAAAACCCTACTCTCGATTTCACTCTTCACCACTCTTCACCTTATTGCAAAGCTCGGCCATCATTGATGACAGGAACTAGTCATAATAGATGATTGGGCTGGTCATAATAGATGACCGAACCATTGCTTATTTGATGCGTTTAAAAAAATGATGAGGGTGAAGAGTGGTGAAGAGTGGTGAAGAGTCAGCTCAACTCTTCACCGTCATAAGTGTCTCACACACACAAGCTTACATTATGAATGTGAAGAGTGAAGAGTGTTTTCGAAAGTAGCTTTCTATGCATCGGGTGTTTGAACAATCTGTGAACTCTTCCGTCTTTTCTTTACCTTATTAATATAAATTATACTTCAAGAAAAATGTAATTTAGCCAACTGAGGAAACAAAAAGTAGCCAACTGAGGAGACAAAAAGTAGCCAACTGAGGAAACAAAAAGTAGCCAACTGAGGAAATAAAATCCGGCCAACTGAGGAAATATCGAAAAAAGTAGTATCTTTGCACACGTAATCAAATATTTGAAAATATGGAATACAAACATAGAATCGCAGACCAAATGCTGGCAAAGAAACTGGCAAGCAAGGGGGCTATCTTGATAGAAGGTCCAAAATGGTGTGGAAAAACTACCACCGCCGAACAACAGGCTAGCAGTATCCTGTATATGGATAATCCTGCCTCATTGGAAACCAATCTACAGATGGCAGAGATTGATGCTTCTGTCTTGCTGGAGGGTGATACACCAAGACTTATTGATGAATGGCAGTTAGCACCCAAACTTTGGGATGCCATCAGATTTGAGGTTGATCATCGGCATGATGTGGGACAGTTTGTCTTGACAGGCTCCGCTGTTCCTGCAGATGAAAAAGATATGCACCATTCTGGAACAGGACGGTTCAGTTGGCTAACGATGAGACCAATGAGTCTCTATGAGTCAGGCGAATCAAATGGAAAGGTGAGTTTGGTACATTTGTTTGAAACACCAGAAAAGATAGTTGCCATTAACAAACTGAAGATAGATGATCTGGCATATCTGATTTGCCGTGGCGGTTGGCCTTTTGCTTGTGGATTACAAGGCGAAGCAGCTTTGGAACAAGCATTCGACTATGTGGATGCTGTTATTAAGAAAGATGTTTCGCGGGTGGATGGAGTAAATCGCAACGCAACGACTACAAGATTGCTATTGCGTTCATACGCCCGGAATCAAGGTTCGCAAGCCACCATAGGAACGATTGTGGCTGATATGATGACAAATGACGAAAATGAAATTAGCGCTAAGACTGCAGGTAGCTATCTGGAAGCCTTGCGCAAGATTTTGTCATAGAGGATTCCGAAGCCTGGAACCCTAATCTACGCTCCAAGACGGCTATTCGTACTGCAAATACCCGTTACTTTATAGACCCGTCTATCGGAACGGCTGTATTGGGACTGGGACCTAAAGATCTTATTAACGACCTCAATACGATGGGGCTCTTTTTTGAGACCCTTTGTATTCGTGATTTGCGAGTCTTTGCAGATGCATTAGATGGAGAGGTGTATCATTATCGCGATAAAAATGGATTGGAATGTGATGCTGTTGTGCATCTGCGTAATGGTAAATATGGACTTGTTGAAGTAAAGTTAGGTGGCGACAAACTCATTAACGAGGGTGCAGAAAATCTGCTAACTCTTGCTGGTAAAATAAATACTGAGAAAATGAATGATCCCTCCTTCATGATGGTACTTACGGGAACTGGCGATTTCGCTTATCGAAGAAAAGATGGTGTTTATGTTGTTCCTATCGGGTGTTTGAAAGATTAAGACAAGGCTTATTCTACTTCTTGCCTGGTAACGGTACTAAGTTGCATCAGCGTTGTGTATGAACGAAGAAAAGTTAAAATAATTAAGTTAAATTAGAAACACGGACAACTTGAATTTGTCCGGCTCTTTTGTCCGGGTGTTTGTAAATGGTTAAAAAATCGTGACTTATGGCTGTCGGGCAGTTTGTCCGGACAAATTCAATTTGTCCGTGTTATTTTTTTCTTTGCCTTTTAACTCTATGTTTTCCACTTCGGAACTCATAGACTTCGGAGCCATAAAACAATGAGTTGGTTTTGTTAACATTGAAATTTTTCGATGAAAACCTTTGCATATATGCATTTTCTTCGTAACTTCGCAGCGGAATATAAAAAGAAAAGCTATGGAAGAGATTAGAAAATATCCGGTGGGCATACAAACCTTCTCTGAGATACGAGAAGAAAACTATGTGTATGTGGATAAAACTAAGTATAAGGAAGAAAGAATCTGTTTGATGGGCTTGCCCTTGGGGATTATGAGAAGGAATGGGTAAAGTATCCGGTTTTTCATTTTGATATGAGTACGGCAAAGCACATGAACCTGCTGACTTAATCAATGAATTGGAAGGTAAGCTAAGCCAGCTGGAACAAATCTATGGTACGGAAGATTGGGCTATTAAGGCTAATCAGCGTTTGGAATGTCTGGTAAAATGTGCTTATAAGCAGACGGGGCAGAAGGTAGTCATTCTCATTGATGAGTATGATGCTCCATTGCTGGATGTCGTGCATGAGAAGGAAAATCTGGTATAACTCCGTTTGATCATGAAGAACTTCTATAGTCCTATTAAATACTTGGACCCTTGGTTGCGTTTCGTCTTTATTACTGGTATTACCAAGTTCTCTCAATTAAGTATCTTTAGTGAAATCAACAACCTGGATAATATCAGCATGTTCGACCAGTATTCTGCTATCTGCGGTATTAGTAAGACGGAACTTCTGAATGATATGAAGCCGGATGTGGAGTTGTTGGCAAAGCATTTAGGCAGAACCTTGGAAGAAACAATAGGTGAACTTACGTCATATTATGATGGCTATCATTTCAGTGATCATTCAGAAGATATATTCAATCCTTTCAGTCTTGTGAAGGCCTTGAAGAACAAAAAGGTTTCGGCTTATTGGTTCAGTTCCGGTACGCCAAGTTATCTCATCAAGACTTTGCAGAAGTATCATGTGGGAGTGATGGATATTGAGCAGAAAAGTGTAGGGTTGATGACTTTGATGTTTCGCCAGAGCAGATGACTTCAGCGCTTCCTTTGCTCTACCAGAGTGGTTATCTTACCATCAAGAAGTATAATCCGCTGTTGCAATGCTATCAGCTGGGTTATCCTAACAGGGAAGTGCGCATAGGAATGGAAATTATGATAGCCAAAAGCGAACGATAGGGGATTGGAAGATTGAAGAAACATAAAAAATAGAAGATTTTGAAGGAAAGCCTCGGCTACTTTGATGTAGTCGGGGCTTTTTGAAACCTACATCATTTTATATAATAAACTGGGGAACAAATATTATGTGAGAAATGATGTAAAACGTTTGGCGGTTTGAGAAATTTTCGGTAATTTTGCACCGAGATCATTTTAATTAACTGAACCCACTTAAAACAGGCCTTACTTTTTAAAGTGGGCTCAGTAAATGACAAAGGTGACTCTTTAAATTTAAAGGTTATATTCTTATGGTTGTTAAGAGATTTTTTATAAGTATATCGGTATTATTCTTTTATGCACTTTTGTTGCAAGCTAAGAATGAGGTTATAGATCATCGGCAATTTTTGTGCTCATATTATTATTGTTATTCGAAAGATACGATAAAGAATGATGATAAAGGAGAGGATTTACTCTTTCTTTCTATCGGAAAGAATGTTTCAAAATGCTACAGCTATTATACGTATCAGTCGGATTCCTTGCAATCTACAGAAGATGGCAAAGCAAAGTTTCGTGCATTGTTTAAAGAAGCGTTAAAGCGAGAAGGGTATATGACTAATTCTTTTCCACATCGCAGAATGACGGCGTGCGTCTATAAGAATTATCCGCAGAATATGATGACGGTAACGGACAATCTGATGTCTCAGTATTATGAATATAGTGATAGCCTGGGTGTACAGAATTGGGTTGTAGGAGGTGATAGCATTAAAAACATATTAGGCTATAACTGCCAGAAGGCAACCTGCAGATCCGTGGTCGCTCTTGGACGGCATGGTTTGCCTTGGATGTTCCTATGAGTGATGGCCCTTGGAAATTTTGTGGACTTCCTGGTTTGATTATGGAAGTGTATGACAAGGGGAGACTGCAATATTTTTGCATCAAGGGATTGCAGAAGGATGCTGGCACGCCTATCGTTTATGATGTTTTCAATAGAAAACGGATAAAGACAGACCGGAAAGCTTTTCTGAAGTCTGAATATAATTATTTTCATAATCAAAATAGCATAGACGAGGCTACGTCAGGTATATCCTTAGGTCTGTCAGACGATAAACGTAACTATGACTTGATAGAAAGAGAATAGAATCAAAGAGTATCTTTATTTTAAACAAGGAAAAGTTATGGAGAAAATGAAAAGTTTGGTGGCATTAACAATCTTAGCCTATATGGGGATAGAATGTTGTTATGCCCAGAAAAAAATAGATGAAGCTTATCTGAAATGTCAATATGATTATACCTATATACAGGATACTTTGTCTGGAAAAACAGCCAAGGATTGGTTGGTGCTGCAGATAGGTAAAAATATGTCCAAATGCTATAGTTATTATAGTATGCAGGTAGATTCTATTTTTGCTTCTCCTGATAGAGATGTAATACTGCGCCAGCAGATAAATGCTGCGATAGGTAGTAAGACCGAGTGGCCTCATAAAAGGATGAAAGCCTATGTGTACAAAAACTATCCGCAAGGAAAGATGACTGTAACAGATGGTTTACTGATGCAAGATTATATTTATGAAGATACTTTATATGCTCAGAATTGGGTAATACAAGATTCTTCTAAATTAATCTTGGGACATGAATGCCAAAAGGCAGTCTGTCAATATCGTGGTCATTGTTGGACTGCATGGTTTGCTATGGATATTCCAATAACTGACGGACCTTGGAAATTATGTGGATTGCCGGGACTGATCTTGGAGGCTACTACGGAAGATAATAGCCATGCCTTTAAACTTCTTGGCATGGAAAAGGTGTCAAAGGAGCCGATTGTCTTTAGCAAGACTTACGTTGGAAACAACAAATTTGAGAAGACTACATTTGAAAAATTCTTAAAGGAACAATATATATTTCTTTTTGGAGATTTCCAGTCACAAACGCAACTACAGGGCATTGATATTCCCCAGATAGAAAGAGTTGGGTCTAAAAAAGTGGAAATATAAGCCATTAGAATGTTTGTAAAATATAAATAGATATATAGTATTGAGAAATTATGAAGAGAAAGTGTTTCATATTTCTATTTTTAACTTTTTATCTTATTGGGTTTGCCCAAAATAAGAAGATAGATACGGCTAATATGCTGTGTAGCTATGTATATGAATATCTTACGGATACGCTGACTGGAGAACAACAGCGCAAGGAAGACTTGCTCTATCTGCAAATCGGATCGGAGTGTTCTAAATGCTATAGCTATTATACTTATCAGTTAGATTCTCTGATGGCTTCTCCTAATGGCGATAAACTATGGGATAGCTTCTTGACGGAAGCGATAGGGAAAGGACTGAAAGGGAAGCAATTGCACAATGCCATACCACACCGCCGAATGACTGCTACCATTTATAAGAATTATCCGCAAGGAAAGATAACTGTTACCGACTTCTTGCTGGGACAATATTACCTTTATGAGGATGCTTTAAACTCACAGGAGTGGAATATGGAAAATGACAGCACGAAGATGGTGCTCGGTCATGAATGCCAAAAGGCTACCTGCTGCTTCCGGGGAAGACAATGGACAGCCTGGTTTGCCTTGGATGTTCCTGTAAGTGACGGTCCTGGAAATTCTGCGGACTCCCTGGCTTGATTATGGAAGTGTATGATAGGGGAAAGCAATACTATTTCTGTATCAATGGAATGCAGCAGGTTAGTGCAACACCTATTACTTTTGGGGTACAGGACAAGGAATTCAAGCGCTTTCAGAAAACGACAAGAAAGGATTTCCTGCAATCAAAATATAAGTATCTGAAAAATCGGAACAGTATCAACGAGGCTTCAACGGGAATATCTCTGGGTGGCTCGGATGAGGCTCTGAAATATGATCTGATAGAAAAAGAATAAGTATCAACGTAAAGAGAGAACGGAATGGGTTCTCAAGAAGATAATTTATGAAGCAACTTTTTTATATCTGTGGCTTATCTGTATGAGCACTTTGACCTATGCCCAGCAAGTCACCTTGTCGGGTAAGGTGGAAGATGCCTATACGGGCAACGGGTTGCAGGGAGTGATGGTTACCATCCGACCTGCTGCCGGCAATAGAATCCTGAAGTTTACCAAGACGCAGGCAGATGGAAGTTTCCTGCTGTCGCTCAATGCTATTCCGGATGGTCGTAACGTGCTGCATTTCTCGATGATGGGATATGCTGTGAAAACCATTCCTTTGTCGAAGGATACTACTGTATATCATGTACTCCTGACGGAGCAGGCTACAAAGCTGAAGGATGTTGTGGTGAAGGCTCCAAGCATCCGGCAGCGAGGCGATACCATCTCCTACAATGTGGCAAGCTTTGCCGATGCCAATGATAAGAGTCTGGCTGATGTCTTGAAGAAGATGCCGGGAATGGAGGTGTCTGACAAGGGAGAAATCAAATATAACGGAAAGGCTATCAATAAGTTTTATATCGAAGGACATGATATGCTCGGCGGCCGCTATTCCATCGCCACCAACAATATCCATCAGAAGGATGTCGGTTCGGTAGAGGTGATGACCAATCATCAACCTATCAAGGCTTTGGAAGATATGTCGTTCTCGCAAGACCCTGCCATCAACATCAAACTGAAGGAATCTGCCAAGAGCCGTCTTGTAGGAACGTTGAAGGCAGGTGGCGGTATGGAGCAGAAGAAAGGAGAGAAGTTTGGTAAGCTGAATGTCTGGGAAGGCGAGATGTCGTTGATGCGCTTTGCCAAGAAAGCCCAGTCGCTCAATACCTTCAAGAGTAATAATATAGGTACGGATGTAACCGGTGAGGGCAATCTCCTCTTTTCGGATGGTGGAACTGGAGTGATGGGAAATTCTTATAATCTGAAAGATTACGTGAATGTTACGCCCGACCAGCTGACGGATATTTCAGACAGCCGTGTGCGTAAGAACCAGACCCATGTTTTCACAACCAATAATCTTTGGGTATTAGGCAAAAATACGGATTTGTCTTCTCAGATAGTCTATACCCACGACCGTCTTCTTTCATCCTCATTCAGTAATACCCAGTATTTCCTGAATGATTCAACCATTTATGATGTAGAGGATGAACAGGCTAAGCAGAAGCAGAACAGGTTGGTTGCCGACTTTACGCTGACTTCGAATGGCGAAAGTCGTATGTTGCCAATCAGCTTTCCACCGACCTGGCCTGGAATGATGTCATGATGGATATTGCCGGCTCTTATCCTAATCATCAGCAGGTCAAGATGCCGAAATATAAAGTATCGGACAAGCTGGAACTGTTGCATCGGAGTGGTAAGCGAACCTATACCTTCAACACGTATAATGCTTATATGGTGAATCCGCACTCTCTGACAGTTGATAATTCGCAGCAAACGGCTTATCAAAGTGTTCGTTCGGCAGCATTCTTCAGTCATACCAATACTTCGCTCGGCTTTTTCCTCAAGCCTTTTACCGTGATGATGAAGGTTGGCTTGCAGGTATTGAGCAGAACGATGAAGAGTCATCTGGAGGGAGTACCCGACTCCCTGGGCAATATGCGCAATCAGATAGGCATGACCTTCTTCCGTGCCTATGCATCGCCGGAGGCTGAGTATAATCAGGGTGGCTGGCATATCCGTTTCCAGATGCTATCACCTTTACACCTTATTATTATAATGATAAGTTGATGGGAGCGAAAGAGAATGCCAGCAAGACACAGGTTGCTCCTCAACTCAGCGTGAGCTATTTCCTCACCGCCCGTTTGCAGGCTACGCTTTCCGGTGGAATCGCTCAGCGGGAAGTGGATGAACAGAATTTCTATCAGGGTCTGCTGATGCGTGATTACCGTAATCTTTATACGGGTTTTGTGGATTATACCGCCGACAAGAGCAAGCATGTTTCCTTCAACATCAACTATAAGCGTCCTCTTGCTACCGTCTTTGCCAATGCCTACATCCGCAAGAGCTGGTCTGACAGTCATCTTACGGTGGCTCGTGATTTTGTGGGTGATTATATCATCAACTCCTATTTCTCCAACAGCAGCAGTTCTGAAAACCTGATGGCTGGTGGAAAGGTAAGTAAGGGATTGGGATTCATGCATGGACTCGTTAGCGTAGGTTTTGATTATCTGAGGTTTGATGGCTTCCTGCGTCAGAACGATTCTCCTTCAGCCTATTCATCTGATAACTATATGTTGTCGGCAAATGGAGTGGTCGTCCTGTGGATTGGTTCAATTTCACCTATGAGCTGAACTGGGATAAGGATAAGATGGTTTTGAAGAATTTGGGTTTCGATTCTTCCTCTACCAATCTTGCCCAGAATCTCACTTTCAACTTCCAGCCATTGAAGTCATGGTTCATCAAGTTGCATGGAGAGCATTATCGCAATCAGATAGCAGATCATCAGCACAAGAATCTTACTCTTGCCGATGCATCCACCAGTTATGGCTTCAGGAATGGTATGGAGTTGAGTTTGACTGCGCTTAATCTTTTCAATCAGCGCACCTACGGCTATACTGTTTATTCTGGGTTGACCCGTACGAGCAAGGAGTATCAGTTACGAGGTAGGACAATACTGATGTCTATGTTCTTTCATTTTTGATGATGGAGGCAACAGTTCTGCCGTTTCTGAAAAGAATTTCCGGTAGATTTGGTTAAATATCAAAAATTATAAATGTAATTGTAATAAGAGTTTTTATAATTTTTGTACCTTTGCACCCAAACGAAGAAAAAAGAATCAATGAGCAAAGGAAAATTAGCAAAGTTTGCGGATATGGAGCGTTTCGAGAACGTGTTCCAGTATCCATATAGTGTTGTAGATGACGTGCCTTTCGATATGAAGGGCAAGTGGCGTGAGATGTATTTCCACAATGATAATCCTATCGTGCTGGAGTTGGGATGCGGCAAGGGTGAATATACCGTGGAACTTGCCAAGCTCTATCCTGAGATGAACTTCATCGGTGTGGATATTAAGGGTGCACGTATGTGGACCGGTGCCAAGAAAGCGATAGAGGAAGGACAGAAGAACGTGGCTTTCCTCCGTACCAACATCGAGATTATCGACCGCTTCTTTGCCGAGGATGAGGTGCAGGAAATCTGGCTCACCTTCTCTGACCCTCAGATGAAGAATCCTCGCAAGCGTCTTACATCTACTTACTTCATGAACCGTTATCGCCACTTCCTCGTGGATGGCGGCATCATCCATCTGAAGACGGACTCCAACTTCCTCTTCACCTATACGACTTATATGGTGGATGGCAACCATCTGCCTGTACTCTTCCGCACAGAGGACCTCTATCATCAGGAGGGTATCGATGAGGAAACCCGTAAGATTCTCTCTATCCAGACCTATTATGAGAGTATGTGGATAGAGCGTGGCTTGAACATCAAGTATCAGAAGTTCGCCTTGCCACGTGAGGGTGAGCTGGTGGAACCTGATATTGAGATTCCGCTGGATGATTATCGCAGTTATCGCCGTGATAAGCGAAGCTCAAAGGATACAGCGAAGTAAGTTATCGCAATATATAAAAAGTCTCCCGCAATAGTCGCCGGCATCTGAAAGAAGCAACGGAAGTCTTCGAATAATACTGGAGAAGTTGTCGGAAAGCCTAATAGTAATTGTTGGAAGAGTTAATATCTAGAAGCGCACAACAGCTGTTGTGCGCAGTTTAAAGTTATTGCGACGACCATATTTCTTGGTATGTGCAAATTTTGCACATATCGGCAAAAAATATGGATTTTATAGTCTAAAATGAATATAAACTTGCCGATAACTCGTGAATTGTATGGCAGTATAAGCGTCTGCTCGATTACTTCCAGATTAAATATCAGAACTAGCCTTAGGTTAGGGATATGTATAGTATGTTATTCTCTTTCTATATCTTTTGTAAAATCCGGGAATAATCTTGTTGAATTCAAGAAAAAAAGGTGGAAATGCTTGGTGTTTCCACCTTATTTTATTATATTTGCAGCAAGTTTTTAAAAGATTCAGTATTCTAAGTGACTGCATGAACCGGAAGAAACGACTAAAAGAACAGAAAAGTAATAACTAACTAAATAAACGACAAAATGATGAACTACAAGAAATTGGCTCTTACCGTTGCGGCAGGAGCAATGGCAACTACAATGATGGCGCAATCTGCACCTCAGTTGAATGCCAACAACATCGACGAAGTTATCAAGGCGATGACCTTGGAAGAAAAAGCCCAGATGCTGGTGGGCGGTGGTAACGATGGATTCGTGGGCAGTGGCGCTATGCTCGGACACCAGAAGAAGTTCGTGCCGGGTGCTGCGGGTACTACAGTAGCCATTCCTCGTCTCGGCATTCCTGCTACTGTTCAGTGTGATGGTCCTGCCGGTGTTCATATCGATGCTCATCGCAAAGGTGACAGCCGTAGCTACTTTGCCACCGGTTTCCCTATCGGAACCTGTCTGGCTTCTACTTGGAACACTGACTTGGTACGCAAGGTGGGTGAGGCTATCGGTAACGAAACCCTGGAGTATGGCTGTGATGTTGTGCTCGGACCGGGCATGAACCTGCATCGCAATCCGCTCTGCGGCCGTAACTTTGAGTATTATTCAGAAGATCCAATCGTAACGGGTCTTATCGGAACCGCCTTTGTACAGGGTGTGCAGAGTCAGGGCGTGGGCGTGAGTGCCAAGCACTTTGCCGTAAACTCTCAGGAAACTGACCGTACCAAGGTGGATGAGCGATTGAGCCAGCGTGCTCTCCGTGAGTTGTATCTGAAGGGTTTCGAGATGATGGTTCGCAAGAGCAATCCTTGGACTATCATGTCTGCCTATAATAAGATAAACGGTGTTTATGCCCAGGGCAACAAGGGCCTCCTTACTGATATTCTCCGCAACGACTGGGGATATAAGGGAATCGTGGAGACCGACTGGATTGGTAAGCGTGCCGACCTTCCTCTGGAACAGGAAGTTGAGGCTGGCAACGACCTGATGATGCCAGGTTATCCAGCACAGGTGCAGGATATTGTTGATGCCGTAAAGAATGGCAAGCTGGATATCAAGGATGTGGATCGCAATGTTCGCCGTATGCTCGAATATATCGTGAAGACTCCTCGATTCAAGGGATATAAATATAGTGGTGAGCCAGACTTGAAGCTCATGCAGCCATCACCCGTCAGAGTTCTACCGAGGGTATGGTACTTCTGAAGAATGATGCCGCTCTTCCTATCCAGGGCTTGAAGACCGTAGCTCTCTTCGGTGTCAACTCTTACGATTTCATGTCGGGTGGTCTTGGCAGTGGAGCCGTTAATGTTGGCTATTCTGTAGATATGGTTACCGGTTTGAAGAATATCGGTGTGGCAACTACTCCTCAGCTTACGGAAATCTATCAGAATTATGTGAAGTATGCCAAGGCTAAGTTGAAGGCAGACAAGAATCCGATGATGTGGTTCCTGGATCAGGGTCAGCCTAAGCTCGATGAAATCGAGATTACTGAGCGCTGTGTAGCTGGCGAGGAGCCAAAGGCAGACGCTGCCATCATCACCATCGGCCGTCAGGCAGGTGAGGGTATGGATCGCCAGATCAATGGTGAGTTCAACCTCAGTCAGATAGAGCAGGATATGATTTTCCGTGTATCTGATGCTTTCCATGCCAAGGGCAAGAAGGTGATAGTCATCATCAACTCTGGTTCTGTGATGGAGACAGCCAGTTGGAGAGACCGTGTGGATGCTATTCTCGTTGCATGGCAGCCAGGTATCGAGGGCGGTAACTCTGTAGCTGATATCCTGACCGGTAAGGTGAATCCATCGGGTAAGTTGACCATGACCTGGCCAATCGCTGCTACCGATCATCCATCTACTGCCAACTTTGCCAAGGATTACGATATGTACACCTACAAGAATCTGTTGGATTGGAGCAAGGGCAATATCAAGGGTTACGACTATAGCAACCACGAGGAGGATATCTATGTAGGCTACCGCTACTTCGACACCTTCAAGAAGAATGTGGCTTATCCATTCGGTTATGGTTTGAGCTATACTACCTTCGAGTTTGGCAAGCCATCTGTCAAGGCAAAGGGCAACAATATTGAGGTTAGCGTAACTATCAAGAATACCGGTAAGGTTGCCGGCAAGGAAGTTGCTGAAGTTTATGTCACCGCTCCTAAGGGTGCTTATGAGAAGCCTGCCAAGGAGCTCAAGACCTTCGGCAAGACCAAGTTGCTGAATCCAGGTGAGAGCCAGACTTTGAAGATGACCCTCGAAAAGCGCGATCTTGCCAGCTTCGATGAGGCCAACAGCCAGTGGAAGGTAGATGCTGGTAACTATCTCTTCAAGGTAGGTAGTGATGTAGAGAACATCAAGGGTACTGCTACATTGAAGGTATCTGAATACACCGAGAAGACAAGCAATGCCTGCGCTCCTAATGTTCAGTTGAACTATCTGAAGCAGAAGTAGTCTATGTAAATAATATTCTAAAAAGAGATAATCTAGAAGAAACTCCCGGAAAATGGGGGAAGAAGAGATTGAAAATTTTCCCTTAAGGATATTTATTTTTTTCCTTAAGGATATTTATTTTTTCCTTAAGGAAAAATAAAATCTTCCCTTAAGAGATATTTTTCGCCATATTTGGTCTGTAAAGTTATTTCTTTATGAATTTCGCAGCACCTATTTTCCTATCCTCAAAAGCAAAGAACTCCCCGTCTCTTTTCTGAGATGGGAGTTCTTGTTTAGAAGGAATACTGGGCGGAAATCATCAGCGCGAGGGCGAAGATAATAGCTGTCGGTCAATGTACTGATGCCGCTATAGATGGTTTCCATATAATTCTTCTTGTTGAAAAGGTTTCGAAGCTCTGCTGAAAGGCGGAGCTTTTTCATTCTCCATACTGCCGAGGCATCGCCAAGGAGGGTGTTAAGGTGGCTGCCTCTTGCAGTTCATTGCGATAATGTACGAGCGAGAAGGAGAGTCCACATGCTGATGGTAGCGGTGCAGATAC